>Ga0306921_10008424_pt1 | contig 10893 bp, 7 predicted proteins | sample sta12Cox44000080_FD_203760 | JGI IMG/M metagenome (GOLD analysis project Ga0306921, IMG submission 203760) | Lab enrichment of tropical soil microbial communities from Luquillo Experimental Forest, Puerto Rico - statoxic.12C.oxic.44.000.080 (v2)... | ecosystem: Environmental > Terrestrial > Soil... | reverse complement strand
CCGGAAAAGTTCGTCACGAAGGCGTCCCAAGTCTCCAAATGGATCATTGTCGTACCACCCCGCTTGTTTCGCGAGCCATTCGCAGTAAAGGGCCCAGCCTTCCATGTAAGCCGTAAACGGGATTATCTTGCGAAATTGTGGAACGCCTTTGAGCTCCTCTGCTGTCGAAATTTGCCAATGATGGCCGGGGACGCCCTCATGATACGCGAGTGTTGGCATGCTCCATTTGGGCACCTCGTTCATGTCGCGAAGGTTCGCGAAGAAAATTCCCGGCCGGCTGCCATCCATGGCGCCCATCTCGTAATAGGCCCCGGGCGCGGTTGCCTCCTTAAACTCGGGGACGCGGCGAACTTCAATCTTTGCCCGCGGAGTCGTGAGAAATAATTCTTTCGACGAACGCTCCGTCGCCTGCTTGATCAAGTCTGTGTACCTGGCCAATGCGTCGGCACGACCTTTGTCGTCGTTTGAATAAAGAAAACGCGGATCTTTGGCGAGTTTGTCCATAGCCTCCCCGATTGGCTGGCCCGCAAAACGGTTTGCATCGAGAATTGCTCGCATCTCACCTTCGATACGAGCCACTTCGTGCAAACCAAGTTCATGCACCTCATCCGGCTTGAGCGTAGTAGTGGTGTTCTCGCGCAGCTTGTAGGCGTAGAATGCCTCGCCGTCCGGCAATTTCCAGACGCCATCGTCAGTTGTCGTTTTTGGCAGGATTTCCTGGAAATGTGCAATCAGGTTTTGATAAGCGGGATACACCTTGTTTGTTATTGCCGCTTCCACGCGCGCTTGAAAATCCGCGCGCTCGGCATCGTTTAGCTTCTCAATCTTGGCAGCACGGGTTTTGAATGATGTCGCCAGAATGTTTTCCGAAGCGGGCTTGCCGATAAATTCGGTCATCTCTTTTAGAACTTCTTCGACCACAAAACGCGGCGGCAAAATCTGCTTTTGTTCCCGAATCTTCAGACCCTCGAGGAGTTGATCGAACTTCTTCGGCAACGCGTTGAGCCGCATCACGTAGTAATCGCAATCCTTCGGACTCAGCAGTCGGTGCGTGTTTGCCATGAAAGATGGAAACTGGTTCTGCACGCCAAACAACTGATTGACGGGATAATCGTGCCATTGCCATTTCTCGCCTTCGACTTGCAGTTGCAAAAACCACTCGAGTATACGCGTGGAGAGTTTTTGCGAAGGCGACTGGCGATCGAGCGGATACTCGCGAAGTAGCGTCAGGTCACGCCTCCACCTGTCGAATTCGCGCTGTTGATGAGCAGGCGATTCGTCATCAAGCTTGCCATTGTGACTGGTGAAGCCGAATTGCTCCACTAGGCCGAGCTGGGAAAGGAGTTCCGGATGATCGAAAACAACTTCGGCGAAGACTTTTTCGTAAAACAGATTCAGGCTCCACGGTCGGAACCAGATTAGATTAACAAGGAGGACCGCAATCGCGATCGCGACGACCGCGAGGATCGCGCCGAACCATTTGAGGATGCGTTGTAACATTTGATCAGGTCAGTGTTGGTAAGACGCGACAATTACCCGTGCTGGATTCAAGAGACTTTGAAGTTCAATAGATCGAATGTAGCGACTCGTGTTCAACGCCGAATGAGCGAATCGAATCGGTGACTCGGATGCCGAACGATGCTGCGAATTTCGGTTATACCGACAGCTAACGACCGCGTCGCCGGAACACATCGATAAGCCCGAACTGCGCGGACAGACAGTAGCGACACTTTCTTGCGATCGGCGCAATTTACCTTGCGCTGCCACGCAATCTTGTGGTCGGCCCAATTTTGGCTGTTGCCGACCGTGATTGTGGTGTTGCTCGTGCCAACTCTCATGAGCCATCGCGCGGGAAAACAATTCAGTTAATCGACCTCTCGGGTTCATCATTAATTGTAGAGGATTCGTGCCCCAAGGCTTTGCCATGCCGTTCGGAGCTAATCCGCGTTTACGATGCGGACCGACAACGTTATCAAGACGCACGAGCACAATGCGGTCTCAAAGAGTGGTAACTTTTACTAGCAGCTCTTTATTTATGCCCTACGTGTTGTTTCCGCTCGAACCACTGACAGCGAGTTGATTCGAATCGTGTCGGGTCGTAGCGTAGGCGAGACATAACGCTGGAAAGGAGCGAGCAAAATGCCAAAATACCTGATTCAAGGATCCTATTCGGAGCAAGGTTTGAAGGGGGTGCTACAAGAGGGGGGATCGAAACGCCGCGAGGCTGCTGAGCAATTAATCAAAGGAATGGGTGGACGACTGGAAGCCTACTACTATGCCTTTGGGAGCGACGACTTCCTAGTCATTGCCGATCTGCCGAGCAACGTCGACGCAGCAGCCCTCTCGTTTGCCGTCAATGCCAGCGGAGCCGTGCAGTCGCGAACAACGGTACTGATCACGCCAGAGGAGGCTGACCAAGCCACGGAGAAAATGAAGACTGTCAAGTATCGCCCACCCGGAAAGTAGAGCTGCGCCACGAAGTTCGAGTTCGCGGCTGAAGACCACATTTTACAGCCGTTCACATGATGCTGTGATTCGCGTTTACGATGCCGCTGGAACGTGATCGAAACGCACGAGCACAAGGACGATTTCAAAGGAGTGGTGAAACGTCTATTAAAGCTGACGCCTGAGGTTACGCTAACCTCCTTTCTTAACTGCAAGTGGTTGATATAATTCGGTGCTATGGCTAACGAGCTTCTCGCTGCCGCTGCGATCCTCCTGGCAAGCTCCGCCGTTTCTGCCCAAAGCACCACTTCCAAGGCACGCCCTCGCTCTTCGGACTTGGGCCTAAAAGTCGGCATTCTCCCGACTGGGCCGCTCAACGCGATTACAGATGTTGCCGGGGTCCAGGTCGGGCATACGACTATCATCAGAGGTGACGATGTCCGCACCGGTGTGACCGCTGTCCTGCCACATTCCGGTAATCTTTATCGCGACAAAGTGCCTGGAGCGATTTTTGTCGGCAATGGGTTCGGCAAGCTAGCCGGTTCCACGCAGGTGGACGAAATGGGCGACATTGAAACTCCGATTCTGCTGACGTCCACGACAAGCGTGCCACGTGTAGCCGATGCGCTCATCAGCTACATGCTGGCTTTGCCAGGCAACGAGGATGTCGTGTCGATCAACCCGATTGTTGGAGAGACCAACGATGGTTATCTAAACGACATTCGCGGCCGGCACGTCACACCCGAGGATGTGTTCGCAGCTATCAAAAATGCAAAGGCCGGCTCGGTCGAGGAGGGTGCTGTGGGCGCGGGCACTGGAACGGTAGCATTTGGTTGGAAGGGCGGCATTGGCACCTCCTCGCGACGTCTGCCTCCCAAACTTGGTGGGTACACAGTCGGTGTCCTTGTCCAAACGAATTTTGGTGGCGTGCTCACGATCAACGGCAGCCCCGTTGGACAAGAGCTGGGCCAATACTACCTGTGCAAGGAACTCCAACAGCAAGGCAGCGGGACAGATCGTGGAAACGGATCGTGTATGATTGTGCTCGGAACCAACGCGCCATTAGACTCACGGAATCTAAAGCGGCTAGCGGCGAGGGCACTGCTGGGCATGGCTCGCACGGGGTCTGCGGCCTCGAACGGGAGCGGAGACTATGCCATCGCATTCTCCACTGCCGAGCAGGTTCGGATAAGCACAAGAGAAGGGCCGCTGACACGGCACCTCGATGTGATGACCGATGACGCGATATCGCCGCTGTTTCTGGCGGCAATCGAAGCTACCGAGGAAGCGGTCTACAACTCTATGTTCCGAGCTACGACTATGACTGGGCATGGACATACCGTCGAGGCTCTGCCGATTGACAAGACTACGGACATACTCAGGAAGTATGGCGCGATAAAGTGACGCCGCTTTAAGCACGCAAGAAGGGCAGCTAGAATCATTCAATGCAAGGTTTCGATGGAGCACGCAAAGTCATCGAAACACACCAGCACAGGGGTGGTTTTAAAGAGTGGTGAGTTTCATGCCTCGCTAGGACTGCGACCTAATGAAGAAAGGCTCGAATTTGCGACTGAAGCGAACATTTCTGAGCAAATCCGAGTCACATCTTAGTCACACAATTGTTTGGCAGATGTTTCTTGCGCTCGTGCGGAAAGCAGCGGAAAACGGACGGCGTGAAATCGATCCCTAAATCGCAGAAGAACGTCGCACCCTTGACAATAGGCGGCTGGCCGGTGGATGCCCTCTCTCAAGGGACGATGAGATTGTTGAGAAAGATCGCGGATCAAGATGGCTGGACGATCGAAGAAGTAATGACCGCCGCAATGGAGGAATTCGTGGCCAGGCGCAAAGCTGAGAAGGAACTGGAAACGAAAATTACGTGTTTCCCGAAACGCTGATTGCACACCTACGAAGTCCGACCGCGCAAAGATAAATGCGGCGTTGATCTAATTTCCGATGCGCTGCCATTCGGTTGGCTGTGGTACGGCGAGCCGAACGCATCCGATTTCGTGATCAAAAAAATTACCGCCCCCCACACCCGACAGGCGTGAAGAGCGGCTGTTCCCCCCAGAACAATTGTGGAAATATTCGACGGTTATTAAATCAGCGTCCAGCCCATCGTAATCCCTCTTTCGAGGGAGCAAATCAATCGAAGGAAGGAGACATGCCCTGAAGCGAAAAGTGCACCGGCCACCAAGCGGCCAGCAATGCCGTCGAATTACGCGCAATTCAACAGCCGCTCACACAATGCTGTGATTCGCGTTTACGATGACGCTGGCAACGTGATTGAGACGCACGAGCACGGGGCGATTTCAGGGAGCCGTAAAGTGGCGATTCGACGATTCCTCTCCCCTTAAAGACGTAGGACTAAAGTCCAATTGCGGATGTCGGAGCACCCTTAAAATTGTTCGTTGATCACGTCATCCGACGTCCCAACGCACTTTCGGCCCGCATAAAACGGGTCGAGAGAGCTTAACCTTACGCTGAGACACCGCTTAGCGCGATTTCCAGATTCACTTGGAGTCAACTACAAGCAGAAAGCCATTTATGAAATTGGTCAGTCTCACAAGGTGGATACATAATTACGAAATTCGACCCCGAGCAGATAAGCACGGCTTTAATCTAAGCAGCGATTCGCTTCGATACAGTCCGCTGTGGTATCGCGGGTTAAACCCGATCGTGGATGCAGTCCGCTATGCAAGGTCTTACAGTGGCCGACATCCCGTCGTGGTTCGCGTTTACGATCCGACTGGCAACGTGATCGAGACGCTCGAGTATTTAGGGCGAGTCGGCACATTGATCGCTCAACTGCAAAGGACATTCGACAACCGCGCTCACTGGTTCGAAAAGGTTCGGAGCCGTCTCATCGCAGAAATCGTTGCGGATTTGCCGCGATTCTCAGAGGGGATAAACAGGCCATGCTTCTCGCACTACGGTCGCTTTGGGAAGGTTCAGGTCCGTTACCGACACGATTCATTCGGACCGTTGGGGGCGTCGCCGCAGTGGCAGGGCGCAAGCTGAACAACTGCGCAATCAAGCCTGCTTCGTGGAGGCGATCCGATAGCTGTTTCAAATTTTTCAGTTCGGAAAAGCAATATTTGGCTTCGCAATTCACCAACTCCAGTCGCGCAGGTTCGCGGTCGAACCCAGGATCAATGCACATGCTGCGACCAACATTGCTCTGAAGATTGACAGTCCAACCTCGCTCGGCGTTCGCGCAGATTTCCGCCGAATGACTTGAAGAGGTTACGGCGCGAGAGCGAAGAAGGGTACTCAAGGCGGACTATTCATGCTCGACAGCGTACATTGCCTCTGAAAAGATCGGGTCACTAGCTGTGAACCCCGCAGGAGGCGACGTGTCGAGCACTCAAGAGCCGCATCTTCATCTTGAGGTCGGGCACATCTTATTTCTCGACATTGTCGGATACTCAAAGCTTCTTAGCGACGAACAAAAAGAGTTGATCCAGGAACTCAATCAGGTTGTTCGAGGGACCGAGCAATTCCGTGCCGCCGAAGCTGAGGGAAAGCTGACGCGCTTACCGACGGGCGATGGCATGGTGCTCGTCTTTACAAACAATCCCGAAGCGCCCGTGGAGTGCGCGTTAGAAATCAGCAAGGCGCTACAAAGCCACCCGAAACTTAAAGTACGCATGGGCATTCACAGCGGCCCGGTGAATCCAGTCGCGGATGTAAACGATCAGTCCAATCTTCTCGGGGCTGGAATTAACGTGGCGCAGCGCGTCATGTATTGCGGCGATGCCGGACATATTCTCCTCTCCAAGAACTTCGCGGAGCACTTGGAGCATTATGCTTACTGGAGGTCGCATTTGCATGACCTCGGCGAAGTACAGGTCAAACATGGCGTTAGGATTCCCGTAGTTAATCTTTATGCAGATCAGTTTGGGAACCGAGCTCTGCCCGCAAAGTTAAAGCGAGCAAGAACCACCGTCCGACTCCAATCTGCTGTCCTCGCTGGGTTGCTCCTAATCACGGCCCTTGGCGTTGCGTTTTGGATGCTTCGCCGTTCGCAAGAAACATTGATGGATACGGCCGCGGCAATTCCTGATAAGAGCATCGCGGTCCTTCCGTTTGAGAATCTGAGCGCCGATCCCGAAAACGCGTTCTTCACTGATGGTGTACAGGACGAAATCCTTAATGATTTAGCAAGAATCGCGGACTTGAAAGTCATCAGTCGAACATCGGTGATGCAATACAAGAGCGTCGTGAAGCGAAATGTCCGCGAGATTGCGAACGAACTCGGTGTTGCGCATGTGGTTGAGGGAAGTGTACAGCGCGTCGCAAATCGCGTCCGGGTCACCGCGCAGTTAATCGACGCAAGAACCGACACGCACTTGTGGGTAGAACGGTACGATCGATCACTGCATGACGTCTTTGCAATCCAAAGCGATATTGCTAAAGCAATTGCTGATCAGCTTCAGGCGAAGCTTTCGCCTAACGAGAAATCGGCCATTGAGGAACGACCCACCAAAGACCTCGCCGCTTACGACCTCTATGTTCGTGCAAAATCACTCATGTTGAAGGGGTTGATCGATCCATCGAACTTGTTCGAGCCCGCACGTCTGCTTGATCAAGCCATCGCGCGTGACCCGGATTTTTTTCTAGCGTACTGCTTGCTAGCCGAAGCGCACAGCCACCTTTACTCGATCTATGATCACACGCCGGCGCGACGGGACTTAGCCGACCGCGCGGTTAAGGCTGCCCTTCGTTTGCGGCCCGAAGCGGGCGAAGCACATCTCGAGCGAGCACGATACCTCTTAAGGTGCAATCTCGATTACCACAACGCCCGCGCGGAACTTGTCATTGCCCAGCATACACTACCTAACAACGCGCAGGCCTTCGCATTGCTGAGTGATATCGGCATGTTCCAGGGCCGCTGGAACGAGTCGCTGCGCAACCTTGAAAAAGCCCTGGAGTTTGATCCGCACAACGCATTTAGTCTCCGGAAGCTGGCGCTGCGGTACGCATGTATGCGTCGTTATGCTGAGGCGGCAGTCGCTGTGGATCGTGCCATCGCGTTGGCCCCCAAAGATGCTGGACTACGAGCATATCGAGCCTCGTTTGATCTCAACTGGCGGGCCGATCCGACGCCTTTGCAGAAGATATCCGAGACTATAATGAACGAAGGTTCATCCGTGGCCGCAGAGTGTGGTGAATTTTGGCTAGATCTTGCGCTGTGCGAGCGTGATCCAGTTCTAGCCGAACGCGCTCTGGTGACGATCGAGGAGGGATTTAGCCAGCAGCAGCTTTCTTTCTCGATAACTTTTCTAAAAGGTTGTGTGGCGCGGGCCTTCGGGAACGACGCGGCGGCGCGAAAGGCGTTTACCGCGGCGCGTGCCGAAGTCGAGCGCACTGTTCGCGAACGACCCGATGAGGGACCACCGCTCTGCCTGCTCGGTCTGATCGATGCCGGCTTGGGACGAAAAGAGGAAGCCCTCCGCGAGGGCCGCCGTGCGAGCGAACTGACTCCAATTACAAAGGATGCATTTAATGGAGTGCACATCATGCGCTATCTCGGCGTTATTTATGCCGGGACCGGAGAGAAAGATCTCGCGATTGAGCAAATCGCCGCGATGCTGCAAGTCCCGAGCTTCCTAAGTTACGGTGAGCTACGTCTGCATCCATTCTGGGATCCCCTGCGCGGCGATCCCCGTTTCGAGAAACTCATAGAGGAGGCGAAGAAACCAGTCGCGCTAAAATAGCCGGTATACCAGAAGCGTTTAGCCACTGCGAATCGAACATACTCAGCAATGCCATCGGCTACGCCATGCACTACAGCCGCTCACACAATGCTGTGATTCGCGTTTATGATGATGCTGGCAAGGTCGTCGCAACACACGAACACGCTGGCGACTTCATTGAACCGTAACGAGATTTTCTTCGCTGCCTAACGAATTCTCGCCTTTAGAAAAAGGCGACCACCGACAGAGATTGATGGTGGCCCCCCGCTCAGCATTTACCAAGCAATCCCTCCAAGTAGAGAACTTGGCTAGGCTGTTGTGCAGCGATTTATGCCTAAAGGATGCGTATTTTGTCTAGTCAGGCAGCGCCTAATTTTCATGTAGGGTCTCGCCTAATACGCACGATGTAGTGATTCCCGTTTATGATGAAGCTGGCAACGTGATCGAAACGCACCAGCACAAGGGTGACTGCAAGGAGTGGTGAGTTTTTGCTCCGCGACTCAAAATATAGCCCACATTTTATCGGCGATTCGAGCGTGATTGTTCTAACCTGAGTAATCGAATGAAAGTTACGGCCGAGGTGCCGGAGTCGGACGTTGCCGTGGTGTCGGAGTAGGCCTGGGGGCAGGGGTCGATGTAGCGGTGGCTGTTGGCGTAGGTGTTGGTGTTGCAGTCGGAGTTGCTGTGGCAGTAGGAGTCGGTGTCGGTGTAGGGGTACCTTGAAGCTGGATTAACTCGATTCGTCCACCACTCCCAAATTGATTGGCGTGGACCGCCTTTGAGCCGCCCACCACGTACTGTCCGTCGCTCGAGACGTCGCAAGAAAAGGCCGAACCCGGGAAGTTAATCTGGCCGATTAATTGGACGCTGCGATTAAACACCATGACCTCTGGCCAATCGTGAAATTCAGTGCCCCAGGAAGCAAAAGCCATCACCGAACCGGTATCGTTCGAGGCAGCGCCGATCGGTGTCCCCTGATATGAACCGGTGCCACTAACAGGATAGGAGCCTAAAAGCTGTCCGGTTGGTACGTCGAACAACAACACCACACCAGTAAGCCAGTTGTTGGCATAATTGCCAGCGAAGGTACCCACAGTGGAGCCGTCACGCGACACTGTGGAAGCCTCGCCAAACCAGGAATTTGCCTGCGTATAGTGAATGACCTGGGTATAGGTAGTCCCGTTGAATGCATAAACATCGAAATTGAAGCCACCCACCACGAAGACACCGCCGTCACCAGAGATCGGGTAGTAAATCGACCCTGCGCCGGACCCTGCGACGCTGAACACAATGTTGCCTGTCCCGGTGTCGATTAGCGTGGCCTGGTTATCCTGCGTGACCAGGGCGATCGAGCCATTATCGGTCAAAGCCACAGCGTCCATTCTAAGACTATTCGTCCACGTGCGCCTGATCGTGCCAGTAGCAGCGTCAAAGATATAGAGAGTCTGGTTCTGAGTTATGGAATCGCTCACAACAGCAGCGATGGTGGAGCCGTCACGTGAAGTTGCGACCTTCCTGGAACTGGCCGGCAGATTTGGATCACTCACCGGGTACTGAAAGGACCAGTCCGGGGTGCCGTTACTGGTAGACCTAAAGCCATGCTGTCGGAAATCGTTCCCTGCTGCATTCGACTCCATAAAGCCGGCGCGATCACTGCCCTTGGCAGCGGCCACACCGGTGTTGCCACTGTTAAAGGACGAGAATTCCCATAGTGGCGTGCCATTTCCGGTAATTGCATATATGCTCAAACGGGCACCATTGAGGATCCAGGCTCCCCAAACGTTGTTTGCGTCAATCCTTACGCCGTCGGCTATGGCGTTCTGGTCGATGACCGTCCAGAGGATGCTGACCAATGGTCCTATCAAACGTCTTTCAGATGTTCGTGCCGCCACAGACTCTCCTTTCGACTTGAGGAGGTCGTGATCCAGCACTACGGCATCCGGCGTAACTCTCACAAATGTTCGAGCTGTTACCCTGGCCGGAGAAGGCGGGCCCGATGCCGGGGACGCATTCCGGGACTCGGGACCGGTGGGCGAATTCGCAGCAGCCAACAGCGTCAGGAAGATGCCCGCGAGGGCGGAAAACACACCGGCTAAAATGGGCAGCTTAAAGAATGCGGATCGGAGCGTCGATTTCTTTTTCATTGAGCAAATTTGTAAATCGATTCCCATTTACTAACGCAAAACACCAGTTTCTTCCAGCGCGGTGTTCGACGCGGCGCGTCGATTCGCGTTTACGATCAAGCTGGCAACGTGATTGAAACGCACCGGCACACTGGCGACTTTAAAGATTGGTAGTGCTGGGGAGTTTTACTGCTTGTTCTCTGCCACTTGCGGTGCAGGCTTGCTCACCTCAAGCTGTGCGCTAACTTTCTCGATTTGTCCTTTTAGTTCAGCAACAACAGCCTCGAAATCCTTATGCTGCTGAGCAACCGTCGCCTCCAATTTCTCAACCTTGCGGTGCTCTTTGAGAAACTCGTTGAGCAACATCGCGTTCACCTGATCGTAGCGCACGCTATACGGCTTTCCATCTTTGTCGCGCACTACCAAATCGGGATTCACTTTGTCCACATCTTCAGCTACGAGTCCGAACTGCGATCTGCCTTGGGGACCTTCCGGATCGACGCCTTTTTTGTAACGGAAGTTAACTGGCTCGAGCGAAAAGAGTGCCTCGCTAGCATCCCCCATCGGTTCAATACGCTCTTTGAACCGGCGGGAGGAGGTCATCGTGCCAAGTCTGCCGTTTGAAT
>Ga0306921_10008420_pt1 | contig 10896 bp, 8 predicted proteins | sample sta12Cox44000080_FD_203760 | JGI IMG/M metagenome (GOLD analysis project Ga0306921, IMG submission 203760) | Lab enrichment of tropical soil microbial communities from Luquillo Experimental Forest, Puerto Rico - statoxic.12C.oxic.44.000.080 (v2)... | ecosystem: Environmental > Terrestrial > Soil... | reverse complement strand
CTCGACTGGCGGGAGCCCGGCATCCCTAAGCGGCTAAACGGCGCCAAGGCATCGGAATACCGCGCCGCCGGACTCGCCTACGGACCGCGCAACGGCCCCTTTGCAACGGTCGAAGAGGTCCAGCTGGTGATCGGGATGACCCCCGAGCTGTTCGCGGCGATCGCCCCGGCATTGACCGTTTATTCGCAGACCCCATGGGTCGATCCGAGCTTTGCCCCGCCCGAGGTGCTGCGGGCGCTGCCCGGGATGGACGAAGCGGCCATTGCCAAGCTGCTCGAGGCACGAGCCTCGTCGACAGCAAGGCCAGCGATCATGCTCGGCCATGCCTTCACGATCACCGCCGAGGCCGATGGCCCCGGCGAGATCCATGTCAGGCGCAGTGTCGTCATCCGCCTGACCGGGCGCCCGAACGCTCCGTATTGGATCTACCGATGGGGTTGACCACACCAGCGAAACCACTCTGACTTACTTTCCCTGTTGCTTTTTCTTCATAATATTTTCGAAGTCCCTTATCGCATCGTTTACGTTGCGTGCACGTCTCCCAGTGTTATGTCCTCTAATACTCGATCGTGAAATTGACTGCTTGTGAGAATCTTGAGAGCTCTTCCTCGGCGCCCTTACTTAAACTAAGGATTCTATTGCAAACTTTTTCTTTTATTTTAACCAGGTTCGGAATTTGTTCTGCGGTTTTTCCAGCGTATACCTTTAGAAAGTCGCATAGTTGAGCCCCGGACCGATCCCGTCGAGGCGATCAAGTTCCGCATGGAGCAGCAGGGTCTCTCGCGAAAGGACCTCGAACCCTTGATTGGCTCTCGGACGCGTCGCTGAGGTGCTGAACCGCAAACGCAGCCTTTCGATCGCCATGATCCGGCGCCTGCACGATCGCCTCGGCATTTCCGCCGAGGTGCTGATCCGGCCGTCGGCCAAAAAGGAGACTGTCGATTAGCGCGCGGAGCTATTGCTGCTGGAGCTTGGCGAGCAGCAGCGCTTCCTTGCAGTCCGCGGTCAATTCCGTGAAATGGTCTTTCATGCAGGCCTGGATGCGTCCGCCGCCGGGTTGAATGCCGTGGCATTTTTGCTCGGCGTCAGCCTTGCAGGATTTGGTTATTGTCACGTTGGCGGTCAGCGCCGTCCGGCAAGCCGCGGAGAGTTGGCTGAAATGGTCCTTGACGCACGCCTTGAGCCGGCCGTCGCCCGGCTTGACTTCACCGCAGAGCTGCTTGAGGTCGGCGGCGCAGGCCTGACGGGCGGCACCCACTTGAGCAATTGCGCCGGTCGGTGCCAATAGCAGCAGGAGTGAGAATCCGAGTCCCACGACGAGGCCCCTCACCCCGCCCGCGAGGCGAGGGAGAATTGGACGGCTCCTATCCAGCTTCACTCCTCGGACAGGCCGGCTTTGCGGAGTGCCGGGAAATAGGTGGCTTCGGCCAGCGCGCGGATCTTGGCATTGTCAAACCAGGTCGATTTCTCGACATTGACGAGGCTCGCATAGGCATTGCTCAGCCGCTGCGCTTCGGCGAGCTCGGCATGCGCGCGCTCGGTTTGGCCTTTGAGTGCATAGGCGGCGGCGAGATAGGCGTGAACAAAAGGCAGGCGGGCATTCTCGCTCTTCGCCCTTTCCAGCGAGAGGACAGCCTCGTCGATGTGCGACCCGAGCAGCTGCATGACACCCATCCGGCCATACCATGGGGCAATCCCGGGTCCGGAAGGGCTGAGGCGGATCACTCGCTCGAAATAGGGCAGCGCCTCGTCGACCGAGCCGGTCAGGAACTTGCACCAGCCGACATGGGCATAGGCCGGCACCCGGCTCGGATCGAGGGCAATCGCCGTCTCGTATTCGGGAATGGCCTCGTCGCAGCGCGACTGCGCGCGTAGCACCTGCGCCTTGGCGTAGTGCGCCGGCGCGCTATTGGGCGAAGCGGCCAGGGCTTGATCCGCCAATTGTTCGGCACGGTGAAGATCGTGCTCGGGGGAATCGCTGAGCTCGTCGGTCACCCGGACAACGAGAGCGTTCGCCAACCAGGCCGCCGCATCGACCGAATGCGGATCGAGCGCCAGCGCCTTGTTGAAATATTCCTCGGCCTTGTCGTAGTTTTCGCGCGAAATCGGTTTTGCCAGCACGGCGCGGCCGCGCAAGAAGTAGTCGAGCGCGTCCGGATTGTCGGTCGGGTGGCGGGCTTCGGCAATTGCGAGCTGCGACTGCAATGCGTTGGCGATGCGCGCGGTGATCTCGTTCTGCAGCGCGAACAGATCGCCGACATCGCGGTCGAACCGTTCGGCCCAGAGATGCGCGCCGGTTTCGGCATCGATCAGCTGCGTATTGATGCGAACCTGTTTGCCCGACCTCTGGACGCTGCCCTCGAGCACGTAGCGAACACCCAGATCCCGGCCGATCCGCTTGGCATCGACCGCCTTGCCCTTGTAGGTGAAGGCGGTATTGCGCGCGATCACCAGGCTCCCCTGGATGCGCGCGACATCGGTCGTCAGATCGTCGGTAATCCCGTCGGCGAAATATTCCTGCTCCGGGTCGTTGCTGAGGTTGGCGAAAGGCAGCACGACAATCGAAAGGCGCGGTGCGGAGAAGGGTTGTGTCGCCACAGAGCCCGCCGGTACCGCCGGTCCGGCATGCCGGCCGGACCACAGCCACCATCCGCCGGCTCCGGCGGCAATCAGCAGTACCGCGACGGCGGCAGCGGAGCGGGTACCGACCGAGACCGCGCGGGCGTGCGAGCCGGCCATCGCGGGACGACCGCCGGCGGTTCCGGCAACCGTGAAAGCCCGCACCGGTTCGGCGATGTTTTTCACCCGCTGCTCGCCGAGCGGGGCGAAAGCGATCGGCAACCTGGCGCCAATCTGGTCGCGCACGGCACCCGAAAGACAGATTCCCCCGGGCTCGGCGAGCGTCTGCAGCCGGGCGGCGATGTTGACCCCGTCGCCAAACAGGTTCTGCCCCTCGACGATGACGTCGCCGAGATGGATGCCGATGCGGAAGCGCATCTGCTCGCCGGCAGCGCGGCTGGCGTTTTCGCTCTCGACAGCCTTCTGGACGGCGACGGCGCACTCGACCGCATCCACCGGGCTGGCAAAATCCGCCATCACGCTGTCACCGGCGGTATTGAAGATGCGTCCGTGATGGGTCGCGACGAGCCGGTCGAGGATCGCCCGGTAGGCCTGCAGCGTCCGCAAGGTGCCGACCTCGTCGAGCCCCATCAAGCGGCTGTACTCGGCGACGTCGGCCGCAAAAATTACCGCGAGCTTTCGTTCGACGACCTGGTCGTCCGCCACCGGGCCCTCCTCAAGGGCGCTCATACCGAAGCCGAGACTTTGACAAGCTGATATATAGCATTGATCCCCGATCTTTTCTGCCACCGCCGGCACCCGCCGCGGCCTTCTCCGCAGTGCGGGCGCAACCCGCCCCTTCGGCGCGGAACCGGCGCCACCGGCCGTCCGAGCCGACATCCTCCGACCCGGTACCGATGATCTGCACGGTTTAACAGCAAAATGTGATTTCGTCAACTATCCGTGTTATTTCATCAATTCTCAACGCGATGTTCGGGCGCACACGGATCGATCAAACTTTCGCCGGGCCCCAGCTCGCCTATGAATAAGCAAAAGACCACTCGGAAAAAACGACCGATGCCCCACGATCTCCACGGCTATGCAACCGACATCCCATACCTGCGCGACTTCAAGCCGATGCTGGCGCCGGCCTGGCTCGATCATGTGGCGCTGGTCGCCGGGGTCGAGCCTCCGCCGCGCGAACCCGGCTTTGCCTGGTGCGAGCTGGGCTGCGGCCAGGGGGTCACGGCCAATATGCTGGCGGCAACCCATCCGCGGGGCATCTTCCACGCCATCGATGCGATGCTGGTGCATATCGACCATGCACGGCGCCTCGCGGCCGAGGCGGCGATCCCGAATATCGGCTTTCACTGTGTCGATTTCACGACCGCCATCGATCTCGAGCTGCCGTCCTTCGATTACATCGTCGCGCACGGCGTCTACAGCTGGGTGAACAGCACCAGCCAGCGCGCGCTGCGTCGCTTCTTTGCTCGGCGTCTGAAACCCGGCGGGCTCGTCTATGTCAGCTACAACGCGATGCCCGGCTGGGCGCGCGACCTGCCCTTTCAGCACCTCGCACGCGCGCTCGCGGGGGGCTTTTCCGGCGACAGCGCCGAACGGTTCACCGCCGCCCTCAGGATCATCCGAACGCTCGCGGCCGCGGAAGTGCCCGCGCTGGCGCCGAGCTTTATCGTCGGCGAGATCGCACAACGGCCGGAAGATTATCCCCCCTCCTACCTCGTCCACGAGTTCATGCCCAGCGCATGGCGACCGCTTTACGTCACCGAGATGAGGTCGGCGATGAAAACGATCGGGCTTGCCCCGGTCGGGTCGGCGACGTTGATCGAGAATATCGATCTGCTGAGCCTGAGCGAGAGCGCACGCGCGATGCTCGGCGCCATTGCCGATGACGATCTTCGCGAGCTGGTCCGCGACTTTTACCGGGATCAGCGCTTTCGTTGCGATGTCTTTGCCCGCGGCAACCGGCGACTGACCGGCGCCCAGCGTTGCGAGGCGCTGCTGGCGGGCACCTTCGCGCTCGCTCGCCCGGCCGCGGCGATACGCTATTCGGCCGCCACCCCTGGAGGCTTCCACCCCTACAACAACGCGACCGCCCGGACGATCGTCGGGGCATTTGCCGACGGCCCGCGGCCCCTCGGCGAGCTCGCAACAGCCTCGACACCTCGGCAGGATCTGGCGACCAACATCCTCGTGCTGTGCGCGATCGGAGACGTGATGCCGGTCGAGCCGGGACCTGCTTTGGTCGAGCCCCTCAATCGGGCGGTTTTTCGACGTCTCGACGGCGCCGAGGAGATCGGCTGGCTCACCCTGCCGTGCGGCACCGCCGTGGAGATCGATCGTGGGCTGATGCGGCGACTACGCGACGGCGAGAAAATCGACGAAGATACTTTCCCCGGCTGGCCCGGATTTCTCGCCTCACACGGAATTTAGAATAGATTTAGAAGGCTGCAGAAGGCGGCGGAAACACGGGCGGTTTCGCATCCTTCGAGACACGCTCCGCCGGAGCGCTCCTCAGGATAAGGTATTTTATTCGAAGACCTGCCTCACCCTGAGGAGGCCCCCTTCGAGACGCCGCCTGCGGCGGCTCCTCAGGACAGCGGGCCGTCTCGAAGGGTGTTGATACGCGAAAGCCTTTTGTCACTTTGTTCGAAGGTCGTTACGCGGAGCTGCGCGGATCGAGCGCATCGCGCAGCCCGTCGCCGATGAAATTGATCGAGAGGACGGCAAGAAAAATCGCGCCGCCGGCAAACATTGCCCAATGCGGTGCAATGTCGAGGTAGTCCTTGGCATCGAACAGGATGCGGCCCCAAGTCGGAATGTCGGGCGGAAAGCCGAGGCCGAGAAACGACAGGGTCGATTCGGCAATGATCGCGGCGGCGACATCGATCGTGCCGGCGACGATGACGGGTCCCCACGAGTTCGGCAGGATGTGCCGTACCACCAAGCGCCAGCTCGACATGCCGACAGCGCGCGCGGCCTCAACAAACTCTTTCTCACGCAGCGAGAAAAACTGAGCACGCACGAGCCGGGCTACCAGCATCCATCGGAGACCGCCGATCACCGCGACGATCAGAAGAAAGGTACCGAGCTCGGGTCCGACCAGCTGCTTCAGCGGTTCGCGAAACAAGTAGATGACCAGCAACAACAGCGGCAATGCCGGCAGAGTCAGGAACAAGTCGGTAAGCCACATCAGCGCCGCATCGACACTGCCGCGCGCCATGCCGGCAACCGCCCCGATGGCGGTGCCGACAATGACCGCCACCAGCATCGCGGCCAGCCCGACTGCAAGCGAGATGCGGCCGCCATAGAGCATGCGGGCCAGCAGATCCTGACCGAGATCGTCGGTGCCAAACGGATGGGCCCAGGATGGACCATCGAGATGCGCGGTAAAATCGATGTCGTTGATCGGTACCCGCCACAACCACGGCCCGAATGCGACAGCCAGCAGCATCGCCAGCAAAATGACGGTGCTCACGACCGCCAACCGGTGCCGGCGAAAGCGTCGCCAGGTTTCGAGACCGGGCGAGCCGACCTCGGCACCGCCGACGAGCTCGCGCCCGGCGCTAGCGGTAGGCGATGCGAGGGTCGAGCCAGCCATAGAGAAGGTCGGCAATCAGATTGAACAGGATCACCAGACACGAAAGGACGAACGTCACCGCCATGATCACCGGTGTGTCGTTGGCGAGGAAGGAACTGATCAGCAGTGACCCGATGCCCGGAACGCGAAAGATCTGCTCGGTCACGATCGCGCCCCCGAACAGCGCCGGCATCTGCAGAGTGACCAGGGTCACGACCGGGATCAATGCATTGCGCACGATATGCTTGACGATGACCGCGCGTTCGGGCAGCCCCTTCGCGCGGGCGGTCGTGACATAGTCGAGCCGCATGACTTCGAGCACCGACGAGCGCACATAACGGGTCCAGGAAGCCGCCGGAAATAGGGCGAAGACCGCCACCGGCATTATCGCCTGCTTGAACTCCTCCCAATACCAATGCCAGCCCGTCGCCCCGATGTCAGTGCGAAAGACGAATGGCAGCCAATCGAGATAAATGCTGAACAGCAGGATGAACAGTAAACCGATAAAAAAGGTCGGGAGCGAAAAGCCGATAAACACCAAAAGATTGGCGAGCTGGTCGAAAATCGAATAGCGCCGCATTGCCGAAAATACGCCAACCGGCAGCGCGATCAACAGCGCCAGTATTAGCGATGAGCCGATGACGAGCAGGGTAGCCGGCAGCCGCTGCCAAATCAGGCTGCCGACATCGGTCCGGCTGACAAACGAAAACCCCCAGTCGCCGTGCAGCATTGCCGACAGCCAATGCAGATAGCGCAGGAAGACCGGGTCATCGAGGCCGAACTTCGCGCGCAACCCCGCCGCCACCTCGGGCGGAACATTCGGATTGCTCGCGAGCTCGCCGAACGGATCACCGGGTGCCAGCGCAATCACGGCAAACAGCACCAGGCTGATGCCGAGCAGGCTCGGTATCGCAATCAGCAAACGCCTCAGCAGATATCGGCCCACGCGCTAACACCCGGAAAACGTGTAGTCATGCCTCGCGGTACCAGTCTTTCAGGTTCCAGAAGTCGCGGTCCCAACCGCTCAAGGTCGCCCTGAGCCTGTGCGACATTGCCGCCACCGACGGGCGGTTCACGATCGGGATGACCGCCCCATCTTCGACCACCATGTCGTTCATCTTGATGAACAGCGCCGCACGCTTAACCGGGTCGAGCTCGCCCTCGGCTGCACGAAAGGCCTGGTCGTACACTTCGTTGCGCCAGCGCGTAATATTGCGACCCTGCCATTTGTTCTCCTTAGCCGCAATCTCCCACGATAGGAATTGTCGCATGAACCCCTCGGGATCGGGAGGCGCACCGATGCCCGCCGTATACATCTGGAGATCTGCATAGAACTTCCTGGAGGTATCGGGATTTGCCGCGTCGGAGGAGAAATAAACCGACGCGGTCACCGACTTGAGCTCCATCTCGATGCCGGCCTTCTGGCACGCCTGTTTGACAATCGCCTGAGTCTTCTGGCGCGGGGCATTAATAGAAGTTTGGAAAACCAGTTTGAGCTTCTTGCCGTCCTTGGCGCGGACGCCATCGGGTCCGTGCTTCCAGCCGGCTTCATCCAGCAGCCGGTTCGCCTTTTCGATATTGAACTCCCATTTCGTGTTCTTCGAAACAAAGCGCTCCGGAGCATTGAGGTAATTTCCCGTCGCAACCCCGGTGCGCCCGTAAATATGCGCCTGCACCGAAGCGCGATCGACGAGCAGGGCGAAGGCCTGCCTGACAGGTGGATCGCTGAAAAGCGGATGCTTCGTCTTCGCGCTCGAGCGCTCGCCGTCGATCTCGGTCCACGGATCGGTGCTGTTGAGCTCAATGTGCTCAATGCTCATGCTCGGTACGATCTCGACCCGACCCCTGGCGTCGCCGCCGCTTTCCAGTCTGAGAAGGATCTCGTCCTCGACCTGCATGTTCCAGGCGTAGTCGTACTCGCCGGTCTGTATCACGGCCCGTGCCGCCGACACCGCATCGCCGCCGCCCTTCATCTCGATCGTGTCGAAGTACGGGCGATTGGCAACATGGTAGGAGGGATTGCGCTCGCCCCTGACGAGGTCGCCCGGTTTGAAGTCGACAAACCGATAAGGCCCGGTCCCCACCGGCTTCAGGTTTGTCGGGGCGTCGCGCGAATTGGCGCCTTTGTAGGCCGCGAACAGGTGTTTCGGGATGATCATGCCGTTCGCGCGGCCTGCCCAGAACGGCGTCGGTTTTTCGAAGCGAACGCGCACGGTAAGGGGATCGATCTTTTCGACCTTCACGTCCTGGTAATTGCCGATCGTCACGGCGGCTGTTGCGGGGTCTGCGGCGTATTCCCAATTGAAAACGACATCGTCGGCGCTGAAGGGTTGGCCATCGTGCCACTCCACGCCCTTTTTGAGCTTCCAGGTCACCGACATGCCGTCGGGTGCGACCCCGCCATTTTCGAGGTCTGGGATCTCGGCGGCCAGCACCGGCACCAAATTGCCGTCGGGATCCCATGCCGCAAGCGGCTCGTAGAATATGCGCGACCCCTCCGCGTCCTTGGCGCCGACGGCGAAATGCGGATTGAGCAAGGTCGGACCCTGCCAGAACAACGTTTTCAGCGCCCCCCCGCCGCCGGCTTGGGTCGGCTTGTAGCCGGTTTGCGGCGCGCTTTGTGCCAGTCCGGCGTGGGCCAGGAGCTGAGTGGCAAAGGGTGCGGTGAGGCCGAGACCGACCAGCTTGCGCACAAAGGCGCGGCGCGACACTCGCCCCGCCTTCACAGAGGCTATCAAGTCGCGCAACTCTCGCTCGGTCATCGCAGCCTCCGGTGCGGCCATCACGCTTCGCGATACCAGTTTCCGAGGTCCCACAAAACGTTGTCCCAACCACTCAATCTTGCTCGCAGCTGGTGGGACATCGCCGAGACGCCGAGGCGGTACACGACCGGGATGACCGCGATGTCATCGACCACCAGATCGTTCATCCGAATAAACAGCGCCGCACGCTTGACCGGGTCGAGCTCGCCTTCGGCCGCTTGAAAGGCCCGGTCGTATTCCTCGTTGCGCCAGCGCACGATATTGCGGCCCTGCCACTTATTGGATTTTGCCGCGATCTCCCAGGAGACGAACTGGCGCATGAAGGTCTCGGGGTCGGGTGCGGCCAAGTTCGTCGTATACATCTGCAAATCGGTGGAAAAATGGCGGTAGGTGTCGGGATTACCCGTATCGGAGGAAAAATACACCGAGGCCGTCACCGACTTGAGCTCCATCTCGATCCCAGCCTTCTGGCAGGCCTGCTTGACGATTGCCTGGGTTTTCTGGCGCGGCGCATTGATCGAGGTCTGGAAGACCAACTGTAGCCTTTTGCCGTCCTTGGTGCGGACGCCATCCGGTCCGCGCTTCCACCCGGCATCGTCCAATACTCGGTTCGCCTTGTCGATGTTGAACTCCCAGCTGGTGTTTTTGGAGACGAAGCGCGGCGGGTTGTTGACAAAATTACCAGTCGCGATCCCGGTGCGCCCATAGATATGCGTCTCGACCGAGGCGCGATCGACGAGCAGCTTGAGCGCCTGGCGAACCGCAGGATCGCCGAACAGCGGATGCTTCGTCGCGGCGCTCGAATGCTCGCCGTCGACCTCGGTCCGGGGATCGGTGCTGTTGAGCTGGATATGCTCGATGGCGCCACCTTTGACGATCTCGGTATGGCCTTTGGCGCTGCCTGAATTTTCCAGCCTCAGCAGGATCTCGTCTTCGACCTGCAAGTTCCAGGCATAGTCGTATTCGCCCGTCTGGATCACCGCACGAGCCGCCGAGACGGCGTCACCGCCGCCCTTCATCTCGATCGCGTCGAAATACGGACGACTCGCCAAATGATAGGCGGGGTTTCGCTCCCCTTTCACCAGATCGCCCGGCTTGAACTCGACAAAGCGATAAGGGCCGGTGCCGACCGGCTTCAGGTTTGCCGGCGCGTCGCGCGAGCTCGCGCCCTTATAGGGCTCGAACAAATGTTTGGGGATGATCATGCCGAATTGGCCGACAAAAGCATCGGCCCAGAACGGTGTCGGCTTTTTGAAGCGAACCCGCACCGTCGACGGGTCGAGCTTTTCGACCGTCACATCCTTGTAGCTGCCGATCGTCGTCGCCGCGGTCGCCGGGTCGGCGGCGTACTCCCAGTTGAACACGACATCGTCGGCGGTGAATGGTCGGCCGTCGTGCCACTCGACGTCCTTCTTGAGCTTCCAGGTCACCGACATGCCGTCGGGCGCAACTCCGCCATTCTCGATCTCCGGAATCTCGGCGGCGAGCACCGGCGCCAGATTGCCGTCGGGATCCCATGCCGCCAGCGGCTCGTAGAAGATCCGCGATCCCTCCTGGTCCTTGGTGCCGACGGCAAAATGCGGATTGAGCAAGGTCGGAGCTTGCCAGAACAATGTCTTGAGCGTCCCGCCGCCACCCGCCTTTTCCGGCTTGTACCCGGCCGGGGTCGCGGCCTGCGCCACGCCAAACCGGCTCAGAAGCTGGCTCGCCAAGGGCGCGGTCAAACCGAACCCTATCATTCGGCGGACAACGGCCCGGCGCGACAGCCTGCCGGTCTGCGCCGCCGCAATCAGCTTTTGCAGCTCTCGCTCGTCCATGGAAGCCTCCCTGGCGGACGCCGCCGGTTCCGGGTCGCTCGAAGCCGCGGCGAGCACGCGTCGATTTGCGCCGATGTTAGCACCAAACCGACACTCGAACCATTCGGTCATCCAACATTGGCGGGCGTTCCGCACAGCTGCCGGTCGCCAGCACTTGCGG
>Ga0306921_10008419_pt1 | contig 10897 bp, 7 predicted proteins | sample sta12Cox44000080_FD_203760 | JGI IMG/M metagenome (GOLD analysis project Ga0306921, IMG submission 203760) | Lab enrichment of tropical soil microbial communities from Luquillo Experimental Forest, Puerto Rico - statoxic.12C.oxic.44.000.080 (v2)... | ecosystem: Environmental > Terrestrial > Soil... | reverse complement strand
CGGCTTGACTTGCGCAAGCGGCGGGTGGAGCGCGCCGGCAAGCTGATTGCCCTGCAGCCGCGCGAGTTTCGGCTTCTCGAATACCTGGTGCGGCACCAGGGGCAGGTGGTGACGCGGACCATGCTGCTCGAGTCGGTCTGGGACTATTATTTCGACCCGCAGACAAATGTCATCGATGTCCAGATCAGCCGGCTGCGCCGCAAGATCGACCGCGGCTTCACCCCGCAATTGCTCCATACCGTTCGCGGCATCGGCTATATGATGGCTGCCGATGACTAGGCTGTGGGGCCATGTCGCGTTCCGGTTGGCGCTGAGCTACGGGCTGCTGGCGCTGGGCTCGATCTGCGTGGTTTCGGCGGCGTTTTATTTCGGCACGGTCGGCGTGCTGGCGCGCAGTACAGACAGCAATTTGATTTCCACCTCGCAGCGGCTGGCTCGCCATTACGTGAGCCGCGGTGGTGAGGGGCTGCGGCAGGAAATCCGGCAACTCCTGGCGGACGGCATCGAGCAGGATACCGAAGTCTACCTGCTCACCGCACCAGACGGACAAAAGATTATCGGAAACATAGCGGGCTGGACGATGGCAATGGCGCCGCTCGACCGCCTGACCGATCTCAAGGTGGTTCGTGACGGCCGGCCGTCTCTCAGCCGGCTGCTGCCGCGGCTCCTGCCGGATGGTTCGATCCTCGTGGTCGGCCGCGACATGCAGGACCGGCGCGAGATCGAACAACTCGTCTGGCGCGCGCTATTGGCGGGCGGAGTGGTGGCGCTGCTGCTCGCGGTCGGCGGCGCGCTGCTGTTTCGCCGGCAGCTCGAGCATCGAGTTGGCGCCATCCGCCGGACTGCCTTGGAGATCGAGGCCGGGGATCTCACCCGGCGGATCCCGGTATCCGACGTGGACGACGAATTCGCTCGGCTCAATCGCGACATCAACCACATGCTCGACCGCATCGAGCATCTGATGGATGGTGTCCGGCACGTCTCCAACGCGATAGCACATGATCTCCGAACCCCGCTGGCGCGCATCCGCAGCCGGCTCGAAGAGGCGCTCCGCCCGACGGAGGCCACGACGCAGCTCGCCGGAACGGCACGGTTTGCCATCCAGCAGATCGACGAGCTGATCAACATGCTCGACCGGCTGCTGCAGATTGCCGAAGCGGAATCGGGCGCCCGGCGCCAGTCCTTTACGAGGGTAAAGCTCGCCGCGGTGATCAGCGACGTGTTCGAGCTCTACGACGCCACGGCGGAGGCCGAAGGGATCGCCCTCGTCAACGAGACCGAGGGTGACCCAGTAACCCTCGGCGATCGGAACCTTCTCGCCAGCGCAACCGCGAATCTGGTCGATAACGCCCTCAAATATGCCGGTGGCGGTGCGACAGTACGCATCAAAACCACCAACGAACGCGATACCGTCTCCATCGTCATCCAGGATGACGGCCCCGGCATCCCGGCGGCGGAGCGATCTCGGGTTGTCGACCGGTTCTATCGTCTCGACCACAGCCGGAGCCTTCCCGGAAACGGCCTCGGCCTCTCGATCGTGACGGCTATCGCCTCGCTCCACTGGGGTGAGCTCCAACTGGAAGATGCCGCTCCCGGGCTTGTCGCCCGCATTGTCCTGCCGCGCCCCGAGACCACTGTCCCGGACAGAGAAACGCCGACGGAAATGCTGACGATGGAAGCCGATGGCTAGGCGTGGTCGCCTTCGACAGGCCTGCGCGGGCTGCGGACCAGCTGAAGACGTCTGTACAGTGCCTTACCAAATGGTAATGCCGGGGAAAGGCCGCCGAAAGGCATCCGCATCTAGTGATGACCGCCGGTTTACCTCGGTCTGTCGACTGATGTCGTTCGTGCAGATTTGATGACGGCGGATTCCTCCGCACCGTCTGCGAGGGCGTAGGGACACGAATTTGACGGAGCGTTCAGGAGCAAGCCGGAGGCGTTTGGATCGTGCTCAGCAGGCGCGCCCCGATGCTGCAGCTTCCAGACGTGATGACCCTCATCGAACCCCGGTCTGAAACGACCACGATTTCGGCGCCTCATCGTCTTGCAGCACCGGAAGGTGCTACGCCGGCCGATCCCGCAATGCCGAGCGGCACCATCGACGCGGTCGCGCCTCCCCGCCCGCGCTCCTCCCCCCGGTTGTGGCAGCTGGCGATCGTTGCCGCCGCGGCGGTGCTGGTCGCGCTCGGTCTCGCCATCGTCCCAAAGCTCGTCCGGCCGATCGCCGAGCAATCGTCCGAGGCAACAAAGCCGGCACCGGGTACATTTCGGCCGACGGCGGCGCAGTGGGCCGGCTTCAAGATCGAGCCGGTTCGCCTCGTCAGCTTTCGTCCCGAGCAGGTGACGGAAGGCAATATCGCGATCGACGACGATCTGACGACGCCGGTCTTTTCGCCCTACTCCGGAAGGGTCGTCAAGCTGATTGCCAAGCTCGGCGATCACGTCGAGCAAGGCGCACCCTTGTTCGAGATCCAGGCAAGCGAGTTCGTACAGGTGCAGAACGACCTGATCACCGCGCTCGCCAACCTGCAAACCGCCCGTTCCCAACTCGCAATGGCGCAAACCACCGAGAAGCGCACTCATGCGCTCTATCTGGCGCAGGGCGGCGCCCTCAAAGATTGGCAGCAGGCGCAGACCGATCTCATAACCGCGCAGAACACCGTCCGCGCCGACGAGATAGCCCTTCACACGGTGCGTCGCCGCTTGCGCATCCTCGGCAAGGACGACGCGGAGATCGCCGCGCTTGAAGCCCAGCCGACGCAGAAGCTCGATTCAGTTGCGACTGTGCGGGCGCCGATCGCCGGCATCATCACGCAACGTCAGATCGGGCTCGGCCAGTTCATCAACAGCACCGCGGCCGGCGCCTCCAATCCCGTTTACACAATCGGCAATCTGTCGATGGTTTGGCTGATCGCCAATGTGCGCGAGGTCGATGCGCCGTTGATGCAGGTGGGTCTGCCAGTGGAGGTGCATGTGCTGGCCTTTCCCGGTCGCACCTTCAAGGCGAAGATCTCGTGGGTGGCGCCGTCGATCGATCCGATCACGCACCGGTTGTCGGTCCGTGCTGACGTGGAAAACCCCGACCGTGAGCTGAAAGCCGGGATGTTCGCCAATTTCAGCATCATCACCGGCGAGGCCGCGACCGCACCGGCGGTGCCGCAGCAAGCAATCGTCTACGAAGGCGAAACCGCGCGCGTCTGGGTGGCGGGCGCGGACGACACGATTGCCGCCCGTTCCGTTCGGGTCGGGCAGACCGCCGATGGAATGGTCGAGATTCTCTCCGGCCTGTCGGAAGGCGAGAAGGTCGTGACGAGCGGGGCGTTGTTCATCGACCGCGCTGCCGGCAGCAGCTAGCGCTGACGGTGTCAGATGAACGCGGTCATCGCCTTTGCCCTGCGCCAGCGGGTGCTGATGGTGCTGCTGCTGTTGTTTATGCTGGGCGCTGGCATTGCAAGCTTTCTCAAGCTCAACATCGAAGCCTATCCCGATCCGGTCCCGCCGCTCGTCGATGTCGTCACCCAAAACCCAGGCCAGTCAGCCGAGGAGATCGAGCGCTACATCACGATCCCGATCGAGATCCAGATGGCCGGTATCCCGAACGTAACCGCGGTGCGGACGATCTCGCTGTTCGGATTGTCCGACGTCAAGGTACAGTTCACCTACGCATTCACCTATGACCAAGCGGAGCAATGGGTCATCAACCGCCTGTCGCAGCTGACCCCGTTGCCCAACGGCGCGACACCGCAGATCTCGCCCGACAGCCCGATCGGCGAGATCTATCGCTACCGCGTGGTGGGGCCGCCGGGCTTTAGTGTCACCGATCTCAAGACGATCCAGAACTGGATCCTCGAACGCCGCTTTAAAGCGGTGCGGGGGGTCATCGACGTCACTGGCTGGGGTGGCAAGACCAAGACCTACGAGATCACCGTCGATCTCGATAAGCTTCTGTCCTATGGAATTACATTGCCGCAGGTACTGCAGGTTCTCAATAACAGCAATATCAATGTCGGCGGCCAGACCGTCAATTTTGGGCCGCAAGCGGCGATCGTCCGCGGTGTCGCCCTGATCCACTCAATGGACCAGATCCGCGACACGATGATCACTGCGGCCAATGGCGTTCCGGTGAAGATTGGCGACATCGCGACCGTCGGCGTCGGTCACCAGCCGCGCCTTGGCATTGCCGGTCAGGACGATGACGACGACATCGTCCAGGGGATCGTGCTGATGCGCCGCGGCGAGCAGAGCATGCCGGCGATCCGCCGCGTCGAGGCCGAAGTCGAGAAGATCAACAGCTCGAACATTCTGCCGCCGGGTGTCCGGATCGAACGGATCTATGATCGCAGCGATCTGATCAATGTCACGACGCGCACCGTGCTGCACAACATGGTCTTTGGCATCGTGCTGATCTTCTTCGTGCAGTGGCTGTTCCTCGGCAATCTCCGCAGCGCCGTGATCGTCGCGGCGACCATCCCGTTCGCGTTGTTCTTTGCGATCACAATGCTGGTATTGCGTGGTGAATCGGCGAACCTTCTGTCAGTCGGTGCAATCGATTTCGGCTTGATCGTCGATGCGACGGTGATCATGGTCGAGAACATCTTTCGCCACCTCGCCGAAGCGCCGACACCCTTGCGGCAACGGGTTTTGACCAATGCACGGCGGACAACCCGCTTGTCAGGCAGGCTCCTCGAGATCTACGCGTCGGCGAGCGAGGTGAACCAGGCAATCTTCTTTTCGGCGGCGATCATCATCGCCGGCTTTGTCCCGCTCTTCACGATGTCGGGTGTCGAGGGACATATCTTTGCACCCATGGCGAAGACCTACGCCTATGCGATTGGCGGAGGGCTCATAGCGACCTTTACAGTAACCCCAGCCTTGAGCGCGATCCTGTTGCCGGAACGCGTCAGCGAGGTCGAGACCTTCGTCGTGCGCGGACTGCGACGCCTTTACCGGCCCGTTCTCGAGTTTGCCTTGGCGAACCGCATCGTGACCCTCGGCGCGGCTGCGTTGCTGCTGGGTCTCGCGGCGGCCGCTCTGCCGTCGCTCGGTTTGGAGTTCCTGCCCAAGTTAGAGGAAGGAAACCTGTGGATCCGCGCGACACTTCCGCCCTCGATCTCGCTCGAGGAGGCGAACGGCTATGTCAACCGGATGCGGGGAGTGATCAAGAGCTTCCCGGAGGCGATCACCGTCATCTCGCAAAGCGGACGGCCCGATGACGGAACCGACGCCACCGGCTTCTTCAATGCGGAATTCTTCGTGCCGCTCAAACCGTTTGACGATTGGCCCCGCGGCGTCGACAAGGACAAGCTGACGCAGCAGGTCAACTCGGCGCTCGAGTCGCAATTCCCCGGCGTCGAGTTCAACTTTTCCCAATATATTGAGGACAATGTCGAAGAGGCGGCCTCGGGCGTCAAGGGCGAAAACTCAGTCAAGCTGTTCGGCAACGATCTCGGGACACTGGAAAAGACAGCTGCCAAGATCAAAGATGTGATGAGCATGGTGCCGGGAATTTCCGACCTTGCGGTGTTCAATTCGCTGGGCCAGCCGACGGTCCAAATCGACGTCGACCGGGCTCGGGCCGCGCGGTACGGGCTGGCGCCGGGCGACATCAATTCGACCATCGCCGCGGCGATCGGCGGGCAGGCGGCGGGCAATCTCTATGAGGAGGGCAGCGACCGCAACTTTCCGATGATCGTGCGTCTGGCGCCCAACTATCGCCAGAGCCTCGGCGCCATCCGCCGCATCACGATCGGTGCGCCAAACCCGGGCGGCAACGGCGTCGTGCCGATTCCGCTGACCGACGTCGCCACCGTCAAGCTCGTTTCGGGCGCTGCTTTCGTCTATCGCGAGAATCAGGAACGCTACATCCCGATCAAGTTCAGCGTGCGTGGGCGCGACCTCGGCAGTGCCGTCGCCGAAGCGCAGCAGAAGATCGCGCAGCAGGTGCAGCTGCCGGCAGGCTACCGTCTCGAATGGGTCGGCGAGTTTGGTGAGCTGCAGGAGGCGATAGGTCGGCTCGCGGTCGCAGTACCGCTCGCGCTAGGCTTGATCTGCCTGCTGCTGTTTCTGAACTTTGGCTCGGTTATTGAGATGCTGCTGGCAGCGAGTGCCGTGCCGATGGCGCTGATCGGTGGCATCTTCGCGCTGTTCCTGACGGGCACGCCGTTCAGCGTATCGGCGGCGATCGGCTTTGTCGCGCTGTTCGGTATCTCGGCGATGGATGGGATCATCGTCATCGGCTATTTCAACCGGCAGATCGCCGCCGGCATCGAGCGGGGTGCGGCCCTCCTGCGCACGTGCAATGTGCAGATGCGCCCGGTCGCGATGACTTGCATCGTCGCCTGCGTTGGGCTCTTACCGGCCGCCTTGTCGACCGGCATCGGCTCACAAGTGCAAAAGCCTCTCGCCATCGTCGTCGTCGGCGGCAGCCTGTTGGCGCCATTCTTGATCCTTTTGGTACTGCCAGTGCTGATCGATCTCTTCTCCCGGCGCCATCAGGCGGTCGAGGGGGCGGAGCCACATCCCGCACCGGCCGAATAGGCCGAGCATGGCGCCTCGCCGACCTTTGCGTGCCATCACCGTCGCAGCGGCCACCGTGGTCGCCAGCGCGTGCGCGGTGGGACCGGACTTCGAGCGTCCCGCGGCACCGGAGGTCAGCGGCTACACGTCGGCGCCGTTGGCCGAGCAAACGGCCTCAGCCGATGTCAAGGGCGGTGAGACGCAGCATTTCGTACAGGCATTGGATATCCCGGGGCAGTGGTGGACATTGTTTCACTCAGCGGCACTGAACACGCTGATCGAAGAGGCGCTGACAAACAACCCGACCTTGCCGGCCGCCGAGGCGGCATTGCGCCAGGCCTGGGAAAATGTCTACGCCGCAGAGGGCGCATTTTTTCCGACGGCTGTCGTCAGCTACTCACCAAGCAGCAACAAGACCGCGACCGGCGTTACCTTCACCGGAGCCTCGTCTGGCAGCCCCTACTTCACCCTCCACACCGCACAGGTCGTCGTGACTTATGCGCCGGACGTATTCGGCGGCACGCGGCGCGAGGTCGAATCGCTGGCCGCCACGGCCGAATTCCAGCGGTTTCAGGTTGAGGCTGCCTATCTCACCTTGACCTCGAACGTCGTCACTGCGGCGGTGCAAGAGGCGTCCGTGCGCGGCCAGATCGCGGCGACCGAGGAAATCATCAAAATCCAAACGGGGTCGCTCGACATCCTGCGCAAGCAATTCGAGCTCGGCCAGGTTGCGGGAGCGGACGTAGCGGCCGTCGAAGCGACCCTGGCGCAAGCGCAGGCGACATTGCCGCCATTGCAAAAGCAATTGGCGGTGCAGCGGGATCTGCTGACGGCATTGATCGGCCGGTTGCCGAGCCAGGAGCCGGCGGAGAAATTCGACCTCGCCTCATTGCAATTGCCGCAAGAGCTGCCAGTCAGCCTGCCGTCCAAACTAGTGGAACAACGCCCGGACATACAATCGGCCGAAGCCCAGGTGCATTCGGCCAGCGCCGCGATTGGGGTTGCCGTCGCCGCCCGGCTGCCGCAGTTCACACTGACCGCAAATGCCGGTACCACAGCCAACCAGATCAATCAATTATTCATTACGCCCGGCACCGCATTTTGGATCGTGGCCGGCAACGTTGCGCAAACCGTCTTCGACGCCGGCACTTTGTTGCATAAACAACGCGCCGCTGAAGCCGCGTTCGACCAGGCAGCAGCGATGTATCGCAGCACGGTCATTACCGCCTTTCAGAACGTCGCCGACAGCCTGCACGCGTTGCAGTCCGACGCGGAGACCCTGAAAGCCGCCTATGCTGCCGAGCGCGCCGCCTTCAAGAGCCTCGAGATCGCTCGCCGCCAGTTGCAGCTCGGCGCCATCGGCTATCTGGGTCTGCTGACCGCCGAAAACACCTATAATACGGCGCTGCTTGCGCTGGTGCAGGCGCAGGCCGCTCGCTACGCCGACACCGCGGCGCTGTTTCAGGCGCTGGGCGGCGGTTGGTGGAACCGCCAGGACGTCCCCCCGGTCAAGGCAATGGACTTGCAGCTCGTCCCATGACCTCCTTCGACCCAATTTCGGCTCGCTATCGGCTTGTGCTTGTTACTGTGGCGATGTTACTCGGCTGTTTTGATCTCACTATTGCATCAGCGTTCGCATCCTCGACTATGCTGGAAGTCGGAGCGGCTGGCGGGCTGCCGGGGTTTCAGGAGGGCGAGCTGCAACTCTACCTAGCGCGGCACATGACCAATGCCGGTTTGACCGAGTGGCGGTACGAGCCGGCCTTAGGCGAAGGTTTGCCGGCGAACTACGTCCAATGGAAGTTCAGGCTCAAACCGTACAACGGAGGTGAAGTTTACAGTCACCACCCCTTTCACTCGTCGAGAGAAACATTTGGCACGCTCTATTCCGTCACTCTCGAGGCCCGACTTTATCTGAACGGGGAATATCAGACGCTGGTTGAGGGGCAAGCGCTGATCGACGGCCCAAATGATCCGCGTTTAGCCTTGGCCGTGACGAACCTCACAAGGAACCTGCTGGGCCCTTCTGGCGCCTATCATCGCATCGATGCCGAGCCGCACCGAGCCGACCCGCTGCGCTAGTCTGACGCACCTTTCTCGCCCAACTCAAAACTCGGCGTGCATGCACCGCAGCACCGTCATCGCCGCTTTTCAGAACATCGCCGACGGCCTGAACGGGCTGCAATCCGACGCCGAGACTCTGAAGGCCGCCTATGCTGCCGAGCGCGCCGCCTTCAAGCACAGCGAGATCGCCCGCCGCCAGCCGCAGCTCGGCGCCATCGGCTAGCTCGGTCTTCTGACGGCCGAAAGCAACTACACGCTGCTGGCGCTGGTACGGCCACAGACCGTCCGATACGTCGATACCGAAGCACTTTTCCATCCGCCGGGCGGCGGCCGGTGGAACCGTGCAGACGTGGCGCAGACAAAGCTCTGGAATGTCAAAGTGATTTCTTGACGCGTCCGTAACGCGCCGATCGCGTGGCAAGCCTCAGTCGGTTTTTGTCCGGCAAACGATTTGTTGCACTATCGCGAAGTGATAACATGCCCGGCGAACGATGAGTATTGCGGCAACCGAATGGACATCGTCGACAACACCCACCCCGCTCTACCAAACGCCCGCCCACCCGCGGTGTTGCAGATCGTCCCGCGCCTGGCCTCAGGCGGCGCCGAGCGTGGCACCGTTGATGTGGCGGCGGCGCTGGTTGCGGCGGGGTGGACCTCGTATGTCGCTTCCGCAGGGGGCCCGCTGCAACACGACATCGCACGTGCGGGGGCCAATCATGTAACCCTCCCGCTCGCCTCGAAGAACCCGATATGGATGCGCCGCAATGCCACTGCACTGGCCAGCTTGATCCGGGGTTTGGGAATCGACATCATTCATGCCCGTAGCCGAGCCCCGGCATGGAGCGCCTGGTCGGCGGCGAGCGCCACTGGGCGCCACTTCGTAACAACCTTCCACAATGCCTACGGCGCTACTAACGTTCTCAAGCGCCGGTACAATTCGGTCATGGCGCGCGGCGAACGGGTGATCGCCATTTCGCAGTTCGTCGCCGATCATGCCGCGCAGGTCTATGGGATCGGCCCAGACCGCTTGCGGGTAATCCCTCGTGGCGTCGATCTCGACATCTTCGATCCGAGCCGCGTCGGGGCGCAGCGGATCGTCACCCTTGCTCGGCAATGGCGGCTACCCGACGGAGTGCCGGTCGTCATGCTCCCGGCCCGGCTTACACGCTGGAAGGGCGGGCTCGATTTCATCGCTGCAATCGCTGCGCTCGGCCGCCATGACATCTGTTGCCTACTCGTGGGACCAGAGCAACGGCGCGGGTTCCGCCGCGAGCTCGAGGCGGTCATAGAACGGAACGGGCTTGGCGGGCGCTTTCGCATCGTCGAGGAGTGCCGTGACATGCCGGCCGCATATATGCTGGCCGATGTCGTCGTCTCCGCTTCGAACGATCCGGAGGGGTTCGGCCGGGTGATCGTCGAAGCTCAAGCGATGGGAAGGCCGGTCGTCGCCACCGCTCATGGCGGTTCGCGCGAGACGATCGAGCCGGACGTCACTGGCTGGCTCGTACCACCGCGTGATCCGCCCGCTCTCGCCAAGGCGATCGGCGAGGCGTTGTCACTCGGAGAAAACGAACGCTCACAGTTTGCCCGACGTGCAATCGCCCATGTCGTCAGCCGATTCAGCCGCCACACGATGTGTGCCCGTACGATCGAAGTCTATGAGGAGCTGCTATTCCCGGAGACGCCGTCGGTGTCTTTAAAAAGCCAGGTGCTGTTTGCCGCTAGTGGCTGATCAGACCACGACGCTCGCCCCACTTGAATTGAAGGGAGGTGAACCAGCTGCGGAGTGTTTGCCTCATGACGGCAATTCGCGCTGCCAAATCTCCGACTGCTTGCTGCCGGGAGCCCGTCCGCTCTAGGATGCGTGCAGCCCTGTCAGACGGGATTCCCCCTGGCCCTATCAGACGGGATTCGCGCTGGCTTTATCAGACGGGATTCGCGCTGTCGAGGTTTTGATAATGATCGGGGAGCGCGGGCTGCAACGATGGAAACCATCGAGATAACCCGCTGGGCGGGACCATTCCCCGAGACCGAAAGAGCCCGTGCGCTAGAGGCTTTGGAGCGTGGCACGATCCTTTATTTCCCAAACCTCGCCTTTGAGCTGGCAGACAGCGGACGTTGTTTGCTTTCACCGGCGCTGTCCGACGGAAAAGCAAAAAACATCAGCCTCGATCCCGTTAGCGGTGCTCTTCGCGGTACTCAGGCGACAGATCCCGCGCGGGCGCGACTGCGGGTGATGATGGATGACTTTGCCGCGGTGACGACGCGGCTTGTCTGCGATCTCTTCCCCGGCTATGCCGCGAACCTCGATCGCGCC
>Ga0306921_10008418_pt1 | contig 10898 bp, 9 predicted proteins | sample sta12Cox44000080_FD_203760 | JGI IMG/M metagenome (GOLD analysis project Ga0306921, IMG submission 203760) | Lab enrichment of tropical soil microbial communities from Luquillo Experimental Forest, Puerto Rico - statoxic.12C.oxic.44.000.080 (v2)... | ecosystem: Environmental > Terrestrial > Soil... | reverse complement strand
GTGTTTGTGGTGGTTCCGATGTTCGCACGCCCATAGCAAAACGGAGTTTTCGAACGCGCCGGCTCCGAGGATGAGCGTCAAAAGTTTAACGACCCAATGAGCCTGAAAACTCAGGTGAGAAAACAGTCGGTGATAACCGAGCGTGATGGAAAAGCCGCAGGCCAAGAACATTGCGAAAAAAAGAATGACTTGGAATCGATCAATCCCAAAGAACCAGATATATGCCGGTACCGCGGTGAGAGCCAGGAACAGAGTGCCAATCAGAAATGAACTTATGAGCCAATTGACCTTCTCGAAGGGTATGCGTGAAAACATTTTGTGGTTGGGGTGTTCAGGATATCACCGTGAGGAGGGACGATGGGGCGACAGCTATACCCGATCCTGATCTCCACGGAGCCGCCATCCTACACCATGAGGTATCGTGACACAACCCTGCCGCAAAAAACCCCCCGCAAGTGCGGATTATTTTTTTCCCCGAAACGATCCCGTTGACTGCAAAACGTTTTGCGCGCTCATTGACAATAACCGTTCTGCAATCAAGGCTCGGCCAACTTGAGTTGACTGCTGCCGGTTGGAACGTGATGGAAGTACATCGACATGCCGGTTGAATTCAAAGATTACTACAAGATTTTGGGCGTACCTCGTGAAGCCAGTAGCGAGGACATTAAAAAGGCGTTTCGTAAGCTCGCACGGAAATATCATCCCGACGTAGCCAAGGATAAGAAGGCTGCCGAGGAAAGATTCAAGGAAATCAACGAGGCTTACGAGGTTCTGGGCGATCCAGGGAACCGAAAAAAATACGATGAGCTCGGTTCTCAATGGAAAAATGGAGCCGGTTTCCAACCTCCTCCCGGATGGCGGCGGGGCGAAGCCCAAGGCGCTCCGTATTCCGAAGGATCCTTTGAATTCCGGTTTGATGGCACTGGATTTTCCGATTTCTTTGAGCAATTCTTTGGCGGGCGTGGGCGCGTCGACGGCTTTCCTGGTTATGGATCCCAGCGCGAATACGAGGATCGCGAAGATCGGCGGACGGGATTTTCCCGCCGCGGTAGCGATCTCGAAAGCGACATTCTGGTTACGCTCGAGGAAGCGTCTAAAGGATCCGTTCGAGTGCTCACTCTCCAGCGAACCAATCGTAGCACAGGTCAGGCAAGGACCCAGACGATCAAGGTAAAAATTCCTTCTGGAGTGGTGGATGGCCAGATTATTCGCGTTCCGGGCATGGGGAACGAAGGGATCGGTGGGGGTGAGCCAGGCGATTTGTATCTTCGGATTCGTTTCGCTGCGCATCCCGATTTCCGGGTTCGCGGAGCTGACCTCTATTACAGCCTCGATCTGGCGCCATGGGAGGCAGTTCTTGGTACAAAGATCGTGGTCCCGACTCTCCAGGATCGAGTATCGGTGAGAATTCCACCCGGCACGAACAATGGCCAACAATTGCGCGTGCGAGGACACGGATTGCTTGACGGGCAATCGGGTGAAAAAGGAGATTTCTTCGTTGTCATCAGCATAGTAGTGCCGGAACAAGTCACCGAAGAAGAGCGGGAACTCTGGAAGAGCTTGGGCCGCGTCTCGCATTTCAATCCAAGGAACTCGTAAAGATGGACTGTGATCAAGAGAGCGATGAAAAAATCTGGCAATTCTGAGGAACAGTCGATGCGCGCGGTGCAGCCCGTTGAACATTCGATGGGCGCTACCTATACGATTGAAGCGATTGCGGATCTTGCGCAGGTGCCGCGTCGTCGCATTGTTCTCTATTATAAACATGGTCTGGTTGTGCCCGCCGAGAAATCGCCTGACAGCGGCTGGTATTTTGACGACCGGGCTATCCATGTTCTAAGGCGGATCGAGTATCTGCGCAGGGCTTGCGGCATGAACCTGACGGGGATCAAACTCATGATGAACCTGATGAAGGAAGTCGAACGCCTTCGTGAGGAGGTTCGTTTTTTCCGGAGGCAATAGCCCGTTAAGCGAGTGAGGACGAGAATTTGTTAACGCTTATCGGCGGATTTCCGAGCCGCCCACCCCTGCCTTTTAGCGTTGCCTCGTTAACGTCACATTTTCGACGCGGATTTGAAACAATCGCAGCTATCCATACGTTTTTATCAATGCCTTGGCAAAATCGAGTTTCGGAATCACGTCACCGATCTATTTGTTGGAATTAACCAGGAGCGGGAAGCTGTTGAGCAGGTTGGCGGTGCCAACGAGTCTTTTGACTACGAGCTTCAGCTCCAAATCGGAATGCCGGAGCGACGCGCTTCCGGCGGCTGCCGGACGGGCTAGAGAGCTCTTAAACAACCGCTTCGCGTCCGTTTTAGAGCCTGTTTTTAAAGTGGAGTCGGCGCCGAGGGGCTGCGGTCCCTCGCAGCCGCGAGTTGTGAGACAGGCTCTCCCTCGGAGCCGTGGTGAACCGCTTCACTCCTCCGCCACAGACTCCAACTCCGCGAAGACGTAACCGATGAAAATATCGGCTTCGATACGCAAGGGGATACGTTTATCGTCATCCGAAAGCCAGCCGCGGCCGCTTTTAAAGAGTTTGTGTTCCTTCAACTGCATCGTTTTGTCGATCTTCTTGATGTGAAGTTCGAGTTTGATTGCCCTCTGGTCGCGTCCCGCAACCCTGACCGTGTCCCGGCCTATGACCTTCACAGTTGCGAGGTACGGCGCGTTCGATGCCCAGACGACAATCGACTCAGTGTCGCCGTTTTTAAGTGGCTGACTTCGTACCCAAAGCAGCGCGGTTGCCATATCAAAGACAGGGCTGAATTTGAACGTGTTTGGCTTCGGTAACTGGTCACTAGGAATTTTCTCCCTTATGCCGGTTACCTGGGTTGGTTGGAAATCGACACTCGTCTTGATCGTTTCGAACCGATACTTCTCTTCTTGAACAAAATGAATGGGCCGCAGAGTTGAGGCGTTTTCCGTCGCCTGATGATACACATCGAGTTTAAAGAGAATACGCGGCAGGCCGGAAGTGCCGCCTTTTGCGTCAATTTGCAAAGTGTTTTTGGCTGGAGAAGTAACCCGAACGTCCGCCGTCGCAGCCTGGATCCCATCCCATCCAAACCGATAAGCGAGACGCATCGGAGGCGGGGGGGCAAAGTCGCCCGGGCCTTTGTTCGACGTCAGGGATTTCACCCATTAGCTGCGAAAACGCCAGCCAGAAGGAGAACAGCAATTGTTCGAGCTAGTGCGCCGTCTCGCATATGATGGTGAGGTCGTCCGGCAGGCACCGGGTTAGTTGGCTGTTTTTCAGTGATATGCGAGACGGTGCACTAAGGTACAACGCGCTCTGCTTTTCGAGACAAGATCCATCCTAGATTGCCTGTGTTGGCTCGACAAAACGTCCAGTCGCCCCGCTCAGAAATCAATCTGATTGGTTGGCCGATCTGAAGGCTCTCTACGGGGCGTGCGGTTATTGCCGGCCCGTATTTCAAGTCGGTTGCCGATTCGATGACCAGGGCACGATTTGAATCCTTAAGCCCCGAACCTATCCAGAAACAAACTGCCAGACTTGAAGCAAACAATATTCCGGCCATGATCGAAACAAATCCGAAGAAAGTTGCGTAGGGTGCACGTTTCCGTAGCGCCCCGATCAGGCAAAAGACGGCCGTCCAAAAACTGGCCGATGCCACGACCGGAAAATAGTCTGCGTATGCGCCAAGAGAGTCGCCAATTGTCTTCGGATCATCGTTACCCACGAGCTTGAGAGCAGTCTGCAGATTTACTCTGGCCTCTTCAAACGATGGCTTGAGAATGAGCGCACGCTGATAGTTGAGAATGGCTCTACCCTGATCACCTAATTTGAACCAGGCATTGCCCAGATTGTAGAAAAGTTCAGCGCTATATTCACGACTGTCGACCAACTGAACATAGTCCACCTTCGCCTGCTCGAATTTGCCTTCTGCATAGGCGGCGTTCGCCGTGTTCCAGCTGGTATTTCCCAGACATTGGGAAACCGCGACCGTCAAAATGCCCAACAAAACGAAATACCTCCGCATATCTGGGTTCATAGGGCTCGAGCGCGTCCGGCCGCCGGACCGGTTTCTCCTGCACCATTTTTATTCCGACGAGGAGAGAACCAAACAGCAGGAGAATAAAAATGGTGCGGGATGCACATCAGCGCCTTCCAGCGATTCAAAAGAATGATGATGCGCGACCGCTCTTCTTCCGTTAGCGATTCGGTTCCATGGTGGCCATAAATCCTGGCACTCCTTGCCTCAACGAGGTCGCGCAGCTCGTTTCTGATCTCAGTTGGCAGCCGTTCCCCGCTGAGGCACTCATCGAGCGAGAGCGGCTTTTCCCGTTTGCGAATACTTTGCAGCCTCAAGTCCAGTTCAAGGAGTCGAACCGCGACCTGCAAGATCTCCGATCGACTGTCTGAAGATTTTATCCTTTTCTGAAGGGCGCGTCTTTCCAGCTTTAGAGCCCTGAGCGGCCGACCTGCGATCCTTGCATTTCGCCACCACAACCCGAAACCCAGTACCAGCAGAGCACAGGCGGGAATCGCCTGAGCGATCCAGAACTTCCGCTGCTCTATTAAAGGTGTGAACGTCGCGGGCAATGGCATCTTCACCTGGATATCGAGTACATCCGGAACCGCCGTAGTTTTTACCTGGTTAGGAGTTGAAGGCGCAGCGGTCGGACCGGGGACCGGAGCCTTCAGAATGAGATCTCCCTGGACCTCGATGCTAATCGGTGACGATTTCAAGACGACATATTTCTCGGAGTCCGGGTTGAAAAAGGTGAACCGCGCAATGGGTAAAGTTGTCAGAGGTCTCTCGGCTACCAGAGGAAAGCTAAATGTTTTCGTCGCATTCAATCCGAGTTCGTCCATTGTCTCGGTTGCTTCGGTCGGCTGATAGATGTGCCAGCCATCCGCGCTCGTCAGGGTCGGTTGTCCCATTCGATCGAAATTGCCAAGCCCCTTGATTTCGACGTTCATGGTCACCGGCTCACCTGTTTTCACTTTGTCCGGTTGAGCTGTGGCCGTGAGAGTAAATTCCCCCACCGCCCCCGAAAAATCGGCTGGACGGTCAGCGAGTGGGAGAGGCTTTATCTGAATCGATCCTCCATTCGTTTTCACGTCCACCGCCTGTTGTCCGAAACTTTCGAAGGGATCGGGTAACCCTTGCGAGCCTCTTGGACCAAAAGGAGTTGTAATCAAGAATCCCTGTGTCGCGGATTGGAGCTCCAGTTTTCCTGGTTTTACCCCAGTCAACGCCGTTTTATAAATGGCGACTCGATAGACTCTCCCATCGAGTTCGACCTGTTTTTCTGCGGGCTCCGAGTACTTCTTCGTGACAAAGTCTTCTCCTTCAATAATTGGATATTGGCCCTGCGGGTAGGGTTCAAATCGGATGCGTTGATTAAAATAAAATCGTAACTCGATCGGAATCTGTTCGCCGACGTAGGCCGATTCTTTGGGAATGACTAGTTCCGCGAAATAGGGCTTATCGGCAGCCGCGGAACGACTGGTGGTGCCGTGAATCACCTTCAAGATTATCGGCGCGCTCCTGTAGGTTTTTCCTCCCGTGGAGACTTCGACGGGGGGAATTTCGTAAATTCCTTCTCGGGCCGGGGTGATAATATAGGTAAAAACCGTGATCGACGAAGCCTGGAAGTTGAGGATCTGCGTGCGAGTAGAAGTTCCTGCGAAACTGATCGACAACCCGTTCACAGATACGGTCGGAGGCCGCGTTATCCGGGCATTTTCAACTTTGATTTCTAATTGAACGGGATGATCGATGTCTGTGACCGCCTCGGACAGCGAGCTTGAAATCGAGGGCTCGGCAAGAGCACTTTCGAAAATTCCGAATAAGCAAATAATGAAAGCCAAGAATCTGTTCATTTTACCAGTCGGGGTAGACCCCTCGATCCGTCTTCCGTCGCATCAAATCAATTTTGTCCCCTTCATCCTTCAACGAATCCAGCAGGCTAAGCGCCTCTTCCTCGGACATCTGACCTCGTTTGTCTTCAGAAGGCGCAAGGGTGCCTTGCGATTCCTGGTCTGAGGGTGTCATCTCCTGCACTTGACCATCCTTTTTCTGACCTGGACTTGGTTCTTCTGCCGGGTCGTTGTCTTCATCACCCTGTAAAGACGGTTGTGATTGGTCGCCCGGCATCTCCTCGTTGTCCTGCTGCTGCTGCGAATCGCCCTGCTGATTGAGCCTCTGGCCATTCTGGTCCTTCTGCCTGTTGTTTTGACTCCGCTGCTTTCGCTGCCTCCTTGAGCGTTGCTTTAGCGTCGCTTGCTGTTTTTGCTTTTCCGCTTCTTTTATTCGTTCTTCCAGCAGGCTTAGGTTCTTTTTCGCCTGTTCGTCTCCGGGATCCAGATCAAGGGCCTGATGATATTGGTATCGAGCGTCGTAATAGGTCGACAATTGTCGCTCGATCTCCTGAGCGAGATTCCCGGTCATAAACAGAGCGTTTCCCGCATTATAGTAGGCTTTCTGTCTGAGGGTCGGATCCCCGCTGACCATAGCCTTTGAATAGGCTTCGAATGCCTCGTCGAATTTTCGGAGTCGGTAGGCGGCGTCACCGGCGTTGAAATTCAACACGGGCGAATCCGGATCGCCTTTAAGTTCTTCACGAAAGCTTTGGAGCGCGCCCTCAAAATCTCCCTGATTGTATCGATCCATACTCGACGCGCCTTTCAGTTGCATATTCAGGGAGAGGAGACTTGCGGCGACGCCTGCTTTGATGGAGAGGCGGTTTGTCAGTCTGGTTCTCCGGCGATTACTCATCGCGCCGGAAACCAGCAAAAGCAGCAATCCCGCGCCAAGCGGCCAGCGATAGCGCTCGATCGGTACGCGGAGCGAACCTGCTCCGGTGTCGCCCTGCTTCAGATTCCGTAAGCCGTCGGAGACCAACCTTGATATGCCTTCACTGTCGAGATGGACATAAAACCCGCCGGTCTCCTGCGCGATCTGCCGAAGTCTTTTCTCGTCAAGTCGCGAGCGCACGAATTGGCCGGATTTGTCCCGGAGATATTCTCGACTGCCGGGTTCGGCCGGAATAAGAGCGCCTTCCTGCGTTCCGATACCGACTGTGAAGATACGAATGCCTGATGCCGCGGCTTCTTTGGCTGCCGCCAGAGAGTCCTCATTGAAATCCTCGCCGTCGGTAAACAAGACCAGTGAGTGAAAAGACTGCTCGGACTTGCCGAGAGCAAGTTCTGCAGAATAAATGGAAGAGGAAATGTCCGTTCCTCTTCTTTCAACGGTCTTGGTATCGAGCTGATTAATGGCATCGACAACGGCACCGTAATCGATTGTCAGGGGGGCTTCGACTTGCGAAGCTCCCGCGAATGCGATCAGGCCAAATCGGTCCCCTCTCATTGTATTGAGAATATCCTGAGCCGCGAGTTTGGCGCGGGCTAGCCGATTTGGTGAAATGTCGGTCGACAACATACTTTTTGAGGTGTCGATCGCCAACATGATATCGCGTCCCCGGCGCGTGAATTCCTGTTCAGTGAATCCGAGCTGGGGGCGCGCAAGAGCGATCAGAAGTGCCGAAAGAGCGCCCAGAAAAAGAACGCGCTTGGCGATTATCTGTATTCGGGGTGCTGCGTCGGTCAGGTCTGGGAGTAATCGGGAGGCGACCAGACGTTCAAGGCGGCTCCGGTTCCGACGATCTTTGTGCAGGGCAAGTGTAACCAGAACCGGCAGCAGGACCAGTCCATAGAGCCATGTAGGTTGGGCAAAAGTCATGGGATGACACTCCAGGCTGCTTCTCTCAATGTGAAAGTGGTCGCGAGGAAAACAAATCCCGCCGCCAGCAACCACGGGAAAAGATCATCGTAATTCTGGTACTGTTGTACTTCCGCGCCCGTACGCTCAAGTTTATCGATTTGATCAAAAATATCTCGCATCGTTTTGGTGTCCGTAGCCCTGAAGAAAACTCCCCCGCCGATGCGCGCGATTTCGCGGCAGGTATCTTCCTTGAACGGCATGTATTCCTCTGAATAGTAGGTGTTTCCAAATCCATCGGAGTGAGGAAACGGAACGAGTCCATTCGTACCGGTCCCGATTGTATAAATCTTTATTCCGATAGCCGCGGCGGCTTCAGCAGCCGTTAACGGAGGTATATTGCCGGCGTTGTTGTCCCCATCGGTCAATAATACAATAACTTTGCTCTTGGAGCGCTTGTCTCTCAGGCGATTTGCCCCGGTGGCCAGAGCTGATCCAATCGCGGTTCCATCCTCCACAAGGCTGGATCCGAGTGCGGTTTGATCACCGAGCCGGCGAATCGTGAGGCGGGCAAGATTCTCCTTAAGCCATTTGTGGTCAAGTGTCAGCGGGCTGATGAGGTAAGGTCGTCCCGAAAAAGCTATAACGCCGATCCGGTCATCGGGGCGCCCATCGATGAATTTTTCCGTTACTTGCTTTACGACCTCAAGGCGGCTGGCGCGTTGGGAGCCGATTGAAAAATCTTCTGACAGCATCGAAAGCGAAACGTCAAGCAGCAGCATGATATCGATGCCATTCGTTCGACTTCGGCTGGAGGCTATTCCGAACTGCGGACGGGCCAAGGCCAAAATCAAAAAAACACAACCGAAATAGTAGAGTGAGTTCTGGACCATTTTCGTCCATGAGTATTGAAAACTCTTGCCGTCCGCGAAGATTCGCGCTCCCGAGAAACGAATCACCGGCGGATTCTTCCACCTGTCCCCAAAAATCCAGAATAAGGCCGGGACCAGTAGGAGCAGCAGTAGCCAAGGCTGCTCGAATCGGAAGGATGTAGTCACTTAGCCTCCTCCACAAAAGCCGCTGCCTGTTCGAAAAGGGCCTCGCTTTCCTGAACCCCAGCATTGGCTTGCGCGAACTTTATCGAATCGCAGGTTAGCAGAAAATGGCGTAGGCGTTCCTGTTGTGCGAGATCAAAATGCGAGTTTTTGGAGGCTTCAATCAAGAACTCGTTGGTGGTCTGTCGAACCGCATTGATGCCGAAATGGTCTTCAATAAAGCTTCTAAGGACGTCTGAGACCTTTATGCTGAAAGTGTACCCGTTCTCCGTCTGAATTCGCTGCTTTAATGCCTGCAGTTGTTTCTTTGCCACCTCTTTCGGAAGTGGCGGTAGAACGGCCCTCGGTTTCGTATTCGGCCATGCAAAATAAGCAACCAGTGCGATAACCAGCAGGCAGGCAAGGATACCCGTCATCATAAGCGATGGAGAGTCGGTGACCGGTGAACGAATATCCTCGATCTCGTCGGGAGCTCGTGTTGCAGCTTGGGCTAGGTACAACCAGATCATCTAGCTCTTAAACGGCTTTCCCTTCGCAGAAAAAATGATCTGAGTGCCGGAAAGTAATCTCGATCCGTTCGCAGCACTAGTGAATCGATGTTCTTTCTCCGGAATAGCAATTCGCGCTCCGCACCCTCCTGTTCCGCGCGCTTGCCGAACTCTGAGCGTACGCGAGGATTTGAGAAGTCGATTTCGAAGACCGAACCGCTCTCGGGATCCTCCACTCGGACCGTGCCGATCTTCGGTAGCGATCGTTCTCCGGGATCTTCGATCACGACTGCAATCAAATCATGGCGCCGGCTGCAAATTGTGAGAGCCTTTTCGTAATTCAGCGCGTGAAAATCTGAGATGACAAAAACAACGGCGCGGCGGATCGTCACACGATTCAAAAAGTCGAGCGGCTTGGCGAGGTCGGTTTTCTTTCCGGCCGGCTCATAAAAGAGAATCTCACGGATCAACCGCAGGATGTGCGTTCTGCCTTTTTTGGGCGCAATATAAAGTTCGACGACGTCCGTGAAAAGGATTAGTCCAACCTTGTCGCTGTTTCTGATTGCGCAAAACGCTAACAGCGAAGCGACTTCGGCGGCCAGTTCTCTCTTACTTGCGCTCACACTGCCAAAACTTCCGGATGCGCTTACGTCGATAAGCAGCATAACCGTAAGTTCGCGCTCTTCCACGTACTTGCGAACAAACGGTTCACCCATCCGGGCGGTGACATTCCAGTCAATGGACCGAATCTCATCGCCAAAGTCGTATTGCCGGAATTCATCAAAATTCATCCCGCGCCCTTTGAAGACGCTGTGGTATTGACCCGCGAAGGCGGTCTCCACAAATCGGCGGGTGCGAAGTTCGAGTTTGCGTATTTTCTTGAGGATCTCGGGTACCGTTTGCATGCGTGCGGCTTACGGAACTGGAAGACCGGAAAAAATTTTCTGAATGATCTTTTCGCTCGTTACATCCTCGGCCTCGGCCTCGTAGCTCACGATCACTCGATGACGCAGGACATCGGGCCCGATCATCTTGATGTCATGAGGAGTGACATAGCCTCTGCCGTTTAAAAACGCGTGTGCGCGAGCGGCCAGCGTTAGATAGATCGTTGCTCTGGGAGATGCTCCATACCGAATTAATCCATCCATACCAAGATGGAAGTCAGCCGGCCGCCTTGTCGCCCATACGATATCGACTATGTAATCCTTGACCCGATCATCGATAAAGATTCGATTTACGACGTCCCGCGCGTGTATGATCTGTTCCGGCGCTACGACTTGGCGCACCGAAAGGTCGGGCGCCGACGTCCCCATAAGATCAAGAATTTTGCGTTCCTCATCCTTGGAAGGGTAGCTGATATCCAGCTTTAGCATGAACCTGTCGAGTTGAGCTTCTGGCAATTGATAAGTACCCTCCTGCTCAAGCGGATTTTGGGTAGCGAGCACCAGAAAAGGGTCGGAAAGGGGGTACGATTGCTCGCTGATTGTTACGCGACGTTCCTGCATGACCTCCAGCAACGCACTTTGTACCTTGGCAGGAGCGCGGTTTATTTCGTCCGCCAGAATCAAATTGGAAAAAATCGGACCGAGCTTCGGACGAAATTCTCCGTCGCGGGGATTGTAAATCATCGTCCCGATTATGTCTGCGGGTAACAGATCCGGAGT
>Ga0306921_10008416_pt1 | contig 10899 bp, 10 predicted proteins | sample sta12Cox44000080_FD_203760 | JGI IMG/M metagenome (GOLD analysis project Ga0306921, IMG submission 203760) | Lab enrichment of tropical soil microbial communities from Luquillo Experimental Forest, Puerto Rico - statoxic.12C.oxic.44.000.080 (v2)... | ecosystem: Environmental > Terrestrial >... | reverse complement strand
GTTCAGACAAAGTCTGTAACTCCTGATTTCAGCGGGCCTATCCAACTCCACTCAGGTTCGACCCGGCTAACTCGTCTCAGTCCGAAACGCTAATTCTAATCTCTGCGCGGGTTAATTTTTAGCCGAAGGTGAAAGATTCACCAAACCCGATCGGTGCCCTCGAATCGAACTGGTGGTGAACAGCGTTGATTCTGCTTGACTCCAATTTGACTCCAATTGGAGCCGGGCGGAAGCGGCAACGTTGTCAATCGCCGAGGCTTAGAAGTTGGAAGATAGTTAAATTGTTGTAATAGCCGCTGTCCCGACAGGGACTTGAAGGCAGCCACTCGCGTTTGCGGCGGACAACAAAGCTCAGCTCAGCCAAACATCAGCCATCTACCCCGCCAAATTTAGTATCTCGTCAGCCTTCGCAGCGACTTGAGCAACCGTTGCTATTATATCGCTGACTTTCGAGAGGTTTGTTATAACCGTGGCCAGTTGATTGCTCGCTTGCTGAAGCTGGGTTGTCAGGGCCTGGTACTTTTGATCAGCCTCGTTGATCGATTCTTGAATGAGATCGCGTTGGATGTCATCGAGGTGCTTCCGCAGAGCAAAAAGTGTCTGCCAATCGGCGTCCGAAAGTCCAGGAGTTTGCAGCCTTGTATCTATTTGTGTGAGATCATCGCCTATTACTTTTGCAACTTCAATGAGAGTCATGCAACCTCGCCTCTTTCCAGCTATAAGCAGTTCGGCGCGCTACTACAAGCTCGCGCTGATCAAATTCTGAATCGCTTGTCCAAGTGGGCTAGCAGCGTTGGCCAGATCCTGTACCGTAGCTATGAGTTCTGAAAGATTTTTGGGGCTCTTGTTCGATTTAACGTAGGATACGAGAGCTTGATGTGCATCCTTCATTTTTGCGATTGCGGGTGATGGGTCTGCTGCAGGGATCTGTGATTCTTTTGCTCGGTAAGTTTTGATGTTTTTGGCTAGTATCAGCAACAGGACCGGATCTGGATCTCGACGGATTTCGAGATCATAGTCTCTAGACAATTGAACACCATACTCGCTCAGTTGGTTTTTTTGTCGCAAGTAGGCTCCTTCGGCATCATCGCTGATCTGCTGGATAAGAGCAGTCACAGCGGCATCGTTATCGATGATGGATTTCTCGATTTCACGACGTGCCTTGTGCTCGACAATCAACTGAGCCACCGCACCAACGGCACTGGCTGCCGAACTTAGAATGCCTGAGAATTTTGGATTATTCAGAAAGCTGGATTGTGGCCCGGGCAGCTTCTTGGCATCCTGGGCAAGAGTCTGCAATGACGTACTCAATTGTGAAGTGCTTGCTGTTACGGCGGACCCGGCATTGCCTTGAGCCAGTTGCGCCAGGTTGGATGTGTATTGCGCTAGTGCGTTAAGGGCCCCGGTGCGAAGCCTAATCTCATCCGGGGATATGATCTCTACCTTATTAAGTGCGGGCAAATCCAGTGGCTTTTTTTCGAATACTGTTTGATCCAACTGTTTATTTTGTTCGATGGTATTCATGTTATTCAGAAATGCCTCGGTTGCGTTAATTACAACATTAGAGGCATCCTGAAATTGCTGGATTGATTTCTGGTAATCCTCGGGACCACAGGCGATAGGAAGAATAGAAAGTAGGACAATGCCGAGAAGGAATATGGCGCAAGATTGTTTTCGGCGTGGAGTCATGTGCATCCGCCTCCTGAGCCAGATATTCTGTGGTAACTACGATCGTAATGCTCCGCTGGCCTTTCATCTCTCAACGCTTTATTCCGCGGCAAATTATGTAGATTTGCGAAATTAAACACCGAGAAACTTGACGCAATAATACAGAAACGGCGTTGAAGGCACAAGGTGAACTCGGGAAGGATCGGGAAGAATAATAAAGGGTTTAACTGAGGTGGCCACACCTTGCAGTTTTCGATCAGTGCACCGGGCCGACTTTCTTTCGCCATCGAGTTACGTTAACTCGAGCTCACCAACGGAGCTTGCGATGAGCCAACCGAGACTCGGCCGATGGGCAACCGAAGCGAAAGCGCACCGAGAGAAGTACCGTCCGAAAATGGCGAAGCAGTGGGAGCAGAACGGAAAGGTGGACGATTGTGCGAGGCGGGCAGCGGACAAAAGCTGGGAACGAAAGGCAATGAGCATAAACTGTAGGTTATCCCTCGACTACACCAGACCTCTAAAGCCGAGAACGTTTTGTAGTTCAGGTAGGAGGAAGATTATGTTGCTGCTTCGATGCTTCTCTCTAGTTTTTGCCCTATTCTCGATTTTTTCTTGCGGTTTCTGGTCGAGTGCAACGTACGCACAGCAAGGCACGTTTGTAATTTCCGAAAGCCTCAACGCCCCCCGCGTTCGGCACACGGCTACCGTACTGAACAACGGAATGGTCCTAATTGTGGGAGGTAATGACAACATCGACCTAAAGACCTTGGTTAGCAATCAGTTGTACAACCCCGCAACCGGGGCGTTTAGCTTTACAGGAAGCATGAAGGTCGGCCGTTATGCCCACACGGCAACCTTATTGAAGAATGGATTGGTTCTGGTTGTCGGTGGCGAGGACCGCGTTACTTTTCAGACCTTTAGTAGCGCAGAGTTATACGACCCCGCGAGCGGGACGTTCACCTCTACCGGAAACACAAGCACCGGCCGCTACGAGCACACGGCGACGTTGCTGAACAACGGAACGGTACTGATTGCTGGAGGTTGGGGATGGCGAACCCTTTCCGGCGACCCCATCCCCAGCGGCCCCCTGCCGCCTGGTGTTGTACCAGCTCCAGTGGCTAGTGCCGAGTTGTATAACCCAACAGCAGGGTCCTTCGCCCTTACCGGAAGTCTGAACATCGCCCAAGAACTTCAGACGGGAACGTTACTGAATAACGGCATGGTTCTCATGGCAGGCGGTGTAACCAGCGGCCCTTCTGAGTTATATAACCCCGCAACCGGGACGTTCAGCCTCACAGGAAGCATGAACATCGGCCGCTATGCCCATACGGCAACTCTATTGAAGGATGGAAAGGTCCTGAATGCGGGGGGGCTACACGACCGACCCTAGGAGCCCTCAGACTACTGCTGAATTGTACTCGCTGCCGATGTCACAGACCGTTGCGCCCTCGTCCGGTCATCACGGATTTAGAGCGCTCTCAGCGACTTCCGAGCAGGACAACCAATCACGGTCCAGTGAGCGCGCAGTCGTCTCCCAGGCAATTCGGTTCCAAACGGCTTCGGAAACATCCGCGGCCCCGTCTCAATGCTTCCCGTGTGTTAGGAATATTCGGGAGAGACCGTTGTATAACGGTCTTACAACAAAGCTGGATTCTGCTTGCGACACTGCGACGGACGGCACTGCTTGACCATGATTGGAACTGTTCCAATTGAAACAGGTTCCATCGCATCGCGCCGACTCTGCGGAATTACGTGCGCATAGACTTCACATCAGCATGACGCATTTGTTTCTGCAGGACAGGAATCGGAGTCACGACCTAAGCACTTTGCATGGATCCGCCTTTGCCAAATTGATTCGGGGTAGCTGGTTTGCTAAGGTCGTCGTCATGTCCGAGCGTTCCACCGAGCAGATACGCGAATTGCTCGACTCCCTTTATCGCGTGGATTCGGGACGAATCCTGGCAACTCTGATCCGCTTGCTCGGTGATTTTGATCTTGCCGAGGAGGCGATGCACGAAGCTTTTGCAGCTGCGCTGAGCTTGTGGCCAAGGAGTGAAGTACCCGGCAACCCGCGACCATGGTTGATTTCGACGGCCCGATTCAAAGCCATTGATACTCTGCGTCGACGAGCGAGATTTGATGCGTCTCAAGACGAGCTCGCGCGACATCTCGAAGCGCAATGGAGTTCGGCGGAAAAGTCCAATGGAGAGGACAGCCTTGAGGAAAGTCTTGAGGGCAGTCTTGAAGATGATCGGCTGCGCCTGATTTTTACCTGCTGTCATCCATCTCTAGCGCCGGACGCGCAGGTTGCCCTTACTCTGCGCGAAGTCTGCGGCCTGACAACGGAGGAAATTGCTCGGTCATTTCTTGTTACACCAGCGACGCTGGCGCAGCGCATTGTCCGCGCAAAGGCAAAGATTCGAGAGATACCGATTCCGTACGAGGTGCCGACGCCGCAGGAATTGCCAGAGCGGCTCGGCGCTGTGCTTCAGGTCATCTATCTCGTCTTTAATGAGGGTTATTCGACTGCGGCGGGAGCGGAGGTAACGCGGGCCGAGCTAACTGGCGAGGCGATTCGACTGGGCCGGTTGCTGGCCGAACTCCAGCCGGAGCCGGAAGTCATTGGGCTGCTTTCCCTGATGTTGCTGCAGGAATCCCGTCGTGCCGCGAGGACCTCTCCGGCCGGAGAGCTGATTTTACTGGAGGCCCAGGATCGCTCGCTCTGGAACCGGGAGCAGATCGTGGAGGGAGTGGCATTGGTGGGGAAAGCCATGAAATCCCGCCGCTTCGGCCCTTACACACTGCAGGCTGCGATTGCGGCCGTCCATGCGGAGGCGGAATCCGCCGCTGCGACCGACTGGCGGCGGATTGTCGCGCTTTACAACCAGTTGGTGCGAATTCTGCCTTCGCCGGTTGTCCATCTCAACCGTGCCGTGGCAATTGCCATGCGCGATGGTCCGGAGGCCGGTCTAGCGCATATCGAGGCGGTGTTGGAGCATGGCGGATTGTCGAATTACTACCTGGCGCATTCAGCCCGGGCTGAAATGTACCGCAGGCTCGGCAGGACCGCCGAGGCTAAGTCCTCTTATGAGAAAGCGCTGGCGCTGACCCAACAGGAACCAGAGCGGCAATTCCTGCAAGAGCGGATTCGCCAGTTGAAATAAATACTGGAGTCGCTGTCGATTCTCGGCATCCCGAACGACTATCTGATAACAGAACGATGAGCTACGTTTCCTAAGTGAGCAGGAAACGAGTCACAAAAAACAAAAAGGAGAATCCATGCCACAGTATTTGGTTTGCAACTACCTCCCCGACGACTTCGACCCGTCCGCCGTAACCGAAGCGATGATCGAAGAGATCCACGCGCTCAACCGCGAATTGATTGCTTCCGGCGTCAGGAAGTTCGCCTGCGGCATTTCCCCGGCCGCCAACGCAAAGACGCTGCGAAAGCAGCCCGACGGCACGGTGCTCATCACCGACGGACCGTACACCGAGACCAAGGAGCACATGGGCGGATTTTGGATACTCGAAGCCGCCAATATGGATGAGGCACTCGCATGGGCGAAGAAGGGTGCCATCGCCTGCGATGTGCCCGGCGAGGTGCGCGAGCTTCTTTTCTACCCGGCTCCGGAACAAGGACCCGGCGGAAGCGAGCAACAGCCTGGCCACTGAGGCCTCGGAACACGCCCCGGAGTGACGAGATGAACGGAGCCGGCGCAACGCTCTGCTGCCGGTTCCGCCAATCCGCTATGAGGAGAAGAACATTGAAATACGTCTGTTTCGGATACTACGACAAAGGGAAATTTGACGGCATGGCTGCGGCCGAACAAAACGCCATGTTCGACGCATGTTTTGAATACGACGACCATCTTCGCGCCAACGGGCATTGGGCTGGTGGAGAAGCGCTTCAGCCTGCGGAAACCGCGCTGACCCTGTATTGGAAGAACGGCAAAGTCGCAACCACGGACGGTCCCTATACGGAAACAAAGGAACAACTCGGCGGCATTCTCGTCCTTGAGGCGCGGGACATGAATCATGCTGTACAGCTCATCGGCCAGCATCCGGCGCTGACCTATGGCAACATTTTCGAGATTCGGCCGGCGGCGGACATGAACGAAGTCATGAAGGCAAGTGAGCAGCGACGGCGGAAGAAGACTGCAAGCTGAGGACGGCCTGAAAGAAGACGAAGGACATATGGGCCGAAGATCTGAACTTTGCGCTGGTCAAATCCACTCGCCCCGACCAATCCCTTTGCAACCAACAACTTATGGAACGTGAGCTCTCGGTACAACACGGTCGCCTTCTGAACCGAACGAAATCGTGTAGTTTGATATGGAATCCGGACCGCGCAGAACATGACTGGCAATTCCGAGAGCCAACGGCGATCTTATCAGGTAAGGAGTCATACATGGCAGAGAAGCGCATAGGCATACTCACCGGCGGCGGCGACGTCCCCGGACTGAACTCCGTGATCAAGTCCGTGGTCTATCGCGGGTCAGAACTGGGATGCGAAGTGATTGGTATCCGTCGGGGCTGGGAAGGATTGACCCACGTCGATCTGAACGATCCGGTCAGCAAGGCAAGGTACATTCTGCCTCTGAATCGAGAGAATACGCGGACCATCGATCGCACAGGGGGAACCTTCTTGCACAGCTCACGTACAAACCCTACTAAGATGAAGAACCTACCTCCCGCTTTGCAGGGCCAGAAATTTGAAGCGAGGGAAGTGACGAAGAAAGGCGTGACCAGCGCCGTGTTCGATGTGACACCGGGGGTGCTGAAGAACATCGAAAGGCTGGCTCTCGACTGCCTGATCGCGATTGGCGGTGATGACACGCTGAGTTATGCGTCCGAACTCGATCGCCACGGTATGAAGGTCATCGCGGTGCCGAAGACAATGGACAATGATGTTCGCAACACTGAATACTGCATCGGTTTCTCAACGGCAATTACGCGCGCTATGGACGCCATCGACCGCCAGCGTACGACCGTCGCCTCACACGAACGCATCGGTGTCTTCCGCGTCTTTGGCCGCGATGCCGGGTACACGGCGCTGTACACGGCGTACGTGACCGGAGTGCGCTGCTGCATTCCCGAGTACAAGGTCGATCTCCAGCACCTGATCGACTTGCTCGTAGGCGACAAGCGCGCCAACCCCAGCAATTACTCACTCGTAATCCTTTCGGAAGGCGCCGAGTGGCAAGGCTACACGGTTAAGGAGTATGGTGAAGCCGACGCGTTCGGTCATCGCAAAAAGATGAGCGTCGCGGAAGACCTGAGCGAGGAGATTAAGCGGACAACCGGTGAAGAGACCGTCGTGAGCGACCTGACTTACGACCTGCGGTCGGGCAGTCCCGACTTCGTTGACCGCTTGGTAGCGTTTACCTTTGCAGGTATGGCCATGGACGCTCTGGAAGAAGGGAAATCCGGGTTGATGACCGCGATTAATGAAGGGCGCTACGCGATGGTGCCGATTCCCGATCCCAAGCTGGGCCCGCGCAAGGTCAATATCGCGTCGATGTACAACACTGATCGCTGCCGTCCCAAATACGACCACAAGCTAGGTCTGCCAATCTTCCTGACACGACCGCAGTGAGTATTGTACAGCTTTCACGGCAAAGAAGTGTTGAGACAAGCCCCCTCTGTGCCTGAATTCACGGCGGACTCTCAATCGCTGATCAAGATTCGAGCTGGTAACAACTGAGGTAACAACCACGCCCAAAGAGCTCATTTCTGACCATCGCCAGGTGGGGAAACCGTTTGGGCCGGGGTGGCATGAGGTGGGCCAAGAAGGGGGTATGCCGACTCCGGTGCCGATAGTGGTCAGACTAATTTTCCAAATTTTTTGATAACCGGGTGTGCAAATCGTTTTGGTGAATTTTGGATTTTCAGTGACACGCACTTGAGAACCGCTAGCCCCGTGCGGCAGATTTGACTGGCTCCGCTGAGTTTCGAGCTCTTTGCGGAATCATCCCGGGATGAGTTACTCTTCCTCTACTGTCACATGCACTTCCTTCATTTCCGTGATTTCCGTGATGACGATCGCGTGCGTCCCGTTGCGCTCAAACACGATTCCGTTCACTCGCACATACTTGCCCACGAAGGGCATCAGCTTTTTCCTCTGACCGTAATCCGGCATCTTCTCAGAGATAGGCAGATACAGGTCGCCATCCTTGGTCAGAATAGCGATGGGCGAACCGGCCCTCACGCATGCCAGGGTGCACTTCATGCTCAAGTGAGTCGCGTTCCCATCGAGGTTCTGAATGGGGCATGCCATGTCTCGAACCAAGCCCTCGATTGTGGCTTTTGACCTATTTGCGCGGGCACCTTCCATCGACGTTTTCTGTGGAGGCTGGGGCGCTGCCGTCATCGACGCAACACCGCAGCCAGCCAATAAATAGAAATGCAAAATTCGTTTCATCGGCCCTCCTTTCATCATGGGTTGACCACCGGTATCAGCGGAATGATAGGCAGTGCGTCACAAAGGACACTCCGTCGTCCCTCGTATTCGATAGGTTTAGAATGCGCGATCTGGGAGAGAAGGGCATATCCTTTCCTGGCCGGTCCAGGCCGCGTATGCCCACCAACCGGGGAGAAGGACCGCAGGAACTGTCTAAGTTGAAATAGGCGATCCAGGTCTCCCGAAGGAAACAACCAGGGCTTGCTTCGACGCCCCCAGCTTGATTTGTAAGCACCCTTGCCACTCTGAAAATGTGTCCCTCTGGGTCGTGAAAACACTGTTATTTTGCGTATTGTTTACATGGCTCTGACAAAGAAATTACGCAGTCCTTGTGCTTCCGCATCGAAGCAGATTGTTTTTGCCCGCAACATGTACCGAATTTGGCGCGAGAACCAGCCCATCCCCGCGAGCCGCTACAGGAGGAGGCAATGAATACTCTGTTTCAGGCAGAAGAATCCTCGTTTCGGACAGCAAAGCGAATCGGGGTGGTGGTTGCGGGTATGGGGCTCCTTGGCCTCGCATTGTGGATAGGTGTTGTGATGGCCTGGCATGTCGCATCGGGCCGTTAGAATCTGTTCATGTAATACGGTCGACTTCGACGTTATGCTGTTAGCCTCGTTTTCCGCTGGAGGACTCAGATGGATGAGCGGCGGAAATACGCAATCCTTTTTCCCGAGCATCACATTCACCATTCCGAGGCGCCGGTGGCGAATTAGCGCTGGCTTGCTTGATACCCCGGGCCACGCAGCGGACGTCCAGGCCGCTCCTGGGTAATGGCGCCATCCCAGATCACCGGGCGTCCATTCACAAACACATACTTTACCCCGACCGAATAGTGCATCGGATCTTGGAACGTGGCAACGTCCTTAATTGAATTCGGGTCAAACACCGTAACGTCCGCAAACATTCCAGGCCGAAGTATGCCGCGATCCATCAAACCCACGCGGCTGGCCGCCAGCGACGTCATCTTCCGCACAGCTTCTTCGAGTCTCATCGCGTTCTGCTCGCGAGCATAGAATCCCAGGATGCGCGCAAAGGTCCCGAAAGCGCGCGGATGCACCTTCGATTGGCTGAGGGGACCATCCTCCGCGTGCTCTTCCGAGTCCGAGCCGAAAGTGACGACCGGACTGGAAACCGCCAGCCTTACGTCGGTTTCGTTCATGATCGAAATCACCTGGCCGGTCTGCCCACGGTCCGCGATGGCAATATCCATCGCCGCGTCTTTTGGGTCCTTGTTCATCTGACGTCCGATTTCCTCGAGCGTCATGCCCTCGTACTTCGTAAGTTCCGGATTCCTGATATCGACGACCATGATTCCGGCCCCGCCTCCCGAGCCGCGCCACTCGTTTTCCCAGGTCATGCTAGATTCGTCCATCTCTTTCTTGATGCGCTCGCGCAGAGCGGGATCCTTCAAGCGGGCGATCATCGGTTCGGTGCCGCCTTCCGAAACCCAGGGTGGAAACGAGGAAATCAAAGAGTTGCTGCCGCGTGTGTAGGGATAGACACTGGCGGCAACATCGATGCCGCGTGCTCGGGCTGACTCGATCCGGCGAAGTACTTCCGGCATTTTACCGAAGTTTTCGCTGTAGGCCGTTTTCAAGTGCCAGATGGTGGTCGAAATTTGCGCGCGCTGGGAGATGGAAAACACTTCATCAAGTGATGTGAAAATGGCGTCGGTTTCGGACCGCTGATGGGTGAAGTACACACCACCGTACTTTCGCGCAACTTTCGCGAGCTCAACGATTTCGTCTGTCGAAGCAAACGTATCTGGAACGTATTCCAGCGCCGTACTGACACCAAACGCGCCGTCCTTCATGGCTTGCTCGACGAGCTGGCGCATCTGCTCCAGTTCCGCGACCGACACCGGCCGATTGACGGATCCAATCACATAGTTGCGGAGGCCGCCTGCACCGACGAATGTTCCGAGGTTGAGAGAGGACTTCGTGCGTTCGAGATGTTGGAAATACTCCTGCAGCGAAGACCAATCCAGCGTGACACCATATTTTCTTGCTGATTCTTCACTAGCATCAAAATCGGGTTGCTTCTTCAGGCGGTCGTTCAGGGGAGCGATGGAAGAGCCCTCTCCCGTAATTTCCGTGGTCACCCCCTGTGTGATTTTGCTGGCCGCGCGGTTGTCTACCAGCAAATTGAATTCCGACTGCCCTTGGACATCGATGAACCCCGGAGAAACGACCAAGCCCGTGGCATCGATTCTTTTGCTGGAGGAAGCCTTGCTCAGGTCGCCGATGGCGGCTATGCGGTCACCAGCGATTCCAATATCACCGGCAACCCAGGGAGCACCAGTGCCGTCCACAACATGCGCGCCGGAAATCAAGAAGTCGTACGACGGATGCTGTGCGGTGGTGAATCCGCCAAGAACGAAAAAGATGGAGAGAGCCAAAATTGAGGAAAGACAGGACTTTGAACTCACCAAGCACCTCAAAGAGAAAAAGGCCGCGTGGATTATACACCCGCATGCTGAATCTCTAAGGGATTCCTGGTGTTCCTAAGCAATCAAACATTCGAAAGGCCGTCCACTTCACCTTGCAGCCAGGTGAAACCCTCCCCAAAAGAAATGCTCGTTATCAGCAAGTTTTACGACGTCAGCCGCCCCGGCTAATACACCATTCAAGTCAGCCGCGCCGTACCGAGGGAACTAGGCGGCGGAACCGTCCAGTCCAATACCATCAAAATTACGATTACGGACTAAAAGCCGCCGTCGCTTTCGGCTGGATGCCTCAAACGGAGCCGTCACTGTTCGAGGTCTTTAG
>Ga0306921_10008415_pt1 | contig 10900 bp, 11 predicted proteins | sample sta12Cox44000080_FD_203760 | JGI IMG/M metagenome (GOLD analysis project Ga0306921, IMG submission 203760) | Lab enrichment of tropical soil microbial communities from Luquillo Experimental Forest, Puerto Rico - statoxic.12C.oxic.44.000.080 (v2)... | ecosystem: Environmental > Terrestrial >... | reverse complement strand
CAGTATCGCCCCGCTTCCATATAGACAAGCCCAAACGATTCTCCCACGGATGGAACACACAAGCAGGTGCAGGCTGCAAGCGCATCGTGCTTGAGCTCTTCGGACGTAAAATCCAGAACGATCAGACCCTCGATCGCTTGTCGCTTTGCTGTCGATTCTGGCGGGCCCATGCAAACTAAGCTGATATCAGGCCGCTGGCGCCGCAGAATTTTGAACGCGTCGAGAAGCAAAAAGTACCCTTTTTGCCGATCCTTCCGCCCGATGAACAGAATGAAATGGCCGTCGAGGCCAAACTTGGCTCGAAAGCGTTCGGCATTTCCGTCGGCACGATCTTCTATGCCATTCCCAACCACGTCGATCGGGCATCGAAGCGACCTCCGGCGCAAGTAGCTTGCCTCGTATTCTGTATGAGCCAGTACGCGATCGGCTTTGGCAAGAAGACGCAAATCCAGGGGGGAATCTCCAACATGATACGGATGGCAGACGGGTTGAACCACAAAAGGAACTCGCCAGTATCTCGCCGCGGCGGCGGCAGCGAAGCCATTTAATGGCGGGGCTTCGCCGATATGATGGATAATATCCCTTCCGGCAAAGGCATCACGTGCGGATTTCCTGGAGACAATTTCATATAAATTCACGGCTAATCCTTGGAGGGGCGCCCAGACGACGCATTTGCCGAGGAACCAAAGAACCGGAAGCCAGATTCGCGAAAATTTAAGCGGCGTGACCGGCACACCCTTGACTGTGAGAGTGGTGTCAGGCTCAGTGAAAAATAAGTAATCCCTCCCGCGAGGCACCCGGGTTGCAGCGCGCGCGACAACAACCACGTCGTGACCTTGCTCTTGAAGATGCTGTGAAAGCTGTTCCACAAGTGCCTGCTGACCTCCTGTGTTCGGCTTGAAACAAAGAATGCTGATGGCGATTCTCAATGTTCAGCGTCCGGCTGAAAGATCCTTTGTTTTTGTATAGTTTTGAAAATCGAATCTTTGAACACCTCATGAATGTAATCCGGGGCAAAGAACGTCTTAGCCGCCCGAATTGCCCCCTCCGCTAGACGTTTATATTCGGATTGACTTATCAATTGTTCGAGCGCGCAGATCACAGAAGCAGCGTCTGGAGATTCAACCGGCAAGCCAGCTACCGTTTTTTTTGCTAGCAGCACCGGCTGGCAGTATGGCGGTCCCCAAACCACAACCGGACGACCATATTGAGCATATTCGAGAAATTTTGTCGTGAAACTCACACGCGACATCAGCTCCAAACGGCGCTCAAAACTCATTATGGTAAGGAATACATCAGCAGATGCTAGCACCGAACGAAGTTGTTCATGCGGAATAAAACCTCGGTAAATACCTTGTGCTTTAGCCCAGGAAACATCCGCAACGTTCCAATCAGGGCTTGGTCCATAAACGAGAAGCTGAAATTTGGATGAACCGGCCAGGTGGCGAGCCAGTGAAAGTACGGATCGTCCATAATCTCCCACGATCGTTCCAGCGTACAGCACTCGAAGTGGTTTCGAACCAAGCGCTACAGTCGCTGGTGGCACATTCGCTGGAGGGCGACCAGGGCATGGAAACAAGGTAACTGCATTCGTGTGTGGCCCCAGAAACTCCTTCATGCCTTCGCTAGTGCAGAAGGCTAATGCGCTGGCGGCGTAGATGCTGCGAAGACGCTGTTCAATTACACGGCGTATCCGAGGATAGGGCCGTTCCGACTCAGCCCAGTACTGGTTATGTGGCCACCAATCCTGAAAGTTGCTAACCAGCGGCAACTTCAGCCGCCGGGCCGTCAAATACGCGCACCAGCTCACATCGTTGTCCGGGATGGTGAACACAAGATCCGGCTTGAATTCGCGAGCAACTCTCAAGGCTTTGGCAAGCATGAGGCGACCGAGAAACAGCATTTCCAACTGCCGGATGAGGCGACGGAAGCGCGTGCGCATGGCACGTTCCAGCCAAGCGGGACGCGTTAAGCAATAAGATTGAATTTCGCTGTCGGAAAAGCGTTCATTGGTCAAAACAAACGTCTCAAAATCCTTCCGTTCAATCAAATGGCGCCGCATCGCCAGACAAGCTCCATTGTCAGCGCTTGGCGGTGTCCAAGCGATGTACAAGATGCGCAGCTTCTTATTTGTCATGCGGCTTACAGCCCTTTCTCGCGATGTGCATAGGCTTCAGCGCCGGAACTTCACTATCTCCAGAATCAGGGTAACGGGATGACGACCTGCTCCCCCTCCATTTAGCCAGTCCGTCGAAACCAAAAGCTAGCAGGCGACACGCCAGGTTTGTACGAAGGAAATGCCTTCATGAGCAGGTCCGGATGTTTGATATGCATCCACTGGCCGGCCCAGAGTACTTCGAACACTGTATTAAAGCTAAGAAACATCTGCAAAAGGTATTGCTCATTCCAGAATCGGTGCCAATCAATCACCCACTGCTTCGGGTATTCCACAGGTATAAAGATGTCGTGGACGTGCACGACAACTCCGGGCCGGATGCGCGGTAAAACCTCCAGAAACAAAAATTGCACGTCACTACCGATTCTACATACATGCGACGAATCAATAAACAGAATGTCGTTTTCGCAAAGTGATTCAAACTCGCCGAGCGAGACATCCTGAACAGGTAGACGGCACAGCTTAACGTCGGATGGAAGCTTACCTTCCAGTTCCTCGGACGGGTACGGGTCGATAGTAATAAAACGACAGGAATGTCCATCTGCGCGGTTGCGACGTAATGCATCAGCAGCAAGGAGTGTCGAGAAACCAGACCCGATTTCATACATGCGCTTTGGCTTTAATAAACGAATTAGTCCGTACAATATTTCTGCGTCCACTGCCTCGAACGCAATGTTTCCGAGGTAATAACCAAACTCTTCTGTCGAAGCACCCTGTGGCATACTTGTATATTCATTCTTAAATCTTTCTACGATCTGCAAGAGTAGCTGCTTTTGATGCTCCTCGCGCATATCAACAAATGGCAGATCACTAACGCGATTCCACAGCGAAAGGGGCAAGACGCGAGTATCAGGAACGGGCTGGTGGTAGTCAGACGGCAAAACATGAAAACCATGACTTTGCCACAGTTCAAAATATTTCGGATCGTGTGCAAACCTGCACAGCAGTCGTGCGATCGCACGCGCTGTAAGATCGCGCGCAAACTGCTTCGCTCTACTCATGACAGCCATGCGACCACATGTGTGATTTCATCCGGAAGGAACGTAGTCCGACTGAAACTGAACCGCCACGGTAATCTCGAAGCATCTCGGTAAAACAAAGGCCGCATCCAGTTCACATAATGCCGGGGAATAATAACCCTCTGTTTTCATGTTTCGATGGCGAATGTTATCGAACCCGATCCGGCTAATCTTGGTTGACAGCAGACCCTGTGCGCCTTTGCGCAGCCAAAGCAATATAGTCTGTTCGAACGCGCCATACTCAGGGTGAGCAAGCGCCATACTGTCAACGAGTAGCGTCCTTAACTTTTCGCCCAACTTCAAGTGTCCTCGGTCACGCTCATGTTGGGTTGCGAACTCCTTCCAAGCAGGCGTCGAACAAAAGTCTTGTGACGAAATCCAAGCAGAAAGAGACGCCCTTCGAACGTCAACCCATGACTCCCACAGAAATGAAGGAAGCCAGCCCGCTCCCTTTTTGTAGCTGAAGATAAGTTGAACAATTTTCGATAGCGTTGATGGTATTCTTTGAATGCTCCACGAAAAATAGAGATGTTTTCACGGCTAAAATCGAATTCGAACGACGCATAGGTCCAGCCGACCTCCTTCTTTAGAACTTCCAGTAGAAGCTGGCCGTGTGCTTTAGCCAACAATTCCCCCGGAGCCAGATTTGGCATGGCTCTTTCAAGAGCGTCCATATAAACACCGAACGGGATTCGAAAGAGGAAAGGAGAATGCGGGGATCTTGCCACACGATTCCCGTCGCATCCGCTGTAGGTCAAAGCGCGAATCATCGAGCCGAAATCGAAGCAGCAAATCCCCAATTCGCGGGATAGTTCACAGCCCAGGATCTTAGCTCCTCCTCCTAAAGACAAGAAAAGGGTATCAAGCTTGTGCGCCTTAACGAACTTCCGAAGATCGTCCTCAACCAAATCCAGATTAGAGTCCAGGTTGCGGCCATCATCGCGAATTTGATGGTAGAAGATCTGTGCTCTTTCCGGCCAATATTCGCTAGCCGCCTGCTTAAACTCAGGCGTTTGTGAAAGAAGTTCCAGCAGGCGCGCCTCGGCAGCAGCAAATCCAATTCTGCGATCTCTGCAGTATTGCTTAAATTCCTTCTCGGTCCACGTGAGAAACACAAGCGATGCTTCTTTCGTCGTGTTGCAATAAGAACCGGGCACCCTCCGAAGAACCAGCCTCGGAACCAGGTGTTCATTCGGGAAATTTTTCTCGTGGAAATCCACGTAATCAGCTTCCTCGTACGCTCTACGCAACCGTTCTGCGTGTTTTGCGCTCAGCCCTGGATTACAGTATGGCCGAGTACCGGACATGGGTCCGTCCCAAAACTCGATTCTGTCAAGCTGCTTGTACTGCTGAGCAAGCAGATAGGTAACTTCCATGTCTCCCATACGCAAAAAGCAAAACGGCCTTCGCCCGCGCATCAGTTGCGACAGGAGCTTCGCCTGGGTCAGGCGCGCATCGTAGCCATCTTCCTTTATACCAAACGCCGTTCCAGATGGCGGCGGACAACTTCGCCACAGCTCTTCCTGAAAGGTTGTCATTTCAGCTCAGTCGCGAATGACTCTAATTCTCTTTTGCCTTGCGCCAGCATGGATTTGACAGCTTCGAAAACCGTGTCGTCATCGAGTGCCTTCATACACTTGATGTTGTTCGGGCACCCGGTAATCCAATGGCCGGGCGGCGTTTGATGATGGCAGAACAGGCACGGCACGTCTCCCACCAATCCAATGGCAGGCGAATCGATGGGTAGGCGATAATCAGGGTTGACGGCGCCAAACAAGCCGACAACAGGCGTGCCGACTGCTCCAGCCACATGCAGGGGACCTGAATCGATCGAAATAACCAGATTGCAAATAGCAATCAAGGCCACTATTTCCTCCGACCTGAGCCGGCTGGCGACGGATTGAACGCCCGTTAGCTTATCGTATTCAGAAGAGCCGTCGCCTTTGTTGGTTCCGAACTGGATAATCACAGCGTCGTATTCTGAATGAATTTTGTTTATCAATCTCTGCCATTTGGTGACATCCCACATTCTGACTGGCCAACCCGGCCCGCCATTGATGCCTATGATTAAATGGGTTCGAACAGCATTTTCCATCAACCCGTATTTCATTCGAGTTTTTTTGATCAGGTTAGAGGATGGGTATAGTCGAGGTTGGCGAGCAGCTACGGTGAAGCCACAAGACTCAGCAAGATCATCTACAAGGTGGGATGCTGGCCCAGATGCCGTAAGCCGCTCGTACGTTGTTGTTGGACTGTAGATTGTGTCCACAAGCCCTAAAACGTTAAAGGTACTTGGCATCACAAAATCCCAGTTCCACAATCTGCTCCCAAATACCAGGTCAGCAGCGTTAGAAAGTAAGACTATATCCCGATAAAACGTTCCCGTGACGAAAATAAGCAGCCTTTTGGGGTGGCGCTTCCGGATTTCGTTGCACATGGGTAAAGTGCACACGACGTCGCCCAGAGAGCCGCAGCGGCATAGGATAACCGCTCTCTTTCGATGCCAAATACACTGAAAAACGAGCCATGTGATGAAAGGCGCCCATGCAGGAGCCTCTCGCCTAAAACGGAAAAACCGCCGCCACAACGGTCGTAGTGCAGAATGCACTGAAGCAGGTAAGACTGATAACACAACTTTGCGAAAACTGATCACAGGTAGTTGCTGAACAAGATCATGTTACTCAGCACGCGTCGTTCATTTGGTTGCATAACTCTGTGGCTGCGCAATCCGGAGATATTTGTTCACTTACAGTTCGGGGTCATAAGAAAAAACAAATTTACACTGCCGCTTTCGCACGTTTCATCAAACGCTTCACCCGGGCCCGAATGGCTAATGACATTGTGAGTTGGTTCCAGTGGTTGACACACCAATATCCTCCATAAACGGCACACCCCAAAGCCAACACCTTCAACGGCATCAACCGCACCAGACGCGACGCGGACTTCCAGTATAACTGTCTCGCCTCCCGATACTTTCCGTGTTCTGCAAGCTGGCGGAGCGATGTCCACCACACTTGATATTCCCGCGACCTCAAGAGACGGTGATACCGGCCGGCGAAATGAGCGTCCAAAAGATCAATCGCCTTTTGATTGCATTGCAGTTGATCTGAGGCCGACTTGTTGGTCCAGATGCCTCCCGGATGGATCCGATAGCAAGACACGACTTCACTTAAATAACCGACTGGGCCCTTTGCCGCACAAAGTGCAAACACACAAGCATCCCGAAGCATCACTAAACCATTGAGCCAATCCGGAAATTCCACCAGTTCCCGCCGCAGCAGCATGCCGCTTGTGTGCATGTAGTAGCCCTTCAGGAAATCAAGCAGACCATATTCAGGCTTGAGCACCGCCGGTGCCAGCACTCCGGCATCTTTTTCGCTGCCATCGGCTGAAGTGGTGACCAATTGGGTTTTCGTTCCACACATGGAATAATGCGGGTTGGCTTCCATCAAGCCTATCTGCTTTTGCAATTTTTGCGGGGTTCGCCAATAATCGTCGCCTTCCAGCCAGGCAATGTATTCTCCCCGGCAGGCCTGCCACACCGCTTCGTAGTTCCTGGCCATGCCCAGATTTCTTTCCCGCAGGAAGGCGCGGGTGACGTTGGGATATTTCGCGGCATACGCTTGAACGATTTGCCGCGTGCCGTCCGTCGAACAATCCTCTCCGATTAGTAATTCCACCGCAAACGTCGTCTCCTGCATGAGCACGCTTTCAATCGCCTGGGCGATGAACTGCTCGTGATTGTAAGTGATTACTGCGACGCTCACCATCGGTTCGTCGCAAGCAGTTTGTTCAGCAACGTGCAGCATGGACTTTTATAATCGGGCCTGTGGTTGTGGGCGAAAAAGCATCCCTTTCAAAGCCACACTAAATGCAAGGACATGTTGAAAACTTTGCAAATGACAGTCCATACACGGTTGCGCGGATAACTGGGCAAATTGTCTTAGCCGAGCAATTTGCCTTAGCAGAGTAACCTCGCATCGCAGTGGTTGCATGAATCAGCCCGAAATGAACGTGACGCGAATCCGTCGAGCCCTAAAGCAGCGTTTCTTCGTTGTTGTGTGTTTAACCACGGACAGACTCTTCGCGACCAGGAGAGAAAACGCGACCACGGCGGGCATGAGTGTCATACCAAGAACCATCAACCGCAGCCTTAGTAAGAAAACTGCAAAAGCGACGAGCCAGTGACCTTAACCGCCCAGATCCTCGAAACTTCCATTGCTTTAGTATCCCCTCGTCGCCGAGTAGATAGTGGCCCAGCAGAATGGCGCGATATTGCCGAAGGATTGCCTTCTTCGATTTCCAGTCATCGTTGAGTTCAGCGCCAAACAACCCCGATGATCCAAACTCAAAACGTCGATGTATGTATTGCCCTTCCCGTGATGGATTCGGCGGTGATTGAGACACGTATATCGCTGACTGCTCTATGGCTTGGAAACTGTCATAACCCAGATCAACTAGAATATCGATTTCGCGTTTGACGCCCGCGTAGTTGCTCATTTCCGGTTGAATCGACACATAGTCGGGACGCTCCTGAAAGTTTCTCAACGCTTTTAGGCAGACCATTTCCATCCCTTCGATATCAATCTTCAAAAAATGGGGGACGCCGTTCTCTCCCATCGCGTCCACAAAATTAACTACATCAACTTCTATCATGCTGCCTTTCATTCCGAATCGCGAATTACCCTCTGCAAAATCAGCACGAACCGTTCCTCGAGCAGAATCTTGATCATACCTATAAAAGTATATTATCTTCTGGCCGGTCTCTATTGCATCGATGTCGACTATTGCCCCTTCCACGATTTTCAACTGCCCCTGCTCGATAAACCTCTTAAATCGGACCTTGCAAGAACTTACCAGTTTCGGGTCTGCTTCAAATGCGACAACACGGAAGCCCTTGCTCAAGTAAAACTCAGTGTCTTCCCCTTTGTGCATTCCAACGTCATAAATGAGGTCGTTGTATTTTGGCGTACGGACAAGATCGTTCATGTACCGTTCCATCGAAATTTAGCACATCCACGCAGCAAACGCTGGACCAGTCTCCTGCATGAGCACACTTTCCATCACCTCGGCGATGAACTACGCGCGATTGTAAGTGATTACCGCCACGCTGACCGTGGGCTGGTCGCAGGCGGTTTGTTCAGTAACACGCATCATGGATTAATGTTTAAAGGCTTGATTGCCGGCAATCCTCGACTGGAAACTCGCGAATTGCCACAGCGGTTGAGACTATTAACGAGATGCGGTCTTTTGACGACATTTGCAACCGAATCGTAATCGGCCTGCAGTGCTTCACCAAGTGCGCAAAACGCACGGCGACATTGAGCGCCTGCTCAAAAGTTCAGTCGTGATCTCAGCGTATCGGAAATCGGCGTACAATAAGGCACGGATTGAAACGGATGATGCTGTTGCGTTCCTGTGCACAGACTTTATGTGGGAACACACAAACCTGCAGCGGAATTCGGACATTGCGATCTAGATAATGAAGAACGTCATCAGAGCATTGGTGCCCAAACCGTTGCGGACTGGATTTCGCAAACCCTACAGCTACTTTCGCCACAAGCTTTTCCTTTCGAAGTTATATGGTCACTACGCATCGATGATCCCACCATTGGAGTTGATGCACGACGGCCCTGTTGGATTTGAAGAATTCAAAACAAACGGGCAAGAATTCTTTCGCTATTACACGGAACTCTGCCATCTCAAACCGTACGAGAGGATGCTTGATGTTGGCTGCGGGATCGGAAGAAAGACATTTTTGTTAACGTCGTATCTGAATGCTGAAGGCGGCTATGAAGGTCTGGACATCGTTAAGACAGGTGTTGATTGGTGTACTGAGCGAATTACTCGAAAGTATCCCCACTTCAAATTTCAGCTCATTGACGTTTCCAACCAGCACTACAATCCAACCGGCAGGTACAAAGCCTCTGAATACAGATTCCCTTTTGGCGACGACTCTTTCAATTTTATCGTACTCGGCTCAGTATTCACTCACATGCTAACTGAAGACGTGGAGCATTATCCTTGCGAAGTGGCTCGGGTGTTAAAGACGGGTGGGCGCTGCCTCATCAGCTTTTTCCTGTAGAATGATAGCTCGAAAACGCTAATGCGCGCCAACAAGAGCACGATCAAGCTTGAGATCAATCGCGGCCCCTGCTCGATGGCCGATGGAAGCGATCCCGAAGCAGTCATTGGATACGAAGAAAATTTTGTCCGGGCACTTTATGGCAAATACAAACTGCAAATCCACGACCCAATTCATTACGGATCGTGGTGCGGGAGGGAGACATTTCTGAGTTACCAGGACTTGATCCTTGCGTTCAAAGCACCAAGCGATTCGAAAAACTGGGTGTGAGTGACGGAGCAGAGTGAGCGAGGATTCGGGCCAGCATTAGATAACAAGCCTGCGGCGGCGAACGCGAATATGCGAATTGCAGTTTGGCACAATTTACCGAGTGGTGGCGGCAAGCGCGCGTTGTATTATCACGTGCGTGGTTTGGTGAAAAGAGGGCATTCAGTTGAAGTGTGGTGTCCATCAACCAGTGATCGAAACTACTTGCCCTTAAGCGAACTAGTTACGGAACACGTACTGCCCATTGAACTTGGTTGGAAGAACAAATCGGTAGCACGCAGTCCACTGCTGGGATGGCACGTCGATCAAATGCGCCAGGCAAAGGCACTCGATGAAAACTGCCAGAGGTGCGCGGACGAGATCAACAGCGGAGACTTCGATATTCTCTTTGCTAACTCTTCAGTCATTCACGCCGCCTCCTCAATCGCCCGTTATGTAAAGACCAAGAAGCTTCTTTACTTGCAGGAGCCTAACCGCTGGTTGTACGAAGCAGGAGAAGGTGGATTACCATGGGTTGCGATTCCTGCGCAGAGCCGAGCTTGGATGCACCTCAGCTACATGCGCTGGTTCCTGTTAGATCTGATAGGCACACAACAACTTCGCATCTTAGCCAGAGACGAGCGGCTCAATGCCGGCGCTTTCGATCTGATCCTCGTAAATTCTTACTTTAGTCGTGAGACGCTTTTGCGCGTATACGGCTTGGATTCCACAGTCTGCTATCTGGGTGTGGATACGCAGTTATTTGTGAGCCTTGATTACGCAAGAGAGAATTTTGTTGTCGGGATGGGCGAATTGAGTCCACGTAAAAACGTAGAGTTTATTATCAAGGCAATCGCACAAATTGGCGCTCCGCGACCACGCCTGGTCTGGATCGCTAACAGGGTTTCCGATTTGTATTATCAAGAAATGCGATGTTTGGCAGAATCGCGTGAAGTAAGCTTTGAGGTTCGAAGGCATATCGATGATAACGAGCTGGTAGACGTTCTTAATCGTGGTACCGCGATGGTGTATGCCCCTCGTCTGGAACCGTTCGGCCTGGCGCCTCTGGAGGCCAATGCTTGCGGGTTACCTGTGGTAGCCGTCGCCGAAGGTGGTGTAAGAGAAACCATCATCGACGGCGTAAACGGATTTCTCGTGCAGCACCAGCCGCAAATGATGGCGCACGCAATCGAACGGCTGATACACGATAAAGATTTGGCAAGCCAACTTGGTAATAACGGTTCGAGGATCGCCCGGGAAAAATGGTCTGTGAACGCCGCTGTTGACCGTCTTGAGCGGCAACTGATTCAAGCGGCTGCGCCTTCGAATTCTGGGTAGCTATTGCACTAGCCGGTGCAGTGAGTATCGCAGATC
>Ga0306921_10008414_pt1 | contig 10900 bp, 7 predicted proteins | sample sta12Cox44000080_FD_203760 | JGI IMG/M metagenome (GOLD analysis project Ga0306921, IMG submission 203760) | Lab enrichment of tropical soil microbial communities from Luquillo Experimental Forest, Puerto Rico - statoxic.12C.oxic.44.000.080 (v2)... | ecosystem: Environmental > Terrestrial > Soil... | reverse complement strand
GCGGAAAGACAACGAACTGCTCGGCTACATCAGCGCGCATCGGCTGGAGCTAAGGCCGTTTTCCGATAAGGAAATTGCGCTCTTGGAGAATTTCGCGGCGCAGGCGGTCATCGCAATGGAGAACGCGCGGCTACTCGGGGAACTGCGTCAGCGCACCGATGATGTTGAAGAGGCTCTCGAATACCAGACCGCCATCAGCGATGTTTTGAAGGTTATCAGTCGATCGACCTTCGACCTCCAGCCCGTGCTCGACACTCTATGCGAAACCGCTGCTCGGCTGTGTGGTGCCTCTACGGCAAGGATCGCACTTCAACGCGGCGACTCTTATCGCTATGTGTCATCGTTTGTTGGGCGTGCTATCAGTCCCGAATGGGATGCGATGGTTCGAGAAATGCGGTTCACGGCTGGTCGAGGTACGGTCACCGGACGCGCACTGCTAGAACGACAAACAGTTCACGTAGCCGACATTGCTGCTTCCCCGGAGGAGCATGCCATACCGGAAACGTTCACGGTTGGTGGAATACGAACACTGCTCGCAGTGCCGCTGCTACGTGAGGACGAACTAATCGGCCTTATTACGCTCTCACGTACCAGGGTAGAGCCGTTCATGGATAGACAGATCGAACTGGTCCGCACCTTTGCCGATCAGGCGGTTATTGCGATCGAGAATGCAAGACTACTGGGCGAATTGCATCAACGCACCGATCAAGTAGCGGAGCTAAACCGCAATCTCGAAGCGCGTGTCGCCGAACAGGTCGAAGAGTTGGGGCGGGTCGGGCGGTTGAAGCGGTTTCTCGCGCCACAACTGGCCGAATTGATCGTTTCGCAAGGCGACGAAAAGATCCTCGAAAGCCATCGCCGCGAAATCGTTGTCGTGTTCTGCGATCTGCGGGGCTACACCGCGTTTACCGAAACCGCCGAACCCGAGGACCAGTTCGAATTTCTACGCCAATACCACGGCGCGTTGGGGCCGCTCATCACCGAGTTCGAAGGCACCCTCGACCATTTCTCGGGCGACGGCATCATGGTGTTCTTCAACGATCCGGTGCCCTGTCCTGACCCCGCCGAGCGTGCGGTCAAGATGGCAATCGCGATGCGCGAAGAGGCGGGCAAGCTGATAGCGACTTGGCTCCATGATGGCTGCGAACTTGGTTTCGGCGTCGGCATCGCGCAGGGTTACGCCACATTGGGCCAGATCGGTTTTTCCGAACGCTCCGGGTACACCGCGATTGGCACAGTATGCAACCTCGCTGCCCGGCTTTGTGCTGAGGCCAAGGACGGGCAGATCCTGGTCAGCAGCCGCGTCGCTCGCGCGGTCAAAGCGGTTGCGAGGGTCGAAGACCTCGGAAACCTGGAGATAAAAGGTCTGAGGAGGCCGGTCGCGGCATTCAACGTCGTGCAGAGCACCAGCGCGGTAGGCACTCGTCCCAATTTGACCGTTGTCGCGAGGGGGCCGGGGGTCTGATCCCCGGATAAGCGGCCGAGGAAGGGAATACCAGGGATTGAGCCGGTGTGCATCCATTCCCCGGCGCGCCAGGACCGCACTCAGCGCGACAAGGATTGCCGCGGTGTTGTTGTGTCCGCCCATCTCCGCGACAACGCGCCCTGCCGGCCTCAGGCCGTCCGCAGTCGTCAGTAGATGTCAGGCACGAAGCGCTGACTTGTTATTTTCGGGCGCTCGTAGTCGCTATCGGATTGACGCGGAGGCAGCGGAATCTCGACGGGGTCCAGGTCGTTGTAAGGGACTCGCGATAACAGATGAGCGATGCAATTGAGCCGGGCTTGTTTCTTGTTGTCGGAGTTCACCACATACCACGGGCTCACCTTAGTGTCGGTTCGGGCGAACATAAGGTCCTTTGCCTGTGAATAATCGACCCAATGCCGCCGGGATTCTATGTCCATCGCGCTAAGCTTCCAGCGTTTTATCGGATTGCGCATGCGATCTTGGAACCGTTTCTCCTGCTCCTCGTCATTCACTGAAAACCAGTACTTTACAAGCATGATACCCGAGCGAACCAGCATCTCTTCGAAGAGAGGGCACGATCGCAGGAACTCCTGATATTCCTCCTCTGTGCAGAAGCCCATCACGCGCTCAACCCCGGCGCGGTTGTACCAGCTCCGGTCGAATAGCACGATCTCACCCGCCGAGGGCAATGCCGCCACATATCGCTGGAAATACCACTGCCCACGCTCCCTCTCCGTCGGAGTGGCGAGGGCGACGACGCGGCAGACGCGAGGGTTCAGCGGATCTGTAATGCGCTTGATGACACCACCCTTGCCCGCTGCATCCCGCCCCTCGAAGATGACGCACATCCTAAGACGGTTGTGCCTCACATATTCCTGCAACTTAATCAGCTCGATTTGGAGGTTTATGAGTTCCTCGACGTAGTTGTAATTCTTCGGGGGTTTGCGTGGTTCGGGCCGGTCACCCACGATCCAGTACTGCTCGACTTTTGCGGTCTCCCTCGCTAACTCCCTCACTTCGCCGCCAGCGTGTTGGTGTTTGTGCTTTCTCTTCATGTCGACCGCCCCTTTTTATCGCGATGGCGGGCAGGTGACCTTCCCGCGCAACTGCCAAAACCCGGAGGTTACGCCGTTTGCTCAGACGTTCAATCAAACACTGCCGGTGGCACTGAGGAGATGGAACTGTGAAAGGTGGCTGACCTCGCTCTCATCTTCCGGAACGCTCTGCGAATTGCCGTCTCGCTAGTCGCAAGCCTGACCTTGCTCGCTGCGCCGATCGACCGTGCGCTCGCCGGCCAGCCGACGATTGGTGAGTGGGAGCCCAATGGTGAAGGAGAGACTGGGGTGACTAGTGTTTTCACGAATCCCGGCGAAATTCGGCAGCAGCAAGTGGAGGAACTCCCCGAGACGGGCAGGCGGTGCCTGTCTAATGCGGGCTCTGCCGCCGCTCTCGCGGGGACCCTGACCGCTTTTGTTGCCTCCATCGACGCATTCGCCAACCAGCCGACAAGCAAGGTAATTGTAGTCGATCCCGCGACATATTCGGCACTGGCTAGGAGCGTCGACGATCCTGGACGCATCACGTATCAGAACTCCGCGACGCGGGTTTCGCAGGCGACCAGCTTCCCCTTCAACAACAGCGGCTCGGCATCGATCCCATTCCTGTCCAGGTAGCACAGGGTCTCACGAGCCGCGGTGCCCCGGCTCCACAAAACGGGCTCCGCGCGGGACGTCGATTGGGGAACGCACCTCATGGCCGAACTCTCTCGACGTCGTTATCAAGCATCTGGCCTGATTTATCAAGATCGGCAGAAAGAGCAGAGCCAATTAAGCGTTTGCTGGCGCAGGCTCCATCCCGCCAGCCCGAGCAAGGAGGCCGCCACAATGAACCTCAGCAAACCTGTCAACCCCATCCGGAACTACGCCTTCGGATCGGTTATCACGGCTCTCATTCTGTTCAGCCCTGTCTTCGCGTTCCTGGTGGCCGTGACGCGCCACTGGCACAAATTCGCGGTAGAATCGCCCCCGCCCGGGGCGTATCCGGCGATATTGTGTCGAAACTGTCGCTTGCTGCCAGATCGGGTCCTAGCCAGTAGATAGGGCTGCGGCCCGGCTCCCGCTGCACAATCACAGCCAAAGTTTGCTTTGGTCCCCGTACCCCAAGCCAGAGCGCTGCAATGGCACCCGGCGAAGACGCCGAAAACATGGTCTGCGCGACTGCTCCCGCGCTGCCGGTCTTTCCCTTCAATCTCAACTCGACGATGCGACCGCCGGTCAGGCGACCGGCGAACAGGGCATCCGTTTCCCCGTGTGGTAGCTCTTGCCATCGGAGAGGACCGGCAAGCGGTACTGGCCAGTCCAACCGCTCCCTTATCACGCCGGCGGTGTCGAGAACTTGACAGCGCAATCCGTTCTCGTCGAGCGCAGCTTGAACGCAATGCAGGTACTCAATCTCCTCCGGCATCCGATGCGCCGTTCCAGCACCAGCCGTGCAAATCTGCAGAACTCCGCGGTGCACCTGCACGTCAAAGGCAAGAATATGGCTGCACACGTAGGCCAACACTCCACCATTCGCCAGAATGTCCCAGAATGGCCCGGTGTATTCGGGTCCTAGTTCACGCTGGTATGCGCCGGAAAAACCGTTGATGGGAAACACCGGGTGATGGCCCAGCACGAGCTTGTGCCGGGCGTCTCGGTGCTCTTTTAGTGTCGCTTCCAGCCACGCCGTTTCGACATGGCCTTCGCCTCCAAGGCCGCTCCAAGAAGTGTGCACGAACACCATCAGGAGGTCGTTGCGCCGCACGAAATATGTTAGCCCGGCTTGCCCCGGTGGCCCGTTCTCCGGCTGCTTGAGGACCTCGCGAAACACCTCCTCGCTCATCGTATCGTAGGTGGCGTGGTTGCTCGTCGTATGCCAAATGGGCGTGGTCCGGCGGTCAAGCCATCCCATCTCTGCGTCGAGCCAATGTTTCCACTGCGCACGTAGGGTTTCGGCGTCCGGCGCGAGCCCCATAATCTCGTCACCGAGAAACAGCATGAACTGCGGCTGCGGTTGCAGGCGCCGAACCACGGCATTGACGGAAGCAAAAGTTTTCTCGTGCAGTCCGCCCGGTACGCCCGAGCAGGAGTCGCCGTACAGCACGAACTGGTAGCCGCTGCCGCGCGGGAGAAGCGCCGGAATAGAAACTTCCATCGGTGAGCCTCTCATTTAGAGATGCTGCGGGAATCACAATCTCTGGTGCAAGGGCTCTGTTGCTGGTCGAGCGCCGCGGCCGGGGGGACGACCGAAATCGGCGCATCCTCGTCATTGCAGGATGCTCCGGCGAAGGTCGGCTCACCACTCCCAAACCGGACGGTGCAGAAGTCAAGACTTTCCGCAATTTTTCTTGGCCCATGAAAATCAAAGGGGTTACGCCTTGCATAAGATATGACCGAAAACACACCCAAAAAAACGGCTGATCGGCTGTGCCGGCGTCAGCACCTACGGGCAGAGCTACCAGTTGCCGGCGGCCAGATGCAGTAGCGGGAACATCTACCGCGAGAAAGTGATCGGGGTGCACAAGGACCTCCGACAACTTCTCGACTTTGAGAAGGCGCGACCAACGCGCTTCCGTCCCTTTCGCGAGTGCCTTCCGCCACCGAACGGCAGGGGGCTCCGCGCCAAAGCTCATAGGATAGCGGCTTCAGCAACTACAAAGTTGCCATATTCGCATGATAGTCTCTGGCCTGTCGAGGTAGATGGACGTAAGCCGCAGGCTTGGAAGAGAAATGTTAACACCTGTAGATTCCGTGCAAAAACAGGCGGACGGCAGCGGATTTGCGGCTCGGTGCCGTTCAGCTCTGCGGCGTTTGACCCAGTACTGCCGTCAGCTCGCGCCATTCGCGGGGCGAGAGTCCGCTCGACGGCTGGTCGACCTGCTCGCCCGCCAGCAGGCGGCGGATCACGACAAGGCCCGTTGCGGAAATCGTTGCCGCGTTCATGCGGTATTCGAGAAAGGCGGCGTGGGCCATCGGGACCCAGCGCGCGAATGTCTCCAGCATTACTTCGCCATAGGCGCGGATCTCGTACTGCGCGTGCGGGTCGGCGCGCAGCGACAGAAAATGCATCAGATTGTGCAGGTCGGTCTTCCAGTACCACTGCGTGTAATAGCCGAGCGTGAGGTTGATGCGGGCGAGCTCGCGGGCGAGGCCGGGCCGCGCCGGGTCGAACGGCGCGCCCGCGGCGTCTTCGTTGAGGAGTTCGGAATACCCCGCATAGGCGTGCTCGGCATCGCGGCGCAACAGGTCGAGTACGCGCTGCGCCGCTTCGCCGTCGAGCGCCGCGCCGCGGCCCTGGCGGTTTGTCGTCGCCTGCACCGCTAGGTGCTCGGGCGCGGGAATATAGAATTCCTTGTCGAGGATCGAGTAGCGCGCCGAATATTCGTTCACATTCGCCGTGCGGTGGCGGATCCATTGCCGCGCGACAAAAATCGGCAATTTCACATGGTATTTGATCTCGCACATCTCGAACGGCGTCGTATGGCGGTGGCGCATCAGATAATTGATGAGCCCGCGGTCCTCGCTGACTTTGCGGGTGCCGCGGCCGTAGGAGACGCGGGCCGCCTGCACGATCGCCGCATCGTCGCCCATGTAGTCGACGACGCGGACAAAGCCGTGGTCGAGCACCGGCAATGGCTCGTAGAGGATCGCTTCCAGTGCCGGCACAGTGGCGCGGCGGGTCGGTTGCGCGGCGCGTTGCTGCGCGGCGATTTCCTGCTGTTGCTCCGCCGTCAGCCGGGTCATCGGCCGACTCATCCGCCAGCTGGGCGCAGGCGTGCATACGCCATTCGGACCATCGGGTCGCCTCGCGGCAGTGTCGCCAGACGGTCCTCGAGGCGCGTCCGGAGCGCCGAGGCCTCCGGAGAATCGCGCGCGCTCCAGAACCGTTTCGCAGGCTCGAAATAGCCGACGGTATCGAGAAAAGCGATCGTGAAATAATAGCTCTCCGGCAGCGACTCGCCCGAGGTCCGCGCGATGATTTCGCCCTGCGGAGTGACCGCCTCCGTCATGCACCAGTCGAGCAGCCGGGTCAGCTCGTTTCTGGCTTGCCGGCGCTGGTCGGCGCGCATATGCGGCCAGCCGAATTGCAACAGAACCGCGACATCGTAGTTGTTGTGGCTCGTCATGCCGATCTCGTCGAGCCAGCCATTCGGGTAGCGGTGGTCACGAATCGCAAAGAGCGTGTCGACCAATTGCGGCCAATAGCCGATCGCGCCGTCGAGATAGCGCGCCATGTGAAAGGTGAGACTCAAATCGACCGTTCGCAGCCGTTGCCCGGCGATCAGGTAATCGGCGCCAAAGAACCCAGTGGCCGGGTCCTGCCATTCGGTGATAAAGCGGCGAATCACGGCGTCAAGGCGCGGATCCCACGGGTAGTCCCGTGGGCGGTGCCACAGGATCAATCGAACGAGGTTGGCGGTCGCGAAGTTGAGCTCCTTGCGCCGGTCAATCCCGTCCTCCTCCGGCCGCGAGACGATGAGGCTCTCCAGGTAGTCCTTCAGCCGTGCGGGATCGTTGATGCGGTGGAGCAAGCCCGGTGGGTCGGCGGCGTCGGCGAAATCGTCGGCGAGTATGCGGTCGACACAGGCGTCGAGGCGCAAAAACCATACTTCAGTGCAGGCGTCGTCTGTAACGGCCGGTGGTGCCGCTCGATCGCGAAGCCGCGCAAGCGCGGCGCGAATGCCGCTCGCATCGGCGGTGTATTCCAGCCGCCAGCGCAGCTCGCGCAGGATTTGCCGGGGGCAGGACGTGTCGCACCCGCCGGCTTCACGCCGGTCCAGTTCAACCTCTACGCGCTGGATCTCGCAATGTGCCAGCCGGGCCAGTTCCGCTATCTCCGGAACCCGCGCTGTTATCACCGTTTGCGGCGTCCACCCGATGGGAGCCGGCACCGAAACGGTCTGCTTTGCCACTCTTCCCGTCAGCCGCGCAGCCTTGGTCTGCGCACGGCGAGATCGGTGTCGGTCCGACGCGACTTCCTGGCGGGCAGTTGCGTAGCTCGTCTTGTCGCGGTTGGTGTTCTCACCGCTGATCGTCCCACCAAGACCTCGTCTGGTCCTGGAGCTTGATCAAATGGCGCGCCTCCAACTCTCGCCAAACGGTTCCGGGTGACCGCGATCTTTCGATTTGTCTCGCAAATTGCTTCACTGGTCTTGAGGTTCATCGCGCGCGATTGCTCGATGAGGCTCCGCGATGCGGTGACACGAGAACCGCATGCGGGGCACAACCGAGGAGCGGCGGCCGGCTGCCTCGCCAAGGCCGCCACGGGGCGGCTCGTCATTGCCGGGTCGTGGCGGAGATATTCGATGAGACGGACTGGACGGAGGCTCAGCCAGTCGTCGAGGGGCGTGACCGGCAGCGCCGGATCCTCGTCCTCGCAATCCGGCAGCAGTGCGACACTCAACCGCCGTGTCCCTGCCGGCCAGACGATCTGCAATCTCCTGATCAGGGCACCCGCTGCGCGGCCGCCTGCGCTGTCGACGCGGCGCGGCAGTTCGGCCACTCGGGCGCTTTCGCCATTGAGCGCCGGCCGTCCGTGAAGCTGTCGGACATCGGCAATTGGAAAGGCCTGCGGCTCCGGCGGAAAGCCGATCTGGAAACACGCCGCTTCCGGCTCGAGGATGCGCACGAGAAACCGGTCGTCGCCCGAGCGGAAGCGGGCAACAGACGCGGCTACCGAAATCGGCTCCGCTGCGGTATGCGCCGTCCATGTTATTGTGCCGCAAACTTCAGGGCCGACTTCGTCCTGGACGACCATCTGACGACCGATCAGCGCCGCGCCGCGCCGTATCGAGCCAGCCGGTTTGCCATAAGCCGCCGACAAGTCGAAAACCGCCCATTTGCAGTCGCCGGCAACGTTGTTGCCGATAACCGGCGCGTACGCATCCGGAATTTGGTTTTGCCCATCTATGACCAGCGTGTTGTGGCCGGCGGTCTGCGCGCGATAGTAGCGCCAGCGCGGACCGCATCTGTTGTCGGGCCCATGATCGAAGTAGCCTGGCAGATCGTAGTCGTCGGCGCCAAGATCGATGATCCACCGTTGTCGTGCGCCATCGAGGATGAAGGTCCCGGCGTCAGCCTGACTGTGCAGGAAGATGTCTTCGGGAAGCGGTGGCGATCGGGCACCCGGCCCGGAGACGTTTCCGCCCTTGATGGCCAGATAGACCGGACGCGCTGCCGGCTCCCCCGACCATGTGTTACGGAAGCAAGCGAGGTTGGTGCCGTGAAAAACCTTGCCGGTCGGCATCTTCGGCGGGGCGTTGGCCTTCGGCCGGTTTGGCCAAATGACGGTGAACGGCAGATACCAGCCGTCATACTCTTCGATGAGCCGTGCATCGATCGGCCGCCTGAACCGATGGGCAAACCAGGCGAGCGGCGCCATATCGATTCGAGGTTCGGAATCCCCGAAATTAAACGCAGCCCCGAACGGTCCGACGGCGTGCAAGGCAAAGTCTCCGGTTTGCGCAAATCCTGGGCGATCCGCGAGACCGAAGCTTTCGTGCAGCGTGCTCTCGAGCGCAGCGACCATTAGACCGGAATGGCGCATCGCGAGCGACCAGTAGCTGGGTCCTTCCGGCCATGCCCCATCCGGCGCGAGCCCGTCGAAAGCATTCCACGACGAGATAAGGCTCTTGGATACGAGCTGCTGCGAGAGGTCCCTGTATCGATCGAGCACTGCCAGCGCCGAAACCAGAATGCCCGAATTCGACACCAGCGTGCAGTTGTCGCGCCGCCTCGGCCACTGCGCAAAGCGGTCGTCGTACGCGGCAAGGGCCGGCTCGAGCACATGCCGGAACAGCGCCTCCTCGACGCTTCGCCGGTCCTGGTCCGAGAGGTCGCGGTAGAGCCAATCATAGGCCAGAGAGACAGCGACGGCGATCTCGGCGCAGTCGAGAAAGGAACTGATCACCGGCCGGGCTTTCCAGCTGGCTTCGGCACAGAGAACCCTCAGTGCCGCGCGCGTAGCATACAGCGCGTCGGCCTTCGTTTCGCCGTCGCTGATCGCCGCCAAAAAAGCGGTATGAATGAGCCGTCGACTCTGTCGTTTAATCCGGGCGCGCAGTTCATGCTTGTTCGAGAGCAATCCCTTTTCGCCCAATGAGGTACAAAGGCGGGCTACGAGCTTCGGGTGGCTCTTTGTCCGGTCGCGTATCCAAGGTATGGCAAATTCGTCAAATAACAAATAAGGGTGCTTCGAGTTGAACCGCGCAATCGCCGTCGGTACCGCGCGCAACCGCGGCCCGCTCGCCTCGTCGATCCGAAGAACTCGCGCATTATCGAAAGGCAATCGCATCCCTCTGGCCGGGCATTGCGGTTGCCGAACCCACCGTGCGATCTGAGGCGCGTACGCGACCGTTTATTAGCAACCGCCCGCCTCCAAATGCGGCAGACTCGCGACCGGGTCAAGCCTCTGGCATGCAATTCGTAACGAATTGTGTCAAAATTTAACTATTTTCGTCGCGAATGCCTTCTTTCAGATCGACGAAAGAAGAAGTCGTTCTTCCAGGCGGCGACTTGGTGCGCCGCTCAACCGTCGAGCGGTCCCGTTGGATCAGATCGAGAGCCATGTGTCGCAATTGCCATATTATAGGCATTGTTGTCCCTGCGATTTCGCGTCTTGTCGTCGTTCATCACAGAGCTGAGAACCCAATGCAGCCGGCTTTCGACACCCCAATGGGAGCGCCGAGACGTTCCGGAGACATCGCCATACTAAGAAGTAAAGTAGTCTCAGTCGTCGCCGTAGTTGCCGTATTCCGGTTGCGGACGACCTTTTCCAAGGCGGCAAGACCCGGCCATCGGTGGCGCCTTTTAGACCTTCTATATCGGTGCAGACAAAGCTCGTCCGAGTTTCGATTCGGCCTTGATCGCCGTCCACTGTCGAATGCTTTGCGCCAGATTCGCATTTAAGGTAGCGAGAGGAGACCCAACCGCTTCGATACCGCCGCCGTTTCCCGTGAGTAGAGCGCCGATCAAATATTCGGCACACTGACTTGCCGTCAATTCAGATGACGTCGCTGCCGGTCTCCCTGACACGCGCCGCGAACGTCTGGACGCATGCTCGTGGCTCGTCACGCCGTTTGTCAACCGAAGGAATCTGCGAGCAAACCTTGTTTTGCTGCGGCAAACACTGCGATATCTACTGCGGTCCCGTCGCCGGACAATGGCGCAGAGCGATCATCAATACGTCCATGAGATTGTGGCGTCTGACGCTGCTCGGCTGGGAGTCTGTCAATTCAACAAAACGACAAATGAATCCCATTCATTGTGCTGTTACCGAATATCTGGTAGGTGGGCCCGCAAAAGCCTCACTCTCTTTCCGCTTGCCGGGGACATTATCAGTAAAAGTCCGAGGTTCTCTATGCCTTTGAAATAACGGTATGATGTCCCCTGTAAGTAT
>Ga0306921_10008413_pt1 | contig 10900 bp, 10 predicted proteins | sample sta12Cox44000080_FD_203760 | JGI IMG/M metagenome (GOLD analysis project Ga0306921, IMG submission 203760) | Lab enrichment of tropical soil microbial communities from Luquillo Experimental Forest, Puerto Rico - statoxic.12C.oxic.44.000.080 (v2)... | ecosystem: Environmental > Terrestrial >... | reverse complement strand
CGCACTCGCAGCCCTACGGTATCGCTTTCACGAATGGTGCCATCTGGTACAGCGAATCGGGTGTGCATCCGAATACGGTGACCCGTTTCGACCTGGAGAATGAGAAATTCCAGAGTTGGCCGATTCCCTCCGGTGGTGGAGTGGTGCGGAACATGATGCCGACCCGCGACGGCAATCTGGTGTTGGCTTGCAGCGGCGTAAACAAAGTGGCCCTGGTCGAAACAAAATAGGACGCACCGCTGCAAGCATCATCACGAGAAACTGCTGGATCTGGTTCCGCAGACAACCGCCGCCAGGAAATCCGAGGCGGCGATTGATGGTAGGGCATTAAGAGCCGCTTGGGTTGGAAACCTTTGATGCCATGGGCCGTACCGAGCAATGGTGCTCTTGTTCGGATCAGAAAAGCGACGGTTACACGGTTCCGATAGTATAATCAACTCGGCCGCCTTGTAAGACGACGGCTCTGCCGAGGTGGACGGTTTCTATCGCTTCCCGCCCTTTGAGTCCCACGTAGGCGAGCGATGTCAGCGGGGCTACTCGGCAGCACCCCCTCCAGTTTGAGTCTGCGAGAGGCTCGTGAGAATGGTGGAATCCGGCACTGACAACGTTTAGCGTTTCGAGAGCGACCACATTGCGTGGATGCGCCGGATGCTGTCAAGGATGGCCCCGACGGCCCGCGGAGTTCGTGGTAGCACGGTCACGTTGATACTCTTGAGATCTGCTTTGTAGAGATCAACCCAAAAGGTGGATGTACTCCATGACCTGCGGCGTGGCATTGCTATTGGAGTGGTACCGCCGTTCGCTTGGTCCTGGCCTTTCGATCGAGCGAAGTCGTGACAAGGGTTTAGAGTCGGATGTCGATATGCGCGACGCGACTCGGACATCGTGCTGCGTCTCGCGGGGCGGGCGGGCGCAACCCGGCTCCGCTGGTCACATCGAGACAGCGCCGTACCAAGGGACGATGGCTTTTGTGCCGTCGCCCATCTCTTTCCACCATAAGGGCGCTTCGATGAGTACAGACGTTGCCGATCGCATAGAATCTTCCATTGACATTAAACAGGGCAAATCTGCCTCCAGCTGATTTCCACCATCCGTGTCCGGCCCGGAGCGATCCCGTCGGTTTTGGAAATCCTGACCAAACTCGTCCGTAGCGCGCCTCCTGGTGGTCGCAGAGACCCCTTTCATTGCGAGGGAACACACCAAAAAGCAGAGATGAGGCCGTGGAATCTGTTTACCGTAATGAACAGAGGCACCCTGCTATGCTTGGCCGAGTGGACGGATCGCATCTTCTCTTCGTGGCAACGCACAGAGCCAACCCCTCCTATGATTTCTGCGAGATATTGGGAGAGCGATGATCTTTAGTGACAATTCCTTCAGCATAGGTCGGACCCCTCTTGTGAAACTGAATCGAATCACGGACGGGGCCCCCGTAACGCTGTTGGCCAAGATTGAAGGCCGCAACCCGGCCTATTCGATCAAGGATCGTATCGGGGCCTCGATGGTCTGGGATGCCGAGCAGCGCGGAGTTCTGAAGCTTGGTCGAGAGCTGATCGAACCGACTAGTGGCAATACCGGCATCGCTCTCGCATTTGTTGGTGCCACGCGGGGCTACCCCGTGAGCCTCGTAATGCCCGAGAGTTATTCTGGCGAGCGGCAGAAGCTATTGAAACTTCTCGGCGCTCGATTGATCCTCACGGATCCATGGACCGGAATGGCCGGCGCGATTCAGAAAACCGAACAGATCGTGGCCTCGGAGCCCGATCGCTATGTGATGCTAAACCAGTTCAAGAATCCTGCCAATCCTGCGATTCACTTCAAAACCACGGGACCTGAGATCTGGGAGGATACCGACGGCACGGTTGATGTGTTCGTTGCCGGCGTTGGCACGGGAGGAACCATTACCGGTGTGTCCCGCTATATCAAGGAACTCCAGCGCAAGAAGATCATCTCCGTAGGGGTGGAACCCACCTTAAGCCCAGTGATCACGCAGACGATCAACAAGCAACCTGTGAAGCCCGGACTACATGGAATCCAGGGCATCGGAGCCGGATTTATACCGGACACGTTAGACCTTGCGATGGTTGATATTATCGAACAAGTCACTGACGAAGAAGCCATCGAAACAGCACAACGCCTAAGCCGAGACGAAGGAATTGTTTCCGGGATCTCCAGCGGTGCGGCGGTAGCCGTTGCTCGGCGCCTGGCCCACCGGCCAGAATTCAAGAACAAGACCATTGTGACAGTGCTTCCCGATGCCATCGAACGATATTTGAGCACCGCCTTATTTGAAAGCCGGCTGCCTTGAAGATTCGGGCTAGACGCGTGATTCTGCCGGAAGGCCGACGCACACCTCCCGCCGCACATGACGCGCGGATGCGCCCGGGATCCCCATGGGCGGCGGGGCGTCCTCAGCCGATCTTTACCCGGTGGTATGGTGTCGACGCTCTCGGTCGTGAAGCGTTAGGGGATTGAAACGAAGGGAGAGCTCTCAGCAGCGCTCTCGGAACTCAGGAAACACCGCAGATCGCCGGCCGCTGCCAGAAGACCGTCGGAGCAACTCCGCTTTCGAAGACGAGCCCGCGCCGGAGGTTTTTCCCCATCCCCTCGAGCCGGTTACGCTCGCTCCTACCGCTACTCGACATGACCCATGGCCCGATTGGGCCGGGCCTTAGAAGCGACCTACGCCAAGGCGTGCTGGTACGATCGCGGGGGTACGGCTGGAGCAATCCGGCACCCTTCCCGGATCCGTCGAGCGCAATCGCGGGGCCCAGGCCGGGCCAAGTCCGGCCATCTATACTGTTGCAGACGCTAATGGCCTTCGGCGCCGGTGACCAAAGCGACGGTTCTGAAATGCGGTGACTTTATCCCGAGTAGCTCGAATGCCTCCTTGAGTGTGCGGACGACTTCGAGGTAGCTGCCTCTGCTGTCGCGCAGCAGCTGGAACATCCGGCTTACGCCGTAAAGGTCCGTTCGGGGAGCCACCAAGATGCGCGACATTCCATCTGGGATCATAGGCGCTTTGGCAGCGAGACACCGTATGAAGTCCGATGAAACGTTGAGCTTCTCGACGCCGGAGAGATCCGTGATTCCGGAGTGCGGGCCCTCGGCAACAATGAACTGCTCAACCGCCGTATAGACAGCGAGGGCCGACGCTTCCGTGACTATCTTTCCCAGAGTGACCAGCAGGACTCGGTGCTCTGAATCCGATTGTAGAGAAAAATCCACCCGAACCTCGTCTCGCGTTAATCCCGCTAAAGAAACAAGATCGCTGGAAAATGACCGAGTGCAGCATTCGTACCACACCCCTACGGCTTTGTGACCTGTCTGATATAAGAGATTCCAAGCTGACCAGCCAGACTCAAGGAATGGGGTGCCAACGCCGAACCGCCTGAAAAACGCGACTCTCCTCGGGATTCTTGCGTCCTGCCGAACCAGAGAGACTCCGAAATCTTAAGCGATGCGGCTAGAAGCTGTTCGTGTTTGTTTGCCACCAGTCGTGCGCGGCATTCTAAATTGAGGTGATAGCTCAGTACAGCCCTTTGACCACGAGGGTCACGTCCCTCCATGCCGGGCTTTGATTTCGATCCGAGCGATATTGCCGCGCGCTACGACCGCTGCAGGAACCTCCGTTTTGAAACGATCAGTCAGTGGCTGGAGCAGATCGCCAGATACCTTCCAGGCGCTCGGATCTCTGCATTCTCGAGCTTGGATGCGGGACTGGCCGCTTCATGGCTCCGCTTGCGCGCCAGTTCCCTTGGACCTTGTTTGAGAAAATGCTGGCTGTGGCCGCTCACAGCCTGGTTGACTCCGGCACCGCGCAGGCCCGAGGCGCAGCCGAGGCCCTGCTGTTTCGGATCGGTCCATTGATGTTGTTTTCGTCTCCATGGTTCAGCACCACATTCGTTGGCCCACGCGCCATCTACGAAGTTCGGCTGGTGATTAAGCCGGGCGGCAAGCCGCCGATCCGAACGCCAGCCTCGAGACCATGGACTCATATTTCGCTTCCTTCTTGCCTGAAGCCGCCCGCATAGAATTCTCTCCCCTTTTGATCGCGAATGGAAATTCCGGATCTGCTAAGCGATGGCGGTTTCAGACTCAACGCGCTCATCATGGTGCGGCTCTTCGCTAAGGATCTCCGCGGCTACTGGGAACGGATTTCGCAACGCGCCCGTTCCGGCAATCCCAGACTCGGACTTTGAACGCGGCATGGTCGCACTGCGCAAGCACTGCGAAACAGCATTGAGACCGGGTCCGGTGTACGAGAAGGTGAATATGTACGTTCTCCACAAAATGACAGCGCGACGATTTGTCGGTTCCCAGGCCGAATCGGTCGGATTGTTTAGATCTTGAACCTATCGACAAAGGGTCGCCCAATGGAATCAGCGGATTACGGACGATTTGCGTTTGCCTCCTCGCGAAAAAGGGCGTTCGGCGATCACGACCTCTACGGGGGATTGGGAGCGACACTTTCCCTGGCCAGTTTGAAAGGCTAAACTCGGCCCGTACATGGTGCAAAGACTCGCATTGGTGCGCGTATGTAAAAATCGTAAGGATTGCTATGCGTAGAGTCACTCTTTTCCTGTTGCCCCTTGCCCTCACGTTTGCTCAGCCCTCAGGCGAGAAGCCCGTGGAGCTTTTGAAAGGGATGGGGGCGTGGCGGCATCCGATTGCCACCCAGAACCCTGCGGCGCAGAAGTACTTTGACCAGGCGCTTGCCCTGGCGTACGGGTTTAACCGCTACGAAGCTCGGCGGTCGTTCCGCAAGGTGACGGAATTGGATTCCCAGGCGATCATGGGCTACTGGGGCATGGCGATGGCGCAGGGGCCGTACATTAATATGGACGGCGATGGGAGCTACGACCTGAAGGGCGCCTGCGCCGCGATCGAAGCCGGGCGCAAGGTGGCCGGGGCGCCCGCGCGGGAAAGGGAGTATCTGGACGCGGTGGCGACGTGGTGCCCCGAGTACCGGCCGGCGGCGTACATCGAAGCCATGCGGGTACTATCGGAGCGCTATCCGGACGACCTGGACGCGCTCACCATCTACGCGGACAGCCTCATGATTCCCACACGCTGGCACTGGTACGGCGCGGACGGAACGCCGGCTGCGGGTGTGAGCGCGGCGGAGCGCGCTCTTGAGCAGGTGCTGCGGCGCTGGCCCCAACACCCCGGCGCCAATCACTATTACATTCACGCCGTGGAATCTTCGCCGACCCCCGAGCGCGCCATTCCCAGCGCGCAGCGCCTGATGGGCATTGTTCCCGGGGCGGGACACATGGTTCACATGCCGGGACATATCTGGCTAGCAACGGGAGATTGGGAGACGGCAGCCAGCGTGAATGAGCGCGCGGCCGCCGTGGACCGCGAATATTTCGCAGTCACCAACATTACCGGGGGCACATATACGGCTTACTACCTGCACAACCTGGATTTCATCCGCTACGCGCGGTCGATGCAGGGCCGCAAGGCAGATGCTCTCCGTGCGGCCGAAGCGCTGGAAGCCGCCAATGCGGCCATGACGCAAGACATGCCCGGAATGGCGGACGCTGTTTACCCGGTGGTGCTCTTCACCCACCTGCGGTTCCAGGATTGGAATTACCTAATGCGTCTGCCTAAGCCGGACGCGAAACGCAAAGTGGGCGTTGTCTTCTGGCATTATTCGCGGGCCATGGCGCTGGCCGCGCGCAATGAAGGCGCAGCAGCGGCGCGTGAAAAGGAGGCTTTCGAAGGCGCGAGATCCGCGGTTTGGGTGGACCAGCCGTGGGGCCAAAACAAGGCCGGCGAAATGCTGGCGCTGGCCTCGGAGACTTTGGCAGCGCGCCTGGCAGAACCTCGCGACGCGGTGGCGCACTGGCAACGCGCGGTGGCTATGCAGGATGCTCTGACGTATGACGAGCCGCCCGCCTGGTATTACCCCCTACGGGAATCGCTGGGAGCGGCGCTCCTGCGAAGCGGGCAGGCGAACGAGGCCGAGAGAGTGTTTCGCGAGGGCGTGAAGCGGTCGCCGCGGAATGGCCGCATGCTTTTCGGGCTGCTCGAAAGCCTGAAAGCCCAGAACAAGAACGAGGCGGCAGACGCGGTACGCCGCGAATTCGACGCTTCGTGGGCCAAGGCGGATGTGGCCCTGAGGGTGGAGGACCTCTAGGCTATCCATTCCCGATCCCGAACAGCACTTGAAGGTGGGCCCTGTTTGATGAACGAGGCCCAGCCGTGCACTCGCCCCAGCCGGCTGACCAAAGTATCCGTGACGCCGGTGAGTTTCTTGGATTCCCATGAGTTCGCCAAGCCGTCTGTCATTTGCCCCGACCTCAAGCGAGTCGATTCCAAACTCACCATGAAGCCGCTCCGCTACTACGCAGCCGATTCCCGGAACCGATTCGAGCAACGCGAAGAATCCGTTTTCACAACGCAATTGATCGAGCATCCCCCTGTCGTCACCAAAGTTCGCAGCGGCGTCGGCATTTGGTCTCCAACTCCGCCGGCCTCGCACCCTGCTCGCGCCCGATATCGGCCAGCTGCTTATTAAAATGTCCAACGCCCATTGCAGGGCGGTGGTAAGCCTGGAACCGGAAGGATTTGCCCGCTGGGCTTCCAGCAGGCCTGTTACCTGCTCTAGGCGGTGGGCGATTTCGGCGTTCTCCATAATCTTGATCAGCGACTCGACCGGTGTTTCAAAAGCGAAAACTTTGTCTGGGCCGATTCCCGACGAGGGATCGAAGGAAAAGCGCACGATGCCCCGCCTCCCCCGAGTCGTAAAGCGAAACGGGCATGGAGCCAGGCTGAAGTCTAAAGCCGAATATCGAGATTGTGAGGAATCTTGGACGACAAGAACGTCGTCACAACCGCCCGGTACAGCCAACTCGGCGGCAACGGCATGCGGCTCTACTACGTGCAGCTAGCCAAAGCATCCCCCGTGGATGATATATTGTTTGGGGTCCAAACTAAAATGTTTGTCAATCAAGTTGCGAAAAAGCGCCAGGAGGTAACAGTCGTCTATGAGACGAATTTTCTCCCTGCTGGATCGAATGGTTGTACATCGGACAGCGATTGCTGTATTGCTTCTTCCGATCGCGGGTCGTACCGCGTCCCTCTCGCAATTGGTGAGCAGGACTGGCCCCATCAAATCCGACAGTGTTGTCCTGAAGCGTCTCAGCGTTGCGAATCAATATAGTCTTCTATACTCTGTCAGCCCGCTGCGAGGGCTGGGGCCGGATGCGCGGGTGCTCGTTGAAATTCGTCAGAGGGATCGAGTGCTGGCCTCCAAGATCCTCCATCCTGGCGACCCGGACTACTATACACAATTCCGAGTGCGGTACGCGGGTACCGCGACAGTGACTGTAAAAGCACATCGGGCGTCGGGCAACTACGTGCTTCAAGTGAACCGCTGGCCGACCTCGACTTTGGTAAAAAGTTCGCCATCTCACCGTTGGCAGGACGCCATTTCGATTCCGCTAGACAAGGTAGTCTTCGCCTCGGGAGACGACGAGGAGTACATTCCTCTGCCCGGCACACCCCGGCGAACTACTGTTGAACACGCCGCCGGTACCGATTGGTACCGGTTCGAATTCTCGTCAGAAAGCCCAAAACTGGTCTTCTTCCAAGTGGAGTTAATGGAGCGCGACCAAATCCCCGTTAACATAGAGGTCCATCGCTTGACGGACGGCAAGCCGGAGGAGTACTACGAAGGCGAGGACCCAGTCACCGTGCCGCACGAAGTGCAAGCTCTCCCTGGGAACAAATTCACCTCGCGCATACTAAAGGCTAAGGGCACGTATTACATTTCGGTCCAGGCCGGCCATCCGGAATATAAGTTGCGGACGCGTATCTACGATCCACCGCCTTATCAGGACCCGCACGTGGCCATTCGCACCGCACTCGATTTCATTCTCGCCGCAGGTGATTCATGGCATGCCAACACGCCGCGCAGGGGAGGCGTCTTCGACCGCGTTTCTAGCGTGCACCAGGAGACCTCGCTCTGCGTTGGTTGTCATGTAACCCATTTCCCATTACGGGCGCAACTCTACGCCGCGCGGAACGGCTACCCTGTTATTCAGCGTGAACAGGTGCAGTTTCTAACCGAACGGTTCTATAACAATCCCCGGCCGTTTTACGGATTCGAGCAAACCGGTGCGGCCTGGGCGCGAGTGATCTCAGCTCCGGCAAACGTCCTGGGCCGCATGTCACACTTGATCGATCTTTTCGAAGACCAAATCTCCGGTGAGCGACGCGACTCTTTTCACCAAGGAATCAGCACCTATCTAAACCTATACTACGCGGGAAGGGAGAAGCTGCCGCCAGACGAGACGAATGGAAACATACCGCTGGTGAGCGCGCATGAGGTCGCGTGGTATGCATGGACCGCGACCAAAGACACTCGACTGCCCGAGCTGATCGCGAATGGCGAAGTGAAAAACATGGTGGATCTGTGTTACCAGACCCTCGCCCTTGCTGAGATCGATCGGGAGCGGTATCGCGCCCAGATTCAAAACAACGCCCAGAGAATTCTTTCTTTGCAACGACCGGACGGCCAGTGGTCGATGCTGTTCGAGGCCAATCAGCCGGAGGTGGAATTCCAGACGGGCCATGCTTTGTGGGCACTGCAAGCGGCGGGCGTGCCGGTATCGAATCCGCAGGTTACCAAGGGAATCGAGTATCTATTGAGACGGCAGCAGTCATTTGGCGGATGGATGGACCCTCTACAGTCGTTTGAAAACTTCCGGACGCCGTTCCGGGAAACACAGATGGCGATTCTGGCCCTCAGCTCCTATTTCCCATTGGCGGGGCGCGCTAAGGGGTGGAACTCGAGTCCGGCCGGGCCCCTGTCCCACGATCCAGTCGAGTTACTGCAACAGCTCGATGAGGTATGGGACCCACCCTCGGCGACGATGCGCAAACAGCTGGAGGCCACCGCTCAATCGCCCGACACCCTGCTTCGCCAGGCGGCTGCGGAGGCGTTGGGGCGCCTTGGAGTTTATGAGGAGATATATCAAAGGCTTTTAGGTGATCCGAGCAAGCTGGTACAGCGTACTGCGGCTTGGGCCATGCGGCAATCGTTCAGCCGAAATCCGGCGGCCCGATCGAGCGACCTGCTCGCCGCGTTGGAATCACCAGACGACCGGACGCGCTGGGGTGCGACACGGGTGTTTGCGGCGCACTTTTCGGCGTTGGGACGACGCCCGGAGCTAGCTGCATCGCTAGCGAAGCTAGCCGATGATCCAATCGTGGCCGTACGGATGAATGCCATCAAAGGCCTCTGGCAATTCTGGTATTGGGCACCCGATACCGCCACCAAGAGCTTAATTGAGGACGCGATTCTGCGCGCTATCGGTAAGCCCCAATCCCCTTGGGTAGAGAGCAACTTACGAGATGCGATCTACAACCTGGCAGACGAGAACATCCGCTACTTGTACAACAATTGGGTGGCGCTCCTCCCGCGGCAAGAGGATCGCGAACGGGTTATCCGAGGCAGGTTGCTGATAGAATCTCGGTTGACCACAAAGTTTGCAGCGATCCTGGAGCAAGGCACCGATTTAGAACAGAAATCACTGTTGCGGGCCTTGACGGAATTCCCATTGCGTCGCGGGGATGTTTACGACTTGGACGCGGACCTCAGCAAGGCGGCCCCGCCGGTATATAATCGCGTCGGAAACGATATAGAGCAGATCGCATTCTTCGGCACATCCGCGGATCGCTTTGCTCAAGCTCTGCTCCCGAAGCTCGATTCGCCGGATTCCGAAATGCGCCGATTAGCCCAGCGGGCCGCATTGCTGGTTCGCGAGACCAGCTTCGCCGAGGTGCGCCATATAGCTGGACCAACTGGCGACTCTCTAAAGGCGCTCTTGGCGAAATTGGAGAACTCGCCCGAGGCGGCAGAAGTTGTCCGGATTCTGAAACCACCAGCAGCGCAGGCGAACTCCAGCAGAGCGTCCACCGGCGGTGCGCCCGTCCAGGGAAAACTCGACGAAGCCTTCTTCCGAGGTTACGTCCAGCCGATCCTTGAGAAGCGCGGCAAAGACGGCTACGCTTGTGTACATTGCCATGCCACTCATACCTTGTTTAATGGAACGTATTCGACAGCGCTCAATGTGGTCGACGCTTCAAATCCAGAAAATAGCTTGATCCTTCGAAAGCCGACGTCCAGCTCAGAGACGGAAGGCGTGGCGGATTCTGTTACTCCCGCTCATGGCGGTGGTGTACGGTTCACGCGCGATTCTCCCGAATACGCCACGATCCTCGAGTGGATCAAAGGAGCCAAGGAGTAGCACAGTCGGCGCACCGAGATGATGTAAGTTCATGAGCGAACGGTTTTGACAGATCGAGCGGTCCGTTCAGCCGCCTTCCGGCGAGCCCTCTTTTCTCGGCCTGCTTGTCCGGCGGAATAGCTCACGCTACGGGGCTAAAGCTGATTCGCCGGTTCGACATAGGCTGCGATCGCTTGACCCCGAAGACAGCACCAGCCACATCTGTTTCCGCTATCGCGAACGGTAGAATGGGGAGAGCGCCGGATAAAGCGACTGATAATTGCGATGGCCTTCGGCATAAACCTGGGCATTGAACGACACCGGCTCGGCAGATTCGATCTCACGGATCGCGGTTCGGCATAACTCGACAGCGGAGCCAAAGACGCCAGCACCGATCATGGCGAGGAGAGCGGCGCCGTATGCCGAACCTTCCTGAGTTTCGAGAGCCACGACCCTTTTTCGGAACATATCTGCCAGCATCTGCCGCCAGAAGACACTGTTCGCTCCGCCGCCCGACACGCGCACGGAGTTTACTGGTATACCCATTCCCTCGATAATCTCAAGACAATCGCACTGACTATAGGAGACTCCTTCGAGGAGCGAACGAATCAGATCCGCACGGGTATGGCTCGCAGTAAGTCCGATCCACCCACCGCGCACCT
>Ga0306921_10008410_pt1 | contig 10903 bp, 6 predicted proteins | sample sta12Cox44000080_FD_203760 | JGI IMG/M metagenome (GOLD analysis project Ga0306921, IMG submission 203760) | Lab enrichment of tropical soil microbial communities from Luquillo Experimental Forest, Puerto Rico - statoxic.12C.oxic.44.000.080 (v2)... | ecosystem: Environmental > Terrestrial > Soil... | reverse complement strand
CAGGTGCTCGACGGGAAGTCGGTGATGAAGTAGTCCGCGTCGCCGAAGAACACGAACTGCGGGTTGCGCACCGGGTCGCCGGTCGTGAACATGTGCATCGCCTTCATGCCCGTCTGATCGGCCATCTGCACCAGCAGGTGGTCGGTCAGGCCCGTGTAGGGGTTGACCGCCGTGAGGCCGGCGATCGACCGCTCGAAGTTGCGCGTGTCGGGATCGAGCTGGGCGAGCGCGCCGCCCCCGGTCCCCTTCTTGGCCAGGTAGAACGTCGGCGCGTCGTCGCCGTGCACCGTGAAGGCGTCCGGCGCCGCCGAGCCGAGGAAGGTCGCCGCCAGCGACGGGAACTGGTTGGTCACCAGCGTGTCGATGTTGGCCTGGACCTCGCCGACCTGACCGGCGTCCCAGATGCAGGGGTGCGCCGTGCTGCCGTCGCAGTTGGGATCCTCGGGCGAGCCGCCCACGAAGTGATCGCCCTCGTCGACGGTGACGACGAACAGCGTGTTGGTCTTGTCGATGCCGTGCGTGGCGAGCTCGGTGAAGAAGTTGGCGAACGCCTGGTCGTACATCGCCAGCTGCCCCTCGTAGCCCGGATCGCCCGGGCCGTAGGCGGCATGGATGCTCCCCGCGTTGCCGTGGTTGTCATGCGCGTCGGAGATGTAGGCGTAGGTGACGGGGATGCCGGCCTCCTGCATCGAGGCCACGTAGCGGAGCGACACCTCGGCGAACATGCCGTCGAAGCCGGGGAAGCCCGGCTGGCCGAAGGCGTCGACGATCGGGTTGCCGAGCATGCTGGTGAGCGGCACGGTCGCCGGCTGACCGGTCAGGGCCGGATCGATCTCCTTGGCCCCGAACAGGCCGTTGAAGCCGGTGTACCCGCCCGGCTCGGAGGGGAGCAGATCCGGGTGCCCCGACGCGCACATCGTCGAGCCCTGCGCGCAGTGAATGGCCAGGCCGACGAAGTCGGTCTGGGCCAGGGCGCGCGCCGCCGTGCCCGAGGCAGCCGCGGCCGAGGCCTGCGCCTCCGCGATCTGCGGCGAGCCGGCGCCGAACACCTTGAACACGTCGCCCTCGCCCGTGGTGCTCGTGCTCGTGTTCTCGAGAACCATGTTCTCGCCGGACACGGCGCCGACGTCACAGCCCCGGCGCGTCCAGGCGACCCAGGGGGCCGGAATGTTCGAGCCGTCGGGGCCCACCATGTTCGGAATGCTGCCCGAGACCGGATCCGTCCAGTAGCTGAACGAGCTCGGGAACGAGAAGGAGCCCGTCGCGCTCGTGCGCTCGTAGCTGTTGCTGACGGTCTGGCCGGTGCGGTCAGGGTAGGTGCCGGTCAGCGTGCTCAGGATCCCCCCGGCGGTGTGCGAGATGAGGACGGTGTGGTCGTTGGTCATCAGCGTGCCGTTGCTGCGGATGAAGCCGAGCAGGTGGGGCATCGACTCGAGGTCAGAGGGGACCAGCGGGCGGTCGCGCCGGAAGTGGACGTTGTCGAACTGCAGGTAGATGACGTGCTTGATCGGGCCGGCGCCGCTGCCGAGCGCGCAGCCCGTGCTGGCCGTCACCGCCGTGCAGGTGACGGTGACGCTGCTCGTGTCGGCGCAGGTCGCGGCCGGGTCGCCGTCGGAGGCCGACAGCGTGATGGTCACGCTCCCCGGGCTCGTGCAGGTGAAGCGGGTCGTCGGCGCCCCGGGGTCGGTGATCACGCCGCCGGTCGACGTCCAGTGAAAGCTGAGGGGAGATGGACCGCTGTCACTGTCGTGGGCGGTGGCGGTGAGGCCGATGGAGCCGCCGACCAGCACCTCGGCGGTGCTGGTGCTGAGCGCGTCGATCACCGGGCAGACGTTCAGCGTTCCGTTGACGAGCACGCTGCCGGTCCGCGCCCCCTCGTGGCAGAGGAGGTGGACCGAGACGGGCGTCGTCGCGTGGGCGGTCACGGTGAAGCCGGCCGACCCGGCGCAGCTCTCCGTGCCGTCGACGGACGTCGCGCTGAGCGAGATCGAAAAGCCTGAGCCGGCCGGCAGCGGGCCGATGACAGCGGCCAGCGTGGTGCTGTTGCTGACGTCGATGGTCCCGGTCTTGGCGAACGACGCCGGGCCGGAGATCGAGTAACTCACGCTGCTGATCGTCGCGTTGCCGGCCTGAAGGGCGAGGGTTATCGAGCCATTCGAGTCCGCGGGCGCGCGATTGTCCGTCTGCGAGCAGGCGCCGAGCGTCGTGGCGGCCGCGAGGGCCATGGCGAGGGCGATCGAGGAGAGCGTGCGGTCGCTGGCCATCTTGAGTCTCCCTTGGTTGGGCGTTCGCGTTGGGTAGATCGGTTCGCCCAGATGCTCTGCAAGGAGAGTTCCGGATTCGCGGGTCGGCGAGACGTCGCGATTTTCCTGGATTGCGGTGCGCACCCTCGACGTCGGCGAGCGGTGCGGCAACCGGATTCCGGAGAGCGATCGCCGATTGTCGGATACTCGAGCGTCAGCGCCGCGCGCGCCGTCGCCGCCCGGTCCGACGAGGCTGGTGAGCATGGCCGTCTTCGTGGCCGTGGTCGTGGTCGTGGCGGTGATCGTGATCGTGGGCGTGGTCGTGGGCGTGCTCCGGCGCCAGCCCGGCGATGATCTCGATCCCCCCCTGCTTCACGCCGCGCATGGCAAGGATGCGGTCGGAGACGACCTGCAGCTCGTCGGAGCGGCCGCGCATGACGACGACCTCGAGGCAGAGATCGTGGCTCAGGTGGACGTGCATCGCCGCCCTCACCCCCTCGCCGAGCTCGTGCTGCAGATCGGTCAGCTTCTCGCCGAGGTCGCGCACGTGGTGGTCGTAGACCAGCGTCAGGGCCCCGACCGCCGGCACCCCCTTCGGGACCTTGGCGCGCCCCACCTCGGCCCGCGCCAGATCGCGCAGCAGCTCCGAGCGCGTGCAGCCGCGCTCGTCGGCGAGCGCGTCGAGCTGACGGAGGAGCGAGCCCTCGATGGCGACGCCGAACCGGACCAGGGGATCCTTCATGCGCCGACGCTACCGCGCCGCCGCGCACGAGGGAATACGGCCCCGCGCGGTGGATAGCGCGCTCAGCCGCGGTAGAGCTCGGGGAACAGCGCGCGCAGGTGCGCCACCTTCGGCGCGTCGTTGATGACGATGTAGGGGTTGTCGGGGTGGAGCCGGGCGTAGTCCTGGTGGTAGCTCTCCGCCGGGTAGAACGCCGTCAGCGGCGCCACCTGCGTGACGATGCGGTGGCGGAACAGCTTGGCGGCGTCGAGCTGGGCGATGTACGCGTCGGCGACCCGCTTCTGCTCGGCGTCGGCGTAGAAGATCGCCGAGCGGTACTGCGTCCCCTCGTCGGGCCCCTGCCGGTTGAGCTCGGTCGGATCGTGCGCCACCGAGAAGAAGACGCGCAGGAGCTGGCCGTAGGTGATCTGCGACGGGTCGTACGTGACCCGGACCGACTCGGCGTGGCCGGTCTCCCCGGTGCTCACGACATCGTACTTCGCGGTCTGCGCCGCGCCGCCGGCGTAGCCCGAGGTCGCGTCGATGACCCCTTTGACGTGCTGGAACACGGCCTGGACGCCCCAGAAGCAGCCGCCGGAGAGCACGGCCGTCTGCTTGCCGGGCTTGGCCGCCCGCGCGACGTCCGCCGCCGCCGGCGGGAGCGCGGCCCCGCCCGCCTCGGCGCCGCCCGCGCGCGCGCAGCTCGCCTCGAGCGCGCAGCTCACCCCGAGCGCCAGCGCGCCCGCCAGCGCCAGCCCCCGCCGTAAACCCGAGAACCGCCTTCGTCCGTTCGACATTTCGTCAGCCTCCTGCTCAAAGGTACGTCGCCCCTGCCGGTCGGTTACGTCTTCGTGGAATGCGGGGCTGGACATTTTTGTACGGCCGCGTTACGGGGCAGATTGGTGCTCGTGCGTGTGGCGCGGGCGGACGTGGAGGTCACCATGATCCAGCTTCTGGGAAAGAGGGGGAGCGTCGCCGGCGCAGCGAGCGTGACTGCGGCCGCGGCCACGCTCGCGCTGGCGGCGCCGCGCGCCGCCGAGGCCAGCCTGCTGCGCGTGCCCGACGGGTTCGCCACCATCCAGGCGGCGGTCGACGCCGCCGACGCCCGCGACGTCATCGACGTCGGCCCGGGGAGCCACTGCGGCGCGACCATCGACAAGCCAGTCACGCTCGTCGGCCATGGGCGAGCGACCATCGTCGGCTGCGCCGACGGGCCCGCGCTGTCGAACGGCGTGCGGGCGGGGTTCCGGCTGCCGGGGACGAACGGCGCCAGCGGCGCCAGCGGCACGCGCATCGACGGCTTCGTCTTCGACGGGCGAGGCATCTCGGGTGACAACCTCGCGCCGCTCGGCGTGGCCGTGATCGCGGCCTTCGCCGACGACGTGCGCGTCGAGCACAACGTCGTGCTCGGCACGGTTCAGGCCATCACCGACACGGCCGGGGATCGCTGGGTCATCGCCCACAACCGCATCGAGGGGATCACCGTCTTCGACTGCACCGGCGCGCTGTGCGGCGGCGGCGACGGCATCGTGATCCAGCTGGCGCGCGACGGCGGCGACGCCCCCGGCGGCCCCGGCGCGGCGATCAACCGGCCCGAGCAGAACCTGGTGTTCGACAACCTCGTCACCGGCGCCATCCCCGACGGGTTCGGCGTGTTCTCGATGGTGGGCGTGTTCCTGTTCGACGCCGACGGGACCGTCGTCACCCGCAACCGCCTGTCGATCCCCGACAACCCGAACGCGGACGCCGTCGGCAAGGGGGTGCTCGTCTCCGACGTCTGCTGCGGCGAGGCCCCGCTCCTCCCCGGCGCCCGCCACACGATCATCACCTTCAACGACGGACGCGACAGCCAGGTCGCCGTCGAGATCGACGGCAGCGGCGGCGAGAACACGCTGGGCCTGGTCCTGTTCGGGAACCTCGGACCGGTCATCGTGGAAGGGAACGCCGTCGACGACGGCCCGCCGCCCCGCCGCCCGTTCGGGCGCGGCCACCGCCCGCCGCACCACCCGATGTTCTGAGGCCGGGGGCGCGGCGCCGGTCAGGAGGCCTGCAGCCTGCGGACGAGCCTCAGGGCCTCCTCGACGTGCTTGCGGGCCCGGATCTGGGAATTGAACACGTGGCGCACGATCCCCCGCCGGTCGATCACGTAGGTGACGCGCCCGTCGATGAGGCCCAGCGTCTTGGGGACGCCGAAGCGCGCGCGCAGGGCGCCGCCCCGGTCGGAGAGCAGCGTGAACGGGATGCGGCACTTGTCCGCGAAGCTGCGGTGGCTCTCGACGCTGTCGGAGCTGACGCCCACGACCCGCGCCCCCGCGTCGGCGAAGGTCTGGTTCTCGTCGCGAAACAAGCAAGCCTCGACCGTGCAGCCCGGCGTGTCGTCCTTCGGGTAGAAGTAGAGCACCAGGCAGCCGGCCCGGAGGAGGTCGGCGAGCGAGGCCGGCTGGCCGTCCTGATCGGGCAGCGTGAAGTCGGGCACGACGTCACCGATCTGGATGGGGGATTCGCTCAAGCGTGGGCCCTCCGGCAAACGTGATCTAGCACTTCGTCCGCCCCCGCGCAGCGTCAGCCGGCCTCAGGGCCGGTCGGGGCGGGCGCGCTTCTTGGGCGGCAGCAGGGGCTGGCCGAGCAGGTCGCCGTTCGGCTTCCAGCCGTCGCCATCGACGTCGACGAAGATCGGGTTGGAGAACGCGACCGGGTGCTCGGCGGCGTGGTCGGGGCCGGCGACCGGACCGAGACGGCCGTGCTCGCCGATGACGGCGACGATGACGTGCGCGTCGACCTTGAGCGCGAGGGGGATGTCGCGCTCGAACCTCACCGGGCCGGCGCCGAACGCCTCCGGCTGCTTGCCGCGCGAAAAATCGACGGCCCGGTCGAAGCGGCCGTTGATGAGCACACGCACGCGGTCGACGTCGAACCAGTTCGGGGTCTGCACGCGCACGTGGAGCGCGCCCTTGCCGCCGGGCAGCTTGATCTCATCGCCCGGCATCGCGGCGGCGCCCCTCCCGGCTTCGCCGGGCGCCCGGAGCGTGACCTCGAGGAACGGGCCGTTGCTGACGACGACGTGCCCCTTTTCGGCCTCGTGCACCACGTCGAGCGTCTTGATGCGCGACGGGTCGTCCGTGGAGCTGCGGACGAAGTTGCGCACCAGCCCCGTCTCGTGAAAGTTGCCGTGCGCGTCGGTGTTGACGACGGCGGGGAGGCGGCGCCCGCGGTTCAAGATCTGCAACCAGGTGAGGACGCGGTTGTCGTAGGGGGCGCCCGCCACGACCCAGGGGGGATACTCGTCGGAGAACGGCGCCCAGAACATCGCCTCCGGCGGGTGGATCTCGACGACGTCGATGAACCCCACGGCGAGACGGTGCCCGGGATCGACGAGGTCGTCGCGATCGACGTCGAAGAACAGCTCGGAGAGCGCGGGGTGGTTCTCCTGCACCAGCTTGTCGCTGCCGTCGTCCCAGAGCGCCAGGCGTTCGATCTGCAGGTCCATGTCCGACGACGACTCGGGGCCGCCGTTGTCCTGCTGGTGGGGGCGCATGACCAGCGGGAACGCGTTCTGGTGGTTGATGGCCATCGAGCTCCCGGTGAGCTCGATGCCGCTGGCGGTGGCCATCCGCCCGACCGCCTTCAAGGCCTGGAGGTGGGGCGTGTAGCTCGAGATCCGGTTGTGCTCCGTGCACGGCGCGAACTCGAGCTGTTCGGCCAGCAGCGCCCGCACCCGCCCGCGCTGGCTGGTGATGTTGTCGCCCGACTCGGTCGAGTGGTTGTGGAAGTCGGCGCTGATCCAGCCCGCGGTGTCGACGGTGCGCTTGAGCTCCGCGCGCAGCGTGGTCACCCCGCCGGGGGCGACCTCGAAGCTGGTGAACACGGCGTCGTACTCCGGGCCGTGGCTGACGATGGCGTCGTAGCGGCCCGGCGCCAGCTTGTGGCGCTCGACGGCCCCGACCGCGTAGACCAGGTTGCCGAGCCAGCTCTCGAGGTGGTCCGGGCCGAAGTTGGGATCGCGCGTGCCCGAACGGCCGAAGATCTGCACCTTGCACGGGACCGGCTGGCCGGCCTCGCGCACGTCGATCTCGACCCAGCCCGGCGCTTCGAGCGCCACCTGGAACCGGCTCGCTTCCCCGGCGAGCAGGATCCGCCGCTCGGGCTGGCCGGTGGCCGACACGATCGCCACCGCGTCCTCGTCGCCCGGCAGCGTGAAGGCGAGGACGCCATGCTCGTCGGTCCGGCCGAGGCCGTACCGGAGGTCGCGGATCTGGATCTCCACGTCCGCCCCCGCCGTGGGGACCTGCCGGCCGCCGTTCGCGGCCGTGGCCTGGACGACGGCGAGGCGCACCTGGCGCTGCGGGATCTTGGCCAGCTGATTCGCCGTCGCCCGGACCGTCAGCAGGTCGCGCCCCACGATCACCTTGCGGCGGAGCCTGAGCGGCTCGCCCTTCGCCACGGTCCGCTTGTCGCCCACGCGGACGCCGTAGCTCAGCACGACGGGCGTCCGCCAGGAGGCGGTGTCGCGCGCGGCCCACATCGCCCCTTCCGGGACGACGCCGTAGGCCTGACCGAACCAGCGATCGTAGGCCCAGTAGAGTCCGCTCGGGCCATCGGCGGCGCGGTCGATCGCCGCCGGATCGACGTTGGTGTCGATGCGGAGGCGGTCGACGGGCTCCACCTCGACGGGCCGGTCGTCGAGGTTCGCGAACGTCGTCGCCACCTCGACGTAGGGCTCGCCCTCGCCCAGCGTGTAGACGACGGTGACCTCCGGCGCGTGACCTTCGGGACGGGCGACGAACGCCAGCGCGACGGCGCCGCCGGCGAGCCCGCCGCGGCGGACGGCGTCGAGCGGCCGCTGCGGGCCCAGCGCGCCCGGCGACGCGCCCGCCGCCGCCCAGGCGAACTCGAAGGTCCAGCCGCCGCCCCCCGGGTACAAGGCGGTCAGCTGATCGCTGGGCGCGTCGCGGGCCTCGAGATCGATGAGCGCGCCGCCCACGCTGGGCGTCGCGAAGTTGGCGTGCCGCCGCCGGCCCGGGAAGGCGACCACCGCCGTGACGCGATCGTTGCGCAGCACGAAGTCGCCGTAGATCGCGTCAGCCTCTTTCCCCTTGGGCGCGAGCGCGTCCCAGTTGGTCTTCGTGAGCAGCGTCAGCGAAGCGGCAGCCGCGGGCGCCGCAGCGCCGAGCGCGGCGAGCCCGAGCGCGAGCGCCAGGACCGCGGGGGCGGCGCGAGCGCGACGACGAGGCATGCGCGGATTCAACCGCATGACGCCGCCGGGCGTCCAGCGCTTCGCACCCGCGTACGCCGCTGTGCAGGCGCCTGCGCATCGGCGCCGGTGAACGCCCGCGCAAACGCCCGACGACAGCCGGTCGGCGCCGGGGCACGTGGCTTGCACCACGAACCCCTTCAGGCGAGCATTTCCGCTCGCGGACAGGGGCCCGACATGCACACCGACGTCTTCATCACCGGTCTCGGAAGATTTTTCCCGGGCGCGCCGATCTCCAACGACCAGATCGAGGACGTGCTCGGGCGGATCCACGGCCGCCCGGCGCGCGCGAAGGCGCGGGTGCTCGCGCAGAACGGCATCAAGACGCGCCACTACGCGCTCGACGGCAAGCAGCGCACGACCCACCGCGCGAGCGAGATGGCGGCGCTCGCCGTCCGCGACCTGCTCGCGCGCGCGCCCGCGGACGGGGGCGTCGACTTCCTCGGGGCGGCGACGACGCAAGGGGATCTGTGCGTGCCGGGGTTCGCGAGCATGGTGCACGGCGAGCTCGGGCTGCCGGCCTGCGAGATTGCCTCCCTGCACGGCGTCTGCGCCAGCGGCGTGATGGCCCTCAAGTCGGCCTACCTGCAGGTCCGCGCGGGCGAGAAGCGGAACGCCGTCGCCTGCGCCAGCGAGCTGCCGAGCCGGCTGCTCAAGGCCAGCCGCTACGAGGCCTACCTCGGGCCCGAGCAGCCGCTGCCGTTCGACGTGGAGTTCCTGCGCTGGATGCTCTCCGACGGCGCGGGGGCGGCTCTCTTGCAGCCGGCGCCCGCGGCGCGCGGGCTGTCGTTGCGCGTCGACTGGATCGACATCCGCTCCCACGCGCACGAGAACGCCACCTGTATGTACGCGGGCGCGGTCAAGCGCCCCGACGGGACCATGGGGCCGGGGTGGCTCGACTACCCGAGCTTCGACGCCGCGGGGGCCGAGGGGGCGCTGTTCATGCGCCAGGACATCCGGCAGCTCGACGCGCTGGTCCGGCTGGGGATCGACGGCTTCCTGCGCCTCGTCGATGAGGGGCGGCTCGTGGCCTCTGAGATCGATCACGTCGTCTGCCACTACTCGTCGGAGATGCTGCGCGGGCGGATCCTGGAGCTGCTCGCCAAGGCGGGCGGCCCGCTGCCGTCGGAGAAGTGGTTCTCCAACCTGACCACGCGCGGGAACGTCGGCTCGGCGTCGGTGTTCGTGCTGCTCGAGGAGCTGCTCGCGAGCGGGCGCGTCCGCCCCGGGCAGCAGCTGTTCGTGATGATTCCGGAGAGCGGGCGCTTCGTCGTCAGCTACATGAAGCTGACGGCCGTCGGCGGCGAGGCGGACGACCGCCCGCGCCCGGCGCCCCCCGCCGTCGTCCCCGCCGGCCCGCCTCCGCTCGCCCCCACGGCGAGCACGCCGGAGAGCGAGCGGCTCGTGCGTCGGCTGGTCCGGGTCTGGATCGACTTCGAGGCGCGCCTGCACCAGGTCCCGATCGTCGCCAGGCTCGAGAGCGGGCGGTTCACCGTCGAGGATTACAAGCTCCTCCTGCTCAACCTCCGCCAGCAGGTGGTGGAGGGGGCGCGCTGGATCGCGCGGGCCGCGTCGCAGATGGACGCCGAGCGCTTCCCGCTGCGGAGCCTGTTCATCCAGCACGCGCGCGAGGAGCACCGCGACTTCGAGATGCTCGAGCGGAACTACGTCGGCGTGGGCGGCAGCCTCGACGACATCCGCCGCGCGCCCAAGAACGTCGGCAGCGAGGCGCTGTCGGCCTGGATGTTCCACCGCGCCTCGCGCGACAACCCCCTCGATCTGCTGGGCGCGATGTTCATCATCGAGGGGCTGGGCGCGCAGCTCGCGGCGCGCTGGGGGGCCCTCATCCGCGATCAGCTGGGGCTCGCCGACGAGCAGGTCTCGTTCCTGCTCTACCACGGCGGCAACGACGACCGTCACCTCGACAAGCTCGAGCAGGCGCTCGGCGCCGGCATCCTCGACGACGCGCTCGTCGACCAGATCGTGAAGACGGCGAAGGTCACGGCCCGCCTCTACCTCCTCCAGCTCGAGGAGCTCGGGAATGTCTGAGGCCGCCGCGCTGGTCGCCTTCTGCGCCGGGTACTACCTCTGCGCGGGGCTGGCCATCAACCTCGGGTACCACCGCGTGCTCTCGCACCGGTCGCTCGCGCTCCACAAAGGGGTCGAGCGCCTGGTGGTCACGCTGGGGCTGCCGGCCGGGACGCCCATCCAGTGGGCGGGCAACCACCGCTTCCACCACGCGCACGCCGACCGACCCGGCGACCCGCACTCGCCGCGCGACGGGTTCTGGCACGCCCACAACGGCTGGTACATTGGACGCAAGGACGCCGTGACCTGCCTGCTCTACGCGCTCGCCGGGCCTCTGCGCATCGTCTTCGACGGCTGGCACCGCCCGCGCTCGAACCAGGAGCACGCCCACCTGGCCCCCGACGTGGCCGGCGACCGCTGGTACCGGTTCGTGAGCCGCCCGCTCCCGTACCTCGCGCTCGCGCTCGGGCACGTGGCGATCTTCTTCGGCGCCGCGTACGCGCTCTTCGGCTGGCTGGGCGTCGCGGCGCTCTGGCTGACGCTCGTGCTCATCTTCAACCTCGGCGACGCCATCGACAGCGTGGCCCACATCGTGGGGACGATGCCGTACGGCGGCCCCGACCTGGCCCGCAACCACTGGTTCCTGGGCCTGCTCTGCCT
>Ga0306921_10008407_pt1 | contig 10906 bp, 5 predicted proteins | sample sta12Cox44000080_FD_203760 | JGI IMG/M metagenome (GOLD analysis project Ga0306921, IMG submission 203760) | Lab enrichment of tropical soil microbial communities from Luquillo Experimental Forest, Puerto Rico - statoxic.12C.oxic.44.000.080 (v2)... | ecosystem: Environmental > Terrestrial > Soil... | reverse complement strand
TCTATTTTCCGACCCGCATACGCTTTTCAATTGGGCGGGCAATGCGCAGAATTGGGCGATAACCGGAGCCGCCTGGATCGTTGCGGATGTTCTTGCGCAACACAAAATCAATTCGACCGCGAGCAATCCTTAGAGCAAGAGCTGGTCTAAAATGGAAGCTCAAATCTTGGGCTTGCGATCCTTCCAGGGCCGGGCCTGTTCCAATTGTCGACCCAGGCGGAATAACAGCGCGTCTTCACCGAATCGGCCGGAAAACATAAGCCCAATGGGCATTCCCGCTCCGCTCCACGCGAGGGGCACAGACATGGACGGCTGCCCGGTGATGTTATAGAGCGCCGTGTACGGACTGAAGGCACCTACCTCGCGACCCCACGTCGACAGATCTTGCATAAGACTCAACACTCCAAGCGGCACGGGTGGCTGGGCCAGCGTCGGACTCAGTACAACGTCTCGACGCTCCAGAAACTTCGCCAAGGTCAGCCCGATTTGATGTAGTGACAGAATCGCCCGGGAATAGGCAACACTGCTGACTTGCCGGCCTGCCTCCGCCGTGGCCCACGTCACGGTCTCTACCTCGTCCGGAGTGAGCGATCGTCCCCGTTTTGTCCCGGCATCCTCGAGGATGCGTGCCGTTGAGACCTGGAACACCGGAACGAACGCCCCGTACAATTGCGCAGCGTCCAGCGGCAGCGTGGCCTCCTCGACCTTGTGCCCCAAGCTCTCGCAGAGTTGTGCCGCTTCGACCGCCGCGTTCTTGCATTCCGCAGCGACGGGCGCCCCGTTTACCGCCGCGGTCACGAGCGCGATCCGCAAACCGCCGGGACCGCTATCCAACTCGCTCAAAAACGTGCGCGCGGGCGGAGGCGCAAAATAGGGCGAGCCCAATTCCCGGCCTCCCGTGGCGTCCAGCAACGCGGCACTGTCCCGCACCGAAATGGTGAGTGCGTGCTGATGCGCGAGCCCGTTCCAGCCTTCGAACTGCACCGGCCCGAGGGGCACCCGTCCACGTGTCGGTTTGAAGCCGAATACGCCGCAGCAGGACGCCGGTATTCGTATCGACCCTCCGCCGTCGCTCGCGTGCGCCATCGGCAAAATTCGGCTGGCAACCACTACCGCCGACCCGCCCGACGAACCGCCGGAGGTGCGCTCTGGATTCCACGGATTTCGTGTCTCGCCGAAAAGGACCGACTCTGTCGTCGTCGTCAATCCCAATTCCGGGGAATTCGTCTTGCCGAAAATCACCAGGCCCGCCTGCTTATAGCGAGTCACCAGCGTGCTGTCGAGGTCCGCCACGTCGTCCTTCCAAACACGTCCTCCTGCCGACGTGATCGTCCCTTTCATGTAAAGACCAAGATCCTTGAGCACAAAAGGCACGCCCCGGAACGGACCGCTTCCCAAACCTTCATGGATCTGAGCTTCGGCTTTCTCGAAAAAAAGGTGACAGAGCGGATTCAGTTTCGGGTTTACCACCGCAACGCGCTCACGTACCGCGTTCAGCAGTTCCCGTGGAGTGATCTGCTTCTTCGCGATCAACTCGGCCAGGCCGAGGCCATCGTACTGGTCATATTCACGTGCCAGGCCCGACAATCCGTCGTATCCCCCCAAAGCCGCAGCGGATGAAGAATGGGCACTGGTCATGGCTGCTCCTGCCCCCCCCAATTCCTGATCAGCAGATTAGCACGGGTCATTTGACCCTCTGCCCGTCAGTCGAGGCGTGGCATCGTTGTCCGCAGAAATCAATATTCCAACATCAGTGTACTAGCAACGATGTTCCGCAGCTTAGGGTTCGCGGCAGAAACACCGCGGTGCGGTCGACAGGCCGAGTCCCCGGTTTGAAGATCCGCCACATGGCCCGGCAGGCGGGATCAGCGGTGCGTGACGAGGGACTAAGGTGGGACTCCCTAAAAAAGAATCGGGCGCCACATTGCCGTGGCGCCCGGTTCTCAAGGTTTATCGATTCAGAACCACAACCAACGGAGTGGTTTTGACGTCCGCGCCGCTCGTGGCGGTGACGTTGATGACATACACGTTGCTATGGTTTTGAGCAGAATCGGTGCCCGTGCTGGAGGAATTCGAACTGGAACCGGAGCCAGCACAGCCGACACCATAGAGCGCCACAACCAGGATGCAGGCGACGCTGAGTAGCAGTTTGCGGCGGCGACGGATGCCCAACGGCAAAATCAACGCGGCCAATGCCAGCGAAGCTGTTGCGCCGAAGGTGCGGCCCGGAGTGAACAGAGTGGAGTGCGCCCATTTCGTGCTCAGGTTGATCTTCACTACAGCGGTGGTCATTCCGTCGAGTGTGAGAGTGGACGGGCTGAAACTGCAAGCAAGATTTTCGGGCAGCTTGCCGCACGAGAGTTGCAGGGCCTGGGTCGAACCACCAATCGGGACGATGTTCAGCGTGGCCGACCCGGACTGCCCGGTGGCGAGGATCAAGGTCGACGGAGCGGTCTGCAGGGCGAAATCCGCAACCATCTCCGTGACCGGGCCGCCGGAGGAGGCTTGCAGGACGGTGTCGCCGGAATAGTTGGCGGAAATGTTGTGGACGCCCGGAGCCAAGTTTTGGACCACGAGCGTAGCAGTACCGGTAGCGTCGAGTTTGGCCGTGCCGAGCGTGGCCGAACCATCCACCAAGGTCAGCGTTCCGGTAGCAGCGTATTGGCGGACGTCCGAGGCCACCTGCGCAGTGAGCGTGACCGGGCTGCCGACCACCACGTTGGGATTGATCGCCGAGAGATTGATGTAGGAAGAGGCGTTGCTGTTCACCGGGAAATTGTACGTTGAAAAGGACGCGTTGACGTTGCTGTCGCCGCTGAAATTGACGCGAATCAGATGCGTGCCACCGGTTTTGAAGGTGACCGGAACGCTGTAAGAGTCGCAATATTGCTGGCTGGCGGGCGCGGAGCCGAGGACGACCGGCGAACCGGAAGTGTAGTCGGTGATGGTGACGGTGCCGCCATACGGGGCGCAGCCGTAGTTTGCGAGCACAATTTGACCGGCAAGGGTAACCGGGACGTTGGCAACTGCGGTACCGAGCGGGAAGAAATCGCCGATGAGGGAATCTTCCTTTGCGACCGTAAAGCTGTAGTTGGTTTGCCCGGGATTAAAGCTGTTGTCGCCTGGATAGCTCGCCTGCACTTGGTGGGTACCAGCGCTGAAACCGGAACTGAGGTTCGGCAGGACACTAGATTGTCCCGTCAACGCCACCCCATTCCCAAAGAAATTGGCGCTCTCGCCGTAGTTCAGCGTAAGCGTGCTGGGTGTCTGAAAATCGCGAGCCACCGTATTCGGCGCAACGCCATCGACAAGCAATGAAATCTGTCCGGTGGGATGGCCCTGTCCGGACTTACCGGCGATCGCTACGTACAGAGTCACGGGCTCGCCATACCCCAGCGTCAGCGGCGAAGAGATCAGGTAGCCGCCAGAGATGCCGCCCAAAACCATCTGGCTAGGCTCGGGAGTGACCGTAATGTTGATCGGGTCAGACGTGCTCGTGTAGTACTTGCCATCGCCGCTGTAGCGCGCAGAAACACCATAGGTGCCGCCGGGAATGGTCGCGGTCGTGGCGGTGGCGCCGCTGGTTGGCGCTCCCGGCGTCAGCACGGCGGAGCCGAGACCCGCGAAGTCTCCGGTCGCGGAAGAACCTTGAAGCGCGACTTCACCCGTGGGCGCCGCGCATTTCGCACTCGTGCAAGTCACGTGCACCTTGAACGACACCGGACTGCCATGGACAATGCTCGCGGATTGTCCGTTAACAAGCTGCAACGTTGTCGTGGAACCAGAAGTGGCTGCGACACCACTCCAGTTGTTGACGAGAACGTTGGCATCGAACGAGCCAAGGCCTGTCGCGAGATCGTAACCCGCGCTAGCGGCGTAGCCGACGGTGAATTGCCCGTTGGTATCCGGAACTTTGTTGTCGCCCTTGGTGATGTCGTGATACACGCCTTTGGTCGCCGCGAGTCTGTAGAAAACATAGTTGGCCATGCCTTGCGGCTGGCCTCCCATCTTCTGGAGGACCAGCGCCATGATGCCAGCGGCAGCAGGACTGGAAGCAGACGTGCCACCTACGGGAAGAACGCTGATGAAATCGGGAGAACTACAGCTTCCCTCGAAGCAGACGGCGTAGCCAGTATGGCCCGCAGCCGCCAGGGAGATATCTGGCAGGTCGCGCTTGCCGTCATTCGGAACACCCGAGGCGGTTTGCCAGTTGGGCTTTGCGTAGACGGTGCTGACGCCGCCACTGCCTGCCCACAGTGATGTGAAGAACGGATCGTTGCTGCTCTCGTTCCAGACTTTTTCGGGGATGTAACTGAGCGCGGACTTCAGTGTGGCCGGATCACCGTCTATGGCCCAATAGGCGTCAGGATTGTCGGTGTCGTCAAATTGTGTGCCGCCGACAGCGACGTTGTAGGGAGTGGAGGCGAGGCCGTTGACTGCGACGCCGCTGCTGGCGAATAGACCGGAACTCTGGTTGTCGCAACCCGCACCGCCGTTGTCGCCGGCAGAGACGAAGGCGGTAATGCCTTCAGCGGCCGCTTGGCGCCACAGGGCGTTGTAAAAGGCGTTTTGTACCGGTCCGAGATTCTGTTCGCAGGAACCGAAGCTGCTGCTCATGATGGGCGCGAGATTGTGGTCAACGATGTACGCAGCGGAAACGTCGACGCCGTCGGCAAAGTTGCTCTGCGAAGCGACCACATAGATGTGCGCCATCGGCGCCACCGCCCCAGCCCAAGTCACATCGAGCATAGCTTCGACCGTATCTTCGTAGGACAGCGCCAAAGGATCATCGCCATTCACGATGACTTGCGGATCGTTCGGGGGAAGCCCCATGACGTTGCGGAAATCGCGGATGTCCTGCACGCCGTTGACTCCGTAGTTGGAATCAACCAAACTGCTGCGGCTTACGATAGCGATGGACTGCCCCCCGCCGTTGATGCCTGCATCATAGAGTGGCTGGACGTTGTAGATGGTGGCGAAATCGGCGGGGCCCATGAAGTGCAGACCGTACGGCCCTTCGATTTTTCCGGTTTTGCGGTTGACTTGGAGCCTGTCACCAATTTTCAGCGCGGGAGCGTGGGGCTCGGAGTGCAAACGCACCACGCCTTTCACGACCTGGGAAAGGGCCGCGGGAATCTGGATGTCCGTCGAGTTTGCGACGAATTTCCGGTTGTTGAAACTGTAGGAATGCATCTGCGTCGAAAAAGCCTGTTCGACCTGGCCGACCGTGCCGCTGAACACCACAAAACGCCGGCTCTGCGAGATTTCGTGAACAGTGAGTCCCTGCGTTTGTAGCCACTGTTGCACGCGCTGCGCATCTTCGGTGGCTACCCCAAAGCGTTCGCCGTATTGCGCCGGCGTGAGCCATTTATGAAAGAGAGACGAGGACGAGTCGTGCTGCGCGGCCACTAGATCGGCGGCTTGCTGGTCCTGCGCATCGGTTGGCGTTAACAGAAGGAGCATCCGCCCGAGACTCTGGCCGCCGGGCATGCGGCCGGTATCGACACTGCGCTTAATCAGTGCGGGAGCCGAGTTTGGGACGGTCACGCGCTCTTCATTCTTAATGGTGCTGACGATGCGTACTTGCGCGGACTGCGGGCGTGCCATGTTCCCCCCAAACAACAGGAGCGACGCGCTCAACACTACGATCCAACGGACGATCTGGTTGCTGGTAACCAAGGACTTCCTCCTTCATCTCCTGAAGTGACAAACATGTAGTAGCAAACTTCGAGGCCTGTAAAGCACTCTGATACGGCTCACACGGATAGATCTGCGCGCGAATTGCGAAAAGCGTTCGCGGTTAACTTGCGGTAGTGCTCTTCCGAGGTGAACGATTGGGGACGGGCGGAAGTGCGGTCATCTTGTTATCCAAGATCAATGCATGGGGACATGAATGGCGTTGAAACGCGAAAGGCACTTGATGCACAAGACGGTCAATGCGCGATTCGAATGCAGGATCATCACGATCACTTCGCCTGGATTTTCGGGTCGTTCCCTGAGGAAGTTGATAGCCGGAGGCACACTGCGCCCGGAACCCCGTGCTAGAGACTCCCACAGGGTGGGCGCGTCTGTCGTTGTCCCGGGACAACTAAACGGACGAGGCGGAGAGAGCGTGGTCGAGTAACTGGTCCGGTGAGTGAACTAAAACCCTGCCGCGGTGTTTGCGCACCAAGCCCGACCTTTGCCAGCGGCCCAGTAATCGGCTGGCCGTGAAGGGCGTGATATTCGCGGTGTTGGCCAAATCCTCGTTCGTAACCTCGAGTTCCACGCCACCCGTAACGCGTCGGCCGAGCCTGTGTGACAAATGGAACAGCACTTGTGCGAGCCGTTGCGGAGCGCTACGCGAGATCAGCGTGATGTGGGTGTCGACATACCATTGAAAATATTCCGACGCGATCAGCAACGCATTTTCGAGCAGCCGTGGGAAACGCCGGGCCAAATTACGAACGGTGGCACGATCCCAAGCATATACCGTGCAATCCTGCACCGCTTCGGTGCTGACCATGTAATGCCAGGGCCGGCCGGAAAAGGCCGCGCCACCGAAAACTTCTCCAGGACTAATCCACATGAGCAGCACTTTCCTTCCGTCTGGAGTGTTCAGGAAATAGCGGGCGCGGCCTTTGGTCAGAAGAAAGAATTGGTTGGCTTGCGAGCCTTCTCGCGTGATTACGGATTGTTCCCGGAAGTGAAGCGGCTTCGCGGCCGCCAGAATGGTTTCAATCTGGACCGGTTGCAGGCCTTCGAGGAAAAGAGACTTGCCGTCGAGTGAATCAACACCTGGGTTAGCCATGAAGTCTCCGTTGCGTATTCGGTGGCAGCTAGTCTAGCGCGGGAGCAGCGGTTCGAACAGGACGCAACATCCTTCCAAGGCTCCGCGAGACAGACTCGCGGATTCGTAGACGCGGGACCTTTGCTATCCTTGTGACCCGCGGGCATCTTGCCAGTCCGGGTTGGAGCCGAAAGGGCATTGCCCCCGAATAATCACCAAAAAGGATGACAACCATGAGCCAGCACGGCCGAATCCTCGGCATCGGAGGTATCTTCTTCAAGTCCGCGAATAAGCAACAAATGCAGGAGTGGTACGCAAAGCATCTCGGTCTCGCGGATAGCGGCCAAGGTGTCATGCTGCCGTGGCGTGAAAAAGACAATCCTGAAAGTGAGCAGATGACCATCTGGAGCATTTTCCCTGGCGACACCCGATACTTCGAGCCCAGCTCCGCTTCGTTCATGGTGAACTACATCGTCGACGACCTCGAAGCACTGCTCGACCGCGTAGCGAAAGAAGGCGTGCAGGTCGACCCGAAGCGCCAAGACGAGAGCTACGGCCGCTTCGCCTGGATCTACGATCCCGACGGCAACAAAATCGAACTGTGGCAGCCACCCAATCCAAACCAGTAGTCGTCTGGCCGCCTCCTACGTGCCTACTTGTATTGGATTTGCGTTTAGGTCACCTGATGAAGATATTGTTCAGTTGAAATCTGACAATGACGTTGCCTGGAAATCAAGGCCGAACGAGAAATCGCTGCATTTAACTGCAGCTTCGAATGGCGCGGGATCTCTAACGAACACCACGGCGATCTTCAATCTCTAAAACTGCGCTAACTCCCGGTTGGTTCTCTCTGGAACTTGCTATCCGCCAGCAGCTCTCGGCGCACGGTCTGGCCCAAAGAGTCTCATGATCATCCAGTTGCTGGTTACAAAATTCAGCACGCCGGCGTACACCAGGTTCGATGATTTTCCCGAGCCGCTCGGGCGATGACTTGAGCCATGCACCTGGCCCGAAAACCCTTTTTCGAGCGCCCGTGGTCTTCAGGTGGGCATTTTGAAGAAGAAGTACAGTGCCAGGAAGAAAAAGATGAGGTCGGGGGACCAGGCGGCGAGAAGCGGGGGAAGCTGGCCGATGCCGCCCATGGCTTCGGTAAGGGCGGCAATGGCCCAGTAGCTGATGCCGATACCGACACCGAGAGCGAGGCCGCCGATGGCGCCGCGACTGCCGACAAGAAGAGCGAAAGGGATGGCGAGCATCATGCTGATCGGCGCGATCAGCGGGTAGGCAATTTTCTTGTGCCATTGCACGGTGAGGGAGGAGACATCGAAGCCGGCGTGCTGGAGGCTTTCGATGTAGCGGCGGAGTTCGCGCCAACTCATGAGGATGGCGGGGAGAACCTCGCGATTGAAATAGGAAGGCGGCTCGCTGAGCTCGGGGAGCGTGGTGACTTTAAAGGGCGAGTAACGCTCGACGGCGCCAGGAGTGAAATCGCGGACCCAGCCCGACTCGAGGACCCAGGTTTTTTCGTCGTCGAGCCAGCGGGCGCGATTAGCGAAAACGCGGCGGCGCATTTCGAAAGTGCCGGGGTCGAGTTCGATGACGGAGAGTCCGCCGAACAGCCTTTCGTTCGGATCAAAGAGATCGTAATTGTAGACTTTGTAGTTTTCGCCAAGAATCCAGCGCTGCAGGGGAGTGTGGGTCTGCGGAGGCTTGCCCTTGATGATGGCGCGGTAGGCGTCCTGACGCTGGTTGGCGTAGGGCAGGTAGGTGTCGTCGAGGATGAGCAGCGCGAGGGCGACGGCGAGACCGGCGAAAAGCAGCGGCACCGCGAGACGATAGAGGGAAATGCCGCTGGCCTTGAAGGCCACGATTTCGTTGTTCTTACTGAGAATGCCGATGGTGACGAGAACGGAAACGAGGGCGCCAAGCGGAGTGAATTGGTAGACGGAGTAGGGAATGAGGTAGCGGAAATAGTTCATCACCACGACAAAGGGGGCGTTGTGGCGGCGGATGTCTTCGGCCAGTTCGAAGAAGGTGAAGATTTCGAAGAGGAAGAGGAAGGCGAGCATGATGAGGAAGAACTGGTAGAAGAAGCGTCGAAGGATGTAGAGATCGACGATGGAAGGAAGACTCGAGTGGACGGTGGGGGAGATGGCGCCGTTTTCGGGACGGGCCGTGGCGATGCGGGCGCGAACCGCAGTTTTGCGACGGCGGAGGAGCCGGCGGAAAGCGCTGTAGCGCGAGAAAAAACCGGGGAGCGGAGATTCGCCGCGATAGCGTTCCATGCGCGGAAACAGAGCGAGAGCGGTGATGCCGAGAACAATGTTGGCGGCCCACATGCCGAGAGCGGGGCTGACGATGCCTTGCCGAGCGTACCCGGCGCCGGTGACAAGAAGCAGATAGTAGGCCGCGATGATGAGAATGGCAAGGAGCGTACCGGCGGCACGGCCGCCGCGCCGGGGCTGCGCGCCGAGAGGAACGGCGATAAGTGCGAAGACGAAGCAGGCGACCGGGAAGGCGAAGCGCTGGTGGAGTTCGACGCGTGCATCGCGCCAACGCGGGCCGTGATCTGCGAAGAGGTCGCGCGTGTGGCGCTCGGGATTGCTGATGGCGCGTTCCTGGGTGGGTCCGATGGAAGTGATTTCGATGGGCCAGTCGCTGCGCCCGAAAGCGGTGATGGAGTAGTGCTCGGGCACGGCGCGGGAAAATTCGTGGGTGGAGCCGCCGTTGAGGTGGAGCTCCAACTTGCCGAGGGCAGGTTCGGCCACTACAATCGCGCTGTCGGCGAGAGTGATTTGAGAACCGCTTTCGCCGGAAGTGTCGGCGAGGAAGACACCTTTCCAGTGGGTGCCGCTGGCGGAGACGTCGTTGATGTAAAGGACCATGTGAGGAAAGCGCTCGTCGAAGACGCGGGGCTGCACGGCGAAGGAGATTTGGGAAGTAATGAGTGTGGTTTCGATGGAACGGCCAGTGCGGAGAGCGAGCGGTGCGAGCCACAGGGTCATGAGGAGGGTGAGGGAAGCGCCCACGACGGCGAGAATGCCGACGGGGAGGAGGATCCGTTTGCGGCTGATGCCGAGTGAGGTGAGGGCGATGATTTCGCTGTCCATGGACATGCGGCTGAGGCCGAGGAGGACGCCGATAAGAACTGCCATGGGGATGGTGACGACGAGGATGCTGGGGATGATGCAAAGAAAGAGCGTGGCGATCTGGGAGCCGGAGCCGGTGTGACGAACGAAGATTTCCATGAGGCGGACGAGTTTGGGAACGAAGAGGACGAAGGTAAAGATGAGAAGACCAAGGAAGGCGTGGCGCGTCACTTCGCGGGCGATGTAACGGTCGAGGATGCGCATCGGGCAAAGGGTGAGTGTAACATGGGGAAGAGCAGTGACCGGTGATTGATGACTAGCGAATGGGTGAATGGTGATTCGGGGTCGCGACTCCTAAGGTCCCGGGAGCACAGGAAGAGAAGAGTGAAAAGTAAAAAGTAACAGGCCAGAAGCAGGAACCCGCCGCACAGGGAAGACGGAGACAAAGGGAAGATGAATCGAGTTCATTTAGCGGTGCTGTGGCATATGCACCAGCCGCAATACCGCGACCCGGAGACAGGTGCGTACGTGCTGCCATGGACGAGGCTGCACGCGACGAAAGACTACTGGGGCATGGTGAAACTGTTCGAAGAGTTTCCGAAGTTTCACGCGACGCTGAATATGGTCCCGTCGTTGTGCATGCAACTCGAAGAGTATGCCAGCGGAGCGTTTAATGACCCGTGGTTTACGGTGGCGTTTAAGGCCGCCGAAGCCCTGACGAAGGAAGAGAAGCGGGAGACTCTGGATCGGGCGTTTCAGGTGAATCATGAGAGGTTGATGTCCCGCTGGCCGCGATTTGTGGAGTTGTACGAATGGTCGCGGGCCGCGGGTGGAGCACAGGCACTGGTGACGTTCACGACGAGGGACTGGCGGGACTTGCAGGTGCTGTCGCAATTGGCGTGGATGGATGAAGAATGGTTTACGAAGGACCCGGTGGTGAGCCGGCTGGCGAACCGGGGAAAAGATTTCAGCGAAAAGGACAAGGACGAACTAAAGGCCAAGCATCTCGAGCTGATCGGGATGGTGTTGCCGGAGTGCCGGAACGCGG
>Ga0306921_10008406_pt1 | contig 10906 bp, 9 predicted proteins | sample sta12Cox44000080_FD_203760 | JGI IMG/M metagenome (GOLD analysis project Ga0306921, IMG submission 203760) | Lab enrichment of tropical soil microbial communities from Luquillo Experimental Forest, Puerto Rico - statoxic.12C.oxic.44.000.080 (v2)... | ecosystem: Environmental > Terrestrial > Soil... | reverse complement strand
TGAAGCGGCCGTTTCCGCATCTGCCGGAGGCCCTGGCGGGACCGGGAGCCAACGTCCCGGCCATCATGCCGGAGCGGCTGGCGGCGACCTCGCCGTTCACGCCGGTCGCCGAAATCGTCGGCAGCGGCCCTTATCGCTTCCTCCCCGATGAGCATGTCAGCGGCGCCCGCGCCGCCTACGAGCGCTTTGCGCTCTATCAGCCGCGAACGGACGGACCCGTGGGCTTCACGTCCGGGCCAAAGATCGCGCATTTCGATCGTGTAGAATGGCTGACATTGGATCAGTTCTCGGCGTCGGCCGCACTCCGCAGCGGAGAAGTCGACTGGTGGGAGGTGCCTCTCAACGACCAGGCCCAGGCGCTCGCCCGCGACCGCGACATCACGGTGGTTTCCCACTTTGCAACTGCGATGGGCATCCTGCGCTTCAACCATCTGCATCCGCCCTTCAATAATGTCGCGGTGCGGCGGGCGCTGCTGGGTGCGGTCGATCAGGCCGAGGCGATGACCGCGGTCGCCGGCACCGATCGCGCGTTCTGGCACGACGGCATCGGCCTCTTTCCCGCCGGAACGCCGCTTGCCAATGATGCCGGGATCGAAGTCATGCGCGGACCGCGCGATTACGCGGCGGTTAGGCAAGCGCTGGCGGGCGCCGGCTATAACGGCGAAAAGGTAGCCGTCCTCGTCCCGGCCAATATCCAAGAGATTCGTGCGTTGTCCTTGGCGGGAATCGACCAGCTGCGCCGCGCCGGCATGAATGTGGACGTGCAGGAGATGGAGGCGGTCGCCACCCTTCGCAGGCGGCAGAATCAGGACGCGCCGGACGAGGGCGGCTGGAGCGCGTTCTTTGGGCTTTTCGACAGATCACTCCCAAACACCAACCCTTATGGCAACATTTGGATACGCGCCGACGGGCTCGCCGCCTTCGACGGCTGGCCGACGAGCCCGCGTATTGAAGCGTTGCGCGCCGCTTGGCTCGATGCCGGCAACATTGACGAACAGCGGCGGATCTGCACCGAACTGCAGATGCAGCTGTGGCAGGACGTGCCCTATATACCGATGGGCGAATATTGGCAGTCCACTGCCTATCGGAAGGACCTGCTCGATGTGCTGCCTGGCTGTTTTGCGGTGTTTTGGGGTATCCGCCGAGCTTAGAGACTTGAGGGAGAGCCATGCCGACGATCACCGAACCGGCCAAGCTGAAGGCGGCCACGGCCTACAACGCGGCCTCGGATCACTTCGACGACGAGCCGCTCGGTTTTTGGAAGAGGTATGGCGAGCGCACGGTGGAACGGCTGGCGCTGCGCCCCGGCACCCGGGTGCTGGACGTCGGCTGCGGCACCGGCGCGTCGGCACTCCCGGCTGCGGCTCGAGTTGGGCCGACTGGCACGGTAATCGGCATCGATCTAGCCGACCGCCTGTTGGAGATCGCCCGGCAAAAGGCGGCGAGCCGGAACCTTGGCAACGCCGAATTCCATTTCGGGGACATGGAACGGCTCAGTTATCCCGATGGCCATTTCAATGCAGTGATTTGCGTGTTCGCGATCTTTTTTGTTCCCGACATGGCAAAGCAGCTGCGCGAACTCTGGCGGATGCTCGGCCCCGATGGCCAACTGGCCATCACGACTTGGGGCCCGCGAGTTATGGAGCCGGCTGCCAGCGTCTTCTGGTCGGCGGTTAAGGAGTTGCGGCCCGATCTTTATCTCGGGTTCAACCCGTGGGACCGGATCACCGAACCCGAACCGTTGCGCGCTCTGTTGGCCGAAGCCGGCATAGCCAACGCCGAAATCGCCGCCGAGGACGGCAGGCAGGGACTAAGGTCGCCCGAGGATTGGTGGACGATCGTGCTCGGCTCCGGGTTCCGCTCGATCGTCGACCAGATGGGTCCCGAGATGGCCGGCCGCTTGCGCGAGACAAATCTTTCACAGATACGCTCTCAGGGCATTACGTCGGTAGAAGCCAACGTCATCTACGCGGTGGCCCGCAAGACACCGATATGATTTGTGTGGAGTGAGATCGATGGCGGCATCCTCTTTCGCACCGATCCTCGAGGCGGCGCGCACCCGCGTGGGGGCCGGAACGCTCGAAGCGCGGCTGACCAAGCCGCGCTCGGCGGCCGAACTCAAGGCGGTGGCTGATGACCGCTATCTGTCGCAGATGGAGCTAAGGATCTTTCGCGCCGGTCTCAAGCACAGCCTCGTTGATGCGAAATGGCCAGCCTTTGAGGAGGTGTTCGATGGGTTCGAGCCGCGGCGGGTGCGGGCGATGTCGGACGAGGCGCTCGAAGCCCTGCTCGGCGACCGACGGCTGATCCGCCACTGGGGCAAGCTCAAATCGGTCCGCGACAACGCCGCCGCGATGATCGGCGTGGCCGAGGAACACGGCACCTTTGGCGCCTGGCTCGCCGACTGGCCGGGGTCCGACATCGTTGGGTTGTGGGAGGCGCTCGCCAAACGCTTCAGCCAAATGGGCGGCAATTCCGGCCCTTCCTTTTTGCGAATGGTCGGCAAGGACACCTTTGTCCTGACCCACTCGGTCACCGCCGCGCTGAAGCACTGGGGCGCCGTCAACACTCCGCCAAAGAACCGCAAGGACCGCGCGGCGGTCCAGTCGCACTTCAACGCCTGGGCCGCCGAAACCGGCCGGCCGCTCTGTCAGCTGAGCCTGATCCTCGCCGCTTCGGTCGACGACTGACCCACTCACCCTGGGAAACACGCCGCCACCCGCCTCGTCAAACCGGCCAAAGCCGGTGTCCATCGCAGCAAAGATCCCGGCCTTCCGCCGGGATGACGACGGGCGCGGTTCTTGCGCATGATGGTGCGTGCCGCGCGCCTGGGATCTCCCGCTACCAATGCGGTTGCTCAATAGTTAGAGATCTCGACGAGGTTCTGGTCCGGGTCGCGGATATAGACCGACTGAATCGTGCCGACGGCACCCGCCCGCTGTCCGGGGCCCGCCACGATCGGCACGCCGCAGGCGTCGAGATGTGCGGTCACCTCGGCGAGCGGGACCTTGGTGATGAAGCAGAGATCGCCCGAGCCCGGCGTCGGTTTGTCGGCGACAAGACCGGGAATGTTGTCGGCTGGATGCAGGTTAATCTTTTGCTGGCCAAAACGCAGCGCCGTGCGCCCTTCGCCAAAGGTGACGACTTCCATCCCCAGCACCCGTGTATAGAACTCGCAGGTGCGCGCGATATCGGCGACGGTCAGCACGAGATGATCGAGGCGTTCGATGTTCATATTTTTGACCCTTTCGGCAGTCGGCGCGGCATCATACCCGTATTCGGAGTAGCGAGGATCGTGAGCGAGGAGGAATACGATGAACCGTCTGGATGGCAAGGTTGCCTTCATCTCGGGTGCCGCCCGCGGCATCGGTGCTGCGACCGCGCGGCTGATGGTCGAAGCCGGCGCCAAGGTGGCGATCGGCGACGTTCTGGACGAACGCGGATGGGAAACCGCACGGGCTATCGCCGGCGGTGCCGATGTGGCCCTCTACCAGCATCTGGACGTGACCCGCGAGGAGGACTGGACGGCAGCGGTCGCGGCGACGGTCGCTCGTTTTGGCGGCCTCGACATCCTCGTCAACAATGCCGGGCTCTTTCTCGGCAAAGGGATCGAAGAGGCGAGCCTCGAGGAATGGCATCGGCTCTGCGCGGTGAACCTGACCGGCGTGTTCCTCGGCACCAAGCACGCGTTGCCGGCATTGCGCGAGCGCGCCCGGCAGAGCCCGCACGGCAGCGCCATCGTCAATCTCGCCTCGGTTGCCGGGCTCGTCGGCTCGCAGCTCGATCCGCTCTATTCGATGACCAAGGGCGGGGTGACGTTGTTCACCAAATCGGCCGCCCTCGAATTCGCCCGCAAGGGGTATCGGGTACGCGTCAACTCGATCCACCCGGGTTTGATCCAGACTGACATGGGTGAGCAGACTTTTGTCAGCCGTGCGCGCAACGTCGGCACCAACGATGTCGAGGCGGCGCGCCAACTCGCAATGTCGAGGCATCCGATCGGCCGGCTCGGCACCCCCGATGACATCGCCAACGGCATCGTCTTTCTCGCCTCCGATGATGCCGGCTTTATGACCGGCGCCGGGCTCGTGGTCGATGGCGGATCGACGGCACAGTGAGTGCGGCGACGGCAGTCAAAGCGGGTCGGCGTCGCGGACGGCGATGCCGAGCATCCGACCCCCGACCACCCGCCGACCGATCCGAGGCGGGGTGGGGCCACCGCGGACCGCGTCGCATTTCCCTGTCGGCAGGGGAAAAACGTGTTTCAGCATCCGAAAATTGCCCTCCGGCGTCACAAAATCAGCCGAAATCAGGGTCTTGGGTGTGGTTTGGCCGAGCCGGCCGGGAGCGGAATTCCGAGAACGTCACTTCGCCGCCCTGCCCGGTGTCGGCCATTAGGCTGCCGACCAGGTCCCGCAGAAGGTGACCGCGCGGTTACTGGATCATCTCGCCCGCCACCCGGCCCAGGTGTGAGGGCCGGCCGGTCCGGCCGCCCGTTTCTTGCCGCTCGGAGGTGGCGCCATGCGTTTTCCAATTGGCTTGAAGATCTTTGGCATTGCTGTCGGACTGCTGATCCTGATGGCCGCAGCGGCATTGTTGAGCATGCTCATGACATGTACCGTCGATAGTCAGCTTAGGATCATCGACCAGAACTATTTCCCGGCCTGTGTGGCACTCGCCCAGGCCAACATTCGCTCGGTCGAAGAATCGGCCTCGGGCCGCCGGTTGCTGCTGGCGATCGAGCGCGGGGATGACGCTGCGAAACGCGGTGAACTGCACCAACAAGTTGCGAGTGCAGGCAAGACGAGCGACGAACGGATTGCCGATGCGCGCCAATACATCAACCGGCAGATCGCCGATCCGCTGGATTTCGACGACAACATCACGCTGGCAAGGCTAGACGACAAAATCGAAGCCCTGCAGGAGGAACGGCAGCGTTACGAGTCGATCCTCGGCAAGCTGCTGACCGCTGCCGCGGCAGGCGATAAGCCTCTGACCACTGAGTTGCTCGGCGACCTCGACGATTGGCGCGAAAACTTTGACCACAAGATAGACGCCGCGCGCAGCGAAATGCGACGGCTGGCGAGTGCAGCTATTGTCGGCACTCGCACCTACCAACAGCGCGTCGTTGCGATCGGTATTGCGTTATTGGCGATCGCTGCGGCGCTCGGCATCACTTTGGCCGCCGCCGTTACGCTCAGCCTGGTGCGTCCGGTGCGCCGTCTGCTGCTCGGCACCTCCGCAGTCGAGCGGGGCGCTCTAGATACGATCGTCCCGATTACCTCGCGCGACGAAATCGGCTTACTGACCCGGTCCTTCAATAGCATGGTCGGCGAGCTACGGGCCAAAGCGCAGATCCGCGATACCTTCGGCAAATATGTCGATCCGCGGATTGTCGCCGGGCTGCTCGATCGGCCCGAGCTGACCGACGCCAAAGGATCGCGCCGCGAGATGACTGTCCTGTTTTGCGATATGAAAGGCTTCACCGCCTTCAGTGAGGGGATGACGCCAGTCGGGCTGGTGAATGTGCTGAATCGCTACATGACGGTGATGTCCGAGCCGGTGCGGCATAATAATGGCATCATCGACAAATATATCGGCGACGGAATCATGGCCTTCTGGGGCCCGCCTTTTACTGGTTCCGCGGATCATCCCGGGCTTGCCTGTCTGACAGCACTCGATCAGCTCGTCAGCCTTGCTGCATTCCGCACCGAGCTGCCCGATGTCATCGGTCTTAGACGCGGCTTTCCGGAGATCGATGTCCGCATCGGTATTGCTACCGGCGATGTGGTGGTCGGCAGCATCGGCTCGGAGCAGACGCGGAACTACACCGTGATCGGCGACACGGTAAATTTGGCCTCGCGTCTCGAAGGGGCCAACAAGACCTATGGCACGCGCGCGCTGGTCAGCGAAATGACCAATCGGTTCGTGGCTAATCTGGTGGAGACCCGCGAGATTGACCAGGTATTGGTCGTCGGCAAGACCGAGCCGCAACGCATTTTCGAGCTGCTCGGCCGCAAAGGTGAGGTCGCCAGCGAGCGTCTGGCACTGCGCGACGCCTTTGTCGAGGCGCTCGAGGCCTATCGCCGCCAGGACTGGGAGGATGCGCGCGCCGCTTTCGAGGGCTGCCTTGCGATCGTGCCCGGTGACGGACCGAGCGAGGCATTCCTTGGCCGCATCGCTCAGTTTCACGCCGCAGTACCAAGCGCCGACTGGGACGGTGTGTGGTCACTGGCGGAAAAATAGCCCGCTCAGCGCGGCCGCCGCCCCCCAGGCTCCTGCGACGGATCGCCGGCCGCGGCGAGGGGACGCTACGCTGTCTGGTATTCCCTGTAGAAAGCAGGCTTGTGGCCGAACACACACGCACGACAGCACATCGCGTTTCACGACCTCACGCTCAACATGATAGAATTTCCGTCAGCGGCGACGAAAGCGCCTGGCCCGCGAATTCGCAAGTTGTTCAATCTTAGTGGAACCATCACGATGACGACACGACTATGCGATGAGAACCACAATGGTCAAACCATCGATCTCTTGGTCGGCCAAACGCTTGAAATTCGTCTTCCGGAAAACCCGACTACGGGGTTTCGCTGGCAGCTTATGGGCAATGACCGATCGGTGTGCTCGATGACCTCAAACGCATTCAAAGAAAAGCTCGGTCCGCCAGGGTGTGGCGGCGAACATAGTTGGATTTTCGAGGCTGTCCGACCCGGTGGATACGATATCGAGCTCCGCTATCGGCGCCGTTGGGCTAATCCAGCACAACCAGAGAGAATGTTTAAGATTCATATCCATGTGGAAAATCCCTCCAACCGCTGAAGATGTTCAGGGATTGCGCGTTTTCGAGAAAGCTAAATCCTATCGCGTATTTTGGATTACAGTCGGGAGAATAACTGCTCTGATTGCAGGCGCAGCTCTGTTTGCCGGGCATGGAAATACGCTGTCGATCTGAGCTGGTGTTCAGCTGACGCGGTGCCGGCCGGATGCAGAGCCCAAGCGTACGAGAGCGCTTGCCCAGGCGGCTCCCTGGCGCCGGCGCGGTACCGGCCTTGACAAGGGCAACCCTAAACGCCGCTGAAGACGGCATTCCTCCTTAACCAAAATCTTTTCGATGTGTGATCTACTTCACATTCGTCGATCGATCCATGAGGCATTCTGCTGAGCGTGGGCGAATAAATGGCCCACGTGCCAAAACGTCGGTCCACTTTGTGATGGAGGAATGTTATGCCGAAACCGCTTCGTGTGTATCCGAAACTCAACAAGGGGTATGGGTGGAAGCCCGGTCTGCCGCGTATAAGCCATCCATTGTACAGCGCTAGGGTGGAACTTGACGCGCTCCCCCTGAAGGTCGACCTCCGTCCGGAATGTCCTCCCGTCTATGACCAGGGTCAACTTGGCTCCTGTACCGGTAACGGTTGGGCCGGTGCGGTGGAGTTCCTGTTCAAGAAGCAGGGGTTGCAAGACTTCACGCCGTCGCGCCTGTTCATCTACTACAACGAGCGCGTGCTGGATAACGATGTCCCCCAGGACGCGGGGGCGTCGATCAGCGATGGGGCACATGTCGTCAGCACGCAGGGTTGCCCCCACGAGGCTTTGTGGCCATACGACATTTCGGCGTTCGCAGACGCGCCTCCGCAAAATGTTTATCAAGACGGTTTGCAGCACCTCGCTCTGCAAGTTCAGCAAGTGCAGCAAGATCTGGCTACGATGAAGGAAGTGCTGTCAGAGGGCCTTCCGATCGTGATCGGTTTCACCGTCTATCAAAGTTTCGAATCCGATCACGTGGCCCAGACCGGCATCGTGCCTATGCCAGGTCACCACGAGCAAGTGCTTGGCGGACACTGCGTCGTGGTGGTGGGTTACGATGACAGCCAAAAAAGGTTCATCATGCGCAACAGCTGGGGCACGGGGTGGGGTCAGGCCGGCTATTTCACGATGCCGTACCAGTATCTAACGAACCCGCGGCTTGCCTCCGATTTCTGGATGGCAACCAAGACTGAGTGAACAACCTATACTTATGCTGGCGCGCCTTGCGTCTAGCAGCATGTTTGGTTAAGTGAAGTTGGGCGAGCGGGTTTAAGTCATCTGGAACCCCATAAATCCGCTCGCCCTATTTGCCGCGCGGTCAACCGGTTCGAGGCCGGCCGCGTTTTGCCGTCAGGGAGTGCCGAAGGCTATAGGTTCGCCGTAGCGGTTTTCAGTAGTAGCCGGCGCCGCCGTTTACGTGTATGGTTTTGTCGGTGATGACCGCGCCGTCGTCGCTAACCAGAAACAGGCAGGTGGCGGCGATTTCGTCGACATGCCCTTGCCGGCCGAGCGGGATGCCGGCCGCACTCGGCACATGCCCCCGATACCATTCGGGATTGTGCCGCCTGGTATCGATGCTGCCGCGGGGAGGCCACGTTGGGGCGGATGTTCTGGCCGGTGAACTCGGAAGCCAGCGACCGCACCACCCCGACCAGGCCCCGTCTTCGCCGCCGAGACATGCGCGCGTCCGCTGCCTCCGGTGAAGGCGCCCTCGCCGCAGAAAAACAGGATGCGGACGTACCCGTTCTCGACCATCGAAGGAATGACCGCCTACGTCAGGCAGAGCGCACCAACAGCCGGCACATCGGCGACCGTGCGGATCTGCCGGCGCGCAAGGTTTTGCTCGATATTGGGCGACGCACCCCGCGGCTATGTAGTGCCGCTCCCCGCAAGAGGTAAGATCCCGAACGCGGTGCGTCGGTCTGCGGCCCGACGCCTGGCCCTTGACCAGGTCTCGCCGGGGACTACCCCGAGGAGCGACTGGAGAGAGCGCCGACTCTGTTCGAAGAGTTGGTGGGCGCTGAGGAAGGAGCCCTCATGACCCGCGTGTTTTTTTCCTCTTGGCGGCCTGTCTATCGGCCTGCGGGCGGGATGCTCCGCCGAGCGCGGCGCAATCATCTGTTGGGGCCTACGGCAATCCCCCCAGCATTGTTCCCGGACCTTTCTTGGCATATCTATCGCCGGGACCGGCTTCCACGGTCCTGCCCTACCGCAGACAGGATTGGCCCGGTCCTGCATCAGGCATTGATCAGGACGCCGGGACGCTGCCTTCCGATGCCGTTGTAAACGCCTTTAGCACGGCACCTTTTGAGGTGACTTTCCGGCCGCCAGACGATGGGGGCGACATCTACGCAGTGCGTGCGGACGGTCCGGCTGTGGCGCTAAAAACCAAAGACGGCGGGGTCCCAAAGGACATCTTCTTCTGTGGTGACAACTGGATTCTGTGGGGCGCCGATGTCGGTCCTGATTGGCGCTCCGTAACGGCCAATATCTACCAGGCTCCGGGGGCTTCTTGCCGGCCACAGAAACGCACTGGCCCAGCCTACACCCGATACATCGAAGCCACCATCGACGTGCCGTTCATTGGTTTGCAGACGAGGACCCGAGCAATCGACACCCCATCGTCCACGAGCACTATGACGGGCCCTCGATAGCGCAAGCGAAAAACCTCGAGCGCATGTATTTCGGGAAGGGTATTGGGCGCTATCGCTGGGAGTATTGGACTCCCGGGGGTAGGCCGCTCCGACAGCTTGTGTGCCCGGCGCTCGACTACTCGGTGCCGCCCGTGCCGGGTTGGGTCATGACCGATTGCCGCATGTGGACGAACCTCGTTCCAAACACGACCAGGTTCTCTCTGGCGGCTTATGGCTGGGGCTACCCTTAAATCCCGACGATCACCTACGGCGTGATCCCGCTGCTCTCGTGAAGCAGGCGCGACGAGTGCTCCCGACATGAAGCCAAAGCTGTGCTCGCGCTTGGCAGAGACTTCTTTGATGCGGCTTGCCGCTGTCACGCGGGGCCGTCCGGACATTCGAATTGAGTGCTGCACTTAGAGGTTGACTGATGTTCGTAGCCACAGACACTCCTACAGAGCCAGAACACAAATATATCACGAACGACGACTTCGCTGCTTACGAGGTCTGGTGCAGGCCCCACATAGAGGCATTTAATCCCCTGCCATCTGGGCCTTTGTACCACTACACCACTGGCCATGGTTTGATCGAGATCATCGGGAGCGGTGAGCTGTGGTCAACCCAAATCGCTTGCGTGAACGATTCATCGGAACTCCTGTACCCCATCACATTGCTGCGCGAAAGAGTCCACGCAATGTTGGGCTCGACCGGTTCGCAAGTTGAGTTCCTGTTGAAAAAGATCGACGAAGGACTCACAGAGCCGAAAATATCGACAGAGGGACGGTTCCTGACCTGCTTTAGCGAGGACGGTGATGATCTCAGTCAATGGCGAGCATACGGGGGAGGTGAGGGAGGATACGCACTCCAGTTCGATTCTCTGTTTCTTCGAAATCTTCCGCCGCCCGTCACCACCATCTTAGGAAAGGTCGAATACGATAGGAGCAACCAAGACCGTTTTCTTCAGACAGTGTTAACCGGCTGCATTCGCTTCTTCCTCGATGGCTTAGAAAAGAACCGAGCGCCAACTATAGATGCGTGGGCCGCGGAGTTCCTCCCCTACTGGGCGTCACTTGTGATTATGTTTGCACCATACATAAAACATCCGAAATTCAGCGGTGAGCGTGAATGGCGTCTTGTGTACCATCTGCAAGACGAAGCAATGCCCAGAATGAAATATCTGCAACGAGGCTCGATGATGACGCAGCACGTTCCGCTGCGGCTGATGATGCGCGACGGTCAGCCGCGGCTGCCCTTGACCGGCGTCGTTGTGGGGCCATGTCGCCACAAGGAAATATCGGCCGTTTCTGTCGGTGGGCTGTTACGGACCCACGGTTACTCGGTCAACGATAGTCCCGTATCTGTCACCGCCATGCCATTTCGAGCGGTCTAAGGCGACGCTTTGTCTCGTTCGGCTTTTGCCGTCGCGGAGTGTTACGCCATTGCGATCCTATCGGATTTTGTGAGAT
>Ga0306921_10008405_pt1 | contig 10907 bp, 10 predicted proteins | sample sta12Cox44000080_FD_203760 | JGI IMG/M metagenome (GOLD analysis project Ga0306921, IMG submission 203760) | Lab enrichment of tropical soil microbial communities from Luquillo Experimental Forest, Puerto Rico - statoxic.12C.oxic.44.000.080 (v2)... | ecosystem: Environmental > Terrestrial >... | reverse complement strand
GCGTCGTTTCGGCCGGTGTCGCTGCAGCAAAGACCGGGCAGATGCGCAAAGCGGCGCCGCGGTCCTGCCGAACCAGATCGATCACGGTCGGTGCCCAGGCGTTGGGCACGAGGCGCAGGTAGGAAACCGGCGAGGGCGCTGTGATCGCGCAGATCGCCGGCATGTGGTGCAAGACGCCGGCGAAGAAATGCTGCGCCGGCTTGCTGAGATCCATCGGCTCGCCGGGCGAGTGGGTCGCTGGCCCGCTTGCCATGTCGACGAGGCTCATGTGAACGTGCACGCCGTTGCCGACGAGTTCGGGGTCGGGCTTGGGCGAGAAGATCGCGCGATGCCCCAGCCGGTGTGCGGCTGCGCGCGCCATCTCGCGAGTGATCACCGCGTGATCAGCAGCCGTCAATGCCGGCTGCGGCATCACCGTCACTTCGAACTGGCGCGGGCCGTATTCGGCGAGAAAGGTGTCGGGAACCACCCCGGCCGCGCGCAAGGCCGCGATGAAACTCTCGCCGAATGTGCCCTGGCGGCGGAAGGCACCGAGGGCGTAGGCATCGCCCGGACGGTCTGAGGTACCGGTGTAGAGGAACTCCTGCTCGAAGGCGGCAATCATGCGAAGGCTCGCCACCTCTTCGAGTTGTCGGACGGCGCGGCGCAGGAAATCGCGCGGACAGCATTCCCAGGCGCTGCCATCGGTATTGCAGATATCGCCGAGAAAGAAATGCTCGATCGCAGAGCCGTCGGCAAAATCGACGCGCACTTCGGCGGCGGGGTCGGGCACGATCATCAAATCTCCGGCCGTGCCGAACGGCGTGTCCCAGATCGGGCCGAATGGCGACATCATCAAATTGCTGCCGGTCCACCCGATACCCTTGGTCAGGCGCAGCGGCAACTCGCGGGCCGGGAACCCCTTGCCGCGCGCGAGACCCGAGATGTCGCAGGTCGCTACGAATATCAGCTCTTCCCGTATCATTCCGCCGCCAACCCGTTTCCTCGCCACATCCGATCGATGTCGGCTAGGATCGCATAATTGCGCAATCTCGACCATGGAGGAGAGCCATGCCGGTCGCGAGCGTCCGCGGCGTCGAAATCAATTACCAGGTGCTCGGCGAGCGGGGACCTTGGGTGGCGCTGCAGCCCGGCGGGCGGCGCGGTCTGGACGGGGTAAAGCCGCTGGGGCAAAAGATCGCCGAGGCGGGCAATCGCGTGCTGGTCTACGACCGCCGCAACTGCGGCGCCTCCGGCATTTCGTTCGACGGCGGGAATTCCGAAAACGAGGCTTGGGCCGCCGACCTTCACGAGCTCTTATTGCAACTCGACGCGCTTCCCGCGTTCATCGGCGGCAGCTCGTCAGGCTGCCGACTGGCGCTACTGGCGGCACTGCGCCACCCCGCCGATGTACGCGGACTCTTGTTGTGGCGGGTCACCGGCGGTGCGTTCGCAGCCAGGCGCCTCGTCGACAACTACTACACCCAGTTCATAGAAGCCGCGGAACGGGGCGGCATGGAGGCGGTCTGCCGCACCGAGCATTTCAGCGAGTTGATTGCGAGCAACCCCGCCAACCGTGGACGGCTGATGTCGATGGGTGTCGAACGCTTCATCGGGGTGATGACCGCGTGGCGCCGGAGTTTCAACGAGGGAGCGGACCATCCGGTCATTGGCGTGAGCCCCGCTCACCTGCGCTCAATGACCGTGCCCGCCTGCATCATCCCCGGAAATGATCGGACACACCCCCGCGAACCCGGCCAGATCGCCCACCGGCTGATGCCCAACGCGGAGTATCACGAAGTGCTGACCGAGGACCGCCCCGACCTCGATGTCGCGCTGGAGGATTGGAACGCCAAGGAAGGTCTTCTCGCGGCAATCTTCATCGATTTTCTGCGGCGCGTTCAACGCGGCGCCGGAACAGAGGGGTAGGAGGCGGGTGTCCTCGATCGAACGCCCGCCTTCTGGTCGGGTCTCTAGAACGACGGGAAGACGGGGGCCGGAACGATGTGCTCTTGGACCTGGCGCACCCCCGGGATGTTCTCGGCGGCGATGCGCAGCGCCTGCCTCTCCTCTTCACCCCGGTCGTCGGAGAACCAGAGATGCACGACCCGGTCCCTGACGATGATGTCTGCTGCCCACATGTGAACCCACTCTTGTCCCTTCAGCTCGGCGAGCAGCTTTTCACGGATCGTACGGTCGTCGCTGTCCGCCTCGACCGTCGGCTCGCTCTTAGTCATCGCCAACGCCCGCACGAGGTTTGCCCTGCTGACGATACCGACGAGCTTGCCGTCGCGAACGACCGGCACGCGCTTGATCCGTCTCGTTTCGAGCAGGGTGGCAATGTCGGCGAGCTCGGTCGTGTCGCTGACGGAGATGACGTCACGCGTCATGATCTCCTTCACCGTGCGGCCGTGCGCTTTGACATAGTCGCGAGCCGCCTCTTGATCCGAGGCGAAGGTGTCGAGCCAGCGCGAGCGACGGCGCTCGGTCCGACGCTCGGTCCCGGTTTCGGCACGATGCAGCAGGTCCCCCTCGCTGATGATGCCGACCAACCGGTTGTCCAAATCGACGACCGGAACCCCGCTGATCCCGCGTTCGGAAAGGAGCGTCGCCAGCGCCTGCACCGAGGTGTTGGGGTCGACTGTGATTACGTTGGTTGTCATGACGTCCATGGCGCGCATCGGACCACCTCCCTGCTGACCTGTCCGAGAAATAATCTATCACGTCCCGCCCCGCCTTGACACACATCAACCGCAAAGCCCGGGCCGGTCGGGGTTATATCTCGCGACCCATCTGGTGCGATCCGTCGGACATCGGCGGCTCAGCCGATCACCGCGATACCCTGAACTTCGACGAGCAATTCCGGGCGCGCGAGACCGGCGACGGTGATCAGCGCGCTCGCCGGGAAATTGTCGCCGAAGATCGCCTTGCGCAGCTGCGTAAAACGGTCGCCCAGCCGCCCATCGGTGATGAACACGGTCATCGTCACCATATCACCGAGTGCGCCGCCGGCCTCTTCCAGCGTCTTCCCCAATCGGGAGAACACCTCGCGCACCTGGCCGTCAAAATCGCCGGCGAGCGAGTTGCCTGATGAGTCCTCGGCTGCGACCTGTCCGGCCAGCCAAACGACCTTGCCGCCTTCGCTAACGACCGCCTGCGAATAAGCCCGCGCCTGCGCCGCCTGCCGCTTCAAGTAAGCTCTCGTCATCTTCACCTCCAAGCGGGATGTGAACTGCCATGGCCGTTCACGAGACCGGTGTGGAGCGAGGATGAGCACCCTGTGTCGTCGAGTCCAGCGCAGGGGGACATCCGGTTCCGAATGTCGATAAGGCCGCGATTTGCGCCATCTCGTAAGCATGGCACACTGCCCGCCACGGTTCCCCCCGACTCGGTTACCGGAGGCGCCTATGTTTCTGCTCGACCTGTTCAAGAAACGGGCGAAAGGCCGCACACCATACGAGTGGTTTGAGCAGATGATTTTGGGGATACTGGTATTCATTATTGCAATGATTATCATATACACATTAATCCTCGCGATCATTACCTTAGTAAACGATTTTCGTTCGGGAATAACGTTCATGGAAACTGCAGCGCTACAGGATACCTTTGGCTTGATTCTGACCGTCATAATCCTGGTGGAGTTCAATCACTCGATCGTCTTGGCGATTCGGCAAAGGTCGGGCGCCATTCAAGTTCGCATCATCGTGCTTATCACGATCATCGTGCTCGCTCGGAAGCTCGTTCTGTTGGATTACGCGGCCGCGAGCGTGGAGACGCTGCTGGGGCTGGGCGGTCTTGCGCTCTCTTTGGGAGGTCTGTACTGGCTGATTTCCGACGGAGAGCAGCGCAGGCGGACGCCCGACTCGATCGTTCGATGATCAGGGCACGAGAAGTAAGGCGATTGCTATGATCGAAAGCATCAGCGCCGTCACCCTCGCCACCCACGACATGCGGCGTGCTGTCCGGTTTTACCGCATGCTTGGGTTTGAACTGTTATATGGCGGCGAGGACGCGGCATTCAGCAGTTTTGGCGCCGGCGGCAATTTTATCAACCTGATCGCCCAGCCGCCCGAGCGCCGCTGGTCCTGGTGGGGACGACTGATATTTTACGTATCGGACGTCGACGCGCTCTATTCTCGTCTCGTCGCCGCCGGCTGCCCGCCTGACACCACGCCGCGTGACGCCGAGTGGGGCGAACGCTTCTTCCACCTGACCGATCCCGACGGTCACGAGTTGAGTTTTGCTCGACCGCTGCGGTCCTGACCGGGTTCACCAGATCTTAACGCCCGGCATGGAAGGATTTCCCTCGATCGGTTTGAGGGTGGTGATCGTGCTCGCATTCCACAGCCTTCGTCATTCCGCCGCGCCGCTGGAGGCGGAGAGCAGTACCGAACGTCGCCTTTCGGTGCGGGCGGCGATGATGTCTATCGTCACACTATCGGTACTCGGCTGGATAGCGATTTTGCTGCCACTGTGGGCGATCGCTCAGTAGCACATACGGCATTTGGCCGCGGCGCGCACTGCCGCGGGCTCGTCCGGCCCGAGGGACGCCTTACTTCTACGCCGCGTGCAGATTGTCCCGCCGCTTGGCGGCAAGATCGGCTTTTTCGAAGTCGGCCCGGGTAAAGCCATAGAGGCGAGCGCCGCCGTATAGGATCTTGCCGGCGATCTCGCGGCTGATGGTCGGATTGTTCAACACCCGCGTCGATACCTCCGGGAAACTCGAATCGAAATTCGGGAAATCGGTCGACACGCAGATATTGTCGGCCCCGCCGAGAAGCTCGGCGATCGACCCCACCTCGCGCTCCCCGCTCTCGATCGCCGAGAAGCAGTTGCGTTGCCAATACTCGAATGGCGAGAGCTTGAGATAGGGCGCATCTGCGTCATGGTGCTGCCGGAGGTCCCACTCGATGCGCCCCAACAGTCCGGGGACCCACCAGCTCTGCGCCTCGAGGAACGCCACCTTTAGCTGCGGATAGAACTCGAAGATGCCCCCCAGCATCAGCGCGATCAGAGCGAGCTGCATCTCGGTCGAGTGGCTGGCCACGTGCCGCATGAACCGGTTTTCGCCAAAGCGCGGCTCGATCGTCGAATAGTACGATCCGGTCCCTTCGTGAAAGCACAGCGGGACGTCGAGATCCTGAAGCAGGCTGTAGAGCGGGTCCCAATAGGTGGAGTGCCAGTAACGGCCGTTGACATAGTTGGGCCGCACAAAAGCTCCAACGGCGCTGTAGTCGTGGACGCAACGATCGAGCTCCTGGCAGGCGAGATTGACATCGTGGATCGGGAGCATCGCCGCCATCTTCAGCTGGTCGGGGCTATGCTGACAGAAATCGTGTAGCCAGTCGTTGTAGGCCCGGCAGATCGCGACAGAAAGCTGTGGATCCATATTGTCGCGAGCGAGGAACGATAGACCCACCGTCGGGAACAGCACGGCAATGTCGATTCCCTCCATCTCCATGCCCATGATTTGGGCCGCCGCGTCGTACCCGCGCTCGACGGCGAACATGACGTTGGTATTGGCGCGGGCGGAGACGAGGGGTCCACGTATCCGGTTGTACTGCGAGATATTGCCGTCGTTGCTGATCGGCGAGCCGTCGAAAAACCACAGCGGTCGGCGGCGCATTCCGGTGCTTCCGGAATTGGTCGGGCGCGGCGACGATGTGACACGCCGTTTGAATGCCGGGTCGAGATATTTAATCGAAGAGATCGATCGGCTCCATGATGTGCATGTCGCAGTCGACGAATCGGTAGCCGTCTTTCATGTCGTTCTCCCTTTGGCGCCGATGAGCAACTCGGCCGCGCTGGGTCGTCACCCAGCCGGAGCGCGCGGACCGAGATTTGAAGTTTAGCCTAGATCCCCTCGCGTTTGCACGCATCGTGGACGCCGGGCTCGCGCGAAGATCACGACCTCAACAAAGCAGCCGATTCGGTTCGGGACACAAGAAAATGGCCGGAACAAGTTCCGGCCAAGTTTGAACAGGGAGGCTTCACGTCTGGGAGACGTGAGGGTCCGCAGACCCTCTTTCCAGGCACAAGTCCCGGAAACCTACATCGGCACCACGCGCCGACAGAAACTAGACGCGCCGCAACGCACATCTCAACATGGAACATTCTGCGCGCTGCTACCACCCGGAATTTCTTCTGGCTCGTCTGCAAAAACTGCAACGCTCCAAGGGAATTGTCCTCTCAAGATTGATTTTCAATGATTTACAGAGCTCAGCTGAGTCGGGTTTCCGCTACCTTACGCAATAGGAAATCACGGAAAACGCTGATCCGCTTAGAGGACCGCAGTTCTTCCGGGTAGACGAAATAGGCTTCGACTGGTGGGCCGGTCAGTTCAGGCAGGACCCGCACGAGCTCGGAATATTCGTTGGCCATGAAATCAGGCAGCGCGCAGATTCCGAGCCCGCTGACCACGGCACGAAGCATGCCGTAGAAATTGTTCACCGTCAGAATCGGCTTGCGTTCCCGTCCGGGCTTTATCCCGGTATCGAGCAGCCAGTTGATGTTCTGCACCGGAGGGCGAGAATCGTCGCCGTAGACGATCAGTCGGTGCTTGTCCAGGTCCTCGACCCTTTGCGGCATGCCGAGCTTCTTGATGTAGTCCGGCGCGGCGTAGATATGAACCTGGATACTGACGAGGTGGCGCTGGATCAGATCCGGCTGTCGCGGCGGCGCCATGCGTATCGCCACATCGGCCTCGCGCATCGACAGGTCGAGGTCGGCATCATCGACCACCAGGCTGACCTGGATTTCGGGGTAGAGGTCGAGGAATTCCCGGATGCGCGGTGTCAGCCAAGTCGAACCGAAGGCCACCGTCGTCTGGATCTTGAGCGGTCCTTTGGGTCGATCCTTCGATTCGGAGATCAGGCCTTCTGCCATCGACAGTTTGGCGAATACGTCGCGAGCCGTTCGGAACAACAGCTCACCCTGCTCGGTCAGGATCAAGCCGCGGGCATGGCGGTGAAACAGTGGGACACTCAAGCTTTCCTCGAGCGCGCTGATCTGCCGGCTGACCGCGGATTGGCTGAGGTTCAACGACTCGCCGGCATGCGTGAAACTGCCTGCCTCGGCCACGGCGTGGAAAACCCGCAACTTGTCCCAATCCATCCCTGCTTCCCCTGAGCGCCGCGACAGGAATCGCACTTGCCCACTATTTTGCGGCGCGCACGCTGACTGGTTGCTCCTGCGCTGCCAGAAACTTCTCCGCCTCGAGTGCGGCCATGCATCCCATCCCGGCGGCGGTGACTGCCTGGCGAAAGATCTTGTCTCTGACGTCGCCCGCGGCAAAGACCCCCGGAATTGCGGTTTCGGTCGAGTCCGGGCGGGCCAGGATATAGCCCTCCTGGTCGAGCGGGAGCTGCCCGGCGACGAACCCGGTCACCGGCGTATGCCCGATCGCGACGAAAACGCCATCACAGGTTTTCTTGGTGAGGGCGCCGATGCGCAGGTTGCGTAAGCGGATCCCGGTGACGACAGGCGGTTCAGGCACGCCGAGGATCTCCTCGACGACGCTGTCCCAGACAATGTCGATCTTGGGGTTACGGAACAGCCGATCCTGCAGGATTTTCTCCGCCCGCAACGCATCGCGCCGATGAACGAGGGTCACCCGGCGCGCGTGGTTGGTCAGATAAATTGCTTCCTCGACCGCGGTATTGCCGCCCCCGACCACGACGACGTCCTTGCCGCGGAAGAAAAATCCGTCGCAGGTGGCACAGGCCGACACCCCGAAGCCGCGGAAGACCTCCTCGCTCGGCAAGCCGAGCCAACGAGCCTGGGCGCCGGTCGCGATGATCACCGTATCGCCCGTATAGAGATCGCCCGAATCGCCGGTGGCGACGAAGGGCCGGCGGGCGAGATCGATCGCGACGATCAGGTCGAGAATCATCCGGGTACCGACGTGTTCGGCCTGTTGCCGCATCTGTTCCATCAGCCACGGGCCCTGGATGATATCGGCGAAGCCGGGGTAGTTCTCGACATCGGTGGTGATGGTCATCTGGCCGCCCGGTTGCAGCCCGGTGACGAGGATGGGCTGCAAATTGGCGCGCGCCGCATAGATAGCTGCGGTGTAGCCGGCCGGTCCTGCGCCGATGATCAGGACCTTGCTGTGATGACGCTCGGGCATTCCGGACACCCCGGTTGATCGACCGACAAATTATATCATTCTTCGGCGGTGCGGCGGGAAGGAGTGGGGCTAAAAGCCGAACATGTGGTCGAGGCTGAACGAGCCGTTGCTGCCGATCAACCCATGATAGCCGAAGAGCCGGCACGTCGTGTCGCGAATCATCACATAAGCGCCGGCTCCTGCGTGGGCTCGCGTCGGCGCATTAAAAACATCTCGATAGTACCAGAGCCGCGAACCCGAACAGGGGATCGCCAAACTCGTCCGGGCTACCTCGCGCCCGCCGCCGTCGTGGAGAATGATCTCAGTGGCGCTCGCTGCCCGCCACGGACGCGATGCGGGGTAGATCAGCTGGCACAATGTGTCGTAGCCAGTCTCGCCGAGCCTTAGGAACAGGCGGGTCGACAATCCCGGGGGACGCCCGCTGTAGGATTGCGGCTCGTCGCGATAAGTCAAAATCGTGTTGAAGACATGCGCCCCAAAACTGGTTTCAGCAGCATGACCGCTGCGCCGGTGGCGATAGCGAAACAGCGCGTGAAGCCATCCATCCGCGGTGCCCCCTGCGGAAAAGTCGTAAATCAGCTCGACATGGCCATAGCCGTCGTGCAGAGCCTCGATCCCGGCGACCTCGTCCAGGTCGAGTGCCGCTTGGTGTGCCCGCGGCACTCGCCCGAAAGGATAACGCAGAACTTCGTTTCCCTCGGGGTCATAAACCAGCGCGGCAATCGGCAGCTCGGCTTGACCGACGGCCATCGGTGTCGGCAGTACAAAGCTCTGCCATTCATCGAGCGGCATGATCGGGGCGGGCAACAAATAACCCTTGCCTAGAGTGCCCGCGAGCCTCGGGAGATCGGGGTCAGCTGGCAAGTCGGCGCGTTCGACATTGACATGTGCGATCCGCCGGCGGCTGCGATCGAGGATCTCGTAGCGGGGCCGCACCATATGCTTCCCCGCGCGCAGCTCGACCTGGCTCGGCCAGCTCAGGCCCGGTAGGACTTTGCCGATGTCGACCGCACGGGTCGCAAATGGCGGAATCGGCTCGGAGACCGGCGCGAAGTGCTCCTCGCCCATGGGATTGAGACGAATGTCGCAGGGCGGAACCCGGATGGGGTGGCTGTTCTGAAGCCAGAGCACGACTCGCTCGCCAGGGCCGGGCGCAGGGAGGCCGGCATATCGGTCTGCGGGCCAAGCGTTCGCGTCATGCGTGGAGGAGAGCGAGCAATCGGTACCGGCACGATCGCCGCTGGCGATCTCGAGGCTGGCATCGCCGAATATGTCGAGGGCGTATTTGACGACGTCGTGCCCGGCCGCTCCGACGATGTGGAGAAACAGCTGACCGCAGAACTTGGTGAGGTGGAAGCGGTCGCGGATTTCGCGGCTATCGAGGACGATCGTGCTCCCGGCCGTTCCACAGCTTTGACACCACTCGGCGAGGATTTGCCCATCGCCGGCGAACAGCGTCACCCAGCAGGTTACAGTTTCCGCGCCGTAACCCGACCAGTAGTTTGCGGTCACGAGCCGGGTATGCAATCCGTCCGTCTCACGGAAAAAAGCAAAATTGGTGGCGAAATTGAGCGGGTCGAGATACGCGTGTCGGTTGGTCAGACGCTCGACGGGGATTCGCATAGTGTCGAGGCTGAACACCTCTGCGCCATTGGGCAAATAGGGCTGGAGCTGCGCGATTGTGCGCTCGGCGTCGAAGGCGGCGACGAACACCGACCGGGCGCGCGCGCCGGCGAGCTCGGTCACCGGCTTTGTTTTATGGCCGAAGACGGTGGCCCCGATCCGAGCCACTTGTTGGACATAGGTGCCGGCGATTTCGGCCCTGTCGAGGCAGAAGATCTCGTTGAAGGCCTCGGCCGCACCGCTCGGATCGTAGACAGCAACCGGAGCTTTGCGCGTCAGCATGCCGACCAGAGCCTGCCCCGGTCGGGCGGCGCTCGGATGGGTCAGCGCCTTATAGAGTGTGTTGCCCCCGCGGGCGTTGTCGAAGGTCTCGATGCGCAGGGCCATGGCGGCGAGCCGATTTCGAAAGCAGCGGGCGGCATCCGCTCCGATACTACACCCTACGCGGAGGGCGCAAGCCGCCACGGAATTTACCGTGAACCGGCTCGGTCCCGCCCGATGGATGCTCTGCCGAGGCGTCGGCAAGGCCAGGGTGGCGCCTCTCCAGAAGCGCTGAGACCGTGGCGCGCCGCTGCCAGATCGATCCCGGCCTTGGTGAAAAGCTGCGCCACATAGCGAGTGGTCAGCACGGCGATCAACGCGCCGGCGAGGCTGTCTCCGAGGTAGTGAGCGCCAACCACGACGCGGCTCATACATACAATCGCCGCAACGAGGATGTAGAAGAGAAGATGCCGCGGCCAAAGAAACCAGAGAGCCGCCATCAGCGCGACGATCGTGGCGCTATGCCCCGAGGGAAACGACCAGTGGTCGGGCCGCCAACTGAGCCAGGTAAAACCGTAGACATCGGATTGGAAGAGCAGTTTTGGTCGGGGTCGTCCGAAGAGAACCTTCAGCACATCGACGACCATGCCCGAGGCGGCCATCGAAAGAAATAAGAATGCCGGAACTCCTGACAGCGCGCGCAGCGGCAGGGCGAACTGCTGCAGTCGGGGCAGCACGCCGCCCCAGTGCAGCGCAATGAAAGCAAGGCCGAAGATGGTCAGATAGCCGTAAGTCAAACCGAGGCGCCCTGCGAAGTCGAAAAGCGAGCGCAGGTCGTGATCGCGGGCGTGGAAGAACAATGCGAGCGGACGGTCCGCAACACGGATCGAGATCACCACCAGAAGCGCCGTTGCCG
>Ga0306921_10008395_pt1 | contig 10912 bp, 9 predicted proteins | sample sta12Cox44000080_FD_203760 | JGI IMG/M metagenome (GOLD analysis project Ga0306921, IMG submission 203760) | Lab enrichment of tropical soil microbial communities from Luquillo Experimental Forest, Puerto Rico - statoxic.12C.oxic.44.000.080 (v2)... | ecosystem: Environmental > Terrestrial > Soil... | reverse complement strand
TTCCGCCACGGTGAGGAGCGACGCCAGATCGAGCGCCATGTGCCAGCCCGGGTTGTAGGTCCGGCCGCCGTCGACGTGCGTGCGCGCCGCGCGATGCTTGAGCGATTCGATCCGCTTCAGGGCCTCGCGCAGCTCGTGCTCGGTGCGGATGAGTCCGACCAGACCCTGCATCGTGTCTTGCAGATCGGCCTGGATCGCATACGGGTTCTCGCCGCCGCCGCGGGTGAACGGCTCGAGCATGTCCCTGGCGTACGATTCGACCTGACCCGAGTCGACCGTCAGCTGCCCGCCGAAGTCCTTGGCGTGGAGCGCCGCGTAGAGCCCGGCCCGCCGGCCGAACACCAGCAGGTCGGAGAGCGAGTTGCCGCCCAGGCGATTGGAGCCGTGCATGCCGCCGGCCACTTCGCCGGCCGCGAACAGGCCTTTGACTGTCGCGGCGGTCGTGTCGGCGTCGACGCGCACGCCGCCCATGATGTAGTGGCAGGTCGGCCCGACCTCCATCGGCTCCTTCGTGATGTCGACGCCGGCCAGCTCCTTGAACTGGTGATACATCGACGGCAGGCGCTTTCGGATGTAGTCGGCCGGCCGGCGCGTACAGATGTCGAGGAAGACGCCGCCGTGTGGGGTCCCCCGCCCGCCCTTGATCTCGGCGTTGATCGCCCGCGCGACCTCGTCGCGCGGGAGCAGGTCGGGCGTGCGCCGGTTGCTCTTCTTGTCCGTGTACCAGCGGTCGGCTTCCGCCTCGTTGTCGGCGGTCTCGCCCTTGAAGAACTCCGGGATGTAATTGAACATGAAGCGCTCGCCCTTGGTGTTCTTCAGCGTGCCGCCGTCGCCGCGCACGCCCTCCGTGACGAGGATGCCGCGCACCGACGGCGGCCAGACCATCCCGGTCGGGTGGAACTGGACGAACTCCATGTCGATCAGGTCGGCGCCGGCCCACAGCGCGAGCGACTGGCCGTCGCCGGTGTACTCCCACGAGTTCGACGTGACCTTCCACGCCTTGCCGACGCCGCCCGTGGCGAGCACGACCGCCTTGGCCTTGAAGAGCACGAGCTTGCCGGTGTTGCGCCAGTAGCCGAAGGCGCCGCACACGCGGTCGCCGTCCTTCAACAGGCGCTCGACCTTGCACTCCATGTAGACGTCGATGCCCTGGTGGATGCCGTGGTACTGGAGCGTGCGGATCATCTCCAGTCCGGTACGATCGCCGACGTGCGCCAGTCGCGCGTAGCGATGGCCGCCGAAGTCGCGCTGGAGGATGCGGCCGTCCTTGGTGCGATCGAACAAGGCGCCCCAGCGCTCGAGCTCGAGCACGCGGTCGGGCGCCTCCTGGGCGTGCAGCTGCGCCATCCGCCAGTTGTTGAGCATCTTGCCGCCGCGCATCGTGTCGCGGAAATGGACCTGCCAGTTGTCCTCGGGCCAGACGTTGCCGAGCGAGGCGGCAATGCCGCCCTCGGCCATGACCGTGTGCGCCTTGCCGAGGAGCGACTTGCAGACCAGGCCGACCGACACGCCCTGTGCCGCGGCCTCGATCGCCGCGCGCAGGCCGGCGCCGCCGGCGCCGATCACCAGGACGTCGTGCTCGTGTGTCTCGTAATCCTGTTTCGCCATCAGATGATCCTCCAGTCCCGAATGATGCCCATCGAGACCAGCCGGATGTAGAGGTCGGTCAATCCGACGCTGAAGAGCGAGAGCCAGGCGAACATCGGGTGGCGCTCGTTCAGGCGCGTCACGAAATGCCAGATGCGGTAACGTCCCGGCGCCTTCGAGAACACGTTGACGTGGCCGCCGCAGACGTGACGGCAGGAGTGACACGAGAACGTGTAGCCGGCCAGGAAGATCACGTTGATCCACATGACCAGCGTGCCCACGCCGATCCCGAAGCCGCTCGGGAACCGGAACGCGAGGATCGCGTCCCACGTCAGCATCACGATGAAGAGCACCGCGACATACCAGGTGTAGCGATGAAGGGCCTGGAGGATCAGCGGAAACTTCGTCTCACCGGAGTACCCGCGCTTGAGGTCGGGCACCGCGCAGGCGGGCGGCGTGAGCCAGAACGAGCGGTAGTACGCCTTGCGGTAGTAGTAGCAGGTCAGCCGGAACAAGCCCGGCCCGCCGAGGATGAGGAACGCGGGCGAGAGCAGCCCGATGATCGGCAGGTGGATGTCCGGCAGCGCGAACCCGAAGCTCTTGTGCAGGCACGTCTGCGACAGACAGGGCGAATAGAACGGCGACAGATACGGGTCGACGAAATAGTGCGCGTTCTGGAAGGCCGCCCAGGTCGAGTAGACGAGGAACGTGCCGAGCACGATCACGACCGTGATCGGCAGCGCCCACCACGGATCCGTCCTCAGGTGCGATGCCGTGATGGCAGGCCGCGATTGCCCGATCACCCGGCTGCTCATGTCTCCTCCCGCGCATAGGCCTTCATACCGTCTTGATAGAGATCGCCCCCGTGGCAGTCGTTGACCACGATGGCCGGGAACCCCTCGACCTCGAGCCGGCGAATGGCTTCCGTGCCCAGATCCTCGTAGGCCACGATTTCCACGCGCTTCACGAAGCGCGAGAGCACAGCCCCGGCCCCGCCGATGGCGCCGAAGTAGACGCCTTTATGTTGCTTGAACGCGTCCTTGACCGGCTGCGAGCGCGCGCCCTTGCCCATCGTCGCCTTGAGGCCGAGCTTGATCAGCGCGGGCGTGAACTTGTCCATGCGGCCGCCGGTGGTGGGCCCGATCGACCCGACGACGTCGCCCGGCCGCGCCGGCGACGGTCCGGTGTAGTAGATGATCTGGCCGCGGACGTCGATCGGAAGCTCTCTGCCCTCCTGGATCAGCGGCCAGAGCCGCCCGTGGGCGGCGTCGCGTGCGGTGTAGACCACGCCGCTGATCCGGACGCGATCGCCCGTCCTCAGTGACTCGACATCCGCGTCGCTGAGCGGCGTCGTGACGTCCTTGAGGCCGTCGGCCGCGGTCGTGACGCTCATGTCAGGAGGCGGCGTCCACGATCGCGTTCAAGGTGGCGCTCGGGCGCATCGCCTTCGACGTCAGGTCGGGATTCGGCCGGAAGTAGCCGCCGATGTCGACCGGCCGTCCCTGCGCCGCCTTCAGCTCGGCAAGGATCTTGGCCTCGTTTTCCTGGAGCTGCCTGGCCACCTTGGCGAAGCGCGCCTGGAGCTCCTTGTCCTGGGTCTGCGCCGCCAGCGCCTCCGCCCAGTACATCGCCAGAAAGAAGTGGCTGCCGCGCGTGTCGAGCTCACCCACCTTGCGCGACGGCGACTTGTCGCTGTCCAGGAATTTGGTATTCGCCGTGTGGAGGGCCTCGGCGAAGATCATGGCCTTGGCGTTACCGGTGGCGCGGCCCATGTGATCGAGGGCTTCCGCGAGGGCGAGGAACTCGCCGAGCGAGTCCCACCGGAGATGGCCCTCTTCCAGGAACTGCTCGACGTGCTTGGGCGCCGAGCCGCCGGCGCCGGTCTCGAAGAGCGCGCCGCCGTCCATGAGCGGCACGATCGAGAGCATCTTGGCGCTGGTGCCGAGCTCGAGGATCGGGAACAGATCGGTGTTGTAGTCGCGCAGCACGTTGCCGGTCACCGAGATCGTGTCCTTGCCCTCGCGCATGCGCTCGAGCGAGAAGCGCGCGGCCTCGGCGACGGACATGATGCGGATGTCCAGGCCGTTGGTGTCGTGATCTTGAAGATAGCGGGTCACCTTCTCGATGAGCTGCGCGTCGTGCGCCCGGTTCTTGTCGAGCCAGAACACCGCGGGCGCCCCGGTGATCCGGGCGCGCGTGACCGCGAGCTTCACCCAGTCGCGGATCGGCGCGTCCTTCACCTGGCAGGCTCGCCAGATGTCGCCCGGCTCCACCGCGTGCTCGATCAGAGTCGTGCCGCGCTCATCGACGATCCGCACGGTGCCGGCCGCCGTCATCTGGAAGGTCTTGTCGTGGGAACCGTATTCCTCCGCCTGCTGGGCCATCAGCCCGACGTTCGGCACGGTCCCCATGGTCCGCGGGTCGAAGGCCCCGTGCTGCCGGCAGCTCTCGATCGCCTCGCGATAGAGCCCGGCGTAACTGTGGTCGGGAATGACGGCCTTCGCCTCGTGGAGCTTGCCGTCCGCGCCCCAGAGCTGGCCGGAGTCGCGGATCATGGGCGGGATCGACGCGTCGATGATCACGTCGCTCGGCACGTGGAGGTTGGTAATTCCCTTGTCGGAGTTGACCATCGCCAGGCCGGGCCGTTTGGCGTAGCACGCCTGGATGTCCGCCTCGATCTCGGCCTGCTTGGCCGCTGGCAGCTTCTTGATCGCCGCGAAGAGGTCGCCCAGACCGTTGTTGGGGTCGACGCCGGCCTCCTTGAAGGCCGCCGCGTGCTTGTCGAAGACCTCCCGGAAGAACGTCCGCACGGCGAAGCCGAAGATGATCGGGTCGGACACCTTCATCATCGTCGCCTTGAGATGAATGGAGAACAGCACACCCTGCCGCTTGGCGTCCTCGATCTGCTCCTCGATGAACTTCACCAGCGCGGCGCTGCTCATGAACGTGCCGTCGATCACCTCGCCGGCCTTGAGCGGGATCTTGTCCTTCAGGATCTTGACGGCGCCGCTCTTGTCGACGAACTCGATGCGCGCGGTCGTCGCGTCGCGCACCGTCGTCGACTTCTCGTTGGAGGCGAAATCGCCCCGCGTCATCGTGGCGACGTGCGCCTTCGAGTCCGGCCGCCATGGGCCCAGCTTGTGCGGGTGCTTCTTCGCGTACTCCTTCACCGCGCCCGCAGCGCGCCGGTCGGAGTTGCCTTCCCGCAGGACCGGGTTCACGGCGCTGCCCAGCACCTTCGCGTAGCGCGTCTTGATGGCCTGCTCGGCCGGGGTCGCCGGATTCTCCGGATAGTCCGGAACCTTGTAGCCCTGGCCCTGGAGCTCACGGATCGCCGCCTTCAGCTGCGGCACCGACGCGCTGATGTTCGGGAGCTTGACGATGTTGGCGTCGGGCCGCTTGGCCAGCTCGCCGAGCTGCGTCAGCCAGTCCGGCACCCGCTGGGTCGGCGTCAAGTTCTCGGGAAAGTTGGCGAGGATCCGTCCGGACAGCGAGATATCCGCCGTCTCGATCGTGATCCCGGTCCCTCCGGTGAACTTGCGCACGATCGGCAAGAACGAGTAGGTCGCCAGCGCGGGCGCTTCGTCGATTTCTGTCCAGATGATCTTGCCGGGATCGCTAGGCATCTATCTCTCCTCGGAGGGGGGCTGCGCCCCCCTTCCGACCGTCGTCGCGCGCCTGACGGCGCGCTCCTCCGTGCCTCCCCCCAGGATTGCGCCGGCAAAGCCGGCGCTCGAACGGAGGTTGGTCACAGAGTGGCCTCCTTATGGCGATGTGCGTGGCATTCGATCGTCACCGCTACGGGCAGCGACGTGATGTGGCAGGGATAGGTGAGCACGTGGATGCCGAGTGACGTCGTGTCGCCGCCGTAGCCCTGCGGGCCGATGCCCAGGCGGTTGGCGCGTGCCAGCAGCTCCTTCTCGAGCGCGTCGAGCGTGGGATCCGGATTCGGCGAGCCGACCTCGCGGAAGAGCGCCTTCTTCGACAAGATCGCGGCCTTCTCGAAGGTTCCGCCGACGCCCACGCCCAGGATCAGGGGCGGGCACGCGTCGGGCCCGGCCATCTTCACGCACTCGATGATGAAGTCCTTGACGCCGTCGATGCCGGCGGCCGGAGTCAGCATCGTGTACTTCGAGCGGTTCTCGCAGCCGCCGCCCTTGGCCATGATCGCGAGCTTGAGCTCGGCGCCGGGCACGACGTCGACGTGGATCACCGCCGGCGTGTTGTCGCCGGTGTTCACGCGATCGAGCGGCGAGCGCACGATCGAGGCGCGCAGATAGCCTTCCTTGTAGCCCTGGCGCACGCCCTCGTTGATCGCGTCGTAGAGGCCGCCGCCCGTGACGTGCACGTCCTGGCCGAGCTCGACGAAGCATACGACGAAGCCCGTGTCCTGGCAGTACGGAATGCGACGGGTCCGGGCCATCTGCGCGTTGTCCTTCAGGATCTGCAGCACCTGCTTGCCGGCCGGCGAGCGCTCGGTGGCGAGCGCCCGGTCGAAGGCGCGCAGCATGTCGGGCTCGAGCTCCACGTTGGCGCTCATGCAGAGTTTCTTGACGGCGTCGACGACGGCGCTGACGTGCACGTCCCTCATGACGTGGCTCCCGGCCGGGATCGGCTTGACCCGAGCGGGTGGCCTCCGGGCGGCGGACTTCTTCGGCTGCCTCGCCTTCGCTCGCTTCGCCATCCGCGTGACTCCCTGGACTAGAGCTTCAGCTTGTCGACCAGCTCCCGCACCGCATCGGCGGACTTGTTGAACGCCGCCTGCTCGTCCGGCGTCAGCGTGATCTCGACGATCTGCTCGACGCCCGCGCGGCCGAGCTTGACCGGCACGCCGACGTAGAGCCCGCGCACGCCGTACTGGCCGTTCAGGTACGCGGCGCACGGCAGGATCTTCTTCTTGTCCTTCAGGATCGCCTCGACCATCTCGACGGCCGAGGCGCCGGGCGCGTAGTAGGCGCTGCCCGACTTGAGAAAGTTCACGATCTCGGCACCGCCGTTGGCGGTCCGGGTGACGAGCGCGTCGATCCGGTCTTTCGGCAAGAGATCGGTGATCGGGATCCCGGCCACCGTCGAGTAGCGCGGCAGCGGCACCATCGTGTCGCCGTGACCGCCCAGCACGAATGCCGTGACGTTCTCGACCGACACGTTGAGCTCGCGCGCGATAAACGTACGGAAGCGCGCGGAATCGAGCACGCCGGCCATGCCGATGACCCGCTCGGCCGGGAACCCCGACTTCTTCCACGCCAGCTGCACCATCGCGTCGAGCGGGTTGGTGACCAGGACGAGGATCGCGTTGCGCGAGCGGCGCGCCACCTGCTCGACGACCGAGCCCACGATCTCGGCGTTCTTGAACAGGAGGTCGTCGCGCGTCATGCCGGGCTTGCGCGCCATGCCGGCCGTGATGACGACCACGTCGGAGTCGGCCGTCTCGTCGTAGCCGTTGGTGCCGACCAGCGAGGAATCGAACCCGTGCACCGGGCCGGCCTGGGCCAGGTCGAGCGACTTACCCTGCGGGATGCCCTCGATCACGTCCACGAGCACGACGTCGCCGAGCTCCTTTTCTACCGCGTACTGGGCGACGGTCGCGCCGACGTTACCAGCACCGACGACCGTGATCTTCGGTCTCGCCATCAGAGTTTTACCTCGCTAGCCATCGGTGTGGTTCTCCCCGCGCGGCGTTCGGAGCCGAGCCGGCTCCCGACCGAACCCGGTGTGCCCTCGATGCGGCTCATCTGACCGATTTCAATGACGCATTACTCTAACGCGCCGCGCTGACAGAATCAAGAACGCGGCGGCTTGCCGAGCGCCGCGATCAGTGCTCGCGCGATCAGCCGGCCCCGTAGCGCCATGACGGCGCGACCGGTCCGCGCCCGCGCCGCGGCGGGCCAGCCGAAGTACCCGGCGCCGCCCGGGCCGAGCTCGCGAAAGTTGCGCGCCCCCCGCGCGAGTCCGCGCCGATAATCGAACCACGCCGGCGCCAGCCGCTGCGCGACGCGACGGCGGACCAGCTTCGGCTCGACCGAGAGCATCATCGCGGTCTCGAGCTCGCCAGAGTGCCACTCGCCGCCCGGATTCGGGCTCCGCATGAGCGCCTGGATCCGGCGATTGACCATCGGCGTCGGCGGCTTCGCACCAGGCGCGAAGCCGGCGACGAGCACCCGAAGACGGCGCCGAGCCAGCACGCGCCGGGCCTCGGCGATCGTCGCGAGGTGATCGGGATCGGCCTGGTAGTTGGTCAGGACGAACAGACGAAAGCCGTGGTCCGCGAGCCCTCCGACGACCTCGACGATGAGCCGCCGCAAGGTCGGCCGCGAGAGCGACACCGTGCCCGGCCAGCCGATCGCCAGCGTGCTCACACCGTATGGGATCGACGGCGCCAGAACCGGGCGCCACCCGGCGCGCCGGAGCTGCGGCGCGATCCGCCGGGCGAGCTCTTCGGCGCCGCGCCAGTCGACCAGGAGCGGCAGGTGCGGGCCGTGCTGCTCGACGGCGCCGAGCGGAAGCAACACGACGGCGCGGGGATCGCGCGCGATCCTTGCTGCACCGGGTGAGGTCAGATCGCCCAGGCGAATCAACCGGACAGACCGAGCAGAGGAGAGACAGCGAGTCGGCGGAGCCAGCGGATCGAGTCCGCCGGCGAGAGGCTCATCGGGCAGACCTCCGTGCAGTTGCCCTGCCCGTGGCAGCGTGCAAGCGCGTCGTCGCCAGGAGGACTCGCCAGCGCGCCTCACGCTCGCCGTCACGGTGGTCCAGCCCGAGCGTCAGCGCCCGGTTCAGCGCGGCCGCTCCGGGAAATCGCTCGTTGTGACCGACCATCGTGCTCGCCGAGACGCACATTCCGCAGCCGATGCACTCGATCGCCAGGTCGATCTCGCGGCGCTCGGCCGACAGCCCGGACACCCTGGCGTAGGGCTCGGCGTTCTCGCCCGGCGTGAGCGCCGCGCCGACGTCCTGCAGCCTGGCCGCGAACAGGGTCATGTCGACGACGAGATCGCCCAGGAGCGGAAAGTGATAGAGCGGGCGCACACTGACCGGCCCGGGGCCGCGCGACTCGAGCCGCGTCCGGCAGGCCCGGCGTTCGCGTCCGTTCACCACCATCGCGCACGACCCGCACATCCCGACGCGGCACGCGTAGCGGAACGCGAGGGTCGGGTCCTGCGCGCGCTGGATCTCGACGAGCGCGTCGAGCACCGCCGTGTCGGATGCCGCAGCCACCCGGTACTCGGCCAGACGCTCGGTGTCCAGCGAAACACGCGCAGCGTGACGGATGACGTCATGGTCGGCGTTATACTACCGCCACTTCCATGTCCTCGCGTCACGACCGGCTCGAGCTTCTCGACCGCTATCTCCGGATCCCGACGATCAGCCGCCAGGTCACGCCCGAGATGATCGACTCGGTCCGCACCCTCTGGCGCGGGCTCGGCCTCGAGCTCACACCGCTGGCACCCGAGGACGGCCGGGGCACGCCCGCCCTCTACGGCGAGCTGCCCGGGCCCGAAGGGGCGCCGACTCTCCTCCTCTACGGCCACTACGACGTCCAGCCCACCGGCGACGTGGCGCGCTGGAAGTGGCAGGGCGTCCAGTGCGAGCCGTTCGTGCCGGCGTACTTCCTGGACGGGCGCGCGGTGGAGCCGCGCCTGGTCGGCGACGCGGCGCTGGACGAACTGGTCCTGGTGGCCCGCGGCGGCGCCGACAACAAGGGTCAGCACCTGTCGAACATCCTCGGCGCCATGGACGCGGTCCGCGCCGGCACCGCGTGCTGGAAGGTCAAGATCATCCTCGACGGCGAGGAGGAGCACGGCAGCCCGAACCTCGAGGCGATCGCCCGCGCCCACCGCGTGAAGCTCGCCGCCGACGTCCTCATCGGCTCGGACGGGCCCAAGCAGGAGAACGCCCCGACGCTCGTGATGGGCGTGCGCGGGCTCCTCACCGTCAACATCGTCGCGGACAACGGCCAGGCGGCGTCCGTCCACTCCGGCAACTACGGCAACATCGTGCCGAACCCGGTCCTGCCCCTCGCCCGGCTCATCGGTGACATCGAGGAGCGCGTCCGGGCCTGGTCGGCCCAGCACGAAGCCTTCCGGCGCGAGGCGAGCGCGGTGTTCGCGAAGTGGCAGGACAAGGCGGTGTGGACTCCGTTCTTGAAGCCCACCGTGAACATCAACAGCTTCATGTCCGACGGCGCCTCGCTGACCTTGCGTCGCACGATCATCCCGCGCACCGCGCACGCGCGCCTGGACATCCGGCTGACGCCCGACACGCCGGTGGCCGCCATGCGCGACATCGTCCAGCGAGCCGTCGCCGACCACCAGAGCCGCACGCCGGGCGTCACGTTCACCGTGGATGCCGACGGCCAGCCCGCGAGCTACACCTCGCCCGCGCGGCCGGAGTTCGGCTGGCTGCTGCGCCTGCTGGAGGAGCACGGCGCAGAGGAGCCGGTGGCGCTGCCGATCCTCGGCGGCACCCTGCCCTTGCACGTCTTCACCGACGTGCTGGGGATCCCCTGCCTGTGGATTCCCGCCGCGAACAGCAACAACCAGCAACACGACGTCAACGAGCACTACGTGCTGCGACACTTCTATCGTCAGACCCGGCTTTACGCCGCGATCGTGTCGTCGCGCCCGATGTAGCGGGCGCGCGCTAGTACCACCTCCACACCCGGACGATCGCGAAGACGATCGCCGCGAGCGCCAGCGCCAGCGGGAAGAGGGCGCGGTGCCAGCGGTGCGGCTAGAGCTGGCCCTTGCGGTAGGAGCGCTTCGCCGCGATCTTTCCGTTGTGCAGGGTGAGCAGGTCGCAGCCCTGCACCTCGAAGCGGGTAGACCCGCGCGGCGTCCCGGTGGTGAGCCACTCGACCACCGCGAGCTCGGGATGCGCGGAATGGCGGATCTCGTCCCAGCGGATATCGGGAACGCGATGGAACATCTCCTCGAGGAACTCGCGCACCGCCGGCTTGCCGACGACGCGTGAGCCCCAGGGATCCTTGCCGAACGACGCCTCGAAGATCACGTCGTCGGTCATCATGGCGAGGATCCCCTCGATGTCGTGCCCGTTCCACACCGTGTTGAACCGATCCACGAACGCTTCGCCGTCGAACGCCATCGTCCAGTCTCCTTTTAGAAGCGCGCCTCGGCCGGAGGCGCGGACTAGCTGGCGCGGGCCACGCCCCCCTTGGCGAGGCGCTCCAGGAACAGCACGTGATCGCGCGCCATCGCCTGGAACGATTCTTCCACATACGACTCCGCCGTCTGGAAGCCCGAGTTGGGCGCCTCACGGCGATCGGCGGTGACGGCCACCACCTGACCTGTCCGGGTATCGACCAGGC
>Ga0306921_10008394_pt1 | contig 10913 bp, 8 predicted proteins | sample sta12Cox44000080_FD_203760 | JGI IMG/M metagenome (GOLD analysis project Ga0306921, IMG submission 203760) | Lab enrichment of tropical soil microbial communities from Luquillo Experimental Forest, Puerto Rico - statoxic.12C.oxic.44.000.080 (v2)... | ecosystem: Environmental > Terrestrial > Soil... | reverse complement strand
AGCCCTACCCGCCATCTCAGGTTTATCCTCCAGAGGGCTATTATCCTCGGCAGGGTTATCCTCCGCTTCCGCCTGTCGTCGATGACGATGCGGACGATGACACGCTCTACGATCTGCCAGACCGTCCGCTGCCACCCGAACCGCGGGCCAACAAGCCGCGGTCCCCCGGCACCTATCGCGATGGGCGACAGTGGGGTTACCGAGACCTTCCGCCGAGCGACGAAGAGACTACGAGCCCGCGATTCCCGGAGCGCGCCCTTACTACGGAGTACCCGGCGCGATCCCACCCGGCCCAGCCGATTCGGCCAAACAGGATGCAATTCGGCGGGAGGCGATGCGGTCGCGAATGCCGATCAGCCCCGTTCAAATCGGTCCGGGACCAGACGATCCGCCTGTGACCGGATCGATTGGAGGCGGCGGCGACCCGCGCAATATGGCCGCATTGCTCATCTGGCGGCGCCGTCCGCATTTTCGCAACAGTTGGCGTATAAATGCATCCTAGGGCACGAAGCGTTTGGCATTCAGCGATCGGGCAGCGAGGTGAGGGGTGCATGAGATGAATCCCGTTTGGAACCCGGTCCACGAACGCGCAGCTACGCTCCCCTTTGACCAACAAACTGCCTCCGCCCGCGTCGTCGCCCGGCAGGAAAGTCCCACTGGGCGAAAGCAGCCCGGCAAAAGCACGGCCACATCGCTGCTCCTGCGATTTCTTTATTGGATTTACGAGCGCCGACTGCTTGATCAGCTCAAACAGGGGCCGGTGCCACGCCATGTTGGGATCATCCTGGATGGAAATCGCCGCCATGCGGCCAAGCGGGGCGTGAGCGATCCATGTGAAATCTATCAGAGTGGCGCGGAGAAGCTGGACGAAATCCTGGACTGGTGCTCCGAGCTACGTATCCCCGCGGTGACACTTTGGGTGTTTTCGACTGAGAACCTCAAGCGATCCCAGGCGGAAATTTCCGGCATCCTTTCTGCGATCGAAGCCAAGGTAGCGGCGCTTGCTCACGATCCGTTCATGCACCAGAAACGCGTCCGCATACAGGCCATCGGTCGCCTCGACCTCCTACCGGAGTCTGTCGTTGCCGCGATTCGTGCGGCCGAGACGGCGACTGCGCAATACAATTTGATGACATTGACGATTGCAGTTGGGTACGGCGGACGGGAGGAAATCTCCGACGCTGTTCGTAGCTTTCTCAAGACGCAAGCTCGGGAAGGAGCGTCATTGTCCGATGCGATCGAGCGCATCACGCCGGACGCTATAGCTTGCCATCTTTATGCGTCAAACCTGCCCGATCCCGACTTGATCATCAGAACGAGTGGCGAAATCCGCTTGTCAGGCTTCCTGCTTTGGCAGAGCGTGCACAGCGAGTTCTACTTCACGGATGTGTTGTGGCCGGCATTTCGCAAGGTTGACTTCCTGCGCGCCATCCGTGCCTATCAGGCGCGCGACCGCCGCTTTGGTCGCTGAATCAAAGCAGTGCGTGTTGATGCCGCAGAACACCGCCCGGCTACCGGATTTTCGATCCAGCTTATGTCGGCATGGGGTCAAATTGCGAAATGTTCACGGCGAGCAAATGTTGGCCGGTTTGCCTCTCGCCCTCGAGAACGACAAGACATTTTGTGCTGCTATCAAGGGCGGGTAAAAGCTCGATGATTTCTAGATCGTCAACTCGGGAGCGACTGAGAAAGCGCAGGTCGAAACGTTAGCGCGCAGCACAACGTCCGCTCTTGGAGATAGAACCGTTCATTGTAGTCTTCTGTCTGTGGACCGCCCGCCGAGCCTAATTGTCGGACGAGCAATTGCAGATGCCGTCATGCTAAACTACTTGAATTTTCAAGTCATTTGAAAAGCACGCCAGCGCCTGTAAGAATAAAAACTGGGGCATGTGCAGGTGGTAGGGAGAGACGCGGTGCCGCGATGGTTACGGTTTCTTGCGCCAGTTTGTCTGCTGGCTAGCATGTCGACGGCGTTTGGGCAAAGTCCGAACGAACAGATTTCGATATATGCGATAGACGGTCTTGCTCTTGGTGCACGTATTCCCTTCGATAGTTCAGCTTACCGACAGTACAAATGTGATCCGAGCGACCAATTCGATGGATTTACGTGGTGCCAAAAAACACGCCAGGAGAGGGAGCGCGGTGGCTCGTCCAGTGCCACGTACTCAGTTCTTCACTCTCGTGACGGAAGCGTTGTTTACGTCAACCGTTATCAAGCGCCAGCTTTCTTCGGTTCCAAGGAAGCCGATCGCCCCATTCAGTCCTACTCACGGAAATTCGGTGAGTCGCCGCGAACAACGGTAAGGATGCCACACCAATCAGGACTTGACGGAATTCTTGCGTCATGGGGAAAGACCGTATTGGAACCGCTCGACGCCGAGAATAGGAAAGCCTTCGCGGAAGGGAGACGTCTCAGCAAGGGATATTACATCGATTTTATCGGCAACTTTGATCGCTCCGCTAAAGAGGGTTTTCCGCTATACCGTATCACCGGAGGTCCAGGGTTCATTTGGGTTGCGAGTTTTGATCAGAAAGGTCGTGGTACTCTCCGAATCGTGGCGGTAGATGCATCGGCATTCTATCCAGAACTCGTTGCAAATCCGCTGCCAAGCGAAACCCGAGACATTAGCCCAACAGCAGCCGCAAGACCAAACGCTGATGTCGACATTGCCCTTCAGCGAGCCGAAAAATCAGCGGAAGAGGCAAAGACGGAATCGAAGGTTGCTCGTGAGGAGGCTGAGACAGCGAAGCGCGATGCGCAACTCGCTAAAACTGAAGTTGACAGGCTGAACACAGAGAGAGCGACGCTTAGTGCCGCGCTTGAAAGATCAGAAACGGACAAAACCGCAGCCGAGGGCAAAGCTCAAGCAATGCAGTCTGTCGCTTATGGCGCGATCATCATCGCGCTTCTCGCAATTGTCTCAGCCGTCATTTTCGTAGGCCGGAACAAATCAACGTCAGCCAGGCACCGATGGATTGGGCCCGAGACAACTCCGTTGGAGGTCACAGGACATTCCCCAGTCGCTGAAACTCAACCCAAATCAACCGGCGGCGAGCCGCAGCCTTCGGGGGTTACTGACGTACGTTCATCTCCATCCGAAGCTGCTCAAGCATCAACTTCGAATGTGGATATCGTAGGAAGCCAGAGCGAGAGCGGCGTATCGGAGACCAAGTCGAAAGCGAATTAGGACACCGCCGACCGGGACGTGACGATGCCTGCCGAGAAGGTGCTTTCTGAAGCCAAGCACCAAACTGAGTCTGTGCCAGTTTGCAGAGAAGGGTGTCCCGATTAAGGACCGATTTCGGGCGCATACTGCGAGTATGTTCCACCTTCCTGCGAGCGCTCCCTATCTGCTGGCGGTTGTGGTGGCGATATACCTCGTCTACTTAGCCCTTCACTGAACATGCCAGAGGCAAGCCGGGGAACGGGACATGGCGTTGCTTTCGATCAGGATGAAACAAAAGATGGGCCCCGTCGCTGAGGTCTTAGGTTGGATATTTGTTCTATCGTTAGTTTTAGGTCCCTGGATTGCGTGGTTTATTGGTGAGCCCAACCTCGTTCGCGAAGGCGAACTGTGCGGTCCCGGCTATCGATGGACCTATGCTCAACCGAGATTCGCTGACTCCGATTTATCCTGCGAGCCTGAGTGATTGCCTTATTCAAACTGATCCACTGTCGGGCGCGCGGCTGACTCGCCTTCCCCATCCGGGGGCTTATGTTCCGGCCGTGTCACAGGGGTACCTCTCCCGAAAGCTCTCCCGACCCCTCCCGACCAAAGACGGCGGCACGTTGCGCACGGTCCTAGATGCCCGCGCCTACATGCTTCGGCTGTCGAGGGATCGGGAGCGAAGCGCCCGGTGGCAAAGGGCGGCCCAATTACTCCTTGCGAAGGCCGATGTCGGCGCTGTCAGCAGGCAACTCGAACTCGCGTTGCTGTATGACGGCAAGCTCGACGTTAGGGCGATGGCATGAAAACCCGAACGCACTTCACCTTCCGCGTCGATACTTGGACACCTGAGCCAGCCCGAAAACCAACGCAGATGACGCTATTGGCGCATCGCTGAATCGTTCCTAATATTTGCCTGGCCGCCCATTGGATGCCGTCAGGCATGAGTAAGCACGAGAACATCGCGAAAGCACTCAAAGCTCGCCTTTCCGAGCTGACGACTCGCCTCGGTGAGATCGACAGCGAGCTTCGCAAACCGCTGTCCGCTGATCTCGAAGAGCAGGCAACTGACCTCGAAAATCAGGAGGCGCTTGAAGCCATTGAGAATTCTGAAATTCATGAAATCCGTCAAATTCAAGAGGCGCTAAAGCGCATCTCCGAAGGTACCTACGGCATCTGTGCCCATTGCGGTGAAGATATTGACCCCAAACGTCTGGAGGCGCTGCCGACTGCGACTAGATGTATTTCATGCGCCGCGTGAAAATTTATCGTCGGCACTGACCTGCAAGGATTGCTGCGAAAGTGGTCCGCCACGGCCGCGAGCAGGGTAACGAGGCCTCCGCCATGGACGGCCTCTCAAATCTTTCAAAGAGGAAAGTTGGCCGGCGATGCCACAGGTATGCCGCGATGAGCACACTCCGCTCGATCGCCGCCAGCGCCGCGCTGTTGACGCTGCCGGCAGCGGCGCAAGATCACCGCTTCGAGGCCGACCCCGTCGTGACGGTGCGCGAGAATTTCGTTGCCTGTGATGTGCTCTCGCAGTTACAGCGCGTCATGGACAACCCGCGTTTTCTGCTTACCGGTGAATGCGAGCCGCTGAGCGCAGGACGTCGGGTCCGTATCTATGCAAGCCGCGGGCCATATGTTTGTATCTATCCAGAAGATACGATCACGCCGTGCAAATGGACACACGAGAAAGTACTGTCGAAATAGTCCCTCAAATGCGCCAGCGGTGACGCGCGAAGCAGAGGAGGATTGGGCGCGTCAGAATCGCGGCCCGCGAATTCCAGCATGCTAACGTGAAGACTGCACGCTCGCGGCGTGGTATTGTTCCGTTTACGCACCTCGCGCGGGAGGGGCGTATGACAGTCACCATCGGACGGCGGGAATTGCTGGCTGCATTCGGCGGCGCGGCGGCGGCATGGCCGCTCGCAGCGCGCGCGCAGCAGCCGGCGATGCGGGTTATCGGGTTCATGAGTAGCCGCTCGCCTAGCGAATCGGCGAGCGAGGTCGCAGCGTTTCGCCGCGGACTGGCCGAAGCCGGATTTGTCGAGGGACAGAATCTGGTGATTGCATTCCGATGGGCGGAAGGTCGCTATGACCGATTGCCCGCATTGGCAGCGGATCTCGTTGAACTACGAGTGGCTGTACTCTTCGCGGCAGGCGGGCCTCCCTCGGCTCTTGCGGCAAAGGCGGCGACTTCGACGATTCCTATCGTCTTCTCGGCGGCCAGCGACCCGGTCTCCCTGGGTCTGGTCGCCAGCATCAACCGGCCGGGCGGCAACGTCACGGGCATGAGCATTTTATCCGCGGAACACCCGACGAAAAGCGCCCAGCTACTGAAAGAAGTGGTACCCGCGGCTACCATGATTGCTTATCTGGTGAATCCGTCGGCCGGTCGAATCACCGAGTTCTACTCGAACGTAGCGGTGACGGCGGCGAGTGCTCTGGGGATTCAGGTTCACGTGCTCAACGCCAGCACGGAGCATGACTTGGATGAAGCCTTCGCATCCTTGGTAAAGCTGGGCGTTGGTGGGGTTGTCGTGCAAGGTGAGCCGTTTTTCTTCAGCCAGCGTGACAGGATCGTGGCACTTTCTGCACGACACGCGGTAGCTGCGATCTACAATTTTCGCGAATACGTCTTGGCGGGCGGGCTGATGAGCTATGGAGCAAGCTTGCCAGACTCGTATCGTCGGGCCGGCGTCTATGTCGGCAGGATTCTCAAGGGAGAGAATCCCGGCGACCTTCCCGTAATGCAGGCCACCAAATTCGAGTTAGTGATCAATCTCAAGACCGCCAAGACCCTCGGCCTCCAAATTCCTGACAAGCTGCTCGCACTCGCCGACGAGGTGATCGAGTGATCAGGCGGCGCGAATTTATGTCACTGCTCGGCGGCGCGGTGGCCGCTTGGCCGTTCGCGGCGCACGCGCAGCGGGGTGAGCGGGTGCGACGGATCGGCGTGCTGATCGGAGTTGCTGACGACGCAGAAACGAAGGCCTGGGTTGCCACTTTTCGCAAACGGCTTGACGAATTGGGCTGGCAGGTCGGCCGCAATGTGGACATCGACGAACGCTGGACCGCGGGCGACCCCGAGCAAAACCGGGTCTTTGCTGCCGAAGTGGTCGCCAGCAAGCCGGATGCAATCTTTGCCTTCAGTTCGGTGGCGGTGGCGGCACTCCGGCGCGAGAGCCGCACGCTGTCGATCGTGTTCACCGCGATCTCTGATCCGGTGGGGAGCGGTTTCGTGGAGAGCTTGGCGCGTCCGGGCGGGAACGCCACGGGCTTCACGAATTTCGTGCCGACAATGGCGGCGAAATGGATGGAGGTGCTCAAGGAGATCGCGCCGCAGGTCCGGCGGACTGTCCTGATGTTCAATCCGCAAACTGCCCCCTATGTCGCCGAATATTACCAGCGCCCGTTTGAAGCCGCGGCTCCCTCGTTCGGCGTGGAGGCGGCCGCGGTCATCGTTCGACAAACGACCGACATCGAAGCGGCAATAGCCGACTTGGCCCGTGAACCGGGCGGCGGCTTGATCGTGCCGCCTGACAATTTTTCCTATGTTCACAGGACGCTGATCTTCGCATTGGCGGCTCGCCACCGCGTCCCCGCGGTCTACCCCTTCCGATTCATGGCGCGCGAAGGGGGCTTGGTATCCTACGGGGTCGACCTGGGCGAGACGTTTCCGCGCGCGGCCGAGTATATCGATCGCATCCTGAAAGGCACGAAACCGGCCGATCTACCTGTGCAAGCGCCAACCAAGTTCGAGCTGGCGATCAACCTCAAGACCGCAAAAGCACTCGGCCTAGAGGTACCGCCGACGCTGCTCGCCCGCGCCGACGAGGTGATCGAGTGACGCGGCGCGAGTTCATCGTGCGTTAGGATTGGTAGGCCCGATCCTTGGCTGGGCCGACCGGGAGGGGGACCAGTGACTGTGCTGACGAGGTGACCTTGTCTGGCGAAGGGGCGAAAGGGAGACCACCAAGCCGTGTTCGTTCCGCCGGAACGAAGGCGAGAACGCGCGCTGGCCGGACGCGCGAGACCCGCGCCGAGCTGGAACGGAGACTGGCCGAGGCGCTGGAGCAGCAGACAGCGACTTCAGAGGTCCTTCAGGTCATCTCAAGCTCGCCCGGCGAGCTAGAGCCTGTGTTCAAAGCCATGCTCGCGAACGCGGTGCGCATCTGCGAGGCAAAGTTCGGGTCGTTGCTGTTGTATGACGACCGTGGGTTCCGCGTTGTTGCACTCCACGGTGCGCCACCTGCCTATGTGAAATTGCGACAACGCGAACCGTTCATTCGCCCGCATCCTGAACACCCTCTTGGCCGGATCGCCAACACCAAGCAATTGGTTCACGTTCCCGACACCGCGACACTGCCTGAGCATGCACGGGCACGTCTCGTCGATATTGCCGGCGCTCGGACGATTGTCACCGTGCCGATGCTTAAGGAGGACAAGCTGCTCGGCGCGATCGCCATCTACCGTCAGGAGGTCCGGCCGTTTACCGAGAAGCAGATTGAACTTGTCAGCAATTTCGCGAAGCAGGCCGTCATCGCTATCGAGAACACTCGGTTGCTCAACGAGCTGCGCGAGTCCCTGCAGCAGCAGACAGCGACTTCGGAGGTGCTGGGTGCGATCTCCAGTTCGCCCGGCGAGCTGGAGCCAGTGTTCCAGACCATGCTGGAGAAAGCGACGCGCATCTGCGAGGCCGAGTTCGGCGGCCTCTACCTGTATGAAGACGGCGCTCTGCGCATCGTCGCAAGCCAAAATCTACCGCCCGAGTTTGTTGCGGAGCGCAAGCGCGGGCCGATCCGTCCTGGTCCGAACACTGGCCTTGACCGTGCCGCGAGAACGAAGCAAGTGGTTCACATCGCTGATCTCATGGCCGACTCGGCTTATGCCGAGCGGGACCCAATACGTGTCCACGCTGTCGAAGTTCTTCGCGCGCGGACTTTCTTGGCCGTCCCAATGCTCAAAGAGGACGAGTTGGTCGGGATCATTGGCATTTATCGGCAAGAGGTTCGCCCCTTCACCGATAAACAAATCGAGCTAATCAAGAATTTCGCCGCGCAGGCCGTGATCGCGGTCGAGAATACGCGGCTGCTCAACGAGCTGCGTGAGTCGTTACAGCAGCAGACCGCCACCGCCGACGTGCTCCAAGTCATCAGCAGTTCGCCGGGTGAACTGGAGCCGGTATTCCAGGCCATGCTTGAGAATGCGGTGCGCATATGTGAGGCCACTTTCGGCACTCTGCAACTGCGGGAAAGCGACGCCTTTCGGATTGTTGCAATGCATAACCCGCCGCCCGCCTTCGCTGAGGCCAGACGGCGGCATCCCTTGATCTATCCTACCGCGCACAATGCCATGGGACGCGTGATGGCTACCAAGCGCGTAGTTCACATTGCCGATTACACCCAGGAACTCGCCTATAAGCGGGGTGATCCTGCGGCTGTCAGCATTGTGGAGCTTGCCGGTGCGCGAACCCTCATCCTCGTGCCGATGCTCAAGGACGACGAGCTGATCGGCAACATCAACATCTACCGTCAGGAAGTCCGCCCGTTCACCGACAAACAGATATCACTGTTACAGAACTTCGCGCGCCAAGCCGTCATCGCCATCGAGAACACGCGCCTGCTCAACGAGCTGCGCGAGGCGCTGCAGCAGCAGACTGCGACGGCGGACGTGCTGAAGGTCATCAGCCGCTCTACCTTCGATCTGCAGGCTGTGCTCGACACGCTGGTTGAGTCGGTGGCTCACTTGTGTGAGGGCGATGCGAGCATATGGCGTCCTGACGGCGATGCGTTCAAGCTCGCTGCAACGTTCGGACAATCGGCGGCCCACATAGAGAAAATGAAAGAACTTTCGGTCCGACCAGGACGTGACACCTGCACCGGTCGTGCGTTGCTCGAAAGACAGACGGTTCACATCCCCGACTGTCAGGCCGATCCAGAGTATAAGCTACCCGCCGTATTAGGTGGCTTCGCTGCGATCGCGCAGGTTGCAGGAAATCGAGCCATGCTGGGGGTGCCGCTCCTGCGCGAAGGGGTTCCGATCGGCGTTTTGAACATCGCGCGCTCAGCTGCGCGGCCATTCACCGACAAACAAATCGAGCTGGCCACCACCTTCGCCGATCAAGCTGTGATCGCGATCGAGAACGTGCGCCTGTTCGACGAGGTGCAGGCGCGCACGCGCGATCTCAGTGAATCGCTACAGCAGCAGACCGCGACCGCCGACGTGCTCAAGGTCATCAGCCGCTCTACCTTCGATCTTGTTACGGTGCTCGAAACGCTGGTGGGGTCCGCCGCCCGTCTGTGCGACGCGGATAAGGGGTTTATCGCCCGCCAGGAAGGAACGGGCTACCGGCTCGCGGCGAACTTCGGATTTGCGCCCGAATTTGTGGAGCACGTGGGACAGGTTTTAATCAAACCCGGCCGCAACACGCTGGTCGGGCGAACGGCGCTTGAGGGGCGAACTGTTCATATTCCCGACATCCGCACCGATCCCGAATACACCTGGTCCGAGGCGATCGAGCGCAGTGGAGGCGTTCGCACCATCCTGGGAGTACCGCTGATGCGGGAAGGCGTCCCGATCGGCGTGTTCAATTTGGCGAGAGTGACCGTGCGTCCGTTCACCGAGAAGCAAATCGAACTGGTTTCGACATTCGCCGACCAGGCGGTGATTGCCATTGAGAACGTGCGGCTGTTCGACGAAATCCAGGACAAGAGCCGGCAGCTTCAATTGGCGAGCGAGCACAAGTCGCAGTTCCTCGCCAGCATGAGCCACGAGCTACGCACACCGCTCAACGCCATCATCGGCCTGACGGAGATGATGGTGACCAACGCAGGGCGCTTCGGCACGGAAAAGGCGCTGGAACCGCTGCGCCGTGTGAATGCCGCCGGGACCCACCTCCTGAGCCTGATCAATGAGATACTCGACCTTTCGAAGATCGAAGCCGGCAAGCTCGACCTCAATCTCGAGCCCGTGAATTTGTCCCGACTTATCGATGAGGTCATCGGCACCGCGGGACAACTCGCCGAGAAGAACCAGAACCGCCTCATCGTCGAAGCGCAAGAGAACCTGGGGAAACTCACCGCTGACTCTATGAGGCTCAAGCAGATTCTGCTCAATCTGCTGAGCAATGCCTGTAAGTTCACGAAAGAGGGCGAGGTCGCGCTGCGGGTGCGCAAGGTGGCGGACGGACGCGACTGGGTCGAGGTTGCCGTTGCGGATACCGGCATTGGCATGACGGCGGAGCAGCAGGCGAAGCTGTTCCAGGACTTCACCCAGGCAGATTCCCTGACGGCGCGGCGCTACGGCGGGACAGGGCTCGGCCTTGCCATCTCCCGCAAGCTCGCGCGCATGATGGGTGGCGATGTGACTGTGACGAGCGAGCCGGGTAAGGGCTCGGTGTTCACGGTGCGCCTGCCGGGGGGGTAAACGCCGTGCAACTTCCCCGCCGACAATTTCTGCATCTGGCCGCTGGCGCTGCCGCGCTGCCGGCCGTGTCGTGCTTCGCTTGGGCGCAGACCTATCCGTCGCGGCCGGTGCGTCTTATCGTGCCAATTGCGCCTGCCGGCGCGTCCGACATCACGGCGCGCCTGATCGGACAATGGCTGTCGGAGCGGCGGCCAGCAATTTGTTATCGACAACAGGCCGGGCGGCGGCAACAATATTGGTACAGAGGCGGTCGTACGTGCGCCTGCCGACGGATACACGCTCCTCCTGTGCGGTATTACCAACGCGACCAACGCG
>Ga0306921_10008393_pt1 | contig 10914 bp, 8 predicted proteins | sample sta12Cox44000080_FD_203760 | JGI IMG/M metagenome (GOLD analysis project Ga0306921, IMG submission 203760) | Lab enrichment of tropical soil microbial communities from Luquillo Experimental Forest, Puerto Rico - statoxic.12C.oxic.44.000.080 (v2)... | ecosystem: Environmental > Terrestrial > Soil... | reverse complement strand
GGACCTCACTACCTTTTGGACCACACTCAGGGTACCCGGCGCAGACAGCCCGGAGGAAGAGTCACCAAACGCATGGTGAATCTAGCGGGTCCTCTTCCCTGATCTCTGCCGTCACCCTGGCAAGAGTTTTACGGAGACTGACATGGCGCACGTACAGGTCACACTGTTGGAAGGCCGCACCGTCGAGCAGAAGCGCAGAGCTGTGAAACGCGTCACGGAAGTGTTGCAGGAAGAGTTGAACGTCAACCCGGAGAAGCTGACTATCACCTTCATCGAGGTTCCCCGGTACAGCTATGCGCGCAACGGGGTTCTGATTTCCGACCGCGGCACCGCAAAGGGATAAGTTGCCTCCCGGCATGGTAGAGGGTTGCTACAAAGAAAAGCCGTCCTCTTAATCGGGGCATTCAGATCACGCATCGGCCGCCCTGGCCAGGAACTCTTGGCAGCTTTGTCCCATTTCGGGCGTGGTTCTTGACGGTTACTCTCCGCCGGCAATACAGTCGAACTACTGGAGATACGAGCGCTTGGAAATCCTAAGCGGGACGACGTTTCTGCACTACGAAATTCTGGGGCGCCTGGGTGCCGGCGGGATGGGCGTGGTGTACCGGGCCCACGACACGCGTCTCAAGCGGGAAGTCGCTTTGAAGTTTCTCTCCGACGCTTTGCATCAGGACTCGTACGCTCTGGGGCGCTTCAAGCAGGAAGCGCAGGCTGCCTCGGGGCTGAATCATCCCAACATCTGCACCATCTTTGCCATCGAAGAGTGCGAGGGGCGCAACTTCATCGCCATGGAGCTGCTGGAAGGCCAGAGCCTCAGCGAGATGATAAATGGGCATGCCCTGAAGCTCGAGAAGATCCTCGACATCGGCATCCAGATCACCGACGCGTTGGACGTGGCTCATAATAAAGGCATCGTTCATCGTGATCTGAAGCCGGCGAATATCTTCATTACTATTCGTGGGCAGGTGAAGATTCTCGACTTCGGCCTTGCCAAGCTCACGCACGATCGGCACGCGGCCCTGGAAACCGCGGGGGGTGACAACCCCACGATGGCGCCCATCCATCTCACGTCGCCGGGAACCGCCGTGGGCACGGTGGCCTACATGTCGCCGGAGCAGGCACGGGGCGAGGACCTGGACGCCCGCAGCGATCTGTTTTCCATCGGTGCTGTCCTCTATGAGATGGCGACTGGACGAATTCCTTTTGATGGCAATACGACAGCCGTTATCTTCAATGGAATCCTTGAGCGCAATCCGCCTCCGCCTTTCGAGATCAATCCCAACATCAATCCCAGGCTGGAAGAGATCATCACCAAGGCATTGGAGAAAGATCCCGATTTCCGCTATCAGTCGGCAGCCGAGATGCGAAGTGACCTCAAGCGGCTGAAGCGGGACACGAGCTCTGGCGTGGTGCAGAGCTCGATTGGGGCTTCCGGTGCTACAGCTGCTGCCTCATTGCCGCGCCGGGTAGCAGTTGCGCAGAGCAGCGGTCCAGCTGCGCACCCCTCTAGCGGAGCGGTCATCCTCGAAACCGCCAAACAGCACAAGGCCGGTGCCGGAATCATCACGGTCGTCAGTCTGGTGATGATCGCCTTCGGTCTCTATGGCATGTACTCGATGTGGCATCGTGAAGGTGGTCCCACGGCATTCGAGAACATGACGATGGAGAAGTTCACCAACTCCGGCAAGGCTATGGTGGCCACGATTTCTCCTGACGGGAAGTACGTGGTGCACGTGGTAAACGAGGGCCAGGGAAAGCAGAGCCTCTGGATGCGGCACATTGCCACCGGCAGCAATACCCAGATCCTACCCCCTACCGAAACGCAGTATTTCGGAGTGACCTTCTCACCGGACGGCAACTTTGTGTATTTCGTCCGTCATGAGCCGCAGAATCCAGGATTGGGATACCTCTACCAGGTTCCGGTGCTGGGCGGGACGCCGCACCGGCTGATTGAAGATGTGGATAGCGCCGTTAGCTTCTCTCCCGATGGGCAACGCCTCGTGTTCTTGCGAGACAGCTCATCGGAAGCCATTGCCAAACTGATCATCGCCAATTCCGATGGCGGCAACGAACATGTGTTGGCCAAGTTGCCGCTGCCGGGTTACGCGGACCCGGCATGGTCGCCGGATGGCAAGCAGATCGCAGCGACCGTTACCGATCCGGGAGGCGCAAGCCTGGGCCGCGTTGTAGTCTTGAAACCGGAGAATGGCAGGGAAAAGACGATCTTTTCTGCCGCCGCCCTGCTCAACAAGCCTGCCTGGATGCCCGACTCCAGGAGCCTTGCGATTATCTTTCGCGATTTGACGACGAACTGGGATGGACAGATCGGAGAGATTTCGGTTCCCGGCGGAAAATTCCGCCGCATCACGAATGACCTGAATGCCTACAGCACCCTTACTCTCGCCATCACCAAGGATGGCCAGGAGATGGTGGCTACGCAGCTGACGCATGAAGCTGGTATTTACGTTCTTGATGCGGATGGCAAGGGCGGCGGGGCGACGATGGTCGACTCACGTGGCGACACAGGCGCGGGATGGCTGCCGGACGGACGTCTGGTGACCTCCGACGAGGATGGCCATATTTCCATCATGAATCCGGATGGCAGCGACCGCAATGTCATCTTCCAAAGACGTTTTCCAATCAACGGGATCTCGGTCTGTCCCGATGGAAACCGCGCTTTGTTTATGCTGCCCAACCGCGAAACCAAGGGGATTAGCGTGTGGAGTTTGAACCTGCAGGATGGGCGGGCTGCAGCCCTGACGAAAGGCAAGGTGGATCAGTCGCCTGTGTGTTCCCCGGATAGTAAATGGTTCGTCTACGAGGCGCTGGAGGGCGGCAGGAAGACTCTGATGCGGATGCCATTCGATGGTGGAGAGGCCAAGCAGGTGGTCGACAAGCTGGTGCAGGTTGCGTCAATTTCGCCTGATGGCAAACAACTCGCGATTTTCACCGTCGAAGGCACCGGACCGGTTGCGAATTTGAAAGGTGTGATTCAACTGATTCCAGCAGAGGGTGGCGCCCCTCTGAAAACCCTGCCCGTAAGCTCAAATATCACCGGCGGTTTCCAGTATTCGGCCGATGGGCAGTTCCTTTACTACCCGGTGAATCAGCATGGGGTGGGCAACATCGTGAAGCAAAGCATGGCCGATGGTTCCGTCACCCCGCTCACCGACTTTAAGGATCTCAACATTTATGGGTACCGGTTTGACTGGGGCCGCAAGAAGCTCGCCGTGGCTCGTGGCCGTTCCTTGACGGACGTCGTGTTGGTGACCCAGCAGGCGGCGACGCAATGAAATGACTCTTGGTTCTCAGCTCTAGGCTGGTAGCTTTGGTAACCATATTTCCAAGAGGAGGGCAGGAACCCTGGACAACGAGCCAACCTTCTGCCCGATGGGACGCGTTCTACTTTTGCGTTAAAGTGTTTTCACAACCCAGGGAGGCCTGATGTTCTGTACCAGTTGCGGCCTGCGCATGGAGCCAGGCGACAGGTTTTGCGCCCGCTGCGGCACACCTGCCCGGCTCAATGTGCCGCCCGTTGCGGATGTCGAAGAGACCCCGCCGATAGGATTGAGCGAACCCGAGGAACCGCCGATTCAGCCGGCAGTTCGCATTTCGCACTCGACGGCGGAAGTCGCTCCTCAGTCGTTATTCCACACTACCAGCTTCAGCGATGCTGCGCGGAGTGCGATACCGCAGACGAAGGCGGCACCGCCGGTGACCGCTGCAAAAGCGCCGGAGGCAGATCCGATCTTGGAGGAATCAGCGGCGCCATTGTTCACCGACGCTCTTCCCGAACCGGTGGCGGAGGGCATTGACGCTGACTCTGCGGAAGACGCTGACTCTGTCGAACCGGTTCGTACCCTGCCTACCGCATACGATAACCTGCCATCCGTACCAGAAGCTCCTCCCGCCCGCGACAACACGGGAAGGGTGCTGCTGATCAGTTTTGCGGCCTTTCTGCTTATCGCCCTCGCTGTTGCGGTGTGGATCACCCAAGGGAAGACCTATGTCTCTTCGCCGTCGGTGGTAGCGAGCGGGGCGCACGACTCCGGCGTGACCGTGACGCTCACCCCAGCGGCGGCGCGAGTAACCGTCGGCAACGGTGTCGACTTCGCGGCCTCCGTTGGAGGGACGGACAATCCGGAGATTATCTGGCGGGTTCAGGAAGGCGATGACGGTGGTCATGTTGTGAGCCGGGGCGCGCAATCCAAGGGAGGGCAGCTATCGCAACTGGCGGTTTATGTGGCACCGAGCACACCGGGAAAGTACCACGTCACCGCCACGAGCAAGTCGGATCTTTCCGCCACCGCATCGGCAGAGGTTACCGTCACTGGGCGCTAAAGGAAGTGCCCGGCGCCGGTTTACATGGTTGTTGGACCAATTGGTAGATTTCCCCAGTCGCTCCATTCGGCGGGTTCGGCTGGTTAGGATCCGTTGCCGGAACACGTTCCGTGAAGGACGGGCAGCGCAGTAGGTGGATTGTCCATTGGGTTGGTTGTCTCAGGAATTTCCACGCGCAAGCTATCATCTTGCCCACGACCTTGACGTCTTCAACGGTTTGCTGTGTTGTTGCCTTGCGAAGCCGGCGCCTGGGATTAGCCTGCATTGGCGCTGTTGTGGCAGGACCTTCCGGATCAGCTTGGGCTTGCGACATCGCAGCCGGAAGACCAGGACAACAGCGACCCAACTGGCAGGCACAATCATCAGAACACAGGCAATTTCTCCTCACCCTGAATCTGGAACCAGGCTACCGCAGGCATCCTGTGGTCGAGGGTAAACGCGCATTGAATGAATCAGACCTAATCCACGGATCATTTAGGCCGGCGCCGATCCGGGCGCGGCCGCGGCTTCGCGCTCGGCAATGCTCTTTCCAATGATGGCCAGCGCTTCCTCGACGTGCCAATCTGGGATAGCACCGGAGCGGCTGGCGACGAGGGCGCCCACAGCGTTCGCAAAGGTGCCTATGCGCTCCGCGTCCCAACCCTTGTCCAACCCGTGGAGAAAGGCGGCAGAGAAGGCATCGCCTGCGCCTACCGTGTCGGCAACCTCTACCCGGAAGCCCGGAATCTCGCAGTACCGGCCGTCTTTCACGATGGCACTGCCGCGCTCGCCGAAGGTGACGCACATGATTTCGCAGCCATACTGCGACATCCACCGGCGGCAGAAGTCCTCAACTGTCGTTCCCTGACCATCGGCATAAAGTGGTGCGTCGAGGAACTCGGCCTCGGAATCACTCAGTTTCACCACCGTGGCGTGGCGGGAGAGCTCTTCAACCGAGGCTAGGCTCCAATGACCCTCGCGAAGGTTGACGTCATAAAACCGCCGGGCACCGTGCGCAGCAGACAGCAGCTTCTTGGTGGACGCCAGCGCTTGTCCTGACATGTGGTAGAGAGTTCCCAAGTAAATCCAGTCAGGCCGCAGCTTGGCAATTCGTTCTAGCTCGGATGGGGTTAGGTCCACAAAATCGTAGGCTGCCGGCCTGATAATACGAAACGTCGGCTTGCCCTCCGAATCCAGCTCAACTTCCGCTGTTCCCGTGTTCTGGTTGGGTAATACCTGGACGAACTCGGCCGAGATGCCTCGTTTGTGCAGTGATTCGATGCTGCGGCGTCCGCGATCGTCGACCCCCACGGCACTGAGCAGCATCACCTGATGACCAAGCTTCTGCGCGTGCGCGCCGAAGTTGAGAGGAGCTCCGCCCAAGTATTCGTTCTCGCCGATAACATCCCAAAGAATCTCGCCTACGCACAGGATCCGCACGGCCACAGCCTCCTAACCACCCGCATAATGCTATGGTGCTATCGCTAAGCACCACCTTTCTTGTATGTAACCGGTGGCCCTATCGAGTCACTATTGGAACGCCAAAAAAAACTGCGTCAAGAGCATATTGCAATCTACGCAATCGGCGCTATTATTTTCCGAACCTTCCTGGACGGTTGCCCAGGAAATTTGAAGAGATTGCTGTTTCGAGCGTGTGCGCCCTCGGCGACGGGACAATCCCTTGTTCGTCCGGGTTTGCTCGCCGCCCGAAGCAGGGCAAGACAAACCTATCATGTTCAATCTCCACTTTCGTCGTGATGCAGATAGCTCTGTCCAGCCCGAACCCGCCCGCACGGATTTCCCGGCACTCGGCGGCGCCGACCTTGCGGGAATGATTCAGGGGCAGAGGCAAGGCGGCGACTTTTATCATTTTCTCCGTGTCAGCTCGCACCGGGTGCTTTTCGGGTTGCTTGATGTGGCTGGGCGGCACACAGAAAATCACGCCATCGTTGCCGGTGCGCAGCAAAGCTTTCAGGACGTCGGACGCCAGAAGTTTTCAAGCGAGGATGTAAACGAAGCCGACCTTATGATGGAGTTCTGCCTGGAGCTGAACCTCAGCATCATCAAGACTGCTGGTGGTGTGCGATCCTGTGCTGCATTCATGGGCTGCTACAACGAGGAACTTGGCACCATCTGCTATGCCAACGCTGGCCACACGCCAGGACTATTGCGTTATGGTTCCGATGTTCACGAACTGGCGGCCACCGGGCTTCCGCTCGGCCTCCTGAAAGCCGCGACATATGAAGCCCCCACGGTCGCCCTGCCTCACGGTGGATCGTTGCTCCTGGTTTCACGCGGAGTGGTAGAAGCCACGTACAAACATGATGAGTTCGGGTTAGAACGTGTGAAGCACCACTTCGGAAACCAGCCGCTGGATAGCGCCAACGAGGTCGCAGCCGGGATCCTGGATGCAGTTCGGGCCTTTATGCGTGGTACGCCGACTCACAATGATGTGACGACGCTTGCCCTGATTCGTCCTGCGATTGCCAAAGTGGGCGCGGGGAGCGCTTGACCCGCCAATGTTTCCGGCACCTGCGTCGATTAGCGAACCCTCTGTGGGCAAAGCCACATTTGGCCGCAACCTTCATTTTTGTCTTTTCCGGTTATGGATTTTTCGTTGGCATAAAAATGGTGCCGGTCTTCGCCACTAGTGCCACATTCCGGTGTTTACAGTACTTAACTGCGACACGCCGAGTTCTTTGGTAGTCTGGGAGCTCTGACAGATCAGGCCTATAGTGGTTTTTTCTAAGTGGTGCCTGCCTCAATTGGATCGGAGAGCGTCGTATTTTCACATGAAGGCTGTTCTAACCCGCACCGTGCTACTGCTGGTCTGCCTCGGTTTTCTTACGTTACCCGGTGCGGCACAGCAAGCCGCAACACCGTCAGCTCCACTGTCATCGTCGCAAGGTGATGGAACGAACACGCCGCAGGCTCAGGCGCCGAAAAAGACCTCTGAGGAGATCTTGCAGGAAGCGGAGAAACAGCGCATGCTGGGTGTGGTCCCGATGTTCGGCATGACGAACTACAAGGACGCTCCACCGCTGACCGCGCGGCAGAAGTTTCGGCTGATGGCCAAGACCACTCTCGACCCTTTCACGTGGGTGGCAGCAGGAGCCCAGGCGGGCATCAGCCAGGCCGAAAATGAATTTCCCGGGTATGGTCAAGGTGCCGCCGGCTATGCCAAGCGCTACGGCGCCACCTGGACCGATAGCTTCGACAGCAATTTCTTCAGCAATTTCTTTTACCCGGTAGTTTTCAAGCAGGATCCACGTTACTTTCGCGTGGGCGAAGGTACGATCAAGAGTCGCGTTGGACGCTCGCTGGAGCAGGAATTTGTAGCTCGCAAGGATTCAGGCGGCCGAACATTCAGTTTCTCCAACATATTGGGGGCGCTTACTGCCGGCAGCATCTCGAATGCATACTATCCCACGCAAGACCGCGGATTCGGCCTGACGATGAGTCGCTCGGCGATCGCCTTAGGCTATGGGTGCCTGGGCGGTTTAGTCCTTGAGTTCTGGCCTGACATTGACCTCAAGCTCTTCCACAAGAAAGAAAGTGCGGTTCACACCGAGCCTCCCGGAACAACTCCGCGGTAAGCGCCTTACCCGGTTGCGAATCTAACCAGACGAAACGGCGTCAAGTCAATCACCGGCTTCTCGCCAACCGCCACTTGGGCCAGTGCTTCCCCCAACGCCGCCGAATGCTTGAAGCCGTGCCCTGAGCATGCCGACGCCAGCAAAATGCTTGTACTGCTGGGCGCGCAGTCGACGACGAACTTGGCGTCTGGCGTAACCGTGTACAGGCACACTTCGCTACGAAGGCAATGGCTCGAGACGTCTGGGAGTCGTGGGGCGATGTACTCGGCATACATCCCTGCGACTTCAGAGTGGGCTACGGTCCTCGTTACCTCGTCGGGGTCGACGGGAGATTCGTACTGTTCCGTTGAAATCTTCACGCCACTCTTCGGGCTGTCGACAGTTGGAAAACCGTACAACATATCCCGTGGCCGTGGCCCGGTGATCCAGATGAAGACAGGGAAGCAGTCAGTGGAATAACGCTCCGCATGTTGCGCCAGGGCAAACCAGTTCATGACCTGCCGGTAGACTTTGAACAACGATGCGTGCTCTGGGCCCAGTAGCCTTTGGATCCAAGGACCGACGGCAAGAAGGACCTTCGATGCCGAATAGGTTTCTCTATCGGTGTTCACCTTGATGGTGCCATCAGCCAGCGCCTCGAAAGCAAGGACGGTTTCGCCGGTCACTACTTTAGCCCCGTAATTCTTAGCCGCCGATAGCTGTGCCTCGATGCAAGCCTCGGGACGGAGAAAGCCTGCTCCGCTCTCGAAGTATCCAACCTCATCGCCGTTCAAGCGGAATTGTGGATACCACTGTCGGATATCGGCGGCGCTCAACTTTTGATGTGCGATCCGGAACCCGACAGCGGCATCGATCGTGTCCTGTATGAATGAAGTCGATCCGTGGTGACTGGAGGCCATCGTGGGTGATGCCAGAATCAGGCCCCCGTTACGGGTCAACAGGCTGCAGCCGGTCGCGGACTCGAGTTCTTCCCAGATCTGGTTTGAGCGCAACACCAGTGGCACAAAGTCACGCCCTTCGCCAATGGCTTGGCGGGTGATTCGGGTATCCCCATGGGATGAACCCTGATTGTGGGGAGGCTGGAAGCGGTCAATGCCAACGACGCGTGCACCTCGCTTGGCAGACTGGTAGAGGGTAGCTGAACCAACGGCCCCGAGGCCTACAATCACCAAATCTGCAGTCTTCGTCATGGTCCCTTCAGCTTGGCGCACCCGGCAATCTGGTCCTTACCCAAGATACTTGTTCACGTGCGCCCTGGCTGTTATGGCTGACATAGTACTTACTCGTGCGTTCGGAAAACGGTCGTCCCTGGTCGTCCTCTTGCGGGAGAGCCTCCAGGACTGAGTAAGCAGCCAAGGCACAGCTGGCCAGCCTGCAAGCTCACCTCTACTGCTGTACGGTCTGGATCGCTTTGGGGTGATACTGTTCGGGCTGAATCTGCGAAGCGTCCCAACCCCCGCCGAGAGCCTTGACCAAAGTCACCGAGGTCACCATCTGCTGCCCGAGTAACTGGGTCGCTAGGCGTTCATTATTGAGAAGTGCTGATTGTGCCGTGATCACATCGAGGTAGGTAGTGACTCCGCCGACGTAGCGATTGTTGGCGATTTCAAGGTAGCGTTTCGAATCGGCTACCGCAGCCTGCTGGGAGGAGAACGCTTGCGATAAGGTCGTAAGGTCTGATAGTCCATCCTCGACTTGCTGGAAAGCGGTCAGCACCGTCTGGCGGTAGTTAGCGACCGATTGGTCATAGGCCGACTTGCTGGCGGCATAGTTTGCGCGGATGCGTCCGCCTTGGAAGATCGGCTGCAGGAGGTCGGCTCCCAAGGACCAGAAGGCGCTTGGGGTGGTGAAGAGAGTCGTTATGTCTGTGCTAAGAAAGCCGCCTCCACCCGAAATCGTCAGCTGGGGGTAGAATGCGGCCTTCGCCACTCCGACCTGAGCATTCTCATAGGCCATCTGTCGCTCTGCGGTGGCAATGTCGGGGCGGCGTTCCAGCAGGTCTGATGGAATCCCGGGCGGTATAGGCGGGGGAGTCGTAGTAAGAGCAGCGACCGGCACGCTAAAGGTGGACGGCGGGTTGCCTGTCAACACGGCGATCGCATGTTCGAAGTCGGCGCGTTGTTGCTCCACCAGGTGAAGCTGGGTGATGGTGGAGTCGAGGAGGGTCTGCTGTTGCGCCAGATCGAGCCCCGAGGCGACACCTCCCTGGTGCCGGTACTCCACTAGTTGCAGTCCCTTCTCCTGAATGTCGACCGACTCTTTCACCACCTGGGTTTCGGCATCGAGCTCGCGCAGGCTGAAGTACTCCGCGGCGAGCTCCGCGGTCAGCACCAGTTGCACGTTTTGCAGGTCGGCTGCCGTGGACTGGAGGGTGGCGTTCCCAGCCGCCAAGCTGCTGCGATACTTGCCGAACAGGTCAGGTTCGTAGCTGAGTATGAAGGGCAGCTGGAACAGGTTCTGGGTCACGGGCGCGGTCGGTGCCGTACCCCCGACCAGCAGACGATTGGCTGACACACGCTGGCGTCCAGCACTGGGGTCGGTGCTGAGCTGAGGAAACAGCGGCGCAGAAGCCACTACGGCCAGGGAACGCGCCTGGTCAAGGCTCGCCTTCGCAGCCAGTAGCGACTGGTTCGCCTGCAGCAACTGCCGCTCGTAGCCGTTCAGCTCCGCGTCGTTGAAGATCTCCCACCACGTGCCCTTGGGGATGGAATCCTTGGGCGCGGCAACCCGCCATGGACCCTGGGTCTTATATGCGGTTGGAGCCGGTGCCGGTGGACGCTGATATTTCGGGCCAACTACGCATCCGGCGAGCAGCATGCTGAGCAGGATGGGTGCTGCGAATGCCGTCCGCCTCATGAAGAATTCCCTACTCCCTGGTTGGGGGCGGCTATGTTCACCTGCTGGCCTTCCTCCAACGAGTCTGCGGGATTGACAATGATCCAATCGTCGGGACCCACGCCACCAACAATCTCCAGTCTTGTACCGTAATCCCTGCCAA
>Ga0306921_10008391_pt1 | contig 10916 bp, 8 predicted proteins | sample sta12Cox44000080_FD_203760 | JGI IMG/M metagenome (GOLD analysis project Ga0306921, IMG submission 203760) | Lab enrichment of tropical soil microbial communities from Luquillo Experimental Forest, Puerto Rico - statoxic.12C.oxic.44.000.080 (v2)... | ecosystem: Environmental > Terrestrial > Soil... | reverse complement strand
CAAATTCATTTTTCCCAACGACCAGAACGTATATCTCCATTCAACACCCTCGCAGACGCTCTTCGGCGAGAGCCGGAGGGATTTCAGCCACGGTTGCATCCGAGTTGAGGATCCCAAGGCGCTGGCGGAATGGGTGTTGCGGAACAACCCGGGCTGGACAAAGGAAAAGGTTGATGCGGCGTTCGCGGCGGAAAAGCAGCAGCAGGTGAACCTGCCGAGCACCATTCCGGTGCTGATCGTTTACGGAACGGCGGTGACCAAGGAAGACGGGAAGACCTACTTCTTCGACGACATCTACGGGTACGACAAGAAACTCGAGACGCTTTTTAGGCAAGCGTATGCGTCGCGAAAATAGCATTTGGAACTTTTCTCATGAATGCTTTGGAAAGAAGAGGTAAATTCCGTCAGGGGCCGAAGCCAGTCTTTGCAAGCGGTTGATGTCGCGGCGGGTTTCCGGAGCCGGGCGCGAAGGCGGGCCGTCTTCGCGCTCGGTTCATCGATCCGCGTCGGTGGCCGGCGAGTGAGAGCAGCCATAACACCAAGTGCGGATTCTGCCTGTATCGACGTGAACGAATTCCGAGCGCGGGTAGTAGCCGACCCCGCCCCGCCCGAGAGCAAGGGCCGCATTGCGCAGAGTCAAGGTGTCGACACCGGGAATGCGAATGTCGATGGCGTGAGCCTGCATGTGCTGGCTGTGCTTTGCCACCCCCGCAGAACGAGCTCGAAGGAACTCGTTGCTCCAGGGAGTTCGGTAGCCGCAAATGACGTCAATCTCGCCATTGGGATGACCAACGGCGGCAGCCAAATCGGAAAGAATGTCAAAGACGTGCGGGTCGTAATGCTTCACGTCCCCGGTACGATGATCGCGAAGAAAATGATCGAGCTCCGCTTCGGCCTCAGGAAGATAGTTGTCTCCCCGACGATAGACGATGTCGATGCGCTCGCCCGTGTGCGTGTGGTATAGGCGAAGGTGATGTTCTTGGTTGGAAGGTGCATCAGTCGCCAAGCCGAGGCCGGCCATGGAGGACGCTGCCAAAACCAATAACGCCAAACACATCAGCTGAACAAAAAACCTAAGCAAGAATCCTCCGAAAAATTCCCAGAGTTAGAAACACAAGATTCAGTTTACAGGAATCCAAGCGCCTTACAAAACGCACTGTGCCATTGCCGCAATTGCGAGCGTTCAACGAAGGGGAGGCAAAGAAAAAGAAACAGAATTCCCGCTCTCTTGCCGTCAAAGATATAGAGCCCAATACATGTCATTGCATGCGCAGGCGCGATTTGCGCGAGTTCGTTTCGGAATTTTGGGTTTCGAGCGCCCCGGAATCCTACCTCACTTGGAGGCGGTTCTTCGATCCGAAAACCACTACAACGAATTTCGAAGTCGACCTGAGCGGGTCGAGCAAGATTCGGAGGACGAGCGAAATAATGACCGCAAGAAACAGAGCAGTCAAGGCAGGGTGCGCCCTCCAGCGGTAACAGTATGCGTCCGGAACCGATGAAAACTTCAACAAAAGCTGTGTGATTTCTCGTCACATTTGGGGTATATGACGCAAGAATCCGCCCGCATGGTGAGGAAGTGCGCCCGCCAGGTCCTCGTCTGCATCTCCCTAAGTTATTGAAAAAAAGTTTGTTAACTATTGATCCGTCGTCTACCTGGAACCGCGTCAATTCGGCAGAACAGGTGCAGTTTCTGATGGTGGGGTCCGGTGTTTTGGAGGCGGCTGAAACCGGACCCTCTCAATCGGCAGAGCGGGCAGGCTCGGAGAAAAGTCACACCCAGGACTTTATTGCGGAGAAGCGTTTCAGCCCGGGTTGAAAAACCGACCTCGCCGTCCGAAGCGAGCAGGAAAAGATGCCATGACGGTGAAAACAACGAATCGCTCCCACCGGGTGATCTATTGTGTCGTGCTGCTGGTGTTTGCCGTGGCGCTGACGACAGCGCTGGTCCTGGCAGGCGAACTGAGTACGTTACGGCCCAACACCGCCCCCACCCTGAGCACGGTTGGCACGTGGGGGAAGAGCAATGCCTGAATTGGTTCGACGCTCGGGAATCCACAAAAACATCTGGTTAGCTGCCGCGGTGATCACTGTGTTCGCTCTTGGCGGGCGAGCAGACATCCATCCAGTGCCACTCGAGAAAGATGCGGACGCGGCGAAGTGCCTGGAGTGCCATAGTGACAAGGCGAAGGGGAAGTTCGTGCACACGGCGGCGTCGACGGGGTGCACGAGCTGCCATGAGATTCGTGTCAACCGAGATGTCACGCGCGTCAAGCTAATCACCACAACATCGTATGGACTTTGTTTGACCTGCCACGCGGACAAGAACGCCGCGGAGATTAAGGGTAAAGTTCACAAACCCGCGCTTCGGGATTGCGTGAAGTGCCACGATCCGCACCAATCCGATAACAAGAATCAGTTGCTCAAGCCGACCAATGGGGACGCAGAAGAGAATCTGTGCTTGAGCTGCCACGCCGTCGGCGTGAACGTGCCGGAGAAGGGAAGCCGGCACGCAGCGCTCGATCTAGGCTGCGAGACCTGCCACCTCACCCACAAAACCGGCGAGCCGGGCAAGATCGAATTCGATTATCACTTGACGAAGGCGCCGCCCGCCCTGTGCCTGGACTGCCATGACGCGTCGAGCGCAGATTTGCAGAAAGCGCACCAGAATCAACCGTTTGCTACGGCGAATTGTGTGAGTTGCCACGATCCGCATCAATCGAAATTGCCGAAATTAATGGCGAAGTACACCCATCCGCCGTTTGTCGACAAGCAGTGCGAGATGTGCCACGCGCCACCGAAGGACGGGAAAGTGGTGTTGGCGCAGGCAGACGTAAAGGCGATCTGCGGGACTTGCCACGACGAAAAGCTGAAACAGATCGAGGGGGCGAAGGTGCCGCATACCGGGGCGGCCGGGGATTGCACGGATTGCCACAGTCCGCACGCGAGCAATCAGCCCGGGCTACCGAAGACCAATGGCGTAGAGATCTGCCTGGGTTGCCATGCAGATATTGCCGAGTTGGCGAAGAAGCCTGCACACCACCAGCCGGCGTTTGGCCAGGCCTGCGGAACCTGCCATGAACCGCACGGCGGGGAGCGCGGAAAGCTGCTGCGGGCAGAGGGCAATGCATTGTGCCTTGAGTGCCACGGACCGGAAGCGGTGCCGACGGAGGACAAAGAAAAGGGAGTGCTGAAGATCTTTGCCGGCAAAGTGGAATTACCAGACGACTACTACACGAAGAATAGAGTGCCAGTCCTGCCTCTTAGATACGGCAAAGGGCATCCGATCGAAGGGCACCCCGTGACCGACGTCATGAATCCTGCCGACCTGACGACTGTGCTGGCAAAAATCAGTTGCCAGTCGTGCCACCAGCCCCATGCCTCGGTCAACCCCGGGCTGCTGGTAAAGGATCAGAAGAACAACACGGAATTTTGCGCAAGCTGCCATAAGGACCTGACCAAGCGTTGAGCGCGTTTGAGGAGAAGAACCCAATGAGAGTCGATTGCGGGGCAGGCCGTATACTTTGCGGGATAACGAGGGCGCTGGCGATTCTATCGGTTGCAATGATGATTTCGCCTCTGCTGCTTCAGGCGGACCAAAAGAAGAAGAAGAAGTCTGAAGAAAGGGCGGAGACGGAAGCAAAAATCAAGGCGATTGATTATTCCTACATCGTGTGGCCCAACCCGCCGGCAATCGCGCGCATTCGGTACGTAAATTGGTATACCTCTGACAAAGCCCTTCGGAGCTTGGAAGGCAATACCCAGAAGAAATCGGTATGGATGGACCGGTTAGCGGGCACACAAACCAGTGAAGAAGTGTTCAGCATGCCCTTTCAGCTTATCCAGCCATATGGTCTGGCTGTAGACTCGAAGGGGAATCTCTATGTCGCCGATCAGCGAGTGGGTGCAATCTTTATCTTTAACACCGAAACCAGGACGGTAGATCTAATCAAGAACGGCGTGCATTCGCACTTTGCAAGAATCATCGGCCTGGCCATGGACGATAGCGACCGGTTGTTTGTTTCTGACCCAGGACTGCGGCATGTCATCATCTTCAACAAGGACCATAAACCGGAAGACGTGGTGAGTGAAGGGATGGTTGATCCCGGGGGATTGGCCATTGATACGCGGAACCGGTTTCTCTACGTCGCCGACGTGGAACAGGACCAGATTCTCGTCTATGACGCCGATTCCTTGAAGCTGCTCCGCAGGATCGGAACGGGGGGAAAACAGCATTCCCTGACAACGCCGGGTGATTTTGCCCGGCCCGGGGGGGTTGCCGTGGATCAGGAAGGAAACCTCTACGTGGCGGATACCCTGAATAACCGAATAGAGATCTTTGATGCCGACGGCAATTTCATCAGCATGTTTGGAAAGGCGGGCGACGGTCCGGGATATTTTGCCAGACCCAAGGGAGTGGCCATTGACGGAGACGGACATGTTTGGGTCGCCGACGGGATGCAGGACCGCGTTTCCGTGTACACGAAAGAAGGGCAACTGCTCATTTCTCTTGGAGGCCACGGGCTTTTGCCAGGGCAATTCCAGGGGTTGGTGGCGATCACAATTGATAAGCGGAACCGGGTGTTTACGTCGGAGATATTTCCGGGCCGCGCGCAGCAATTTCAGTACCTAAGCGATGCGCAAGCAGAGGAAGAGCGCCAGAGACGGACGGCGGAGCGGGAACGGAAGGCCGCTGCCGAAAAGGCACAAGGAACGGCGGCAACACCTCTCGTAACAACGACACCACCCAAGCCTAATTGAAGAAGAGCAGCTGACTCCGCACAATTCCGGAGAGGCCCTGTTCTCTCCAGAATTGTGTTTGCCGCTTTCAGACCACCTGCAGAGATGTAACTCACTGGCAACGAACCCATGGCGATTTTCTCGTGTAACCGCAAATACAAGACTCCGTCGCGTGGCATGAAATTCCATGACTGTGCTCGCTGAACCTGGAGCATGTGACGGCTAACACGCTTATTTTCAGCTCACTAGGCTGTGTGATTTCTCATCGCCTATGCGGGATATCACCCAGACTCGAGCCGGCGAACACTTATCAAGTGTGCGCAGGTCACTCGAACGACGACTACAGCTGCAACAAAACACGGCGGTTGGCGGTTTCTGTTTGGGAATTGTGGTTTGCTCCGGTTCGGCGCCGCAGGTGCTCATTGAGACCGTGATGGCTTGGCCCGCTCCACGCTTAAGCCAATCGAAGTGGAAGGATTGCGCTGCAAAACCAACGGAGGTCACGATTCATGAAGAAGGCGATATTCCTCAGCTCGCTCTGTTTGGCTCTAGCGAGCTTCGCATTGGGCCAGAATTATTCATCGCCAGTCGACGTCTTGGGCGCCCACAATAATAATGGGCGCGGCTGTGCTGGCTGCCATGCTCCGCACAGCGGCGCGTATGGCTCGGGCCACGCCCCAAAGGGAAATGCGTCGGACACTGGTAATTATGCATTGTGGGGTCAGGACGCGAGCCCGCTGTACGGCCAGACGATTGCGTTTGGCGATAACGGCAGCTATGTCGAAACACTACCGGCGAGTTTAACTGCAGGGACGGCCGATGTCGGCGGCATTTTGCTCTGTCTCAGCTGCCATGACGGCAATCTCACCTACAACAACATGATGCAGAATTCCGTCTATGAGATGCGGATCGGTTTGATCACGCAAACGGCCTACGGCAGCAACCCAATCCCGACGTTGCTCGGCAAGGATGGAACAACCGCTGGGAACTATTACAACGATCACCCGGTAGGAACGAATGCCACGCTGGTCAACAAATATGGCAATCCGATCATGGGGAAAGGCGTCGGCGTAACCTGGGCGAATCCGAATTTTGTCGTGACCGCAGGCACCCCGTACGATCAGTTCATATCGAATTACGGCTGGCCGGCAGTTGCCCCCGGAGTTTGGGGACCCCAGTACGGTATCTCGGGCGGAGGGGCTCCCTATGTCCTGTGCACCACCTGCCATAACCAGCACGTCATGACCGTCTACACCTCCCGCGCCGTCTCAGGCGGCGGAAGCCATACTACAACGATCGGCGCGGGCGCCGGCTGGTATCCAACGTTCTTCTTCGTGAACGGCCCGTATAATCCCAATATCAACAATGTGGCCAATACCAATGCGCCGTCGACGACGCAGTTCTGCCGTCAGTGCCACTTTGGTGAAGCGAACGAATCCAACAATACGTACAACATCACGACCGTCTATCAATGAGACGGAGCATAACCGGGGGAGAGATGAGCCTCTCTCCCCTCTTTTTTTGCTCGTGCAATACAGGAGGCATTCCATGAAGTACCTGGTAGTCTTCGCTCTACTACTGACAGCGGTGGCGGGTACAAGCGCGCAAGTCCCTTCACACGCCCCCACCGGAACGGCAACCCAAACGGTTCTGCCTCCGAATCCCTTCCAAGTCAGTGATCAACCCGTAGCGCGAGTCAATGGAGCGGTTTTGACGGATCGCGACTTGCTTCGAGAGATGTTGTTGATCTTCCCTTACGCACGGCAGCACAACGGATTTCCAAAAAACCAGGAAGCGGCGATCCGCCAAGGAGCGCTGCAGATGATCGTTTTTGAGGAACTGGTCTATCAGGAAGCACAACGTCGGAAGCTTATGGTTCCTGCGCAGCGCCTGGCAAAGGCAGAAGCAGATTTCAAGGGTCAGTTTCATTCAGCCGAGGAGTACCAGCAGTACCTGCGTCTGGAGGTGGGTGGGTCCGAAAAGACCGTGGAGGATAGAATCCGGCGCTCTCTCTTGATCGAACAGGTCTTAAAAAGCGACGTCGAGACCAAGTCACGGCTGACAGCAGAACAGGTCCGCACCTTCTACGACAAAAACCCCACACGATTCGAGGTTCCGGAGTCTTACCGTTTCCAAACCATCTCAATATTGCCGCCACAGAATCCTAGTGCGGAACAGCAAAAAGAAGGCCTCCGGCGGGCCGAAGAAGCACTGAAACAAGCCAAGGAAACAAAGACCTACCAGGAATTCGGACTGCTCGCAGAGAAGATCTCCGATGACGACTTTCGCGTGAACATGGGCGATCACAAAGCCGTGGACAAGGACAAGCTGCCTCCGCAGGTTGTGAAGGCCTTTACGACCATGAAGCCCGGCCAGGTGAGTGCACTGATTCAGATCGAACAAGCGTATACGATTGTTCGCCTGGACACGCATACGCTCGCGAGAAAAAAGAGCTTCGACGAAGTCAAAGCAGATCTGAAGGCTGAACTCGAAAAGGCCACGTACGAAAGACTGCGCTCAGACCTGGACAAAAAACTTCGCGCCAGCGCCAAAGTAGAAATCCTATAACCGATCGCAGAGGAATCGGCGCGCGGTGTAGAGCCAAGGATTGGCTTGCCAGGAACACCGTAAAGGAACCTCAGCAAGGGGTCGCTGAGCGTCTAATCAAGAATCCGTGTAGCGAAATTCAACAACTGACCATGGGTGAGATCGCGCAGTCAGTCCATTCAGAGAACAACCTCAGCGACCTGCGCTTTTGTAACAATTTGAAAACAAAAGTATTGTTTGCTTGTGTGACCGCGGCGGTTTGGCAGATGTTGTGCACCACCCGGGTGTTGTGAACTGCCTCACTCTTTTCGGTTGCGAGCCAGCGTCTCGGGAGGACGCGACGCGGTGAGAGCTTTGGTAAGGTGCGCGGTGTTAATTGCCTTTCTCCTAGTGGGCCGGGGAGCGTCGGCTCAAGTGCAAATCGGTGACGACCTGAAGATGAACCTGAGTGGAGTTCTGTCGGGGGGATACACGGGAGACTATGGCGATCAGATACCGTCGAGTCATGGGTTTACTTTCGGAGGAAACGGGACACTTGTAGGCTCCTATTACAATCCCAATCTGCTGAACTTCTCCGTAACGCCGTTCTACAATCAGTCCCGGGCAAACTCGAGCTTTCAATCACTCACAGATAGCACCGGGGTCGATGCAACGCTCAATCTTTTCGCGGGCAGTCATTATCCCGGCTACGTAGACTACCAGTACACCCACAATGGAACAGGAACGTACGGGATCATTAGCGGTCCCAATTTTACGACTGTGGGGAACAGCCAGGCATTCGGAATCGGATGGAGCGCGTTGGTCCCGAACCTGCCGACCCTCTCTGTAAGCTACTCGGAGGGAAGTGGAAACGGAACCGTGTACGGAACTAACGACCAAGCGACTTCCCATTCGCACACCATCAACGTGCGCTCCACATATCGGGTAGCGGGATGGAATCTGACTGCGTACTACGACTACCTGAATCTTGACTCCGAGACCCCGATGTTTCTGGTGGGGGAGCAAGGGGCAAACATCAACCATAGTCACGACAACGTTATTGGGGCGAGCGGATCACGTTCACTGCCATGGAACGGCGCCGTCACCCTGAATTTTACTCACTCAAACTTCTCCGGGGATTATTCTTCAGACGTCACTGGAAGCACGGGAACGACCGATTTTTCGACGAACATGGAATCAGCGGTTGTAACCTTCCATCCAACGACGAAACTGACGATTTTTGGGGATCAGAATTATACAGACAATCTCAACGGTTACTTCTACCAGACGATTATCAACGGTGGCGGCATCCCGCTGACACAAAGCAATACCTCGTCCAATTCCCTCTCCTTGAGCAGCGGGGTAGGCTACAATTTTCTGCCAAACCTGTACGGGCAAGCCCAAATCACCTACTACGATCAGAACTACCTTGGGCAGAGTTACAGTGGAAGTTACTTCAGCGGTACGGTCAGCTACCGGAAGCGCCTGCTGGACACCTTCACGTTCTCAGCATCCGTATTTGATAGCACCAACAAGTTCGTGAACAATGCTCTGGGGTTCAGCATCGATGCCAATGCCTTTCGACAGTATGGTGGGTGGCTGTTCACGGGAAACCTGAGCTATGCCCAAAACGTTCAGACACAGCTCGTAACCTACCAAGATTCCTATTATTCCTACAACGTGAATGTGCATCGCAGGATGCGGAGAGACCGGCAGTGGACCGTCGCCTACGCCGGAAATCACAGCGGATTGAGCTATCAGCCCGGTACCGACAGCTACAGCAACAATCTCTCCACCTCTCTGGCCCTCGGCTATGTGGCAGTGCAGGGAAGCTACACGAAGGCTCACGGCCAGTCCCTCTTAACAAGCACCGGGATTCAGCCGATTCCGCCGACGCCCGGGTTGCCGCAAGAAGGACTGATTGTCTACAACGGCGAGAGCTATGGAGGCGGGGTTACCCTAACACCTATCCCCCGTCTGTCCATCTCCGGAACCTACACACACGCGATGAGCGATACGCTGGGTAGTACGGTGCCGTCCCACAACCATACGGAGATTGTCTTCTCTCAGTTGCAGTATCGCTTCAGGCAATTGAACGTCCTGGCCGGCTTCACGAAGTTCACACAAGGGATCAGCGCGGCCGGCACTCCGCCGGGAAGTGAATACTCGTATTTCATCGGAGTGTCCCGATGGATCAACTTCTTCTAGCCGGGGGCGGGCACCGGGGAATGTTACGAGCGATGCTGGTCGGATGTGTGACTGTCTTGCTAACGGCCGGCCCATCGTTTGCAACGAAGGACAAAAAGAAGGATCTGAATCCGGTGCAGCTTCCGGACTTGCTGATGGATGGTGGGCGGAAGCTGAGTTTTGAGCGGGTGTTCAGTTCTGAGCGAGAAGTGAAGCCTAAACGGGGATTCTGGTCGAAGGTGGTGGATGTGGTGGCGGGTGCGCCTGAGTATCACGATATGGTCAGACCTTACGGCGTGGCCACGGATTCAAAGGGCCGGATCATCGTGACGGATCCGGGCGCTCACGGTGTTCACATCTTTGACTTCGAAAAGGAGAAATACAAGTTCCTGTCACGGTGGAACACTGAAAAGAACGAACTGGTATCACCACAGTGCGTGGCTGTTGATGGGCAAGACAAGATCTATGTGACCGATTCGGCGGCGGGAAAGATCTTTGTTTTCGATCCAAACGGGAAATTCGAGAGAACGATCGGAAGCCTGAAATACGGGGAGGGATACTTCAAGCGGCCAACTGGGATCGTGGTGGATTCGGCCGCCCAGCGAATTTACGTCACCGATACGCTGCGCGACGAGATTTTTGTGATGGATATGCAAGGAAGCGTTTTGCAGAGAATCGGGAAGCACGGCACGGGGAATGGCGAGTTTCACCTGCCGACGGAGTTGCGACTGCACGGAGACAACCTGGTGGTGGTGGATGCGATGAATTTCCGGGTGCAGGTACTCGACAAAAACGGAGAGTATCAGTATTCCATTGGCAAGATTGGCGACGAAGTGGGAGGAATGTTCCGGCCGAAGGGGGTGGCGTTCGATTCGGAAGGGCATCTGTACGTCGTCGATGGAATGGTGAGTGCCGTGCAGGTCTTCAATCGCGAGGGGCAGTTGCTTTACTACTTCGGTCAATTTGGAAATGCTCCTGGTGCGTTTCAGCTGCCCGCGGGATTAGGAATTGACACCCAGAATCGAATCTACGTCGTGGATTCCTTCAACCGGCGCGTGCAGGTGTTTCACTACTATGGTGCTAGTGAAGCCCCGGGGACAAAACAATGAGGCAGGCGTCGCGGCTGATGGGGATCTGTATGTGGCTGGGCGGAACCTTCGTGCAGGCGCAGGGCTTGCCGGGGCCTCAAGCCGACCAGCTCGGGATGCATAATCTCTCGGTGGGAAGCGGGTCGTCGGTTGCGGCAGAGGGAAGCCTCGGTTGTGTTTTTTGCCACGCTCCCCACAGTGGAATTGGGGGCGCTGCTCCCCTCTGGAATCAAAGGCTCTCAAGTCAGAGCTATACCCCGTATACCAGCAGCACGTATAAACAGACGGGAAACACGCAGCCTGTACTCGGCAAAACCAGCAGCCTTTGTTTGAGTTGTCACGACGGTACCGTTGCGATTGGACAGACGCAGGCCT
>Ga0306921_10008388_pt1 | contig 10917 bp, 10 predicted proteins | sample sta12Cox44000080_FD_203760 | JGI IMG/M metagenome (GOLD analysis project Ga0306921, IMG submission 203760) | Lab enrichment of tropical soil microbial communities from Luquillo Experimental Forest, Puerto Rico - statoxic.12C.oxic.44.000.080 (v2)... | ecosystem: Environmental > Terrestrial >... | reverse complement strand
CATCGCCGCGGCGTACCAGAGATGACCCTCGCCGGCGGCGATGAGTTCTTCGGCAAAGGGCTCGAAGAGCTGCACGACATCGATCTCGCCGCGGCGCAGGCTCGCCATGTTCTCGGCCATGGTCCGATCGGCCACCCGCGGCAACGCCTCGGGATCGAGATCGGCGCGGCGCAGATCTTCTTGCAGACAGAGCCACGGCGTCGGCACCTCGCTGACCGTCGCAACGTGCGCGCCGTAGAGATCAGCCAAGGCAAAGTCGGGACGCGGCTCCCGGCCGACCAGCAGGAACGGATCGCGGGTTACCACCTCGCCAAAGCAGACGAGATCGCAATCGGCTCGAGCTTCGTGGGCGTGCATGACCCGCATCGGCCCGCCCCAGGCGACATCCACTGTGCCGGCGAAAAGACCATCGGGTGCCTGCGCCGGCGCGGGGGCGCTGACGAATTCGACCGTCACACCCTCCTGGCGATAACCACCGAGCGCCAAGGCGGCGTAGTAAGGCGCGTAGAGCAACCCGCGCAGATTCTCCTGCAGAGTAAGAGGCATTCGCGTTACCTCGCAGCGCACAGGATCTTCTCGGCAGCGTCGGCAAAGACCTGGGCGCCGAGCACAATGTCGTCCGCCTTGCTGTCCTCCGACCAGTGATGGCTGATACCGCCGAGGCTCGGGATGAACATCATCCCCGCGGGCATCCGGTAGGAGAGCACGGCGGCGTCGTGCCCAGCCGCGCTCGGCAGGCGCATGTGCATGCCGGGCGCGTGCCGCTCGGCCGCCGCTTCGAGCTGCTCCTGGAAGCCGCCGTCCATCAGACGTGGTTCGGTACGTGCGACCGTCTCGATCTCGACCCTGCATGGGCCCGCGCTATCGGCCTGGTCGACCAGGGCACGTAATGCACGCTCGAGAGCAGCCAGTTGGTCGAGCTCGGCATCGCGGAACTGCACCAGCATCTCGGCCCGGCCCGGAATGACTGACGGCGCGTTTGGTTCGAGCAGCATCCGGCCGATCGTCCATACCGTGCGCGGGCCGGCGATTTCGGGAAGGCGGTCGTGAATGCGGGTGGCGAGCCGGACCATCGCAACGCCGGCATCGCGCCGCCGCACCATGCGAGTGGTGCCGGCGTGGTTCTGCTCGCCGGTCAACACCACCCGGTAATTCCAGATACCGACGATCGTCTCGACAATGCCGATGCGCAGCCCGCCGGTGTCGAGCGTGTCGCCTTGCTCAATATGGGCTTCCAGATAGCCGATATAGCGCGACGGGTCGACGCGCTCGCGCAGCCGTCCGGCGAAGCCCGCCCCCTCGAGCGCCTCCCGTAATGGCATGCCGTTGTCACGGCCGCGAGTGTGGTCGATTTCTTCCTCGGTGAGCATGTCCGCGAACGAGCGGCTACCGAGAAAATTGCCGTAATGGCCTTCCTCGTCGGCCCAGGCGACAGGATCGATACCGAGCCCGGCACAGTCCGCATCCTCGGCAAAAGCGCGCGCAAGCTCCAGAGCGTAGATGACGCCAAGCGCGCCGTCGAGCCAGCCGCCGTAGGGTTGGGTCTCGCTGTGTGAGCCGAGCAACAGCATCCGACCCGCGCCCGGATTTCGGCCGATGACGTTGCCGATCCCATCGATTACCGTGTCGAGCCCCGCCTCGCAAAATCTCTCGGCCAGCCAGTGTCGCGACTCAACATCGGCGGGCGAATAAGTCGGCCGGTGGACGCCGCTCTTGTAGCGGCCGAATTCGGCGAGCCGTTTCAGATCCGCAATAACGCGATCTCCATTGATTTTCGGCATGATCTCTGCGCTCCCGTGGGCGACCATGGCGATCGGCCGGAGATTAGCCTAAAATCGCAAATCGCGAAAACTTCGCGTGGATGACCACCATGCCGGATCGCTCGCCTCCCCGTGTCGCGCTGCTCGGCTTTTCGATCGAGTGCAACAAATTCGCGCCGCCTGCGACGAAGGCGCACTTCCTCGCACGCACCTATCTCGAAGGCGATGCCATTCTCGCAGATGCGCGCGCGCCGACTCCCTGCATGCTGCCGGAAACACCGGGTTTTGTCGCGGCGATGGATGGTTCCGGTCCGTGGGCGCCGGTCGGCATCGCGCTGGCGATGACCGACCCCAACGGGCCGGTTGAGCACGGTTTTTTTGTCGAGCTGCTCGATACGATCGGCCGGCGGCTGAAGGCGGCATTGCCGGTGGATGCGGTTTACATTTGCGCGCACGGCGCGGCACAGACCACCGAGGACGACGATCCCGACGGCGCTCTGTTCGAAATAGTGCGCGCGATCGTCGGGCCGGACGTGCCGATCGCGGCGACGTTGGACCTGCACGCCAATGTTTCCGAGCGCATGGTGAATTCGATCGACGTGTTCATCGGTTATCGGACCAACCCGCACCTCGACATGCGCGAGCGCGGCGCCGAGGCGGCCGCGGCCATTCGCGAGATGTTGAGTGGCGTCAAGCCGCAGCGGGCCTTCCTGCGCCTGCCGATCGTGCCGCCGACCGTGACCCTTCTCACGGCCGCTGGTCCCTACGCCGAAATGATCGAACTTGGAGAGCGCCGCGTGACCCCGGAGATCATGAACGTGTCGGTCATGGGCGGGTTCGCCTATGCCGATACTGCGAAGAACGGGTTGTCCATCGTTGTGACCGCGCGGCGCGACAAGGCCGCCGCCGAAACGCTGGCCGGCGAAATCGCCGAGCTTGGCTGGGCCAATCGCGCGCGCTTTTATCCGAGCCTCACTTCGCTCGAAGATGCTGTCGCAAAGGCCCTTGTGGTCGGCCGCGATCGGCTAATGCCGGCCCTCGTCTTTGCCGATGTCGCCGACAACCCGGGCGGCGGCGGGCGCGGCAACACGACTTTTCTGCTCCGGGCTCTTCATGAAGCGGGTGTATCGGGCGCGCTCCTCGGCGTCTTTTACGACCTGCCGCTCGCGGCCGAAGCGCATCAGCGCGGCGTCGGCGCGCGCTTTGAGGCGCGCTTCAACCGCTCGGAGACCACGCGTTTTTCCGAACCCTACACCACTCCCGCGACGGTGGTGGCGCTAACTGATGGCCATTGCGTTGGACGGCGCGGCATCTATGCTGGGCTGCGGCTCGAGCTCGGGCCGTGCGCCGCTCTTCAGGTCGGAGGCGTCACCGTCGTCGTCATCTCGCACCGCGTGCAATGCGCCGACCCGATCTTTTTCGAGATGATGGGGCTCGACATCGGCCGCGCGCGCTTGGTCGTCGTCAAATCGCGCGGCCATTTTCGCGGCGGCTTCGACGAATTCTTCGGCCCGGAACAGATAATTGAGGTCGACCTCCCGGGGCTCACCTCGCCGATGCTGAACCGCTTCGAATGGACGCGGCTGCCGCGCCCGGTCATCCCGCTCGACGACAACGCCGAGTGGCGAGGTTCCCAGGCCGCAGCGGCGGCGCTCCCTCGGTGAGCCCGCAAGGCTGTCAGCGGTCCAGCCCCACTCGGCCGATCGCCGGGAGCTTGAGCGCCGGCACGGCAGCGTCGATGCCGATATTGAGTCCCAGGACGTTCACCTCGAACCCCTCGTCGACGGCGAGGAGGACGCCGGCAAGGCCGTACAGCGAAATTTGAAACCCGGAGCCGCTGGGTGCCGCGGCAAACAGCGCGCCCCCGGGCAGGAAATCTTTGCCGACCGCATTCGGCGGCAGATCGAGGCCAAGCTCGGGGACTTGGCGGGCAACATATGCAGTAAACGTGTTGCTGTTGGGACCGGGCCAGGCGCGATACTCGTGCGGATAGGGATAGCGGGCGACTGCGGCACGGATCTTGTCGATGATCGCATCGATACCTGGCCCGCGCCGGTCGAGTATGATCTGCGGTCGGGCACCGAACCAATAATTGTCGGGGCCCGTGCGGTCGACGCGGACCGCGGGGGCGCCATTGGCGATCCCAAAGCCGAGCACCTCATAACGCGCATAGCGTTGCGCCCCGGTCGGCTTGACCGCGATCCAAGTGTGCACCGAAAAGATCCCTCGCCATGAGACCGCACGAGCGGCGTAGACCTGGACCACGGCCTCCAGCGTGGTTGCCGGGTCGGGCGCAAGGCCGGTCGGGTCGCGGCGCGCCTCGTACCACGGCACCCCATTACGCCCATCGGGCAGGCAACCGCTCACCAGCACCGGCAGCACGAACAACCCAAGCAGCAAGAGACCGAACGAAGTCGGAAGACTCATACGCGCTCGCGCTCCAAAGTGGCGGAATCGCGCACCGCGAAACTGCCGATCCAGGTGTCGAGAGCCGAAAACCGCTCGTGCAGCCGATAGGCGACATGGACGATACAGATCGAAAGCCGGGCGCTGGAGGGAAACATGGGCGCGCTCTCCGTTGATGCCTTAGTGTATCATCTCGCAATCCCGGCGCAGGCAGCGCGACAAGAGGCGAGCGTTGAGCAATCCCGCATTCAAGTTCGATCACGTGCACATCATCAGCAAGGACCCGGAGGCCTCGGCCAATTGGTATGTCGAGATGTTCGGCGCTACGATCGCCGCCAGTACGACGGCGCGCGGCGCCCCGCAGATCTTTGTCGAACTCGGTGGGATGACGATCCTCATCCGGGGCCAGCGGCTAGGCGAGGATCCCGTTGCCGCCAGGCCCGTTCACCGATATGCCGACTTTTCCAGCCATAATGCATGGGGCACCGACCATTTCGGCTTCCTGTACCAAGGCGATCTCGAAGCATTCTGTGTCGAACTGCGCCGCAGGGGCGTGAGCTTCCCCGTCGAACTGAAGAGAGGCGTGAGCGGCAGCCTTTTATGCTACGTCGCCGCTCCCGATGGGGTGAGCATTGAACTGATGCAGTGCTGAATCGCGTCGATGGTCCCCCTTTCCGTTCTGGACCTTTCGCCAATCACCGAGGGCAGCGACGCCGGTCAGGCGCTTAAGAATTCGCTCGACCTCGCACTGCATGTCGAGACGCTCGGCTACCGGCGTTTCTGGATGGCCGAGCATCACAACCTGCCCGGAATAGCAAGCGCCGCGACGGCGGTGGCGCTCGCCCATGTCGCAGCCGGCACTAGTGCGATCCGCATCGGCGCCGGCGGCATCATGCTGCCGAACCACGCCCCGCTTCTCGTCGCGGAGCAGTTTGGCACCCTCGCTGCATTGCATCCCGGTCGGGTCGAACTTGGGCTCGGCCGAGCCCCTGGATCGGACCAAGTCACGGCGCGAGCCGTGCGCCGAGCCTTGCTCGGGACCGAGGAAAGCTTTCCGCAGGAAGTCGTCGAATTGATGAGCTACTTCCAGCCCGCACTGCCGGACCAGGCGGTGCAAGCGGTTCCCGGCGCTGGGCTCAAAGTGCCGATCTGGATCCTCGGCTCTAGTCTCTACGGCGCGCAAGTCGCAGCCTATCTCGGGCTGCCCTTTGCGTTCGCCTCGCATTTCGCGCCGGCGATGATGATGCCGGCGATAGCGATCTACCGCGAGCGGTTTCGACCGTCCGAACAGATCGCCGCACCCAATGTCATGCTCGGGGTCACGGTTGTCGCCGCGCAATCGGACGAGGAAGCGCGCCTTCTGTTTTCGTCGTTGCAGCAATCGACACTGAACAACAGGATCGGCCGGCCGAGCCGGGTACCGCCGCCGGTCGAAAATTTCGAGGCAAGTCTCGATCCTTATGCACGCGCAATACTGCGCGACTCGTATGCTTGCGCGATCGTCGGCGGGCCGGAAACGGTCCGGCGCGGCCTCGATGATTTCATCCGGAGGACCGGCACCGACGAGCTGATGGTGACCGCGAACATTTTCGACCACGCCAAACGCAAACGATCGTTTGAGATCGTGGCCGAAGTCCACGGCGGAATGATCAAAGCCATTGCCGCTCGGTCATAGGCGCCAACCGTTTCGCCCCTCAAATCCTGCCGGCCTTCACGAGGGAAACCGGAATCACCGTGCATGTTCTGGCCCGAGGAACAGGGCAGGCGCTTCAGACGACCATGCACGACGATACCGATCTGGTTCCGGTGTATGACCCGGGAGCCGAGCACAAATTCCATCGCGGCAGGCAACGGTATTGACCGTCGGCAGATCGCCTGGAACCATTTCATCGTGGTCGGGCCGCGCTCGGACCCGGCGCATATCGCCTGCAGCCGCGATGCAGTTGCGGCGGTAAGGGTCATTGCCAACACCCGCGCCCTCTTTGTCTCGCGCCGCGACCAGAGCGGCACCGACGTGCTCGAGCACCGCCTGTGGCGTGAGGCGCGGATCGACCCCTCCAAAGGATCATGGCATCACGATATCGGCGGCGCGGCCTCTTTCGGCGGCGCACCGTAATCGTCAAAAAAGCGTCCTTCAAATCTCCGTAAAATGCGTTTCGCTTGCGGTCGGTGCGGCCCAGGAGCGAAGTACCACGAGCAGGGTGCAAAGGGTTTCTGCCCGCACCCCGCCTTTGCCAACCCGGTGTGTTAAGTGGTTCTACATGACGCTTCGGTGATATATGCTGCGGCTTCCACACGCTATTCGGCTAGTCCTAACCAAGAGATTTCTCCTCACCCATTTGTCGTTGACGGTCGCGTATGTGGCCAGCGGCAAGCTGGCGCTGCTGCTCGCCGTCCCTCCAGGCTACGCGTCACCGATCTTTCCCCCCGCCGGTATATCGGTTGCGGGGATGCTGATCGGGGGCCGGGCGACGCTACCCTGGACGTTTCTCGGCTCATTCCTGCTCAATCTGTGGACCGCTTATTCGGCGATTCATGAGCCGGCCGAGACCTGCGTGGCGGCGGTTGTCATTGCGGCGGCGTCGATGCTGCAGGCGGCGATCGGCGGAACCGTCCTGCGGCGCGCGGTCGGTTATCCGGCACCTCTCGATAATGGCTGCGATCTATCCCGTTTTTTGTTCGTGTCGCCGGTCTTTTGCCTGACGAGCGCGACATTGTCCTTGGGCAGCCTATCGGTCCTCGGGATGGTGCAGCCGCCGGATCTCGCGACAAGTTGGGTTTCGTGGTGGATCGGAGATACCCTTGGCGTTCTCGTCGTGTCTCCCTTGATGCTCGTCATCGCCGGCGAACCGCGAAGCCTCTGGCGCAGCCGAGCCAAGCCGGTGGCGCTGCCGATGCTTCTGTTTTTTGCGCTGTTCGTCGCCATTTTCGTACGCGTCAGCGCCTGGGAGCGCGACCAGACTCTGCTTGAATTCCGGCTCCTCTCCCGGGAGATCGTCGGCAAGATAAATGCCGACCTTGCCGAGCAGGAAGCCTTTCTCGAGCAACTGGAGAGATCCTTTACCCGGCCAGCGCCGGTTTCCCGGGCCGAATTTCGACATCTGGCCAAGAATTTGCTGCGTCGCTTTTCGACGATCCAGGCAGTCAAATGGGCGCCGCGCGTCGATCTCTCGCAGCGGGCGGCTTTCGAGGAGTTACAACAGACGGACCTCCCCGGGTTCGAAATACGAGAGCTCGATCCTGCCGGGCAACGGCGTCGTGCCGCAGAAAGAGACCGATACTACCCCGTGACCTATGTCGAGCCCCTTCGCGGTAATGAGCATGTTGTGGGGTTCGACCTGCTATCCGAGGCGGGGCGCAAGACCGCAGTGGAGGAGACTGCCAATACCGGGAGAATCACCACAACACCGCCAATCCGCCTCGTCCAGGAAAACAGAGATCAGCCCGGCATTCTTGCGCTTTTTGCGGTGCGCGACGGCCCCAATGGGCCAGGTGTGGTCTCCGTCGCGCTGCGAATGGGCACCTTCGTAAGCGGAATTCTCGCCCCCTTAGATTCGGTACTCAGGGCCCGGGTAATCGACCTGGGAGAAGGCAAAGCGCTCTATAGCGGCTTCTCTCCCTCGCCCAGCGGTGCGTCGTACAAAGAAATGTTCACATTCGGTGGCCGCCTTTACCGTGTCGATACCGAGCCGACCGCGTTCTACCTCAAGCACCATCGCAGATGGCAGAGCGGGGCTGTCCTCGTCGCGGGAATCGTCAGCACTGGCCTTCTGGGTACGTTACTACTGCTCAGTACCGGCTATGCCCGCCGAGTCGAGAGGGTGGTCGATGATCGAACACGGGACCTTGAAGCGACCAACCGACGCCTGCAGCTCGAGGTGAAGGAACGCGAACGGGCCGAGGCTGCACTGCACCAGGCCCAGAGGATGGAAGCGATCGGTCGGCTCACCGGCGGCATCGCTCACGATTTCAACAATCTGCTTACCGTCGTGAGCGGAAACGCCGAGTTGCTGCACGACGAGGCAGCGAACGATCGCGTCGCGCGGCGTGCGTCAGCCATCCGCCGCGCTGCCGACCAAGGCGAACGGCTGACCCGGCAGCTGCTCGCCTTCTCCCGGCGCCAGATGCTCCGGCCACAGCCCGTCGACTTGCGCGAACGCACCAGCGAAATCGTTGAGATGCTGTCACGGGTGCTGCGCGAGGATATCGAGGTATCTGTTGAAATTCCGAAAGACCTCTGGCCGGTGGCGGTCGATCCCGCCGAATTCGAGCTCGCGCTGCTCAATCTCGGTGTCAATGCACGGGACGCGATGCCGAATGGCGGCCGATTCCGCGTCGAAGCGCACAACCTCTCGTTACCCTGCAGCGACGCTGTGAGCGAGGGGCTGGTCGGAGATTTCGTCGTGGTAATATTGTCAGACACTGGAACCGGTATGATACCAGAGATACAGGCGCGCGCGTTTGAGCCCTACTTCACGACTAAGGAGGTCGGTGTTGGATCGGGACTCGGCCTTTCACAGGTTTACGGTTTCGCGAGGCAGAGCGGCGGGGCCGCATTGATTGAGAGTGAAATCGGCTGGAGCACGTCGATTACGTTATATTTACCTCGGGCGGTGAAAACGCCCATCGCGCTCCCCTCGGCAACGCACGATGCCGCGAAGACGGCAGCCCCGGCCCGCCTCCTGCTTGTCGAGGACGACACCGAAGTCGCTCAAGCGACCACCGAGCTGTTGCGGGACATCGGCCTCCAAGTAATGTGGGTGCGCGACGGTAAAGCTGCGTTAGCAAAGTTCGAGCGTGACCCGACGATCGAGATGGTGATGTCAGACATCGTCATGCCAGGCGGTATCAGTGGTTTAGAGCTAGCACGTGCGATGCGGGAACATCACCCCGGACTCCCGGTTCTGTTGACGACCGGCTACAGTCAATACGCGCCGCAAGGCGAGAAAGACGGTTTTATTCTGGTCGAAAAACCATATCGGCGCGATGTGTTGGCAGCTTCAATCCGGAGAGCTATCGAGCGCGGCCGCCGAACGCGGAAGCGTGCCGAACTGGAGCCCAGCGTCAAACGCACAGCGGGATCGCGCGCCGGGTGATCAAAGCGGCGCGCCAAGAGGCTCCCGGTCATCCGCCGGCTGGCAATGGCAGGAGCTGCCCGGCCGCTACATCAAAAGATACTGCTCGCAGCGCTTTTCCTGTGGTCCCGATGCGCCTTCACGAGCATCCCCGTAGAAACGGGGCTTGGGACGGCCCTTAAATCAGTAAAGCCACCGGACAAAATCTCGATCACATGCAGCCCAAGGAGGTGTGACGATAAGCCAAGTAGTGTATGGAGTGATGTTCGGAGCCGCGTTGGCCGCATCGGCTTTCCGCGCGAAAGCGCAGGACGGCGATATCTGGGCCGGGCACGCCTTCGCACGCGAAGCTTGCAAGGCCTGCCATATGGTCGACCCTGAAGCGCGGCCGCCGAGAATATTTGAAATTGGGCCAGCGTTTCACGACATTGCGAACATTCGCGGGATGACGGCAACGGCGATCCAGGTCTTCCTGACGAGCTCTCACCCGAAGATGCCAAACCTCATCCTCACGCCGGACGAGATTGCGGATGTGACCGCGTATATCCTGAGCCTTCGCGATCACCGCTGAGCAGGCCCTCTACCGCGTCGGGCATGTCGTCCGAAGGCTCGGCGAAACGTCCCGTTTGTCATTTGCGCGTCAGAAGAGATGCCTGCAACCATCAAACATCGAATCAAATCTCACATGCCTTAAGCATGCTCGAGAGACAATTCGGACCTCTAAGCCTAAGGCAACAGCATGCAGCAACGTTCTCGGTGTCCGCTTCTTTCACCGACTCCGCGCGGTATCCATCATCTCGCGCTCTGCACCGACGACATTAAGGCGACAATCGACTTCTATGTCGACGTGCTCGGCATGCCGCTCGTGCACGCGATGAGGGTGCCGCCGGGTCTCGGTGCTGGCCCACGCAATCGCGGCAACCCGCCTTATGAGCGGATCCGCCATTACTTCTTTGACATGGGCAATGAGAGCCTTCTTGCCTTCTTCGAAATCCCGAAGGGCAAGCAACCAGCCAGCAACCGCAACGCGATCGGCGCGATGCAGCATTGCGCCTTCGTCGTCACGGCCGAGCACTTCCGTGAGGTCGAGGCGTGGCTGAAGTCGCGCGGTGTCGACTATATCGGGCCGATCCCGCAGCTCCCGGGGCTACTCGGTATCTATTTCTATGATCCCAACGGCATCCGCCTCGAATTTGCGTGCCAGCCCGAAGACGCCGAGACACCGGCAGTGATCGCCTGCATCACCCAGACGAGAGCAGAAGCAAGTGCCGAGCTCGAAAGCCTGCCGGGCGTTACGCCTGAGTGGATCGAACAACGCCTCGCCGCCTTGCCAGAGGCGTGACCCGCAGATGCGGCCGCCGCTCGGTCCCTCTCCGCCTTTTCGCTGACACTGTGCGGACAATTTCCAAGCGGGGTTTCGAATAGGTCATCTAAGTCTTTGATTTTATGGTGGGTGCAGCAGGACTCGAACCTGCGACCCGCTGATTAAGAGTCTAGCTGCTCGCATTGATTTTGCTGCGATTTTTTCCCAACTGAGCGGAAAAGCGTCGATTACGGATCAATGGGTTGCTCGCATTTTGCCAACCGCCGCGAGCGCTGACTAGTTCGTTCGCGGTCCCGGCGGCGGGGCGATCCGGGACTGGCGCGATCCGGCGAAATTCACCCAGGACCCCGCA
>Ga0306921_10008386_pt1 | contig 10920 bp, 12 predicted proteins | sample sta12Cox44000080_FD_203760 | JGI IMG/M metagenome (GOLD analysis project Ga0306921, IMG submission 203760) | Lab enrichment of tropical soil microbial communities from Luquillo Experimental Forest, Puerto Rico - statoxic.12C.oxic.44.000.080 (v2)... | ecosystem: Environmental > Terrestrial >... | reverse complement strand
CCTGCAAGAAAAATCCCACCTCCGCGAACGTCTTGAACAGGTTCGCGAATGGACTAGCAACTTTAACCAACAATGGAAAAATCTATTATGAGCACAAGCATACGAAACCGCCTAGCAGGCACGATAACGAACATCATTTCTGACAATGTCGTCTCAGAACTGACCATCGATACTGCTGCCGGAGATGTAACGTCGATTATCACAACTGGTTCGGTTAAACGAATGAACCTCAAAGTAGGCGACAACGTCTTTGCGATAATCAAGGCGACTGAAGTGTCCGTTGAAAAATAATAAACCGCTGGACATTTACGAAGTCAGACCGCGCAAAGATCATCGCGGCGTTGATCTAATCTCCGATGTGCTCCCCTTCGGTCGGCTATGGTATGACACACCCCGGATAACGGAATCGGCTAACGCAAAGCGCCGCCGCCCCTCACATGCTGCTGTGATCCGCGTGTATGATGACGCTGGCGACGTGATCGAGACGCCCGAGCAACCTGGCGAGTTCAAAAAAAAGCGAGCGCATCTCCCTCCGAAAGTGGAGTGGCGGTAACAGATTGTTACCGCCACTCGAGTGTGACTTCCAAGTCTGCTGTTACCCGCTACGGCGTGCTCGGGCAGAGCGGGCAGGCGGCGCCGGCGCAGGCCAGATCATTGGGGTCCGGGCATCCGCCCACCGGCGGCAGGGGATCCCCTATGGCGGGTGTTGCCGCCGTCACCCGGATCGTGTCGGCGAAGTTGCAGGTCCCATCGCTGGGCACAGCCGCTGGCTGATAGGTTGCCGACCAGGTGGTCATTTGGCCCGGGTCGAGCGTCGAGGATGCCAAGGTGATGGTGGCAGCCGGGTTGTCCGCCAGGGTAATACCGGTCAACCTGGATTGGCCGGTGTTGGTCACCGTCCCGCTGACACCCACCTGAACCACCACGTTGTTGCCGATATCCAGCAGCGACGCGCCTGGGACGCACGCCTTGGTGATGATGATGGAGGACTCCACGTGGCCTATGCAGGACGCAGTAGTCGTATCAGTAACGGTCTGAGCTCCACCCGGTGCAGCTGCAGCCATTGCCACTGCCTGGTCCGTGAACGTGAGGGCGGTGGTCGTAAATGTGACTGGGCCCCAATTCGCGGAGGCTCCGGAGGTAATGCTGGCAGCGACCGATATCGGATTTGGTGGAGTCTGCGTACCGGTAACATTCAGTGGGGTATCCACCACCTGCACATTGTAGACGGTCCCGGCGCCGTTGTTCGTGACCGTGCCGTGGAAGGTGTACTGAAGTTGCGTACCACCATTGACCACCCCGACGAAATCGCAGATCTTCGTCACCGTGATCTTGCACAGGTTGAACGCGCCCTCGGCGAAATCCTTCAACTGAGCCGTGATGGACGAGGAAGAGCGGGTCTCCGCGAGGAAGCTCGAGAAGCAGGGCACATTCCCCGCCCCGAAGATCTTGTTGAGATTGACCCCGCCTTCGAAGAAGCTCTGGGGCGGAAATACTCCCGGCGGTCCAGTTTTCGGCGTGTAGCCCCAGCTCGCCGGCGCATTCGAGGCAAACGTATTGGTTACCGCGCACACGTCAAGATTTCCGGGGTTAGTGACACCGCATTCACCGGTCAGGAGGGTCGGGTCGTTGACCAGGACGGGTCCACCATTCACTCCCCCTTGCCATTTGAACACCTGGATGCTCGGCACCAGGCCGCCGCCTGTGAAGTTCACCAGCAGGAGAAGGTCTCCATCAGTGTGGTTGGCGACTTGCCCTGGCCCGGGTCCGAAAGTCCCGTTGGCTTGCGGAGCGACGGCCTGCTGGAAGAACCAGAAGCCCATCTGGGCATCGCCGCTGTTGTCGAAGCGCGCCGCGGTGAAATAGATCGCCGTGTCACCGCTTGGGAGAGCGAGGGCCGCCGCCATGGTCTGCGTGATATTGTCCTTATCGGGAACGCTGCCGTTCTTCCACCGCCATTGACTCACGTCGTTCGTGTCCTTCGACCCGCCGGTCGTATAGATTGTCAGCGGTGCGGGGTCTTGGATGGGATTGGCTGTGAGCGGAGTACCTGGCGGGAAGGCGCTTTCCCAGTCCAGCCCAGCCAAGGCAGGATTGTCCTGAGTGTTGCCGTCCAATTCAAAGACGTTGTTGTTGTCCACGCCTGTCTGTGCCCACGACCTTGGCGCGACGAATGTCAAGCCTACGAGGGCAATCATGGTAAGGGTGAGTATGTTTAATTTTTTCATTGGTGTTATTCCTGATAATTTTTGTTTGGGTTTTTGCGGGTTGAGTTTGGGTCACACCCATTAAAAAGATGGGGGGCTACTCTACCCTTACTTAAGGGCGTGACTTCTAGGTCACACACTGTGACCTTCGGGTCACAACTCGCAGAGCAGTAGAGACAACTCGCAAAACGCAAGAGAAATAAGAGATGTCAGGTAGAACTTCCAGGCAGGCCGGCGATCCGGATGCGGATTATAGGAGCAGAAGTATCCAGTTTTGATGCTGGCAGCGAAGTGGTAACCCAGCGATGGGATTGCCTCGCTGACCTTTTGAATGGCTTTCTTAATACATTTAGTTACGGCCCAACGTGCTCGTTCGACGTCGGACAAAACCTTGCGGTCCCTCCCCCCGAGGCCGACCGCCGAGGCGAGATTGTCGCAAATCGCCTGTAACTCGTACTGAATCTCGGTCTTCCGCTGAGCATCGTTGAATCGCTCTGCTTCTTCCAGCTCATGCCGCAATACGTTGATCCGGCGTTTGTACTCTCCCTTCGCCTGAGCGTCCAAGACTGGGAATCCGGAAAAGAGTCCACCGTTGACCCCTTCAGGCACGGCGAATCCTGCACCCGGAATTAATCCGCCTAATTCGCTGACATGGAACTCCCGTCCGGGATCGCGAAGCAAAACGGCAAGATAGTGCAGGCCCCGCGTGGATTTGAGCAATGCGACGTGACCCTGATACCGAATGATCCAGTAATCGTACGGTTGTATGAACAAAGACTCTTCGTTTGTTGGAAAAGTCAGGGATTTACAAGGGATTTCCGGCAGCGACAATGTCGCCTTAGGCGCTGGTGCAGGCAGTAGTGTCTTCATGTGTTTCTGTTGGTTGTGTGAACGAGCCTTTCGCTCACGGTTAAACCCGCGGGAAGAGGGTCAGGTGGAGCTCTTGGGGGAGACGCCCAACGGACTTAGCGCGAGTGCAGCCTGCCAAAAATTCCAACACTGTGTCAATAGAAAATTGCAGGACTCCGTCTTACAGTTTTACAAGGCGTCGTCCTACAATGCGGCGCATTCCGATAAGCTGCGATTCAAGTTCCAGAAACGCAGTCAGCTTGTCATCCGGCCGCACGTTTCTGCGGCCATTACGCGATCAAACTGACCGCGAACTTGTTTATCGTCCGTTGCAGTTCCATAAACCCCGTCAGGTTTTCATCCGCACGCACAATGAAGCGCTTCCGTCTCCGCGATGCGCGTCTGCAATCCAGATCGTTCGTCCCTGACAATCAACGGCTGAGACCCAGCCCAAGCTCCAACCGCGTTTCTTGAGATTCTCTGCGGCTATTTATTTCTCAGTATTTCACTTTCTTCTAAAGCTACTAATCAATAGCCACACTCCAATGGCTGCAAAAACAAGGGCAGAGACTAAGTAGGCAATGACGTAGGGCGGGCCATATGCGCTTGGTATCTGTCGCAAGGAATAAAAGACTCCGGCCAGAATTAGGGCTCCCGCAACGAGTCGCCAGACGGACTTTCTGTGGTCGTGCGATGTCAGATGACGATTGCAACGAAAACCGTGCGAATTTGTCTAGTTAGGCGTCGCCTAATTTTCATATAGGGCATTGCCTGAGGCGTCTGCCGGCAACGTGATCGAGGCGCACGAGCACGCGGGCGAGTTCAAGGAGCGTAGAACCGACACTGTGCAGATCGATTCGCTTGCTCGGTAATCAAAAGCAACATTTTGTTCGACCCGGTCAGGAAACTTTATTATTCTTAGGTTCCGCTTCGGGGTTGCCCGCATGGGAAACCGAATCATGCGAATACGTTTCGGCGAAATTTGCGCGCTGTTTTGCGCAGTGGCAATCACGGCGCGCCCAGCCACCGCCTGGAGCGGCGTCATGTCAGGCGGCAAAGAGAATGTTTATGTGGCGCGTGATGTGTACGTACCCGCAGTCACCCCAACCCCCACTGCGACCCCCTGCGCTTCGGTCGGCTCCTGGACCGAGCAGGCGCCGTATCCCATTGCCATCTGGGGACACGCTGTGGTTTCAGTAGGCGGCATCGTCTATAGTTTCGGCGGCATCGTCAACAACGCGGCTATTACAAACGCTTACAGGTACACCCCTGGAACCAATACCTGGACGCCTATCGCCCCTCTTCCCGCGCCGCGTGGCTGGTTCAGCGGTACAAGCGACGGCACCTATATCTATCTGCTTGGTGGGGTGGACCAAACCTTCAATACCACAGCCACGCTCTGGCGCTATGACCCGGTCACCAATACCTATGATACGAGTCTACCCTCTTACACTATCCCAACCTACTTCCATGCCTCCGCGTACCTGAACGGCAAAATCTATCGCATCGCAGGTGCTGCTATCGGTACCGATTTTCACGTGGAGGTTTACAATATTGCCACTAACAGCTGGTCCATGGCTGCCAATTATCCATTTGCCAACCACACCCTGATGGCAGCTGCTTTGGGTAACTATGTCTATGCAGGTGGCGGCAACGCTTCCCCTGACATAGCATGGCGCTACGATCCAAACACCGACGCTTGGGGCGCGATCGCCAATCTCCCTGCGGGCCGCACCGCGGCCGCCTCCGGTGTTTACAACGGCAGATGGATACTCGCTGGTGGCGACGTCAACTTCGCGATCAGTAACAGCGTGATCGCCTGGGATCCGGCCACCAACACTTGGAGTGACTTGCCAAACATGGTACAGGCCCGCGATTACCTTGCAGGCGCAACCGGCGGCCAATCCTTCTACGCTGTCGCCGGTAGTTCTGCGCCCGGCACGGGTACTAATGACAACCAGCAGTACACCGAAACCGGCTGCGTCACACCAACCCCGACACCAACCTTTACGCCGAGTGCAACTGCTACATCTACCCCGACGGCAACAGCTACACCGACTTCCACGCCTAGAGTGACGCCGACGCCTAGAGTTGCTCCAACCCCGAGAGCGCGGCCTACTCCGGCGCCGCGCCCGTAGCTCTTGATCAAACCTTGAGACAACTCTCGAAATAAACCTAAGTGTGATTGCCACGACACCCTGCCGTCAGCGTGCCGAGAGCTAAGGCGTAATGAACGTCCTGTCGCTACCGATTCTCGTGCCACCAGTGTTGTGCGCAACAATTCGAAAATGATAGGTGGTGTGCGCAGCTAGGCCGCTAATATTGCTACTGATAGTCCGGTACGTGTTCCCAGTCTGAGTCTGTGTGGCTGTGGTGTGGGTGTAATTCGTGGTCGTGCCATACTGGAAGTAAGCGGTCGTGCTCAATCCATGCGGATCCAGTGTACCATTGAGCCTCGCTGAAGACGCAGTTACATTGGTGGCGAGGTTGGTTATGGCGACCGGTGGCCCAGTAATGGTTAAGGTGGTAAAGATACTGTCGGCGCCCATCCTCGTGCCGTCCGCGTTACTCGCTACAATTCGGAAATGGTAGGTGGTATGCGCAGTTAAGCTGCCGATATTAGCGCTGACAGGCCGGGACGTGTTTCCAGTCTGAGTCTGGGGAGCGGTCGTGAGTCCGTAGTTCGTGGTTGTGCCATATTGGAAATGAACAGTAGTGCTCAACCCATGTGGGTTGAGGGACCCATTGAGCCTACCGGAAAAGCTCGCAATAAACGTCGCCGGATCAGTTGCGACGATCGGAGGCCCGGTTAGGGCTGGCTCCAACGCAAAATACTGAGGATTAAACAACCCCATGGCAAAAGTGGTTCTCACTCTGGTGGGAGTGATCTTTGTAATGGTGCCAGCCGCATTCTCGCTGACGTAAGCATTACCCGCGGCATCTAGGATTACACCGGAGTTCTGAACAAAGCCGCTGGCGAAGGTAGTTCTTGCTCCAGTTGGCGTGAATGAAAACACATTACCGCTTCCCGAGTCGCATTCGAAAAGATTACCGGATGAGCTGACATATAGGCCATCGGGAAACGATAATCCCGTGGCGAAGCTGGTCCTTACGCTGTTAGATGTAATCTTGTCGATGCGGCCGGCCATGAAATTACTGACAAAAAGATTGCCAGAGTGATCGAAGGCTAGACCTGCTGGGCTGCTCAAGCCTGTGGCGAACGTGGTCTTCGCTCCGGTTGGCGTGAACTTAAAGACGCGGCCACTACCTTCATCTGCTTCATATAGATTGCCACTAGCATCGAAGGCGAGACCAAATGGTGCGCTAAGGGCGGCAGCGAAGGTGGTTTTTGCTCCGGCTGGGGTAATTTTTATGATGGAGTTGCCTCTGTTGTCGGCGACAAACAAGTTGCCCTCCGCGTCAAACGCAAGCCCGGCAGGATTTCCGAGCCCGTTGGAGAACGTCGTTTTCGCCCCCGTTGGTGCAAATCTGAAAACATCGCCACTTCCGAAGTCTGCTTCGTAAAGATCGCCAGCCGCACCGTACGCAACGGACGCTAGAATCCCTGCTGCGAGTACCGACAGAGTACACCATATGCAATGAGAAGTTGCCTTCATAATGTCTAATGAGTGCTTTGCTTTTCGTAAAGTCACAGAACCGCACCTGCTTCCGCTCAGGTGAGATTCGCATTTCGGATTCGACTGGCAAGCTCGAACGCACCATTGTTTTCAGCGAAGCGGATCGAAAGCTGTGGTTGTGCTCGGAACTTGGGCTTACTGATTGTTTGTGCAGTCATCGTCGGCAGTATCGGCGTGGGCTCAGCGATGGCCGCTGATAAGAATGCAAAGGTCACGCTCGTCTATGAACACGCTTTGCCGAATGTGCCTGGCAAAAGCATCAAGGGTGTACTGGTGGAATATGGCCCCGGGGGGTCGTCGCCGACCCACACGCATCCAAAGTCTGCTTTCATCTATGCGTCCGCTGCGTCGTTGACGCGCTTCCGCGCAGAAAGTGAGCGCACAACTCGAACTGAGCAAACCTGCGCCGCAAACGGTTCAGAACAATCAGTAAAACTGTCGAGTTACTACTACTCTTTGAAATCAGGGCGACGGCCAAGGCGTAGGCACAACAGACGCAGTCGGCCGGCGAGCCTCATCTATTGCCACATCTAGATTGCCACCAGGGGCTCTAGCACAGATCCGCGGTCGACTAACGTTTATGCCTTTTTTCGTTGAATGTAATCGTCGACTTGTTCTTCGAGAATCTCGAGGGGTAGCGCACCACTTTTGAGCACGGCATCGTGAAATTCGCGCTGATCAAACTTGTCTCCCAGTTCTTTCTGTGCTCGAGCGCGCGATTCTTGAATCTTCAGCATGCCAATTTTGTAGGCGCACGCCTGACCGGGCGCGACGATGTAACGTTCGATTTCAGACTTAACTTCCTTTTCACCCATGCCGGTTTTCTCGCGCATGTAAGCGATCGCTTGTTCCCGGGTCCAGTGCTTCGCATGAATGCCCGTATCCACAACCAACCGAACCGCACGGAAAAGCTCGTCACGGAGGCGTCCCAGATCGCCGAACGGCTCGTTGTCGTACCACCCGACCTGTTTCGCCAGCCATTCGCAGTAAAGGGCCCAGCCTTCCATACACGGAGCTGATCACGCAGGCGACAGAACGTTCTTCGAAAGAACTCTTTCTCACTTTCCACGCACGCGCGCGCGCGCGAAGCAAAAGGTTAAATGGACTACGGCTCGAATCCGGCGGGCATTCACAACGGGATTTCGTCGTCTTCGTCACCGAGAGATTCGTCGAGCGGCAAGAGATACCGGAACTCAGCGGCTTTTCCGCCATTTAACCCGGCCTTGCCTTTGCGAACCATTTCGATCACCCCAAGCCGGACAAGAGCACCTGTGATCGTGTGTGCTTCTTGGTGGCTCAAGTTTTCACAAGCCTTCGCGGCGTCTCGGTAACTTAGGAAATACACGTTGACCCCGCAGAGGCGCGACAGTTCGCGGTGCAGCGCCGCAACTCTGCGCCAACTTTGAGGCGCGTTCGGCATCTTAGGTATAACTGGCAGTTGCGAGGGCGAAAGTTTCTCTACGGCTTTAAGCGCCTTATTGAACGTGTCGCCTTCGCCTATGAGCACGCGAACCTTGCGAAATCCCGCTATGAACTCCGCGAGGTAATGGTCGCGCGTCTTTCCAAGGTCGAGAAACGGCTCAGAAAGGCGATACCATTCGTCGAAAAATGGCGTCAACCAACCCATCTCCACTTCTTCGCCAGCGCGTTTCTCCAAAGTGCTCAAGTGACGCACGAGCTGGAAAAGTGCTTTGCTCGCAGAGCCAGGCTTTCTGCAAGCAGTGCGTACTGCATATGCTCTGGCTAGTTCCCGTAGCTCTTGTCCTTCGGACACAGGAGATACAGGAGACTCAAGAGACTTAGGACACTCACGAGATTCACGAGACTGAAGGACATTCATGAGACTTAGGAAAGGCACGGGCAGGAAAACCCGCCATTTCGAGATAAAAGGTCATCGCATCAGTTAGCGAAAGCCCTTTTAGTTTACTAAGGAACGTGATTTCATCGCCGTTGCCGCACGCGGAAAAACACGTGTATTGCCAGAAACTGTCCTTCCGTTGGAACACCGAAAACGACGGACGCTTGTCGTCATGACCGGGAAACGGACAATGCGCGCTTTTCTTGGCGTGTTCTCCAAGTCCGAGGTTTTCGAGTAGCTGAGGCAGGGGAAACCGCCGTTTAGCTTCATCAATTTTCTGTCGCAAATCGCCATTATTGCTCATGAGACAACCTTCGGCTGTCTTGACGCTTCTCGGCGATTCCGACGCGACAGCGGGCGTTTCCGGCCAAGAAATGGCTTATTAGACACGGTTAAAAAGCGCCTCACGAGGTCACGCGCGCGCTTTGGCTCCATTGCTTCCTCAAAGGTACGCAGATAACCACCGCTCACAGACCAAGCGACTAGGCGCGCGCTGCGACGATGCCTGAACTTCTCCGCAATATCGGGTCGCCTCGTTTGAAACCAGAACACACCGGGCGCGACGCGCCACGCGCAAAGTTCAGTCGTCCCGAAAGTCTCGGCGTCTGTCACTCCCGCGCCCGTCCCTACTACTGGCGCAGGCGCGTCTTGCTCGCACGCGCTCACGCTTCGGCCCTCCCCTGGTTGCGAATGAACGCCGCGACAGCGTCATACGGAACGAGCGTCACGCCGCGCAGTTTGCCGCGCTGGCGAAGCCTAACGAGTCGCCAGTTTCCCTGCTTCTCGCCTTCGTAGTAGTAGCTACGCCCAAGGCCAAAATAAGGATCGCCGCCAGACTTCGGGAGGCGGAAGAACTCAGGGTGACTTTGCGAAGGCTTCGCCGCCCCTTCGCTTAGCGGAGCAGTTGTTGTTGGATGCTCGCCGGTTTCAATTAACTTCACGCTCCCAAAATAGGGAGCTAATCGGAATCATCCGTAACAGGGATGGCGCGAAATTTGTTATGCCAGCCACAGGGTGTCACTGCTGTGTGCGTTGTCTGGCGATTACTGCACTGATGCTGTGGAATATACGCGTCGTTTCGGCTCGCGTGATGCTCTTGACGTGTTGCTTTGGAGACATCGCCGGTGGACGTGTGATGTAGATTCCGCTGAGGGCCTTCGCTTTGATCAGTTCGTTGATCTGCGCTTCATGCGCCTTTCCGCGCTCGTGGATGGCACGCGCGAAGGCTTTTAGGCGCTTCTTCCGCATACGGAAATTTTCTTCACTGATGCGGGGATGGTTACGTCTTGCCAGTTCACGCACTGCATCCTTCGCTTTAATGGACGGGTTCTGGGAGAGGATGGCCGCTATGTCGGCATCAAGCTTGTCAAAGCCGGATTTCATGTCGCGAGACAAGCATTTGCCCAAGTCGACAAAAAATTGCCTTTGACCAGTCGCAGCCGCCAAACGGATTTCCTCCTCGTAAGCTTTCAAGTCGTGCGCGGCAAGCCTGGCGATCCTACGCCAGTCCAATCGTTCTGCTTCCTTCCTTTGAAATGCATCCTCAAGATCGTCACGCTCCTCGGACTTGGGTTTTATTGAATCGCAGACCGATCCCATAAGCTCTGCATCCGAGGCCACTCTTGCTTCTTTGTCCATTTTCATCGCAGGCTTCGCATCAATTTGTCGCATCCGGCAAGCGCTGCATCGCAGCGCGCAGTTTCTCATGTTCCGCCGCCAGCTCGGGGAAGCGGCGCTTTGTCTCGGCTTTGACTAGCTCGCTCGGCTCATCGCAACCTCGCTTTCGTAAGTGGAATAGGTGGCAGTTGCGCAATCGCCTTGCGCTTCGTTTCTTCGTCAATGTGTGTGTAGTGCGCGGAAATCGCCTCCGATTCGTGGCCGATAATATCCATCACGACAGATGCGTTGATTCCGGCATCCTTCATCAGCGATGTAGCAGTGTGCCGCAGGCTGTGAAATGAAATCTGGGATAACTCGCGAGGGCCGGCGCGCCCTGGCGCGGCTTCGGTTGTGCGGTGAGCTTTTTGCGCCGCGAGTCCCGCATCCGCCAGCAATTCATAAAACTGCCGCGAAAGTGTGTTAACTCCGCCACTCTTTTCCACGGAGGCAAAGGCGCGTGGATGAAGCGGCTGGTGCGGCTCATCACCAGCTGGAAGCTTTTCGATCTGCTCGCGCAGCGGCGGCGCGATCGGAATTATCATTGTGCGGCCTGTCTTGCGACTGACGAAGCGGATCTCGTCACGCGCAAGATCGACATTTTGCCAAGTTAGACGGGCGAGATCGCCGAGGCGCTGGCCGGTATACAGGCCGAAATAAATGAGACTTCTCCATTCGTCACCTGCGACTTCAAGAACGCGCCGAATCTCTG
>Ga0306921_10008385_pt1 | contig 10921 bp, 9 predicted proteins | sample sta12Cox44000080_FD_203760 | JGI IMG/M metagenome (GOLD analysis project Ga0306921, IMG submission 203760) | Lab enrichment of tropical soil microbial communities from Luquillo Experimental Forest, Puerto Rico - statoxic.12C.oxic.44.000.080 (v2)... | ecosystem: Environmental > Terrestrial > Soil... | reverse complement strand
ATCATCATGCCATAGGCTTCCTTTGACTGCGGCGTCCCCTCGATCACGAAGTCATCCGGCTTCCGGGCCTTGGCACGTTCCCCGGCCAGCAGAGCATCATCAAGCATGAAGGCAGCCGCGCGCCCGCTCTGCAACGTCAAAAACGATTCGCCATGATCCTTGGCGCTGATAATGTTCATGCCCATGTTGTTTTTCTCGTTCATTTCCCGAATGAGACGCTCCGAAGTCGTCCCTGAGGTAACGACAACATTCTTCCCTTTAAGATCCGGAAAATCTTTAATGCCCGAATCCTTCTTGACCAGCAACCGGGTGCCTATCACAAAGAACGTATCCGAAAAGCTGACCTGCTGTTGTCGCTCAAGATTATTAGTGGTTGATCCAGCCTCGATGTCGATCGTGCCGTTCTGAATCAGCGGAATGCGATTTTGCGACGTAATTGGAATGAGCTTCACTTGAAGATTGGGCATGTTCAATTTTTTCTTCACGGCATCGACGACCATCATAAGCAGATCCTGAGCATAGCCAACGACCTGATTCTTATCGTCGTAGTACGAGAATGGGATCGAGGATTCTCGATGTCCCAGCGTAATGACCCCCGCATCTTTAATCTTCTTCAACGTTCCGGTCAGCTCTTCCTCTGTCCAGGCCTTTGGACACACAGCAACCAAGCAGAGACCGATTACGGCGACTAAATAGTTCTTCATTGTTATTGAACGTTGACCTCATTTAAGGGGGGTATCCCGGCGAACAAGCTGCGAAGCGAGGGGCGGAATGTCAATCTGAAACTGTATTGCGCATCGCCCTTGATATCCTCAAGAATCAGCGCGAAGAGAACTACAGATTCCTTACTATCCTTCGCGTAACTTTTTCTAATGTACTGCGTCTGTTACCCTCAGAAATGAAAGTGTTCGGGTACACCCTTGCGGCAATATTCATTCTTCTCGCGGCGGTTTCCCCGTCTTTGGCGCAAAGCATCAACGTTGTGTCAGCTTACTATGGAACGTCCGCTCGCAGCAGAGACGTCACGGGACGGGTTCAACGCTTCGCGGACTTCGGGGAGCCGTTCCGAGTCAGCAACGACACTTTCCGCATGGATCCCATACCTGGCCAAAGGAAGACCCTGGTCGTTGTCTACAATGTGGAGGGCAGGCGAATCACGGACAGCGTCGAGGAGGGAGATGTATTCTATTTCCGAGGTGGCAGGTACGCGGATGCGGTTCCCGGTTATTACAGACGCGGAACACAAATTCTCGCCGCTTCCTACGGAACCAGGGGGCGATACGTGAACGTTTCCCGTGTCGTTCAGAATTTTGTCCGAATCCGGCGGCCATTTAAGGTTTCAAACGAGACTTTCGGAATCGACCCCTACCCTGGCGTGATAAAACGCCTGAAGGTCCTTTACTTGCGAAACGGTGAACGCCGAAGTCAGATCTACGTTGAAGGTGACGTCGTCCACTTGTAGCTGCGTTGATGACAGAGCAGCGGAGGCGCAACCAAAGGTTCGTCCTCCCCATGTTGTGCGCTTCGATCCTCACCAAAACCGGGTGCCGAGAGCGCATCAGGCCTAGCCGCGCCATTCGGGCACCGCTGCTCCGGGATGAAATTTTCGGGCTGCCTACTGCATTTTTGCAAACGCCGCTTCCCTCTTCCTTCGATCAATTACGAATGTGTTGTTGTCGCCGTACAGAGCCCACGGACCGGGAGGAACATCCTCGAATTCCACAAACTTCCAGTCAGTGACATCTGTATTGCCAAGCCTGAGATAGTCGCGGATTGCCGGAGAAACATCGAGTCCGGCGCCGCGGTTCAAATTCGGTCGTGGCCGGTCATTGCCGAATACGTATTGCCAATGATCGCTGCGAAACGGACCGACATCTTCCCATTGGCCATAACAGACTCGCACACCTTTTCGGATGGCGACCCAACGTCCCTTCAGAACGGACTGCCCTGATCTGGTAAACGTTTGCTGCAGCCACGGAACAACTTTGTAGGCTTCGTCTTTGGTACGGCCCCCGCTCACATCGTTGTATGGAAGTGCAAGATAAAACGGATTCTGCCTCGGAATAAACCGTGCGGGAATAAAGCCTCTTCTCTCGCCTGTCTCGGGCGCATCAGATCCGCCAAAGCTATGTGACCAGTTTGCATCCCAGGCACTGGATCGGTTCGGCACGGGATTATTGGCAGTCGGGGACTCGCCTATCCAAAAAACCGTCGTCACAATTGCCTCATGCCACGGGAATTTGTCTTGCGGTCCCGCCAATGGGTCCGTTTTCAGATTTCTTGGCTCAATTTTGAATAGGATGTTCTCGCGCAGCTTCATGGCGTTTTCGGTAAAGCGCGCTGCGTTATCGCTCGCTGTTTGAGCGGAACCCTTGAGTGCGCAAAACGCCAAAACGCCGGAAAGGAGTGTCAAGCACAATCCGTATTTCCTCATAAAAAAGGTCGGCAATTGTAGAAGGACAGAGCCTCGCTGTCAAATAGAGAAGCGACGCGAATTTGCCGCAGAATAGGGATCAACGGCTGAAATACGCCACACAACGCAATGCAATCGAACTATTTCGACAGATTTAGGTCAATTTTGACTCCAACCATCACTCCACAGGATCCAGCTCCAGATAGGTCCGGGAAACCACCTTGCCAGTGTCCGCGCTGATGCGTTCGATCCTGATTTGCTTGAAAATGGTTTTCTCCTCAACCCTCTGACCGGAGATGACTTCGAATCGCTTAACCAGTTTGCCTTGCCAATCAAAGCCTTCGGCCTTTATCAAGGCACCCCGGTCCTTTGCAATCCACAGCCGCACCGTGCCGTATGCCGAATTTCGAGACGGAGGTTGGACGTCCACGATTGAGCAGGTAATCGCTCGAACCCGCTGTTCTCCATTCAGCTTCGCATTTTTCCAGTAAATAAAACGCAGCGAGAGATCTTCGTAGGTGATGTCGGTCCCCCGCACCGGTTCCTGAAGCTTAGATCCGGCCAGGGTTTGTCGGCCCGCGGCATCCTCATCCGATAAAATCGAACCTGAATCGGTCAATTGAAGCATCAGGGTTTCCGGCGGGTTGTTGAATTGATAATCGATCTCGGATCCCTTTAACTGTAGCTGAAGTGGAATAGACACCCCATCTTCCGGACGTAATCGGCCGGTCAACGATTTGGTGATTCGCGCTTGGGCAAACCGGATTTGATCCAGAATAGCGTTGGGGTCTTCGTGCGCGAATGCGCCGGCGAATTGGCCCAACCACAAGAGGAGAACGAGCAGGATAAATTTCTTTGCTTGTTTCATCGATGAGCTGTTTTTAGCTTACGCGGGCTCTGAACCTCTCGCATGGACAAAACGCTTCTGCTGTTCATTAACCGGGAATGGACGAATCCGTTTCTGGATTGGTTAATGGCTACGTTGACAAATTTTGAGGTCTGGCTGCCAATCCTGGCGATCGCCACGCTAATTCTGCTGTGGCGGGGAAACTTCCGGGTTCGAAGTTTCGTCATTGTGACGCTCGTGACGCTCGCATTGACCGACGGCGTGTTCACCCAGTTCACAAAGAAAATGGTCAACCGGCCGCGGCCTGTCCAATCTCTAGCCGAGGTCCGCGAAGTTAGTTTGCAGAAGAAAACACCAGCGATTCTCGGCATTTTTCTGCCCGTCCATGTTTCGTTTTCGCAACCTCCCGCAGGTCCGGTTATTGGACACTCTTTCCCGTCGGGACACGCAATGAATAATACGGTGATCGCAACAATGGCGATTCTGTTCTTTGGCCGGTTGGGAGCGCTCTACATTATTCCCGCGGTGCTCATTTCATACTCGCGAATTTATTGCGGTTCGCATTGGCCGAGCGACGTCCTGGTCTCAGTCCTTCTAGCAATTGGCTTTAGCCTCATCGCCGCGGCTGTTTTGAATATCCTGTACGAATGGATCGTATTCAGATGGTTTCCAAACTTTTCCCGGCCTTCCCTGCTGGGCACCCGCCGATAATGCGAAACCGGCTGTTTGTTCTTCTCTCTTTTGTTCTCATTCTGACAGGAATCCGCCTATTCCTGGCAGCGACGATCGAATTGTCGCCGAATGAAAGTTACTACTACCTCTGGGCACGACATCCCGATTTCTCATACTACGGCAAGGGTCCAGGCGTCGCTCTGGCGATTCTGGCAGGCACATCTCTTTTCGGTTCAACAGAATTCGGCGTGAGATTTCTTGGGCCGTTATTCGGGTTGGGCACGTCTGTTTTTGTGTACCTGCTTGCGCGGAAATTGGTGCGTGAGAAGGCCGCTTTCTGGGCGGTCCTGGCCGTGAATCTTCTCCCCATCTTGCATCTCCATTCGATTGTGATGACGCCCGATGGGCCTTCTTTATTTTTCTGGGCCGCGGCGCTTTACACCGCCTGGCTCGCGATAGAACGAGGCGGCAATTTCTCTTTCTTCTGGCCACTCACCGGGATTTTGATCGGTCTCGGATTTCTATGCGACTATTGGAACGCTATTCAACTTTTCTCCATTCTGTTTTTCCTGGCAGCCGTGCCGAGATACAGGCATCAACTGCGACGCCCGGGGTTCTATGTTTGCTTCCTCGTATTCCTGTTATTCCTCACTCCCTTAATCATCTGGAATTATCAGCATGAATGGATTGCGCTTGAGCTTTTGCCGGAACGCGGTGATCTCAAAATGGCGTTCGCGATTCGTCCCTCGCGGGTTACCGAATTTCTGGAGAGCCAGCTTCTGCTCTTTTCACCCTTGATGTTGCTGGGTTACCTGATCGCATTTTTCGCTTGCATCAGGAAATCGTTTCAAAACAGCAAGGTCTGCTTTCTCTTTGCGTTCGCATGGCCGGCCTTGATTCAATTTTTCGTTCTCGGTCTTCGCAGGGGAGACCCACAAACCTGGACCGGTCCGGCTTTTCTCAGCCTCGGAATTCTTGCCGTGCATTTCTGGATGCACTTCGCGACCGAGAATAGGATCGCGGGAACTCTTTGCATCTCAGCTCTCGTGTTAGGCGGTTTGAGCTCCTCGCTTCTTACCAATACTGACGTCGTGCGAGCGGTTGGGATTCCCTTCCCTTATAGTGCTGATCCCACATCCAGATGGCGCGGTTGGAGAACGATTGCCGAGCAGGTCGAAAAGTTTCGCACGGAATTCGAGGCTAAGCTTGGCGGTAAAGTCTTCCTGATCGGAGACACATACCAGACATCGGCTGCGCTCTCCTTCTATCTCGCTGACAAGCGCGCGGAAGGACCCGGTCATCCTCCTGTCTACATTCCCGAATCGCAGGACATTCAAAACCAATTTTCCTTCTGGCCACGATATGATGAGTTTTTAGAAGCGGACACTTCCTCCAAAAGAGACACGACCTTTTCGGAGGAAGCAGGAATAAATCCTTTCATGGATCGAACGGCTCTTTACATTACCGATGAGCCGGAAAAGGTCCCTCCACAAAATCTTCAGAGTGCGTTTGCCCGCTGCGAACTGGTCGCGCTATTTAGGATCGATCGTAAAAGCTACCCACTCCGCGAGATTCGCGTTTTTGCTTGCTACCAATACCAGACACTTCCGCTGTGATCGAAACCCCTTACGTTTCTGTCATTATTCCCGTTTTTAACGAAGAAGGGAACGTCTCCCAGCTTCAAGCGGAACTGGAATCTGCTCTCAAAGAGATATCTTATGAAATTGTTTTCGTGGATGACGGCTCACTTGATCGGACCGTCGAGAATATCAGGCGCGGCTCTCGGGTAAGAGTGGTGGAATTCAGGAAAAATTCAGGGCAAAGCGCGGCCATCTACGCCGGCTTGGCGAGCGCCTCAGGGAATTTACTCGTTCTGATGGATGGCGATCTACAAAACGATCCAAAGGATATCCCACGTTTACTGTCTGAGATCGAGAAAGGATTCGATCTGGTTTGTGGATATCGTCTCAATCGCAAAGACAGCTGGCTCAAACGTGCTCAAAGTGTGATAGCAAACCAGGTACGAAGCCGATTCACAAAGGATGGTGTACGCGATACCGGCTGCACCCTCAAGGCGATGCGGCGGGAATGCCGCGAAGCGCTCCTTCCATTTCATGGAATGCACCGATTTATCCCAGCGCTGATAAAGGGTCTGGGGTACAAGATCACTGAAATCCCCGTTAGCCATCGGCCGCGTCGATCTGGCGTGAGCAAATACCATTTTGGAAATCGAGCCCTGCGCGCCACGATCGATATGTTCGGCGTACGCTGGCTGCTTGGGCGCCAACTCCGGATCCGGACTAAGGGGACCGACGGGCCTCAGAGCTGAGAGACCAATTGGAGGCTTGGATCAAGTGCTCGAGGGCGCGCGGTCCCTCGGCGCCGCGCAAGGCGGTAGAATCTTTGTTCGGTCGAGACAAGGTATGTCTCCAACGCTGGATCTTTTTTTGGGTTCGGCGGCTGCCAGGACTGCAGCCCTCCAGGTCAGGAACGACTATTAAAGCCTTGATCAAGTGCTGGAGGGCGCCGGTCCCTTTGCGCCGCGCAGGACGACAGAAGCTTTGGCCGGTCGGGACAAGGTACGTCTCCACGGTTGGGTCTTTTTTGGGTTCGGCGGCTGCCGGGACCGCAGCCTCCAGGTCAGGAACGACTGTTGAAGCCTTGATCAAGTGCTGGAGGGCGCCCGGTCCCTCGGAGCTGCGCCGGACGACAGAAGCTTTGTCAGGTCGGGACAAGGTATGTCTCCAACGCTGGGTCTTTTTTGGGCTCGGCGGCTGCGAAGGATCGCACCCTCCAGGTCAGCAAAGACTATCAATTCACAGAACCGTAGGTATTGTGATCGATGGTTAGTCCGGGGCACCCAGGGTACGAAAGATTTCTTCCAGTTGTGCGCTCATTGGAAGATTGAGGGTCTCTCCGCTTGGCAACTTGGAGAGGAACCATCGTTTGTAGGTATATTCAAGGTCACGCGACTGCGCCATTTCCTGGAAGACACGCTGCACCACAGTGGCCAGTTGCGCGTCGTCTTTCCGGAACATGATTCCATACGGGTCGTAAGAAAGGAATTCCCCGATTACCTTAAAGTTCTGCGATGTCCGGTTTTCGGCAATCAGGCCGTAAAGTAATACGTCATCGCCGGCGAAGGCATCCGCCTTACCCGTTGCCAGCAGCTCGTATGATTCCGCATGATCTCTTGCAGAGATCAGATGCATGGGAATCGCAAACTTGTCCGACAGCCTGTGCATCGCCTCCTCATTGGTAGTTCCCGCGGTCACCACAACGGTCTTCCCGCTCAGGTCACGAAACGATTCAATGGTTGAATCACGCTTAACCAGGAGCTTCGTTCCGGCGACAAACATTACCGGTGAAAAAGCGACCTCCTTTTGGCGTTGCGTGTTATTGGTCGTCGAGCCGCACTCCAGATCGATTTCGCCGTTCACAACGGCCGGGATCCTTGATTCGGGAGTTACCGGAACGAACTTGATCTTCAGGGTCTGACCGTCGAGTTCATTGCTGATCCCGTCCACGATCGCACGGCCCAGATCAATGGAGTAGCCGATCGGCTCGCCTCGCGAATTCAGGTAGGAAAAAGGAATGGACGATTCCCGATATCCGATCACTACCATACCGGCATCGTGGACCTTCTTCAGCGTGCCGGTTAACTCCTCAGGCGCATACGAGGTCTCAGCAGCCCGTGCTGCCAGCACGATCAAACTGACAAGCAAACAAAAAATGAATTTCCCTGCCGTCCGGAAAGGTATCATTACAGTTTCGTCTTTTGGAATTACACCTCGGCGGCAAGGGATGGGATGGCCGGCTTATCTTCTGCTTCCGGCTCGAGTTCGCCTTCCCATTTTGCAACGACGGCTGCGGCTACTGAATTGCCAACTGCATTGGTTGCAGAACGTCCCATATCAAGAAACTGATCGATCCCCATAATGAGAAGCAGACCTGCTTCCGGAATGTTGAAGGTTGTGAGAGTTGCGGCGATCACCACAAGAGAAGCCCTTGGCACTCCGGCCATCCCCTTGGAGGTAACCATCAGCAACAAAAGCATCACGATCTCTGTACCAAGCGGCAGATGAATGTTGTAAGCCTGCGCGATGAAAATCGTCGCAAAAGTGCAATACATCATCGATCCGTCGAGGTTGAATGAGTAACCGAGGGGCAACACAAAGCTGGTAATACGACTGGACACGCCAAAACGTTCGAGCTGCGCCAGCAATTTCGGGTAAGCAGCTTCTGAACTTGCCGTCGAGAACGCAAGGAGGAAAGGTTCGCGAATCATGCTAACCAATCGGGCGGTTCGCGCCCCTAGAAAAACGAATCCGGCCAGAATCAAGAGGCTCCAGAGCATGATCAGAGACAAGTAGAAGCCGCCCATGAATTTGGCATACGTGACGAGAATGCCCAGACCCTGCGTCGTGATGATCGAAGCCATTGCGGCAAAAACCGCGAGTGGCGCCATCTTCATCACGGCCCCGGTCACCTTCAACATCACGTGGGCCCCCTGGTCGATAATCGCGATCATCGGGTGACTGAAGTCCCCGAGCGCTGCAGCTGCCAGACCAAAGAAGACCGCAAACACCACGATTTGTAACATTTCGTTGTTCGCCAGCGCCGCGAAAATAGAGGTCGGCACAAGATGCGCCACAAACTCTTTCACATTGAAGGAGGCCGTCTTGAGGCTGCTCGTGGCGTTCACATCCGGCAGAGGTAAGCCAAGATTATCTCCAGGCCGGAGAATCGAGACCATGATCAACCCAAGCATCAGAGAGAATAGCGACGCGGTGATAAACCAACCCATGGTTTTGAGGCCCACCCGTCCCACTGTTTTGGAATCGCCCATGTGGGCAATTCCAACGACCAGCGTTGAAAACACCAAGGGTGCAATGATCATTTTGATCAGTCGGAGGAACAAATCTGTTACCAGTGAGATGTAACCTGCAATGGTAGCTGCTGTCTGCGAGTCTGGACTTAAGGTGTGGCAAGCGTATCCAGCGGCAATGCCAAGGATCATTGCCAGAAGGATATACAGCGTCAAACGTCCTGATTTTTGCATAAAGATACTTTCGGTTGCCGCCTCCAGATCGGCAGCTCGGCCTTTGGGCATCTGATACGCCGTGTCCAGCTGCTGACCTTCGTAATTCTACTGGGAAGAGGCCATTTTGTCGCCGCCTAATCTAAGGATACTAAGGAAGTTGTCCCTCCGGACGCTCATGCGATAGTACAGGCATGAGCGGATTCGAGCGTGAAGCGGTCGAACCCGGCGTGGTGCGCACGCGGTGGTGGCACTCCCTCGAGGATGGCCGGGTCCAGTGTGACCTCTGCCCACGCGAGTGTAAGCTCCACGAAGGGCAACGCGGCTTTTGTTTTGTCCGGCAGGCGCGAGATGGCGGCGTGGTGCTTACAAGCTACGGCCGGGCGTCAGGTTTTTGTGTCGATCCAATTGAAAAGAAGCCGCTCAATCACTTTTATCCAGGCACAAGCGTGCTGTCGTTTGGGACGGCCGGCTGCAACCTCGGCTGCCGATTTTGCCAGAATTGGGACATCTCCAAAGCACGCGCCATGGATAGGGCGGGCGATTGGGCGGCGCCGGAGGAGGTTGCGGAGGCTGCTGCGCGTGCGGGCTGCCGTAGCATCGCGTTCACTTACAATGATCCTGTAATTTTCGCGGAGTACGCAATTGACTGTGCGCTTGCAGCGCATGATCGCGGGATACGAACCGTGGCAGTTACGGCCGGATACATAAACCGGGAACCGCGCAGAGAATTTTATGCGCAGATGGACGCAGCGAACGTGGATCTGAAGGCGTTCACCGAGAAGTTTTATCACAAGCTGTGCTTTGGCGAATTGGAACCGGTGCTCGATACGTTGCGATGGCTCAAACGGGAAACTGCCGTCTGGTTCGAGATCACCACTCTGCTGATCCCAGGTCACAATGATTCAGAGGAGGAAGTCGCCCGCCTCAGCGACTGGATCGCAGGCCATCTCGGTCCGGATGTGCCATTGCATTTCACCGCGTTCCATCCTGACTTTAAAATGCTTGATGTTCCATGGACACCGCCAGAGACGCTCGTTCGCGCCCGCGAGCAGGCGCTCGTCGCCGGCTTACATTACGTTTACGTCGGTAATATCCACGATGTAGAAAACGATTCGACTTATTGCGCGTCGTGCGGTCAGACGCTTATCGAACGCGATTGGTATCAGCTTGGAAGCTGGAATCTGGATGAACGCTGCTGCTGCAAGTTTTGCGGTGCACGACTTCCAGGGTGCTTCGATGCGAAGCCTGGTGCATGGGGACGACGCCGAAAGCCGATCTTTATCCTGCCAGGTGCATTAAGTCACAAGTAGGAGGCATACCGCCCGGCAGCCGCCGGGTCAGTTGGCTGATTTTCAAGGCGGTCCGAGCCGGACCGGCGGTAACGACGAGGATATCTAAAGCTATGTGTCTCTCGCTGTACGATACATCGGCTTTACCCATAACATATTCATTCTGCGTTTTTCATAATGGCAAGAAAGTAGAACGGTAGTAAGTGAGTGCCCTCAGGGAATCGCGTTTCCTGAAGTGGAATTGCAAATAAGATAGGAAGATGTATTATGTTGCGGAAAGGAGGTGGTGGATATGGCGGTAGAAACCATTACCCCTGATCAGGTTCATAAACATGCGAGGCAGTGGGAGCACACGGCCGTGACGACGGAACTACTACTAGCGTGTGGCGTAGTCGTGCTGTCAATACTTGGAATTGCTGGCGTGTTACCAACCTATCTGGCTGCGATCGCTGTCATCGGGCTTGGCGCGATCCTACTCTTCCAGGGCGCGACCGTTGTCTTGCACTACGGGGAGCTTCTCTATGAAGCTGGTGGGGAAAGCAAGGCTGGCGCCGCGGAAGTTAGTCGTGGGTTAACGACAGAATTCCTGGCTGGAATGACGGGTATCGTCCTTGGTGTCCTAGCACTGATTGGAATAGTGCCAACAGCCTTGCTGT
>Ga0306921_10008382_pt1 | contig 10923 bp, 11 predicted proteins | sample sta12Cox44000080_FD_203760 | JGI IMG/M metagenome (GOLD analysis project Ga0306921, IMG submission 203760) | Lab enrichment of tropical soil microbial communities from Luquillo Experimental Forest, Puerto Rico - statoxic.12C.oxic.44.000.080 (v2)... | ecosystem: Environmental > Terrestrial >... | reverse complement strand
GTGTGGGCTGCCACGGGCAGCGTCGCGGGCGCCGTCGCGGGATTTCTAGTCGCACGCTTCGTCAATTCGGACCTGGTCGATCCCCGTCGCCTCGGTCCCATCGTCGGAGCGGTAGAGCGCGGCGGCTGGCGTGCCGTCGCGGTCCTGCGGCTGATCCCGGTCATACCGCACAGCCTCGCCAATTACGCGCTCGGGCTTACCCGGCTGCCACTCGCAGCCTACTCTCTCGGCTCACTCCTGGGCCAACTGCCGTTGACGATCGCCTATGTCGATCTCGGCGCGGCCGGAGGGCGCCTGATGCGCGGCAGCGCGAACTGGGTCGCGCCGACGCTGATCGGCCTTGCAGCGCTCTCGCTGTCGCTATTGATCCCGGCGGTCGCCCGCCGCCGCACCCGGTGACCTCGTCAACGCTTTGGGTACGGGCCCGCCGGTAGCCCAGTCGAGAAGCTCGACCGTATGCACGACCGGCACGGCGCAACCGGGGGCAAGCTGGGTGATGCAGCCGATGTTGCCGGTGGCGACGAGATCGGCTCGGGTGCCGCCGATGTTGGTGAGCTTGCGGTCGCGCAGCGCCGATGCAATCTCGGGCTGCAGCAAATTATAGGTCCCGGCCGAACCGCAGCAGAGGTGCCCCTCCGGTACGTCGATCGGCTCGAAGCCCGCCGCGGCGAGCAGCGCCTTCGGCCCGGCGTGAAGGTGTTGTCCGTGCTGCATCGAACAGGCGGAATGGTACGCGACCCGCGGTTTGTCGGCGCCCGCGGATAGAGTAGACGGCGACAGCCCGAGCGCCTCGACCACCTCGGTGACGTCTCGGGCGAGCGCCGCGATCTGCGCCGCCTTCTCGGCGTAAGCCGCATCTTCGCGCAGCATAAAGCCGTAATCCTTGACCGTCGTGCCGCAGCCCGATGCGTTGACCACGATCGCGTCGAGCCCGGCAGCGCGATACTCACGCGCCCAGGCATCGATGTTGGCGCGCGCGAAACCGAGCGCCGATGCTTCCCGACCGAGATGATGGGCGAGCGAACCGCAGCAGCCGCTGCCGCTGGCGACGACGACTTCGCACCCATGCCGGGTCAAGAGCCGGATCGTCGCCTCGTTGATCTCGGGCGCCAGCACCTGCTGGGCGCAACCCGGCAACAATGCGACCCGAATTCGCCGCTCCCCCGCGGCCACATGTACCCCCGGGCGATCGGTTGGCGACGCAGGCGGGATCGAACGCGGCGCCAGCCCGAATAGCGGAGCCAGCCGCTGGGACAAGAGCCGTGAAAGTGGCTTCGCGATCGCCGCGCAGCGCAGCGCAAGGCGGAACAATGGAGGTTGTGACAAGACGGTGGCGAGAAACTGGCGCAGCGCGCGCTCGGCCCACGGCCGGCGGTAGTGCGCTTCGATCCACCGCCGTCCATGGTCGACGAGGTGCATGTAGTGAACGCCCGAAGGACAGGTCGTCATGCACGCCAGGCAGGAGAGACACCGGTCTATATGCTTGACCGTGTCAGCGGTGACCCGCCCGCCGCCCCCCAGCATGTCCTTGATCAGGTAGATGCGGCCGCGCGGGCTGTCGAGCTCGTCACCGAGCAAGACATAGGTCGGGCAGGTGGCGGTACAGAACCCGCAATGGGTGCAGTTCCGCAGTACCTTCTCGGATGCCGCGATGTCGGGATCCGCGAGCTGCTCTGCCGTGAAGTCGGTCCGCACCCGCTCACCCCTGCTCGACCGCCCGCCCGGTATTCAGCATTGGGCCTGTCACGACCGCAGACTAACCGAACCGGAGGTCATGCGGGACTTCCTTTGCGATGCAGAGCGATGCCCTGGTGTCTGGTGCCAGTGCTATAGTCACGGACAGCGTTAACGAAGGGAGGCGGATATGCCGGTACTTCATGGAAGCTGCCTGTGCGGGGGGATCAAGTTCGAGATCAACGGTCCGCTCGTGGCTCCGAGCAACTGCCACTGTACGATGTGCCGCAAGCAGCACGGCGCTGCTTTTCGCAGCCGTGCGCGCACCGAGAAGAGCGATTTTAAATGGGTACAGGGCGAAGAGCTGGTGACATTCTACGAATCGACGCCTGGATGTTTCCGCGGTTTCTGTCGCGTCTGCGGCTCGCCGATAATCAACAAATTCGCCGAGGGAACACCGATAGCGGAGCGCGATCCCAAGGCTCCGTCGCGCTACGGTATCGCCCTCGCCACGCTCGACGACGATCCGGGAATATGCCCGGCTGCTCACACTTTCGTCGCCTACAAAGCACCGTGGTTTGAGATCACCGATGACCTGCCGCAGCACCCCGAGGGCCGAGTGGCCCCAGCCTAGCCTGCTAAAACCGCGGCAGGTCGGGAAACGGCAGGCGGCCTGCGCGAACGTTAAGGCGGCCGAGCTCGGCGCAGCGGTGCAATTGCGGAAACACCTTACCAGGGTTGAGCAGCCCGTCGGGGTCGAACGCGCATTTGAGCCGCTGCTGGTGCGCCAGATCGGTTTCGTCGAACATCGTCCCCATCAGGTCGCGCTTTTCGACACCGACCCCGTGCTCGCCGGTCAAGACACCGCCGACCTCGACGCAGAGCCTGAGGATGTCGGTGCCAAATGCCTCAGCGCGTTCGATCTCGCCGGTCTTGTTGGCGTCGTACAGCACGAGCGGGTGGAGGTTGCCGTCGCCGGCGTGAAAGACGTTGGCCACCGCGAGCCCGTACCGCTGCGAAAGGGCTCGGATCCCGGTCAGGACCTCGGCCAGACGGGCGCGCGGGATCGTGCCGTCCATGCAATAGTAATCGGGTGAAATCCGTCCGACGGCCGGGAAGGCGGCCTTGCGCCCCGACCAAAAGGCGAGCCGCTCGGCCTCGTCGCGGCTAAGCCGGATGTCGTTGGCACCGTGGTCGCGGGCGATCGCCTCGACCTGTCGGGTCAGATGATCGACCTCGGCGGGAGGGCCGTCGAGCTCGACGATCAGCAACGCCTCGGCGTCGAGTGGGTAGCCGACCTTGACAAAGGCCTCGGCTGCGTGGATTGCCGGCCGGTCCATCATCTCCATGCCCCCGGGAATGATGCCGGCGGCGATCACCGCGGCGACGCAGTTTCCGGCATCCTCGGTCATGGCAAACCCGATCAGCAGCGCGCGCGCCGCCATCGGCTTTGGGAGGATGCGCACGGTTGCCTCGGTGACGACCCCGAGAAGCCCCTCGGACCCGGTCAACACCCCGAGCAGGTCGTAGCCCTGGGCATCGAGGTGCTTGCCGCCGAGGCGGACCACCTCGCCGTCCATCAGCACCATCTCGATGCCCAGCAGGTTGTTGGTGGTGACCCCGTATTTGAGGCAGTGAACCCCGCCGGAATTCTCGGCGACATTGCCGCCGATCGTGCAGGCGATCTGGCTCGACGGGTCGGGCGCGTAATAAAAGCCGGCCCCCTCTACGGCCTGGGTGATCGCCAGGTTGGTGACCCCGGGCTGGGCGACGACGCAGCGGTTGTCGTAATCGATGTCTAGGATACGGTTGAGCTTGGCCAAACCGAGCAATACGCCGTCGGCAAGCGGCAAGGCGCCGCCGGAAAGCGACGTGCCGGCGCCACGTGGCACGACCTTGACGCTGTGCTTCTGGCAATACCGCAATACCGCGGCGACCTGATCGACGCGCGACGGCAGCACCACGACCATCGGCAACTGGTGGTAAGCGGTCAGCCCGTCGGTTTCATAGGCGCGGCGCTCGGCTTCGGAGACGATGACGCCCTCGCCCGGAACGATTTGCCGCAGCGCTTCGACGATCTCGGCGCGCCTTCGCAGCACCGCGTCATCCGGCGCCGGCATCTCCATCGCAGTGATCTGCCCCGATTGGCGATGCGGAGGCTCAGCCCTGACGCGCTTTGAACCGCGGGTTGACCTTGTTGATGATATAAGCGCGCCCCTTGCGCCGCACGATGCGGCAGTTCTTGTCGCGCTTCTTCAATGACTTCAGCGAATTGACGATCTTCATAACCGTGTCCTCGGCGAGGGCCGGAACATAGGGAGCGGGTGAGGCGAAGTCAAACCTTCGGGGGGAGCGTCAACCCTCCAGCAGGCATCTATGATGCCGCCGCCACGATATTGCGTTCGCCGCGGCGAAACTCGGCGATGTCGTTGCGGCCGGAGAGGAAGGCCTTGATATTGCGAGTCGCCTGACGCAGGCGCTGACGGTTCTCGACGAGGGCGATACGCACGAACCCCTCGCCATATTCGCCAAAGCCGACCCCCGGCGACACCGCGACATTGGCCTGCTCGAGCAACAATTTCGAGAAGGCGAGGCTGCCGATCTCGCGATAAGCCGGCGGGATCGGCGCCCAGGCGAACATCGTGGCTTCCGGTTCGGGGATCGGCCAACCGGCTTGGCACAAGCCGTCGACCAATACGTCGCGGCGGGCGCGATAGCGCTCGCGGATCTCGGCGATGCAGTCCTGCGGGCCGTTCAGCGCCGCGGTCGCCGCCACCTGGATCGGCGTAAAGGCGCCATAATCGAGGTAGGATTTGACCCGTGCCAATGCCGCTATCAGCGGCGTGTTGCCGACGGCAAAGCCGATGCGCCAGCCGGCCATCGAATAGGTCTTGCTGAGCGAGGTAAACTCGACCGCGATGTCGCGGGCGCCGGAGACCTCGAGGATCGAAGGCGGCGGCTTGTCGTCGAAATAGATCTCGGCATAGGCGAGGTCGGACAACACGATGATGTTGTGCCGGCGGCAGAACGCAACGACCTCGCCATAGAAATCGAGATCGACGGTTTGCGCAGTCGGGTTGGCCGGGAAATTCAGGACGATCGCCAGCGGTGCCGGAATGCTGTGCTGGACCGCCTTCTTGAGCTCGGCGAGAAAGTCGACCTCCGGACCGACTGGCACATGACGGACCGCCGCACCCGCCATGATAAACCCGAAGGCGTGGATCGGGTAGCACGGGTTCGGGACGAGGACGATGTCGCCCGGGGCGGTGACCGCCTGGGCGAGGTTGGCGAGCCCTTCCTTCGAGCCGAGGGTGACTATGACCTCGCGTTCCGGGTCGAGCTCGACTGCGAAGCGGCGGGCATAATAGGCGGCACAAGCGCGGCGCAGGCCGGCAATGCCGCGCGATACCGAATAGCCGTGGGTCTTGGGGTTTTGGACGGCTTCGACGAGTTTGGCAACGATGTGCGGCGGCGTCGGGCCGTCGGGGTTGCCCATGCCGAGATCGATGACGTCGCGCCCGGCGGCGCGCGCCCTGGCCTTTAGCGCATTGACCTCGCTGAAGACATAAGGAGGGAGACGTTTGATGCGGTAGAACTCTTCGGACATGGCAGCTCGAGGCGAGTTGGATGCCGAAGTCTAGGCCGACCTCCCCGGGTTTGGCGAGGGTGATGGTGCCGCAGCGTAGGGATGCGCATTTTCCGCGCCCGCTGACGAATGTCGATCCCCGGAGAATCGGCCTCGATCCAGCGATGGGCCTGAGCTTACTTCGCCCGAGGTGAGGGGCGGGGGGCGATTTGGTCCGACATCGGGTTGCTAACGGCAGAATCGCAGGTCGTCGCGTTCGTTCTCGTAATCCTCCATCGCCTGATGAAGGACGTTGTCAGGCGGCAGGGCCCGCAATGCCTCGGAAATCTTTTTTAGCGTCGCCTCGTCATAGGCGACAGGCTTGGGGCACTGGGAGGCCGCCGAGCGCGTGCTCTCGCAGCCGGATACGACCAAAAGCACGGCCACGGCCGCGACCCCAATTCCCGCCCTCGACCGCATACCAGTGCTCCTGCCGCCTCATGGCACGATGACCAGAGCCTGTCACGCGATCAAGCAGGAAACGATCCGGTCCGGAGACCCAGTCAGCTATGCGGCGGCAATCGGCGTCCGAGTTGAACCCGGACTTCGCTCAATATATCCGTCACCCGGGAAATCGCCGAACGCATCTCTGCCTGAAATTCGTGCTCCTCTCGATGCTGGTCATCGATCGCGTGCTCGATCGTGGCGATGCGCAATTCATGCTCGCTAACTTTGACCGTCAGATCCGACCGCACCTGCTGAATATCCGAGCGAAGGCTGAGATAGCTCGTGATCGCCCCGGCGCCGATAGTCACCAGGAGGACGGCGGCCTGCAGCAGGTGCCCGAAATTGATTTCCGGGCTGAACCTCGGCCACAGCCGCTTCTCGTCGCTCATCTGCTTCGCCCGACGATCCTGATTCCGCCGGGGCCAAAGCTCAAGGTTTTGGTCTCGCCGCCGACGTGGAGGCTGCATTCCCCGGTCATTTCGTCGGCAGTGACGATTTCGCCGGGGACATCGGTGTAGTTGTCGGTGCGCACAATCTTCCAACGGCGCTTGTCTTCAGTGCTGTGCCACGATTCGAGTTTCACGGAATGCCTCTTATGACGGGTGCTTGGGTATCGAAGGCGGATCGCTCACTGCGATCCGACAAGGGTCCAGGCGAGGTTGGCCAATGTCGCGTCCGGGGTCGCCGGAGCGACGACGGTCAGCACATCGCCGCTCATGAAGGTGGTCGCAGTCGGCATTGTAAAGGTCGCGGTCGTTGACGAGGCCGCAAACGCCATTGTTCCGACATTAGTGGCGTTCTTCTTGATGGCGTAGGTCGTCGCGGCCGTCGCGGCGACCCCGCCGGTGCCTTGGGAGCCGGTAAGCCCCGCCGGGAACGTAACCGTCCCGGCGAAGACATAGCGCTGCACGACGAGATTGGCGGTGCTCGTGCCGGCAAAGGAGCCCGATATCGTGGCCGAGACCGCGGCTTTGCCGGAGCCGGTCGCGGTGTAAGTGTAAGTCGGCACCTCCGCGAGGTTCTGCACGGCACCGCCCACAATATTGAACGACAGGAATTTCAAAAATATCGTCTGCCCGACCAGCGTAGCCGGATAGGGGAACTGGCCCACCGACTGGTCGATCCGTGCGAATTGCGTCCCGGCCGGGTTACTGGCCGCCACCGTGCCATAGGCACCACGATAGAGCGTCGTCAGATTGTAGCGATGGGCACCGGTCAGGCTCGCGGTTTGATAGGCGAAGAGCTCGCCGCCCATATAGCACAAGGTGACGAGGTTCGCCGCGTCGGTGGCCGAGACCGACAATAGCTGGCCGCGGCTCTCGCTGACATCGACCGAGCAGGTGTCGGTGATATCCGGGCTGCCGCCACTGCTGCCGATCGTCGCGGTCAACACACCCTGGGTTGCCGGGCCGGAGACCGTGCCGGCAAAGGCATAGGAATTGCCGTCGCTCGAGATCCAAACCTGGGCGCCGCCCCAGTTCGCGCCGCCCGACAGTGCGATCCAGATCTCGAGATCGCCCGACAGTAACGCTGCCGGCGGTTCGAAGATCAGCGGTGTGTTGATATTGTCCGGTGGTGCGCTCCAGTTCGGCACGAAGCCGCCGACCGCACCGCCGCTCGCCTGCCGTACGGCAGGCGCCGCCGTACCACCACCGACCCCGAGGACCGAGGGCGAAGCGGGTGGCGAAAAACCGGCGGACGGGTAGAGCACGGTCGGCGAATAGGGGCCGAAGAAATCCTCGGCGGTGATCGACAGCATGCCTTCGTCGTCTTCTTCGACCGCCGTGATCCGCACGGTCAACGCAGTGGCACCCAGCCGTGAATCGGTGATCTGCACCAGATCCATCGGCTCCAATAGGATATATTTCCAGCCGAGCTGAAAGGTATAGGTGTTGCGGTAGAGAAGCTGGCGCTGCAATAGCAGCTGCGCAACGATACCACCAACATAAAGCGGGTCGGTAACTAGCCTTGCCTTGGTGCTGGTATCGCGCCGTAGCCCGTAGAGATCGATCGAACCTTGATCGGAGGCCTCGACGATCGCGGTGTTATAATTGTTCTGTCGATCGAGGCATTCGACTTCGACCATGTTATTGGCGTCGGCCGGCGTCGACCGCTGGATGTGCAGTGGATCGCCGGTGAAGCCGCCGGTTATCGGCGTGGCACCGGAGCGTAGCGCCGGCCCGCCGGGTGTCGCGCCAAGTTTGATCCCGACACTCGATTGCTGAACGATGTAGTCATCCTCGCCGAGGCTGTAGATCGGTGTCGTGTTTGGCGTGAATGTGTTGGTTGTCGCCACCCCGATCCCGCCGGCGGAAATCCCGCCGCCGCCCGATTGGCCGATCGTCGTGTTGCCTGTCGGGTTGGACTGGACGACCATAACGCCGCTGAGGCCGACACCGGCGGCAAGAAAGCCGTACTCGACAAGATTCGGATCGGAATTGACCGCGTGCGCGAGCCCCCCCATCGCCCCTGGCATCTGCAGGTTTGCCGAGGTCGTATAGCTGACCGTGTAGGGGGAGCCGCCATTGAAGGCGGGGTCAGCAAAAGTAAGGCTGAGCGTGTCACCCCCCGCTTGTGTCGGCGCTCCGTTAAAGCTCACCAACGTGAAGGCGTTGGTGACCGGATGATCGCCGTAGGGAATGATCTTCAACAATGCGCCGGACCACACGATCGCGCTGTTGGTCGCCTTGGTGATGTCGGCGAGCGATTGCTGCGCTTCCTGCTGCTGGTCGAGCAGCGGCGACAGGAAGAGGCCGACCGCCGCGCAATAGCTTGCATAGGACGAGGCGGCGCTCGAGGTCATCACCGGGTCGAGGTTGGCCGACGGGAAATTTGCCCCGTAACGCGGGTTGGTCAAGAAATCGCAGACGATCTGTGCCGGGTTGGCGTCATAGCCATTGGGCGACGCACCCGCTGCGCCGGCGCCGACCCCGATCACCTCAAAATTGAAATTCGGCAGTGTCGCGGTGTTGCCCAGCTGATAGTTGGCGAAGACGATATTCGCCGTGCCCGAATAGCTAATTGCCTTCGCGGGATGCGCGCTTGACCAATAGAGGTCGATCGGCTGCCCGACGGCGCCGAGATTTATGCTCGAAATGCTGGGCAGCCCGGTGGTGGTCCCGATATTCTTGTCCCACCACGCCAAACCCAACCCGGCGATCGGCCCCTGGCATAAGCCCATGATAAAAGAGGCCGAATACATGTATTGCTCGCCACCTCCCTTGCCGCCGCCACCGCCTTTGCCCTTGCCTCCGGCTTGCTTGCTCGCGGTCGCCGTAAAATCATCATAGTCGAGCAGGTTGGGGCTGACCTTGGTCGTTCCGTAAATCAGCGGGATGACGCCGCCCGCCTGAGACGTCTGGAACTGCAGTGAGCCAACCGCGCGCTGCTGCTTGGCGTTCGAGCCGCCGCCGAGAATCCCGCCCATCAGTCGAATGGGTCAAAGAAACGCACCGGCCGCCCCGCCAGGTGCGGCTGCGTAGCATCGGCGCAGAGAACGCCCGCATTGTGCCAGGCATGGATCAGGCGAGGCCATTCAAGAACGATCGCACCGTGGGCGAAGCAACGGCCGAATTTAAAGAGAGCGACGTCACCCGGCTGCGGCGGCCCCGCGATCTCGCGCGCGTAGCGCGTCATTCCTTCGAGATAGTGCTCGGCATCGCGATGGAGATGCCAGTCGGGCGAGTAGAACGGGACTTCGAGGTGCGGGATGACGCCAGCCACCTCGTAAACCTCGGCGAGCATCATCAGGCAGTCGGTACCGGCACCTTTGACGCGGCCCATATGATGATAGGGTGTGCCCAGCCACCGCCGGGCCTCCTCGATGACTGCAAGCCGACGCAGATCCATTGCGGAGCGGGTCATACCGCGGTTTCCGGGGTCGGAATGTAGGGAAACCCACCAAAATGAATGGCGTTGTTGAAGACGTTGGTGCAGGTGGCGAGCGTCCGATCACAGCCCGGCAACAGGTGAAATTGATCACCGGTCGCGACCGGCGATAGAAAGGCGAGCTTTACCGCTACCGAGCCGCCGCTGAAAAAGCCCGCTATCGTGCGGCTCTGGCCGGCATTGCCGCCGCTGACGGCAATGATCGTACCTTGCATGTAGGGCGTCGTCGTCGTCGGCGCACCCTGGATAACCGTCGTCGTCGATCCGCCGGCAGCCGGGAATGTAATGGCGAGGCTCGACCGGTTGAATAGGCACATCGCATCGCCGAAGACATGGGTGCAGCTAGATTGCCACAGCCGCCGCGGCATCTGGATGTTGAGCAATTCGAGGTGCGAGCGGCACTTCATCTCGATGCCGGTGCGGCTGCAATCGATGTCCGAGATGCGCCCGGAGAACAGGATTACCGTCCCGGCGCTGGTGTCGCCATAACCATTTCCGCTGCCACCCATAAAGGCGCGTTCCAATTGCAACAGCGCGCCGTCGAATTGTCCTTGCCACGCCGCCTCGAGAAATGGCGTCGCGCCGACGAGGTCGGTCGTCTCCGGATAGATCTTGATGTCGAGCTCGTCGACCTGGGTGCCGATCACAACCTTTGTCTTCGAGCGTTCGAATTTCGGCCCGGCCGCGAACAAATACCCATTGGCAACGATCGCCGTCGGCGCTGCCGAATAGCGCAGGACCGTCGCACCCCCGGCGAGGGTGAACGTGTAAAGGTCAGTCATCATGAATTGCTCGCCGCTGTTGAGCAGGGCGATCAGGGCGGGCGAAGCCGGCTTCACGGACGCACCGAGATAAAGGTGAGCCTTTTCAGCTGCCACAGCTGGAACATGAAATTCTCGAAGGCATAGGCGTCGTCGATAAATCGGCAGCGAAAGTAATAGCTGTAATCGGCGGTGATGATCCGCCCGCTGCCAGGTGCCGTGTTGAATGTCAGCAACCCGGTGTTCGGATCGGCGCCGTAGTTTACCGGGCTCTGGGTGACACCATCGAGATAGACCTTACTGACGACGTCAGGCGCTACGATCGGTTCCAGAAACCCGCCACCCGGCAGCGCCGAGCCCATCGCCCGCTGCAGCTGAAAGACGGTGGTGCTGGCATTGCCGATACCGAGCTGCTGCCCGGTGACCCGGTCATCGCTCGGGTCGCGAAACAGGAATGTGCCGAAGGCGCCTTGGCAGAGCATGAAGAACCCCATCAGGGTCCGCAGCTCGTCGTAGCCGGCGGCCGGG
>Ga0306921_10008379_pt1 | contig 10924 bp, 12 predicted proteins | sample sta12Cox44000080_FD_203760 | JGI IMG/M metagenome (GOLD analysis project Ga0306921, IMG submission 203760) | Lab enrichment of tropical soil microbial communities from Luquillo Experimental Forest, Puerto Rico - statoxic.12C.oxic.44.000.080 (v2)... | ecosystem: Environmental > Terrestrial >... | reverse complement strand
GGGCCAGCGCGGAGATGAAATCGAGTGTGGAGGGATCCACCCAGTGCAGGTCTTCCATGCAGAGTATGAGCGGATGCTGCAAGGAGATGGTTTCCAGGGCTTCGCAAATTTCGCGCACCATGCGCTCACGCGTGGTCCCGACAATTTCCTTCTCCAAAGCATCGCGTAACTTCGCACTCACCAGCGAAGGAAGCTGCACCAGCCAGGTGGGCGCCTGCTTGGAAAAGACCTGGACCAGTGGGCTGTCTTCCGAATTTCGCAACAACTCTCCGAGGGCTTCCAGCACGGGGTAGTACGCTTCCTTGCCGCCAAAACCTTCCACGCATTGTCCGCGCGCGATGCGAATTTCCTTGCCACATGAGGTTCTCTTCAGGAAAAAATCCACCAGTGTGGTTTTCCCGATCCCCGCTTCGCCGGTGACGAAGACAATCTGGCGCTGCCCTTGCAGCGCCAAGTCCAACGTGCCTTGCAGTTTGCCCATGGCGCTATCGCGACCCACCATGGTTTTGATGCCTTTGGTGCTGAGGCTCGAAGGGGCAACGGGCACCTCGTCGCGAACCAGTGCGATGAACTGATACCCGCGACGGGGATAGGTGGCTACAAATTCGGGTTTGCTGGACTGATCCCCCAAAACTTTACGAATACCGAGAATGTATTTCTTGACCACTTCGGGATTAACAAAGGTTCCCGGCCACAATGCTTCCAGAATCTCGTCCTGACTCACGAGCCGGTCTGCGTGTTCCACCAGGTAGCGCAACACGTCAAAGGCCTTAGGCGCGAGCGACACACGTTCGTCGCCGCGCCAGAGGCAGTGGCTCACGGTGTCAAGCCGATATCCAGAAAACACCTTCATCTTGTAGAAACCAACCGTGTTTTAGTTCCGGACCCTGGGCCCACTGGGAATCTTAGCAGTCTACTGCCGAACCCGGCTCTTTTCATCCTTGTGGGCCCCCTGCGGCTCTTTCCCAGCTGCGTCACCTACGGAAAAAGGACCAAAACGTCACCGGCGGGTCACGCGGAGAGTTTTCCATGCCGGTACCGTGGCAGCTATGGCCGGCCAGCCCTCGGGCAGGAAGGCTGAAGAATAAATTTAAGGAGCAAAGAAGTGAAAAACAATTTTGACAGGAACTTTTGGTGCCTACGGGCGATTTTGGCCGGGATTGCAATGTTGTTCATCTCCGGTGTCGTTTTCGCACAGGAATTCACAGTCAGCCGGGTATCGAGTCCCATCACGCCGGATCTGATCACTCCGCCTGTGGGGAACTCTGCTTTCCTAGAGGGCCATGGAATAGGCACACAAGGCTACGTTTGTCTGCCAAATGGCCTCGGTGGCGCCGCCTGGACCGTAAACGCGCGTCCCGAGGCTACGTTGTTTACAAACATCTTAGGAGAAGCCGTGCAAATCATCACTCACTTCCTTAGCCCGGTCGAAAATCCTAATGGAATCGGCCCAAACCCACCGCGTTTTGGAGACGTAACGTGGCAGAGTTCGTTTGACAGCAGCAGGGTGTGGGCGCAAAAGGAGCATTTCATCACTGCCGGCACTGACCGGAGCTGCCCAAACAATGGCGCGATTGATTGCCTCTTGTTGCAGGTCATCGGCAGCGCGGAAGGGCCTACCGGAGGAAAGTCACTTACAAAGACCACTTTCATCCAGCGTTTGAACACCAACGGAGGATCCGCGCCGACAACGGGGTGCGCCCTTTCCGGAGACGTAGGCAAACAGGCGTTGGTGCCATATTCTGCCGACTACTTCTTCTTCCGCAGCGACGAATAGACGCCTCGCGGCTGTTCCTTCGAAAACCTTGAGCTTTACAGCTTAGCGGCATGTCGCCGTGCAAGTTTGTGCTCCTCGACGGTTGCAAAATAACGGGCTGGCCTGCGGGCCAGCGCCGGTGTTCGATTCAAGAAAGGATTAGGAAATATGAAGAAAGTAGTAGCTGTATTGTTAACGCTTACGTTCTGTGTCGCGACTGCATTTGCGTTCGATCGCGATGATTCCATCGTGCGGTGGAACAGCATCGTGGGCGTAATTACCGCTCCGGGCGTGGACAACCAGGTTGGCGCCATCCATTCCGGCGCCGGCCCCTGGTCGGTCCACAGCGGCCACGTATACGTAAACCTGACAACCGGAAACACCTTTTTTACAGTCGAGGGTCTGGTGTTGAATGGGGGTACTTCGAGCGGGACCCCGGGCCGCGTCACTTCCATTACCGGCACCCTGGTCTGCAATCCGGGTTCGGCGTCGCCGACGGTTCTCGACACCGCGCCACTTTCGCTCAGTGTGCACGGCAACGCGCAATTCGCCGGACAAATCTCCGGCATTCCTGCGACCTGTGACACCCCGCTCTTCCTCCTGCGCGCCGGAGGACGCTGGATCGCCAGCGGCAGCCAGCGGTTCATCAGCGACGAGGGACAGTAACCGGCACACCGGGAACCGGAAGGCGGAGACAGCCCAGCCTTCGCCTCCCGATCCGATAGTTATTGCGAAAAGTCCACGGGTTCTTCAGCGATAAGTCACGGCCAAGGAGAGTGCTTACGACGATGCGCCTCGCTTTCGTCATTCGATTGGGAAACGACACACGGCCTGCCGAAGGAACGTTCGAAGGCTGGGTCGAAGAAGTGGATTCCGGGACGGAGCTGCGATTCCGGTCGACCGACGAGCTGCTGCGATTTCTGGGTGAACGTTTCCGCCTGGCAACGGCTTCTAGGAGAGCAAGCGAGCCGCGGCAATCAGGCTCCGCTCGAGACGAAGAGCTCGCGTAGCGATGGGGAATCGCTAGAGAAGGCCGACAAGAACTTGGGAACGTTACGAAACGAATTGTCCTACAGGAAGAGCAAGCAAAGCTCGGGAAGTGAATCTTTGCAATTTCAACCTGACATCCACTGCTGCAAATGCCAGCAGCGCATTCTCTCCGGAGAGGGCTATGGCTTCGTCTGCTTTAAGGTGCCCGGCGAGGAAGTCTATCAGTTCTTTCACAACCGGTCCCGCCCCGGCGACTGCGAAGCGTACCTTAAGAAGGGTAAACCGGCATGACACGCACATTCGTGGAGGAAACCAAAGGAGAGTTGACGGAAGCAGAAGCCATTCGTCGGGCCCAGGGTGGCGACGCTGCTGCCTTCGAATACCTCTATAGTTCTCACAGCAGGCACGCCTACAACTTGTGCTTGCGAATGGTCAGGAACACGCATGATGCAGAGGATCTCACTCAACAGATATTTCTTCAGGTATTTCGAAAAATCGCCACCTTCCGGGGCGACTCGAGTTTTTCGACCTGGTTGCATCGAGTGACGGTGAATGCAGTCTTGATGCACGTGCGCCGGAAGAAGCTGGCCGATATCTCGACGGATGATTTGGGTCGCTCCGACGCAAAAGGGGACGTTCCTCGTGAGACCGGTGCTGACGACCCCTCGCTCCTGGGCGCGATTGACCGACTCAACCTGAGGCGCGCAGTCCGCAAGTTGCCGCCCGTTTACCGGCAGCTCTTCCTGCTTCACGACGTCCTGGGATACGAGCATTGGGAAATCGCAGAAATCTTGCGGTGCTCCACGGGCAGTTCCAAGTCGCAGTTGCACAAGGCTCGCAAACGACTGCGGTGTCTCCTGCAAGGCGAGCAGTGGACAGCCGAACCGGCATCTTCGCCGTCTCCGGACGCGGAAAATAGTGGTAGGACTGACACCGTTTGTAACCTCGCCATTCCGTCGGAATCAAAATGGGGAGCACGTTCGGCTCCATACTCATCTCAGCGCGCAAGTACAGACGCGCTTCCGACGGTTTTGGTGTGTTCGACCCAACGCCCCGGTTTTCTCACTGGCAGAATCGCTGGGGCGGGTATTCTCGCGGAACCAGAAATCTCGAGCGCACTCGGCCTTGGCAAGGTTTGCCGATGCGATTAGTCGCGAATGAAGCTGTCTCATCAAGTCATCCCTGCCGTTCGACGCGTAGACCAGGTTCTAGCCACCTTTACGAGGTCCTGCGGGTGGAACTCCATGCCCCGGTCTTTTGTTATGGATTTAAGGTGAGTTTTGATTCGCGGGGTTAGGTCTGTGCGGAACGTTCGTCGTGAACTTCGTCAGCACAAATTCCTTCAGCAGATTGAGAATCGCAGTGCTTCCGATGCCAATCGCGGTGTTCTCGAACATTAATGCGGCACCGCGATCGCTCGCCGGATAGTACAGATTGGAGATGCCACCCGCGGCAAGGCTTCCGAGGATGCTCGAATAATTCGCCTGCCAGCGACCGTTATCACCTTTGCAAATCACCGCATTCGCCAGAGCGTATTGGATTCGAGATTTTGTAGTACCTGTTCCCTTGTAGAAATAACGAGGGTCTTGTTTGAAAATGGAGGGCAGCACCGCGTTTCCCAGGAAGTTGCTGATCGTGAAGTCCGCGAAGGTTGCGCCATAGCGTTTTGCATAGCCTTGCGCACCTTGTCCATATCCACTGAATTCATTTCGCGCCTGCTGAATACCCGCAACCGCTCCAGCCGCCACGAAATAGGCAGGATCGATCATCAGCTTCCAGGCCAGATAGTATTTTTGTTTCGGCGTGAGTGGCGCCGCGTTGGGGACGTAGGTAACATAAAAATTCGGAATGATGCCCAGCACACGCTGCTTCAGTTGATCGTTCATCTGTTCTTGCGCGATTTCAATGGGCGATAGTTCGACGCGCACCTTCGTAATATTTGTGGCAAGAACCATCGAGATCGGCGGAACGGCCAAATTTTCTGCAGAGTGGAGGACGCCTGTGGAAGTATGCACTGAGAATCCCTCCGAGGTGATCGTCAGTTGAAACGATCCGGGCGGTACGTTTGTAAACGTGAATTGCCCATCCTGACTGGTCATAACTTCCTGGCTCACCGATTGACCCTCCAAGGTGAGCTTAACTTGGGCTCCGGCCACAGCTACTCCATCCTGGCCAACTACGCTTCCGGAAACGGTTCCGGGTACCTTCTGCTGGTCTTGTGGCTCGTCAATGGGCCCTTCGGGCGTCGGACTTTGTAGATTGTTTTCCATAGTCAGGCGAGGTGATCGTTGCATTTGCGCTAGACCGGAAAAACTGCAGATTAGGAGCATCAGGCTAAGCCAAGCCCAACGTACTAGGACAGAAACAATTAATGAGCCAGCAATGCGGCTCGAATACCTCGTGCGGGACCTAGATTTCCCGAAACTCACGCGTACGTGTAGCCTATGCATAGAGCTCCTTCCCGCGGCGAAGTGAGCGCAGAAAACGGGCCGATTCAACGCGGCGATTTTGCTCGTGGCATCCTCCACGCCCGGATTCGCAATGAGGGGTACCGATGGCGGCCGAATGCTGGGAGCGGTGGTCGGGAAGGCAATGAACCCACTCCCAAAGGGACACGGTGTGATACAGGTTTTGGCGACGCTGCAACAAGTCATTGATCAATCCTAACAACATTATCGCGTCTCCTACTTGGTCTTGGGAGCCGTTTGGCTAGCGGTTGAATAGCGCCGTCCGTAAACGTCTCCGAGTCTCACGCGAGCGGCGACACTCGTCCTGGTGCCAACTCGTAAACGCGGTATAGCGGCATGGACTATTGCGGCGCTCAGATGCCAACTAATTTGCCCCGTCGCCGTAGCGCAAATCGTAGCGCAATTAGCGAGAGGGCAGCACAGGGAACTCAAGCCAATTCAACAGCTTAGGTTTTTGTTCGTGTGGTTTGGGACCAGGAGGTCGGTGGTTCAAATCCACTCGCCCCGACTAAGGGGAACCAGCAATTTATGGAATATGAGCTCCTGGTACAAAGCCAGGAGCTCGAGAACTGATCAAGGCGGGAAGCGTGAATCCTGTGCCTCGCCAAAACTCTGCGAAAACTTCGGGTCCACCTTGTAACAATCGTAACTCGTTGAATCTGCAATCGCTCATGATTTTTGGTGGGGACAGTCCATTGCGGTTATTTTCGGGCGTTTCTTCAGCGAGCGTTGAAGCACGCCTATGATGGCGCAGAGCCAAGCTTGCCAAGCTGGAGATCAACACGTGAACGGATGAGCGAACGCAAGAGGACAAGAAGCGCGACCAGAGAAGCAGGCATCGAATGAAAAAGGGCAGGGCTGACAAAACACTATAATTCCCGTCGGCTCAGATCTTTCCGAATTTTCGAGAGGGGCAATACCCAACCGTGACGACAACTGCTCAAAACTCAGACGTCGTAGGGATAAGCCACATCGCGATGTACAGAAACCCGGCTCTTGTCACGGCGGCAGGCCTCGTTTGCGCCGCAGCTGCTTTGATTCTCTTCGCTTGGTTAGCGGAGGAGGTGCTCGAAGGCGAGATGCGTCGGTTTGATTTGCGCGCGCATACAGTGATTTATCAACCGAATTTATTGCCCCATCTCACTGCGTTTATGGAAAGGGTTACCGCACTCGGTTCCGGAGAGTTTTTAGTGCCACTGGCGCTGGGACTCGTGCTTGCATTTCTAATTGCACGATGTCCACAGCCCGCGTTTTTGTTCTTTATTACTTTGTCGGGTGCAGGACTACTCGAGTGGTTGCTCAAGATATGTTTTAAAATCCCCCGGCCGACTACGTTCCACGTAATTGCGCTTCCAACCTCGTATAGTTTCCCTAGCGGGCACGCACTCGCTTCCTTCTCTTTCTACGGACTGCTGGCAAGCATCGTTATAAAACGGCTGTCCAATCACAAAGCTAGGGCGCTCACGTGGTTCGCTGCCGCGCTACTGGTTGTATTGATTGGAATTTCCAGAATCTATCTCGGCGTTCACAACGCGAGTGACGTGTTGGCCGGTTACGCAGCAGCATTTGTATGGACTACAGCCGTAATGATTGCCAATCGGTTGTGGGCCACTACGCGCGCGAATGAAAAGCTGAATAAGACAGAGGCGACGGGCCCGCCTACTCGAGTGCCGATCTGAGTGGAGTGCGAAGTTCAAATAGGCTGTGGGGCTTGAAGCTGTATCGGCGGCGTACCTGTCGTCCCCGCCAGGCGGAGTAGACTTCGGCGCTTTGCGGCAGCCACAGGTTCACGTTGCCTTCACGGAACGTCACCGCGCCGTACTCAATCTCGGTATGCTCGGCCAGCAGCTTTATTTCCGGAACCGGTCCGACGAGATCGGTTTCCAGCCGAACAATCTAATAGTTCTCCGCGGAAATCCACGCGTGTCCCTTCAGCGCCACCGAGTAAGACGGGCCATTCAACCCGAATTGATACGTTTTGAGCGCGTTTGGCTTGCCTTGCTTTTGTCGAAAATGAACTTGCCATGCAAGCCCGCCGCTCGGTCGCCACGCGTTTCTCAGTGAAGCCGGCTCGCTACTGGTACATCCGAGGGGGAACGGTGTGAACTCAGGCACTCGGCATTTTGTAGCCCAACGCGTAAGGCTTGGCGACGCCGAGAAATTCGGCAACGACATACACGCTTGTCCAAATTAGTTTTCTGTGCGACCCAATTCGGACAGTATGCGACACCCCAGTCGGATTGCTTGACAATGTAGAATGAAATCCGTGACCAAGAAAGCGATCTCCCCTGGCACGGTACACAGCGTGCCGGGGGATTTACGAAAAGTTCTCATTTCTGACCCGGCGGCGCGGGCAAAATGGGAGGATATTACGCCACTCGCGCGCAATGAGTGGATCTGCTGGGTTATCTCCGTCAGGAAACCCGAAACCAGAAGGCAGCACATTGAGCGGGTACGCACGGAACTTAAGGAAGGAATGCGCCGGCCTTGTTGCTGGCCAGGCTGTCCTCACCGCTGAAATAAGGACGGCGGACTTCTATTCTCGATCCTCATTCCCGCACTGCCACCGGAGCAGCGGCTGTGGCCCGCAGGGACCTGCGTGTGAGAAGCCCCCGCCTTCCGGTGAGGGAGTAAGTCACATTCGTGATGCAGAGGCGACGAAACGACGACAAGAGTTTTACTCCATGCGCTAAAGTTGTGATATGGAAAACTCATACGCACCTGCAACGATCGACGAGTACCTACGCAAGCGCCTGATGCCGGTTGAAGGCGCAATTCCTCAACTGCCTGGAATCGAGATGTACGGCAATGCCATTCCCGCGGGAACAGTGGGCGGCGATCTGTTCGAATACATCAATTTTCAGCAGCGCTACGACGTCGAGGCCCGCATTGAGAATGCCCTGAGGCGCTCACAGGAGTATTTGGAAAAACTACCTGTAGGCGCCCCTCCGCGCAACTCTGTCGAGGACCACGTGAACTGGCTAAAATCGCTTCCAGGTTTCAGTCCGGAAAAGGAAGCCGCGTACCGGGAGGCACGAAGCTCGGAGCAAGTGCGCGTTGCCGAAGACTTGCGTGAGCTGCGTAAGACCGCCGGGGTACTCCTAGTCGATGCCGAAGGGCATGGAATCATCGCTGCTAAAATCGCCTCCACAGTCCACGATACGTTCCAGGCTCTCATTCTTTCCGAACTTGACCATCGTGGGAAAACGACTCCGGAAATGTTTGAAAGGTTGAACCTCCGCTTGGCCCAGTCGGCCACCGCACGGAACGCACTAGGGCGGACCCTGACCGACGGAGTCCAGGAGATCGCCACAATGTTGTACGGCGAAATCCGCTCCTCCGGTAGGTTTCGATTTGTGAACTTCGGTCATCCGCCACCGCTGGTCTACTCCGCAGAATTCGCGAAGTTCGTGGAGCTGGACAAGAGCCGCATGGTGCAATTTCTTCCCCTCGGCTTGCAGATTCCTGAAGACCACCCCGATCGCAACCGCTATCTTTCTTTGGATTACAGGAAACGACGGGTGAAATCTTCGGACTTGGCCGAACTGACACTGATGAATACAGGAGACATCTTTTTTCTTTACACCGATGGTGTTTATAGCGGTGGCGATAAGGACGAGCGCCTTCTTCTCGAAGAAGTAATGCGTCAGCATCATCGGTTGCCCGCGAAGGAAATCTGCAACGCCTTGCTCGATTACGCCCTGAAGAGGGACGAAGCTCTACGCCAGAATGGCGAACAAGACCGCATAGATGACAAAACCGTGGTCATCATCAAGCGCAATTGAGAAACAGTCCAAGCTTCCGCTAAATTTTTGTCCTCCGATCGTGGCCAAGCGGGCTCTAGACCCGTTCTCAGCCTGTGGTGCGCAAAAACCTCGTCCGAAATCGACGTCCTTCAAGATTGGTTGCACGCCTGAGTGCAGCTTAGAAGGAGCTGTGTAGCTCATCTTGGATCCGCTCATAGAGCCCACGAACTTCCGGCCGAGCGGGCTGGCTGGTGTTAAGAAGTTCAACTACACGCGAGGATATAGCTTCTCAACCTTTGCCATCTGGTGGGTGCGACAGGCTATCATTCGGGGCGGGTGATGCGTTTACAGGTTTGAAATAAAGAGTTCGTGCCAGAGGCGCTCTCACTTACAGCACCGAAAAGTGTCGACGACAACCTGGTTGTAGGCCGACAAGTGGGTGGTTCAAATGCGCTCGCCCAAACACGGATTTCCCAAGACACCACGAACTTTGCGCAAAAACGGTGTAACAATGTTAAAAGAACCGGGAATATTGGCCGGATCGAATTTCCGCGAACGACAGGCGCGCGACGCCGGCATGCGGAGCATAGGGGGAAGCCGCAACGGTAAGGATCTTCACGCCGACCTGGTCACTGGAACCGTTGGAACCGGATGCTTTCGATCGCCTGCTAAAACCTACGAAATCATGTAGTTCCGATAGGGAATCCGGACTGCGCAGAACATGACTGGCAATTCAGAAGCCAGCGGCGACCTTATTCGGTAAGGAGTCATACATGGCAACGAAGCGCATAGGCATACTCACCGGCGGCGGCGACGTCCCCGGACTGAACTCGGTGATCAAATCGGTGGTCTATCGCGGGTCAGAACTGGGATGCGAAGTGATTGGTATCCGACGGGGCTGGGAAGGATTGACCCACATCGATCTAAACGATCCGGCCAGTAGGGCGAAGTACATCCTGCCTCTGAATCGTGAGAATACGCGCACCATTGATCGCACGGGGGGAACCTTCTTGCACACCTCACGTACAAACCCCACTAAGATGCAGAAACTACCTCCCGCTCTGCAGGGCCAGAAGTTCGAAGCGAAGGAAGTGACGAAGATGGGCGTGACCAGCACCGCATTCGATGTCACACCAGGGGTGCTGAAGAACGTCGAAAGGCTGGCTCTCGACTGCCTGATCGCGATTGGCGGTGATGACACGCTGAGTTACGCGTCCGAGCTCGATCGCCATGGTATGAAGGTCATCGCGGTGCCGAAGACAATGGACAACGATGTTCGCAACACTGAATACTGCATCGGCTTCTCGACGGCCATCACGCGCGCTATGGACGCCATCGACCGGCAGCGTACGACCGTCGCCTCACACGAACGCGTTGGCATCTTTCGAGTCTTTGGCCGCGATGCCGGATATACGGCGCTCTACACGGCGTACGTAACCGGACTGCGCTGCTGCATTCCCGAGTACAAGGTCGATCTCCGGCATCTGATCGACTTGCTCATATGCGACAAGCGCGACAACCCCAGCAATTACTCGCTCGTAATTCTTTCGGAAGGCGCTGAGTGGCAAGGCTACACGGTGAAGGAGTATGGCGAAGCCGACGCGTTCGGGCATCGCAGAAAGATGAGCGTCGCCGAAGACCTGAGCGATGAGATCAAGCGGACGATCGGTGAAGAGACCGTCGTGAGCGACCTGACGTACGACCTGCGTTCGGGCAGTCCCGATTTCGTCGACCGCTTGGTAGCATTTACCTTTGCGGGCATGGCCATGGACGCTTTGGAAGAAGGCAAATCCGGTTTGATGACCGCAATCAATGAAGGGCGCTACGCGATGGTGCGGATTCCCGATCCCAAGCTCGGCCCGCGCCGGGTCGATATCGCGTCGATGTACAACACCGATCGTTACCGCCCTCAATACGACCACAAGCTAGCCGACCTTCCGCAGTTTTGTTTAAGTCGAAAATTT
>Ga0306921_10008378_pt1 | contig 10925 bp, 10 predicted proteins | sample sta12Cox44000080_FD_203760 | JGI IMG/M metagenome (GOLD analysis project Ga0306921, IMG submission 203760) | Lab enrichment of tropical soil microbial communities from Luquillo Experimental Forest, Puerto Rico - statoxic.12C.oxic.44.000.080 (v2)... | ecosystem: Environmental > Terrestrial >... | reverse complement strand
CCCCCTGCGGGGGAGAGATTACACACCGTCAGCGCCGCCGTCGGCGCGCGGGTCGTGCGCGCCTTCGAGGCTGCCGTCGGGATGCAGCACCACCGCACCGGCGTGCCCCATCAGGTGCGAGTAGGCTTCGTCGATCATCTCGACGTCGTGCCCGGCGTCGGCGAGCTGCTCGACAAGCCCGGAATCGATGCGCGCTTCGAGCCGCAGGTTCGTGCGCGGCGATCCCCATGTGCGCCCGAGCAGCCAACGCGGTTGGTCGATCGCCTGATCGAGCGGCTGGCCAAATTGCACGTGGCGCGTGAAGACGGCGGCCTGCGTCTGCGGCTGGCCGTCGCCGCCCATGGTGCCGTAGGCGATCACGCGGCCGTCGGCGAGCACGGCGAGCGCCGGGTTGAGCGTGTGGAACGGCCGGCGACCCGGCGCCAGCTCGTTGAGCGCGCCTTGTTCGAGCGAGAAGCTCGCGCCGCGGTTCTGCATCAGCACGCCGGTGCGGGGGAGCACCACGCCAGAGCCGAACTCCCAATAGAGCGACTGGATGTAAGAGACGACGAGCCCGCTCGCGTCGGCTACGCCCATCCAGATAGTGTCGCCGGTGCCGGCTGACGGAGGCCACGGCGCCGCCTTGCGGCGGTCGATGCGCGTGGCTTCGGCGTCGAGGAACGGCGGCTGCAAATAGCGATCGGGCGGATGCGCGAGCCGGTCGGGGTCGGTGATGGTGCGGTCGCGCACGCGGAACGCTCGTTTGGTCGCTTCGATCAGCCCGTGCACGTGATCGAAGCTCTCGGCAGTCTTCACGTCGAGTCGATCGAAGATCGCGAGGATCATCAGCGCCGCAAGCCCTTGCGTGGGCAGCGGCGTGTTGGCGAGCGTGCCGCTCGAAGTCGCAACGGTGAGCGGCTCGGCCACGACGGCGCGGTGGTGCGCGAGGTCGTCGCGCGTGACCGGGCTGCCGATGCGTTCGAGGTCGGCAGCGGTTTCGCGGCCCACGTCGCCGCGATAGAAGTCGGCCAGCCCCGCATGGGCGAGATGATCGAGCGTACCGGCGAGAGCCGCCTGTCGGAGCATCGCGCCGGCGGCCGGCGGCTTGCCCTCGACGAGGAAGGTCTGCGCGAAGCCCGGCACGTCTTTGAGCTCGTCGAGCTTCTCGGCGGTGAAATGCGCCTGGCTCGCGGTCGCGACGTAGCCGTCGCGGGCGTGGCGGATCGCGGGACCGAGCAGCAGGTCGAGCGGCGCGCGGCCGCCGAACGCGTGCGCGGCTTCGAGCGCGAGCGTCCAGCCGGCGACCGCGCCCGGCACGGTGAGCGCTGCGAGCGGGCCGCGCGGCGGAATCGTCTCGTACTCGCGGTAAAGCTCGGGGCGAGCATTCGCTCCCGCGGCGCCGGGGCTCATAAGTGCGCGCAAGCGGCCGTTCGGCTCGCGCACCAGCCAGAAGCCGTCGCCGCCCAAATGATTCATGTGCGGATAGACCGCGGCGATCGCCGCGGCCATGGCGACCATCGCTTCGAGCGCGTTGCCGCCTTCCGCGAGCACGAGCCGCCCGGCCTCGACCGCGGCGGCGTGCGGCGCCGCGACCACGCCGCGGCGATGACCGGCGGAGTGAAGGTCCATCAAGAAGTCCCCACCGGGCCGCGCGCTACGCCCGCGTCCACCCTCCCCCTTCGGGGGAGGGATTCGTCAAACCGCGCTTGCGCAGCAGCGCGTCGGGGCCGGGGAGGGCGCCGCGGAACGCCCGATAGGCTTCGGCCGGATCGCGGCTGTTGCCGGCCGCGTAGACGAAGTCGTGCAGGCGGCGCGCCAGTGCTGGATCGAACACGTCGCCCGTCGCTTCGAAAGCGGAAAATGCGTCAGCGTCGAGCACCTCGGACCACAGATAGTCGTAATAGCCGGCCGCGTAGCCGCCATCGCCGGCGAATACGTGCTGGAAGTGCGGCGGGCGGTGCCGCAGCACGATCTCGTCCGGCATTCCGATATCCGTGCGGGTCGCCGTCTCGACCGCGCCGGCCTCGACCGCGTCGCGCCCGTCGTGAAAATCGAGGTCGACGAAGGCCGAGCCGAGGTATTCGCTCGTCATGAAGCCTTGGTTGAAGTTGCGCGCGGCGATCAGGCGCGCCATCAGGTCCTCGGGCATCGGTGCGCCGGTGCGATGATGCCGGGCAAAGCGCTGGAGGATTTCCGGCCGTGCGAGCCAGTGTTCGTAGAGCTGCGAGGGAAGCTCGACGAAATCGCCCGGCACGTTGGTGCCAGCGATCATCGGGTAGGTCACGTCGGAAAGCAGCCCGTGCAGCGCGTGACCAAACTCGTGGAACAGGGTGCGCGCGTCGTCGAAGCTCAGCAAGGTCGGCTCGCCGTCGGCGGCCTTGGAGAAGTTCATCACGTTGACGACGAGCGGACGGATCTCGCCGGCAAGCTTCTCCTGCTCGCGCAGGCTCGTCATCCAGGCGCCGCTGCGCTTGGTCGGGCGGGCGAAATAGTCGCCGAAGAACACGCCGACGTGACCGCGCGGGCCGCGCACTTCCCACACGCGCACCTCGGGCCGCCACACCGGCACGTCGGGGCGCGGCGTGAAGGTGAGGCCGAACAGTCGGTTCGCGGTGAAGAATGCCGCTTCGATGATGTTGTCGAGCGCCAGGTATGGCTTGAGGTCGGCCTCGTCGAGGTCGTGGCGCGCCTTGCGCAGCTTCTCCGCGTAGTAACGCCAGTCCCACGGCGCGAGGCGGAAGTTTCCACCTTCGGCATGAACCATCGTCTGCAGCGCGTCGCGCTCCGCTAACGCGCGCGGCCGTGCCGCCGCCCACACCGCCTCGAGCAGCCCGCGCGCGGCGGCCGGCGTCTTGGCCATGGCGTCGTCGAGCGCGTAATCGGCGAAGCTCGCGTAGCCGAGGAGCCGCGCCCGCTCGGCGCGCAACGCGACGGTCTGGGCGATCAGGCCGTTGTTGTCGTGCGCGCCACCGTCGCCGCGGGCGACCCAGGCGGCGAACAGCTTCTCACGCAGGTCGCGCCGGGGAGAAAACTGGAGGAACGGCTCGACGCTCGAACGGCCGAGGGTGACCACGTGATCGCCGCCGCGCCCGCGCTCCTCGGCGGCACCCTTAGCCGCGGCGCGCACGGACTCTGGCAGGCCAGCGAGATCCTCCGGCGCGAGCGCGAGCGCGTAGCCCTGCTCATCGGCCAGGACGTTTTGCCCGAAGGCAGCGCCCAGCGCCGCGAGCCGCTGCACGATCTCAGCGAGTCGCCGTTTGCCGGCTTCGTCGAGGCCGGCGCCGGCGCGCCGGAAGGCGAGACGGTAGCGTTCGAGCACGCGCGCCTGCTCGGCCGTGAGACCGAGATCGGCGCGGCGGGCGTGCAAGTCGTCGACGCGCTGGAAGAGGGCTGCGTCGGTGAAGATGGCGTTGCGGTGCGCAGCGAGCAACGGCGCCATCTCGCGCTCGATCGCCATGATGGCGTCGTCGGCGTCGGCGCCGGCCAGCAGCGAGAAAACGTTGTCGACCCGCGCCAGCGTGCGGCCGCTGCGCTCGATTGCCGCAACGGTGTTGTCGAAGCTCGGAAGCTCCGGGTCCGCCGCAACGCGCGCGAGCGCCGCGCGTTGCTCCGCCATGGCGCGCTCGAATGCCGGACGGAAATGCGCGGGCGCGATCTGCCCGAACGGGGGCACTTCGAACGGGCCGGACCAGACGGTGAGCAGCGGATTGTCAGGCATGAGAGCGGTGGCGCGGTCCGCGTGAACGAGAGAAGCCGCGTCTTATCGAGGTCGGCGGCGCTGGCGCAAGCGGGCTTCGTCACTTGATCCGCCGCGCGGTTTCGGGAACATTGCCGGCCGCGAGGATATGACAGACATGGAAAAACCTGTAGAGAAACCGGCGGGCCGCCGCATCGTTTGGGTCAATGTGCTGACAGTGGTGAGCGCCGCGATCCTGATCGGGGCCGAGGTGTTCGGCGCGGCCTTCGCGGGTGGGTGGGCGATCGCCAGCCTGTTGGACCTTGGATCGACCGGAAGCCTCGTGCTGCGCGCGCTCTTGTTCGTGCTCGGCCTCGTCGTCATGGGTGCCTTCATCCGCAACGCGCGCCGCGTCGAACCGTTCACGCAACGCTGAACGCGTGCCGCGAGCGTCGTCTCGCCGCGTTTCAGACAAAATCGGCGCTGCTAACGATTGATTAAGACCAAAGAGCTTGCGCGCGTCGTCTGAATAGATTATTTGAAGCTTGCCCAATTTCGCACGTGCCTGTGGCCGTGTGTCGGTCGGTGGGCATCCGGACAAGAGGCCGGACAGCCGCCTAAGGAAGAGACCACTACTTCCTTGCACCCGCGACCGGCAGCCGGAGGCGAACCGGCGCACCCCGCTCTCCACGGGGGACGCGGCTTAAAGCAACGACGGAAGGGCTTTTTTGGTAATGCCGGCGGCGACGCCGGAAGACCAGAAGGGCTTGTCCTTCTTTGCCGGGCGTGCGGATCGGGGCCACCCCATCCGGACCAAGGCAGCAATCGACGGTGACGTTACCGAGCGGTTTTTCGCTCGCTTTCGTCACAGGAGGTTCACCTGAGGCGGCGCGCCGCCCATGCCGGATAGGGAGCAAGGTCGAGATGACCGCACGCATCCGCGAGTTTCTCAAGCACCGTACCGATGAAGGACCCTGCGTCGTGGTCGACCTCGATGTCGTCCGCGACAACTATGGGACCTTCGCCAAGGCGCTACCCGACACGCGCGTGTTCTACGCCGTGAAGGCCAACCCCGCGCCGGAAATCCTCAAGCTGCTGGCCGAGCTGGGCTCGTCCTTCGACGTCGCGTCGATCGCCGAGACCGAGGCGGTGCTGGCGGCAGGCGCGCCGCCCGAGCGCATCTCCTACGGCAACACGATCAAGAAGGAGAAGGAGATCGCCGCCGCGTTCAAGCTCGGCGTGACCCTGTTCGCAGTTGATTGCGAGGCCGAGGTCGAGAAAATCGGGCGCGCGGCGCCCGGATCGCGGGTGATCTGTCGCATCCATTGCGACGGTACCGGCGCGGAGTGGCCGCTGTCGCGCAAGTTCGGCTGCGAGCCGGAGTTCGCGCCCGACATCCTGGAGCAGGCGCACAAGCTCGGGCTCGTCGCCCACGGCATCTCGTTCCACGTCGGGTCGCAGCAGCACAACGTGGAATCCTGGGACCGCGCGCTCGCCTCGACGGCCGCGATCTTCCGCTCCTGCGCTGAGCGCGGCATCACGCTCTCGACCGTCAACCTCGGCGGAGGCTTCCCGGCCAAATACGTGCGCAAGACGCCGAAGCTCGAGTCCTACGGCAAGGCGATCTTCCGCTCGCTGCGCCGTCACTTCGGCAACGCGATTCCGGAGACGATCGTCGAGCCGGGGCGCGGCCTCGTCGGCAACGCCGGCATCATCGAGGCCGAGGTGGTGCTGATTGCCAAGCGCTCGCCCGAGGACGAGCTGCGCTGGGTCTATCTCGACATCGGCAAGTTCCACGGGCTCGCCGAGACCATCGGGGAGTCGATCCGCTATCCGATCCGCACCACCAAGGACCGCGACGAGATGGCGCCGTGTCTGATCGCCGGCCCGACCTGCGACTCCGTCGACGTGCTCTATCAGACGACGCCGTACCCGCTGCCGATCTCGCTCGCGATCGGCGACAAGGTGCTGATCGAGGCGACAGGCGCCTACACGACGACCTACTCGTCGATCGGCTTCAACGGCTTCCCGCCGCTAAGGCAATACGTGATTTGATGGGCTTCATCCCTCCCCCGCGAAGCGGGAGAGGGTCCCGCCGCGTAGCGGCGGGGGTGGGGGCTCTTCTTCTTTCAAATAGCCCGACGATTTGACGGCCCTCCGGGGGGAGGGATTAAGAAAGATCAATCACCCCGGCCTCGCCGTCCTCGGTGCCGAACGCGAGCGCGGCGCCGTCGGCGCGCCAGCCGAGCGCGGTGACGGGGGCGGCGCCCGGTTTCTTCGCCAGGATTTCCGCGCCGTCCTCGATGCGCACCAACAGCAGCAGGCCGTCCGCGTAGCCGGCGGCCACCACCGGCTCCTTCGGATGGCATGACACGATGACGGCGCGGGCAGGGTAAGGCGCGAGCATGCGCGGCGACTTGCCCATGGGGCCGTCCTTCGATTGGAACGGCCAAACGATCACTTGCTCGGAGCCCGCGCTCGCGAGCCATTTGCCGTCGGCGCTCCAGTCGAGCGAGCGCACTTTCGCCGAGTAGCCCGACATGCGCATGTGCTTGCGGTCGGCGAGACGCCAACCGTGCAGCACCGGCTCCTGCATCGAGGTGACTAGGAATTTGCCGTCCGGGCTGAAGCTCACGGAAAGGTGCGAGCCCTTCCACTCGAGCCGCTCGGGCGCGGCCGCGGTTTTCGGGAACCAGAGGCTTGCGCCGTTGTAATGAGCGATGGCGAGGCGCACGCCCTTTGGCGCGAAGGCAAGCCCGCCCGGCGTCGACGGCATCTCGACGCTGCGCGGCTCGCCCTTGCCGGTGCGCGCGAAAACGTTCTTGCCGGCCGACCAGGCGACGGCGCCGTCCGGGCCGATCGCCACGTGATCGATCCAGCGGAGTTTCGCATCTTGCGCGACGACGCTCCCCTTGCCGACCGTATCGAGCGTCACGACCTTGCCGTCGTCGCCGCCAGTGACGAGGCGCGCGCCGTCGCCCGCGCTCGCCAGTATGCCGCCGTCATGCAGGCCGACACGCCGTTCCGCCGCGCCTTCGGGTGCGACCAGCACCGCCTCTTCGCCGAGGATGAATGCGGGAACTCTCTTGAGGAAATGCGCGCCGACCACCGCGGCGCCGGCCGCGACCGGACGCGTGCGCTCGATGACCGATGGGGCGTCGCGCGTGTCACTCACGAGATAATCAAATCGCGCAGGACCCAAAGCCCTTGCGGATCATCTCCTCGGGCAGCTTGCGGCCGATGAACACGATCCGGCTCTCACGCTTCTCGTCCGCGCTCCATGGGCGCTGATGATCGCCGTCGAGGATCATGTGCACGCCCTGGAACACGAAGCGGTCGGGATCGTCTTTGAACGCCAAGATGCCCTTGGCGCGCAGGATGCTCGGTCCTTCCTTGGCGACGAGGTCCTGCACCCAGGGAAAGAATTTGTCGGGGTCGAGCGGCTTGTCGGTCCTGAGCGACAGCGATTGCATGTCCTCGTCGTGATAATGCTTGAGCCCGTGATGAGGGTGGCCGTGGTCGTGGGCGTGCGCGTGGTCATGCCCGTCGTGTTCATGGTCATGATCGTGATCGTGCCCGTCGCCGTCGGCGACGAGGAACTCCGGCTCGATGTCGAGGATGCGGTCGAGGTCGAAGGCGTTACGCCCAAGCACCTCCGGTAACGGCACCTGACAGCGTTCGGTGCGGTGCAGCTTGGCGTAAGGATTGATCGCGCGGATGCGCATTTCGACCTCGCGCAGGTCGTCGGTGCCGACGAGGTCGGTTTTGTTGATCAGGATCACGTCGGCAAAGGCGATCTGGTTTTTCGCCTCGGGCGCGTCCCGCAGCCGGTCCTTGAGCCACTTGGCGTCCGCCACGGTGACAACGGCGTCGAGCTTCGCCTTGGCGCCCACCGCGTCGTCCATGAAGAAAGTCTGCGCGACCGGCGCCGGATCGGCGAGGCCGGTGGTCTCGACGATGATGGCGTCGAACCTGCCCTTGCGCCGCATCAGCCCGTCGATGATGCGCACGAGGTCGCCGCGCACGGTGCAGCAGATGCAGCCGTTGTTCATCTCGAACACTTCCTCGTCGGCGCCGACGACGAGGTCGTTGTCGATGCCAATCTCGCCGAATTCGTTGACGATGACGGCGTACTTCTGCCCGTGCGGCTCGGTGAGGATGCGGTTGAGCAACGTGGTCTTGCCGGCGCCGAGATAGCCGGTGAGCACGGTGACGGGAATTTTGGCTGCGGCCTGTTCGGGCATGCGTAAACCCCTGCTGAGCGCCTGTATATAGGCGGTCCGGCGGAGACGTTCAAAGCGCGTTGCTTGTAGCCCGGATGAGCGGCGTCAGCCGCGAAATCCGGGAGTCACGCATTTCACTTCGCTTTTGCGAGCTACACGCCACCCAACGCCTTGGCGAATTCGCGCACGTTGTGGCGCATCATGTCGATGTAGGTCGCGGCGGGGCCAGCAGGCTCGGAGAGCGCGTCGGAGTAGAGCTTGCCGCCGATCGCGGCGCCGGTCTCGCGGGCGATCTGTTCGATCAGCCGCGGATCGCTCACGTTCTCCAGGAACACCGCCGGAATCTTCTGTTGCTTGATCTTGCGGATGATGCGGGCGACGTCCTTGGCGGACGGTTCGCTGTCGGTCGACACGCCTTCGGGCGCGATGAAGCTCATGCCGTACGCCGCGCCGAAATAGCCGAAGGCGTCGTGGGTGGTGATGATCTTGCGGCGCTCGGCCGGAATGGACGCGATCGCCGTGCGCACCTCTTTGTCCAGATCGTCGAGCTTGGCGAGATAGGCTTGCGCATTGGCCTCGTAGGCCGCCTTGCCGGCGGGGTCCGCCGCAACAAGTCCGTCGCGGATATTGGCGACGTAGATTTTCGCGTCGGCGATCGATTGCCAGGCGTGCGGATCGGTCACGCTCCGGCCGGGATGCTCTTCGTCGGGCATCCTGCGCGCCGGCACGCCCCTAGCGACGACAACCACCGGCGCCTTGGTGCCGGCTGCGCTGACGAGCCGCGGCAGCCATCCTTCGAGGCCGAGCCCATTGACGAACACGACCGCCGCGGCGGCAATTTCCTTGGCGTCTCCCGGGGTGGGCGAATAGACGTGCGCGTCGCCGTTCGGGCCGACTAGCGCTTTGACTTCGATGCGGTCGCCGCTGACCTTGCGCACCAGGTCGGCGATGATCGAGGTGGAGGCGACGACGAACTTGCGCGGCCGCGCGTCATCGCCCGCCGCCGGCCCGGCGATGAGTGCGGCAAGCCCTGCCAGCAAAATGCGCCGGGTGATGGATCCCATCGCCTCACGCTTCGAGATGGCGCCGGGGCACCGCCAGCCAGACGAGCCCGCCCACCGGTCCTACCAACAGCGACAAGGCATAGAGCACACCCGCCACCAGGATGATGGCCGGACCGGACGGTAGGTTGGCATGATAGGAAATCAGCAAGCCGGCGTAGCCGGAGCCTACGGCTGCAGCGACCGCAACGCCAATCATCAGCGTGATGTCGCGCGCCCAGAAGCGCGAGATCACCGCCGGCAGCATCATGATGCCGACCGCGAGCAGCGTGCCGAGCGCCTGAAAACCGCCGACGAGGTTCATCACTACCAGCGCCAGGAAGGCGATGTGCGCGGGTCCGCCGGCGCGGCTCACTGAGCGCAGGTAGCCGGGATCGACGCATTCGATCACCAGCGGCCGCCAGATCAGCGCCAGGATGACGAGCGACACGCTGGCGATACTCACGATCAGCATCAGGGTTGGATCGTCGATGGCGAGCACCGAGCCGAACAGGAAGTGGAGGAGATCGACGTTGGTGCCTCTGACCGACACAATGGTCACGCCGAGCGCGAGCGAGATGAGAAAGAACGCGGCGAGCGCCGCGTCTTCCTTGAGTGCCGTGGTGCGGGCGATCAGCCCCGCCCCGATGGCGATGAGGAAACCCGCGATGAGGCCGCCGCCGGCCATGGCGAACAGGCTCAAGCCGGCGAACAGGAATCCGATCGCCGCGCCGGGCAGGATCGCGTGCGCCATGGCATCGCCGATTAAACTCATGCGGCGGAGCATCAGGAACACACCGACCGGCGGTGCGCCGAGCGCGAGCGCGAAGCTGCCGACGAGCGCGCGGCGCATGAACTCGAACTCGGTGAATGGGGCGATCAGGAAAGAGTAGAGCATGAAGCTTTCTTTCTTATACCTCCCCGCTTGCGGGGGAGGTCGACCGCCTCGCGGAGCGGGGCGGTCGGGTGGGGGCCTTTCTTGAGCGCCGACCCACCCGTCCGCGCGCTTCGCAACCCTCCCCCTACGGGGGAGGGATTAGGCAACACATTCGTGCGCGTGTTCGTCGAAGGCCTCGCACATGCGCCGCGCCTTGAGCAGATTCTCCGGCGTGAGCACGTCGGGCGTCGCACCCCAAGCGACCGGCGAGCGGGCGAGCAGCAGGGTCTGCGGGAAGCCTGCCTTCACGATCTCGATATCGTGCAGCGCGGCGAGTACGGTGCGGCGCTCGCTATGCCAGCGCCGCACCAGGTCGAGCAGGTCGGTACAGGTCTTCGTATCGATGGCGTTGAACGGCTCGTCGAGCACGATGAGATCGGCATCCTGCAGGAGCAGCCGCGCGAACAACGTGCGCTGCATTTGCCCGCCGGAAAGGGTCGCGATTGCGCGGTCCTCGAAGCCGGTGAGGCCGACGGCCGCGAGCGCGGTCTCGATCTCGTCGCGCTCCTTGCGGCCGATGCCGCCGAACAGGCCGGAGCGCCGCCACAAGCCCATCGACACCATGTCATAGACGTTGATCGGGAACGTGCGGTCGATGTCGGCGATCTGCGGCAGGTAGGCGATGTCGCGCACGGTGACGCCGCCGCGCTCGATGCGGCCGGCGAGCGGGCGCAAGGTGCCGACAATGCCTTTGAACAGGGTCGACTTGCCGGCGCCGTTGGGCCCGACCACCGCCAGCAGCGAGCCTTTCTCGACCACGCCGTCGAGATGGTGCACGGCCGGATGACGCTCGTAGCCGAGCGTCAAGTTGGAGAAGCGCAGCGCGGCACCGGTATCGGCACGTTGTTGGAGCATGATGTCGTTCACGCGATGGCCCAATAAACGGCGCCCCACAGGAGCGCGATCAGCGCCGCCGCTGCGGCAAGGCGCTCCCACGCCGAGAGGCGCAGGATCGAGAGCGAAACGGTCGCCGGTTCGTGCGGCGCGTCGCCGTGCGAGTGGCGGGTCACCGACATGCGGTAATGTTATAATATAACTTCGCCTGCTGTCCAGTGACGGCTGCCCTACGC
>Ga0306921_10008377_pt1 | contig 10925 bp, 16 predicted proteins | sample sta12Cox44000080_FD_203760 | JGI IMG/M metagenome (GOLD analysis project Ga0306921, IMG submission 203760) | Lab enrichment of tropical soil microbial communities from Luquillo Experimental Forest, Puerto Rico - statoxic.12C.oxic.44.000.080 (v2)... | ecosystem: Environmental > Terrestrial >... | reverse complement strand
CTCCTACATTTAGCAGACCAGTATTTGCGGGATCACGGTATTTCCTTGCGACCGTAATTTTGCTGCTCGCTTTCCAAGTGTTCCGGCACCCGGCAAACAACAGTCAGGAGGTGGAGGTAAATCATGAAACTTTTTGGCAAAGTCGCGGTCTGTACAAGCTTGCTGTTCTTGGCCAATGGGATAAGAGCCCAAACTCCCGCAGGTGCTCCCGTTTATAAGATAAACCCCGCGGTGAGCAAGATCACTTTCTTTGTGAAGGCTTCGATTTCGATCGACGGGACTTTCGACAAGTGGGATGCCTCCCTGACATTCACTTCGGCGGATGTCTCGACAGGCGTTCTCGACGTCAAGATCCAAGCGGCCAGCGTGGATACCGGAAGCGGCTTCAAGGACGCAGGCACACGGATTCGGGCCCATGTGCCACTCGCGACACAGTCAAACCCATTCGAATTATCGATGAGTCACTGACGTAAGGGGAAGCGAAGGAACTTTTCAATGGAGATTGTGACCGCATTACCGGCGTACGTTTGGTGCCGGCTGATTGGGACGCTGATGGCAATTGCTCTCCCTGGCGCGGCGGCTCCGGCACGAGCGCAAGGCATTGAGAGTGCTCCAACGCGATCTGTCAGAATTGCAACCAATGAGGTCACCGATCCAGACGTCGCGGTGTCGGGCGACGGTCGCTGGTTGGTCTTTACCGCGCTGGGCCACCTGGTCCAGTTGCCAACAGCAGGAGGCGCGACGAAGCAACTCACCTCGGGGCCGTTCTGCGACTCCGAGCCGGCGATTTCGCCCGAAAGAAGCAAGGTGGCGTTCATCTCCGATCGCAAGCTCAGCAGCCAGGGCAATGTCTTTGTCCTCGATATTACTAGCGGCCAAATCCGCCAGCTCACTGACGATTTAGATTGCTTGACTGAATGAATTTCCAGCCAATAGCGATGAACAGAACAATGACGGAGACTTTCAAAGAAACGATGATGGCGTTCACCGTGGAGGATTCCTGGATTCCCTTAATCAACAGCAAGGAGATCAGCACGATAATGGAGACCGCCGGAAGGTTGATCGCCCCATGAACCACGCTTCCATCGCCCAAACGCACTTGTTGCCACGGAGAAGCGAGGAGGAACGGCGACAGATTGATACGGAATTGATGCAGCCAACGGCCGTGCGCGTTCTGGATGGCTTGGTACGTCAGGGCTTCGCCCGGCGCGAGCACCGCGCGTCACGATTTCGGCGCCCGTTGCGTAGCAGCTTTCCTTCACTGCAAGCAACCTTGGCTCATATGGTTGAAGCAGAGTGGGTCTGGTCTGAGCGATGGTATAGGCGTTCTCCAACAACGCAAAAAACCAAGCAGTTTACCTCGGAATGCCTCTCGACGCTCGAGAACATTAGAGACCGCTGGCGGCCTGTTGAAGACTCCGTGCGTTGGTTCGTCGTCGGTCTTAAGACAGAGCGTTTGAACCAGGACCTCCGTTACACCAGTCAGGAAGGCAAGCGATCTACCTGTCTGTTGTGGGAAGTGCTATTCCACCTGATTAATCATCAGAGCTACCATCGCGGGCAAGTCACCACATTACTCCGTCAGCTTGACGCAGCGCCGCTACAAATTGATTACTTGGTTGCTCGCGACAAGGGGTTTCGCAGTCTATCCGATGCCGTACCCGTAGGGACAAAGAAGGGGGCAGCAGTTAAAGAGGAGATTAAAGGTGAATACTAAGAATCTGCAGGGGCCAGAAAAGACCTCAACATTCATGGGGCTCACCGAAGACATGAAGCGCGTAATCTCTGAGCAGCGGCTCGCGTTTGTGGCTACCGTGTGTCCTGATGGTACCCCAAATCTCTCGCCCAAGGGGACCATCGCTGCCTTCGATAAGGAGCATCTGGTTTTTGCAAACATCCGCTCACCAGCGACGATTCGCAACCTGGAAACCAATCCATCTACTGAGATCAACATTGTTGACCCGTTCTGCCGGAAGGGATACAGATTCAAAGGTAAGGCGCAGATCGTGCGCGATAGCGACCTATATCGTGAGATTGAAAAATTTTACGCGCTGAACTGGACCGATGTCGGAAAGGGGACCAAAGATCTCCGCATTCGGTGCTTCGTTCTAATTGAAGTAGAAGAAGCTCTACCACTGACCTCACCGTCCTACGACGACGGCGCCGATGAGCGGGAGATTCGTCGTGAGTGGATCGAGTACTTCGATTCTCTAAATAGGAAGCTTGAGAGACCCAAGGAACGGAGCACGGGTGACCGAATCAAGGAGTAAGCTACCTGCGGTCGCCAAGGCCTGCGCATCGAAACCACGCTAGGGGCGTGCTGAGATCGACTGGACCTGTATTCCGGAGTTATTCTCAGCTGAAAGTGATATTGGACCTATTGGCCGGTGGAACGCAAATCGGTTTGGCAGCCCATTCATCTGATTCTAAACAGAGCTCTGCGTGATGCGTTTATATTCCCATAGGCTTGGGCCATTTTGTCTTATACGTCGTCGCCGCTTTGGTGCCATGCAGACCGCGAGCTTTCCTATGCGGATGGTACCATTAAAGAATGTCCAAAATGCCGGGGCCTTTCTTTCTGCCTGCGATCAGCATCGACCGCGCATCGGCGTTGCCGCTCTACAGACAACTTTACGAAGCGATGCGCCAGGCCATTTTGCTGGGCTCTCTTCGAAAGGGGCTGCGCTTGCCCTCTACGCGCCACCTCGCCACCGAACTCCGCGTATCCCGAAACATCGTAGTGATGGCCTTTGAGCAGCTACTGGCAGAGGGCTACGTCGAGTGCAAAACAGGTGCCGGTACGTTCGTAACAAGCGTGTTGCCTGAGGAGGTCCTGCACGTCCATGGAAGTCCGGTGAAGGGAAACAGGACACCGTCACGGAGAAGCAAGGTTATCAAGCGAGTCCCGCATCTCGATGGGAGATTCTGTTGTGCGATTCCAAGTGCGGACCCCAAGCTCCGCTATGCTCCGTTTCGCTATGGACTGCCTGCATTGGATGAACTGCCGCTCGATCTTTGGGGTCGATTGCTCGCTCGCCATTGCAGAACCGCTCCAGCAGAAGTCGCGGTCCATGGCGATCCTGGCGGACTCCCGAGACTGCGCGAGGCAATCGCTTCCTATGTGGGAGCCGCCCGAGGTGTGCGTTGTCGGACCGAACAAGTCATTATCACCAATGGTTCTCAACAGGCAATTGACCTCGCAGCTCGCGTGCTTGCTGATCCTGGTGAAGCTGCCATTATCGAAGATCCTGGCTATATCGGCGCTCGCTCCGCACTAGAAGCGGCCGGGCTGAAAGTCATTCCAGTGAGCGTAGAGAGAGACGGCCTACGTGTCGATCTCCTTGCCAGGAAGCACCTCCGAGCCAAGTTGGTTTATGTCACACCATCGCATCAATTTCCGCTGGGCGTTGTCTTGAGCCTTGGAAACAGGCTCCAGCTTCTTGACTGGGCGGCGCGGAATGACGCGTGGATTCTCGAAGATGATTTCGACAGTGAGTACCGCTACGGCAGCAAACCAATTCCTGCCCTTCAGGGGTTAGACGGCAATGGCCGTGTGATTTACATAGGCACATTCAGCAAGGTTCTTTTTGCCACGCTTCGGCTGGGCTATCTGATTGTTCCCGAAGACTTGGTCGACACGTTTGTTGCTACCCGATGGGTTCTTGATCGTGGGTCGCCGCTCGTCGAGCAGGCAGCTCTTGCCGATTTCATCACCGAGGGTCACTTGGCCAGTCACATTCGCCGCATGCGAACTCTGTACATGGGGCGCTGTTCGGTGATGATCAAAACAATTCGCGAAGACATGGGCGATGTCCTCGAAAGCTGGGATAGCGAAGCCGGGATGCACACCGTGGGCTGGCTGCCGCCGAATGTCGATGACTCGCTTGTGTCTGCGCAGGCCGCAAAGGTGGGTATCTATGCCATTCCAGTATCCAGCCTTTCGATGCTTCCTCTGTCTCGCGGGGGTCTGGCTTTGGGTTACGCAGCGTTTAAGCCTGAGGTGATCAGGAAGAGCCTTCGAGATCTTGAATTCGTCATTCGGCAGTCGTCTTCCTGCGGTGTAAGAGCGCTGAGAAAGACTACACGGAAGTTGATCGCTTGAGACATGAAGCCGCTCCGGATTTCATTGCTGCATCTCGCACCTGTCCCCGGCGAAATTAATGCAAATCGTCGCCTCCTTGAACATGCCACGCACATCGCCGCTTCTCAAGGGGCGGTCTGGGTGGTTTCTCCCGAACTCGCTGTTTGCGGGTATGGGTTCAGCCGTCTCATCGGCACTGATTGGATCCTGCCCGAGCCAGGAAAGTGGATGTCCAGCTTCTGCGAGCTCGTGAAAGGCCTCGGCGTGAACGTTTTCCTCTCTCTCCCTGAAAGGGATTCTCAGGACAACGGTCTCTATAACTCAGTATTCTTCATCGACAGTCGCGGGGCAATCGCGGCGCGCCACCGAAAAATAAACACCGTTAGTGACGGCTGGTCCTCACCAGGTAGCACTATTGAGCCGTTCGAGTGGAATGGCACCAAGGTAGGCATCTTACTTTGTGCAGATGCCTATACGTCCCATGTAGCAGCTACGCTCAAATCCAAGGCGACGCGTATTCTGGTATCTCCGGCGGCGTGGGGACCATGGCTGTATGGTCCGAATGGAGAATGGGAACAACGCACACTTGAGACCGGACTGCCGTTGATTGTATGCAATCGGACAGGCGAGGATTCCACCAGGAGCTTTAGCTCTGCGGAGAGCCTCGTGGTCATCAATGGCAAAAAGCTGCTTAGACACACGTCACCCGCTTCTGTCGTACTCACATTTGACTGGGACCTTGAAAGAATGGCGCTCTTGAGCCCTGAGTTCGTCAAGTATCTTCTATGAGTTTGGCAGCCTTCGTTCACACGCCACAGACGCTCAATAACACAAAGCGGACTAATGGCTCCAGGCGCAATCCATAAATGGAGCTTCGCAGTGCACTAATTTGGGTCCGACAATTTGAGGCATGGAAGAGGGCGTAGCGCGGGTTCTGATACGGAGAGCCACCCAGCATGATATAGCGACAATAGCATCCGTTCTCGCACAAGCCTTCGTTGAATACGAGCCGATGTATACGAGGGAAGGCTTCGCGGCGACCACACCGGGAGCAAACGGTGTGCGCAAGCGAATCGAAGAAGGACCTGTCTGGGTTGCGCTTTACAACAGACGGATTGTGGGCACGGCGTCGGTGGTTTCGAAACCGGCAGGGTTGTACGTCCGAGGGATGGCGGCACTCCCCTCTGCGCGAGGGCTCGGCGTTGGCCATGTGCTTCTGGTAGAAATCGAGAGATTCGCTGCAACGCACGGCTATAAGCGTCTATTCCTCAGCACAACGCCTTTCCTTGCTCGCGCCATCCGTCTATACGAATCCTTCGGATTCCAGTGTTCGAGCGATGGACCTCAAGAGTTGTTTGGGACCCCGCTTTTCACCATGGAGAAGTTGGTACAAGAAGATTTAACCAGTCAGGAAGGCTCTCCGCACGCTGCGTCGTAGGCCTTCAAGATATGCGCGTCCACAACCTACATGAACGCGTATATGACTCGGATGCCAATTCTGTCGGGGCTCTGATCGATTCTCTGGCCACCTCCGAAGATCGCTTGTGGCCGACCGAGCGTTGGCCGCCTATGCGGCTCGACCAGCCGCTGACAGTCGGCGCGAAAGGCGGGCATGGGCCAATCCGCTACGCCGTCGAGCAGTACATCTCCGGGCGAAGAGTCTTCTTTCGTTTCTTGGCCCCCCGTGGATTCAAAGGTGCTCATGGATTTGAGGTGGAACCTCGGGGCAATCGAACGGTCTTGCGGCATGTTCTACAGATGGAGACCAGTGGCTTGGCTCTCTTGAGTTGGCCCCTCGTGTTCCGACCATTGCACGATGCATTGATCGAAGATGCTTTCGATAAGGCAGCCGCCTCTATTGGTCGCCCGGCGGCCAGACCGGCTGGTTGGTCTCCCTACGTGCGAGTGCTACGGGCTGTGTTCAAAGCCGTCCGGGATTCAAAACATGTGAATATCATGAAGCTACGCCACACGACTCCGCATGACCTCCCCTTTCTTCTTGAGACGGAGAAGCGCTTCGCCAGACTTGGTTTTGTTCACAGCGATGACATTTTTACCCACCAGCAGCAAATGAGAGACCCTGACTACGCCTACTACACAGTGCAAGAGCGAGAGAATCCAGCGGGTTACGTCATTCTTCGCGGACTGACTTCTGCCGACCGTTCTCTCGAACTGAAGCGCATTGTGATTGCGGAGCCGGGACATGGCGTCGGTACTCAGGTCCTGCGGGCAGTCATTGACAAGGCATTCTGCGAATTCCTCGCTCATCGGCTATGGCTAGATGTTTTCGAAGACAATCATCGCGCACGCCATGTATACCGTTCCTTGGGCTTTGTTGAGGAAAATACTCCTAGAAAGTTTTTTCCAGAACGGAGACCGGCAGCGTTTGTTGATAGTCATGTCGATGCTGGAGTCGAAACACGGACATGACCTTCCGTGTTGGCGTAACGGACTACGCTAGGGACTCGAATGGAAACGTTGTCTGCGAGAACCGTACAGTGCTCTTCGGAAGTGCTCTGCGGCAAGATTGTGTTCTACGAGATTTGCGAAGACACAGAGAAGGTGAAGGCTATTGATGAGTATCTAGCCCAGCAGCACGTTAGTTCAGGGACAGACGTATATTGGGTCATGTAGTTACGAAGGACAGTCGCGTCAGCACTCATGTTTGCGCTCTTAAGTACACAGCTTGCCTCTGCGCCTAATATCTCTCCCCGCACTTGGAACGCTGCGGACAGGAAACATGTTGAAGAGTTGCAAATGAAACCCTTTGCGCCGCTTGCTAGAGCGATTCAGGGAGGCGCCGCCATCATTTGCGACACGGCTCTCCTATCGCCGTGTACACGGGCATGGAGGCCTTGAAGAAAGGCGGAAGCGCCGGCGACGCTGCGGCGACTGTGGCCCTCACTGAGATTGCTACGCAACTGGTGGCGGCGTCAGATTTGAGGGAGGTCCAAAGTTTACGGCCTGAGGAAGCATGAATTTTAGATATTTGGAAGAGACCGACTGCGACCCGATTATTCGTGTGATCGACTACCGGTTGAAGGACTTGGGTGGCTACTTGGAGTTAGTCTTCTAAGACAACAGTAAGACCGGCATGCGTCTGGCCGCGTTCCGAGCGGCGGCGATGGAAAATGAAAAGTCTCGATTCGGTTAAGTTCGAAGTGCCTCAGCAACTTGGGAATGCGTCGAGGCAGGAGGTCCAAATCAGACCACCGTCTGAATCAACCGGCAGGTCAGAAGATGTTTAACCGGCGTCAGTTTCTGACTCGAATGAGTGTAGTGGTGGTGCTGCCCGGAGCATTTAGGTGGGTGGGCATTCAGCGGGCGACATCTAAGCTTGGAGCAAACCTCAGTCCCGATCAACTTCAGGTCCTTGCTGTAGCAGCGGATGAATTCATTCCCAGAGGAGACGGAATGCCATCTGCAACGGACGCAGGAGGCGTGGAATACTTGCAGTACTTATGCTGGCAGTATCCGAGCATCCAGCAGGAGATAACTGAATTCCTGAATACTATGCGACAAGCGGCGAAGGCTCACTTCGGGACGGAATTTCTGAGCTTGCGGCATAAACAACGTGTTCAGTTGCTGGAAGACATTGAAAATGGTCGCGCACCTGGCTTTAGAAACTTCCTCAGCTACGTCTATGAAGCGTATTACACGGGGCCGCAAGTCCAAGCGACCATCTCATGCTCAAGGCCACCAGTTCTCGTTGACGATCTCGAAATGCTTCTCGCTCCAGTTCGAAATATGAAGCAACTCTACCGAGAGGCACCGTGAGCGTCACAAACGATCGCGCAGACGTGCTAGTGATCGGTTCCGGGGCCGCTGGCGCTGCCGCAACCAAACGCCTGGCGGAGAAAGGGCTGCAAGTTGTGTGCCTCGAGCAAGGTGACTGGCGCAAGCCGGGCGATTACCCATCAAGCGGCTCCGATTACGAAGCGCAAATGCTGCGCGCGAAATTTAGCTTCAGTCCCAACGAGCGCAAACGTCCCGAGGATTATCCGGTGATCTCGGATGGGCAGAACCCTCCCGATATCGAAATGGCGAATGGAGTCGGCGGAACCACGGTCCACTGGAATGCACAATTCCTGCGACTGCACCCTTCCGATTTTTGCGTGAAAACGCTTGATGGACTGGCGCAGGACTGGCCCATTCGGTACGAAGATCTCGCGCCCTATTACGAGGTCAATGAACAGGAAATGGGTGTCTCCGGCCTGGGCGGTGACCCCGCCAATCCCAGCTCGACATCCTTTCCTCTGCCCCCGCTTCCCATGGGGACGACCGCAAGAATTGGTGCGAAGGCCTTCAACCATCTGGGCTGGCATTGGTGGGTCTTTGCTGTAGGTCTTCTTTCGCGTCCATATGATGGACGGCCTGCCTGTGACTTCAACGGCCAGGGATGGTACGGCTGTGGAGCCGGAGCACGTGCCAGTACGGATGTCACTTATTGGCCCAAGGCACTGCGCAGAGGTGCTAGTCTTCGCACCCTAGCCCGCGTTCGCGAGATCAGTGTGGACGACAGGGGGCGCGCGCGCGGTGCTGTTTATTATGACGCGCAAGGAAACCTCCGTGAGCAGCTCGCTCGAGTGGTAGTTCTTTGCGCCAATGGGATCGGAACCCCACGAATATTGTTGAATTCGAAATCTAAGTTGTTCCCAGATGGGCTGGGGAATTCCTCTGGGCTGGTAGGAAAAGGACTCATGCTTCACGTTGGACAAGGACTGCGCGGCATTTCTCCCGACTGCATCAACGACTATCTGCATTCTGGCAATACATCGCTGTACAGCCAACAATTCTATGAGACGGATACGCGGAACAATTTCGTTCGTGGCTACACTCTCCTTGTAGGGAGCGGGGGCGGCCCGCTCGCAACGGCTCTGGAAGCGAATGTTCCTTGGGGTGTCAATCATCACCGAGAGATGCGCCGTCGATTCCCTCACGTCATCCACGTCGGTGTCATTGGAGAGGACCTTCCAGAAGAGAGGAACCGGGTTGAGCTTGACTCCGCGATGAAGGACTCGAATGGTATTCCGGTCCCTCGCGTCTTTTACTCGTTTTCTGAAAATACCCGCAGAATGATGCGGCGCGGCGTTCAGACCGCTCGGGAACTGCTCCAGGCCGCAGGTGCAACCGATATCCAAGAGGGCGAACCGTACCCTTGGACGAGTCACTTCATGGGGACTGTGCGCATGGGAACCGACCCGAAGCACTCTGTCGTGAATGCCTGGCATCAGGCGCATGACGTTCCCAATCTGTTTGTTGTGGACGGCAGCTCGTTCGTCACGAGCGGCGCTGTTGGCCCGACACCTACCATTGGAGCGCTCGCGCTTCGCTGTGCCGATGGGATCTGGCAGCGACGAAAGGAATGGACATGACGCCATCAAAGGAAGTGTCGCGCTTGGATTAGAGATAGGGCGCTGATGATGTTGCATCTATTCTGTAAAGAGGACACTTGGGGCTCGCTAGCGATCTCGAATTTATCCGTCGCCGGTACGATCGCCGTGCTCCTTAGTCTCTCCTACTCCGTAATTTCCTATCCGCTCAAGGCGCTAAGCGGAGCCTGGAGCCATCTGCGGCCAGGCGGGTACGTGGCGATTCTGGACTCACCGGTCCGCGGCGGTGCGTCTGGCGCGTGTCGCGTCCCTTTCTCGCTTTGTTGAGGCGGACCACTGTGCTTGATGATCCAACTCGGCGGCGCAGCAGGGCTTACGTCAATTTCATGCCCTATGTCGAAAAAATCGAGTTTCCGCTCGGACTTATTGCATCTGTCGGGGCACGAAGGATTGATCTACTTAGAGGAGGAGCACCATGTACAAATGGATAGTTTTGGTCACTTTTGCGTTGCTGTTTTCTCGTGGAACAGACGCGGCCAAATGTATTTTGCAGGCAACTGAATCCCGGCTCCGGAATAAAGACCCTCAAGTACTCAAAGAGGTGGAACAGGAGTGGTTGCAGGCCTATGGAGAAAAAAACACCGCAGTGCTGGATTGCATCCTGGCGGAGGATTTCGAGATTGCCAGCATGCCGGATGAGAAAGGAGAGGCGCATAACAAAAAACATGTCTTGGACTGGGTGGCCACTCGGCCTCCCACGGTTCAGAAGATAGAGCGGTTTGATCTAAAGCCCTACCGGGATGTGGCGGTCGTCAGGGGTATCTATTCTATGAACGGCCAAGATGGAAAGATTCTCGCTCGCTATCAGTTCATGGATGTGTTTTTCTTTCGAGGAGAACGGTGGCAGGCCTTGACGCGCGAGATAGCAGAACTACCGAGCAGGTAGAAAGCTTCTCCGGGATGTTGGTTGCAATAGCTTAGAGAAATCTAGTCCCATGTTGAAGCGCGCAGTTATCGGGACGCATACCACCGGCGATGTGGGCTCTTCACTTCCACACGTCCTAGGGCGAGCCAAAGCTTCATGTCTTGGTTCGGCGCAATCACAGCCTCAAGAGAGGCACGCACTTGCTGAATGCACTTCTCGCCGGGCTTGCCAACAATAGAGGAGGTCTCACAGATGCCAATCTGGACGGTCGACACGTGGAAAATAAGGCCGGGGGCAGAATCACACTTTTTCCAGCACTGCAGCGCCCTCAGTCCAGAGCCGCTAACCTTGTTCCGGGACCTCGAAAAGCCAGGGCTGTTTTGGTCCCCAGCCAGATGGGAGAGCCGGGACACGCTCAACGAATGGCGAAGAAGCGTTCGATATAACACTGCTCTGTTCCTCGTTAAGGAACATGTACTCGAACACGTCACTCACTTGATGGAAAGCGTTCCGGCGTTCCCGCCGCAATATAGAGGAAGCATCCCAGCCTCGTGAACATCCTCGCAGTTGGCGGCGAGCATGTCTA
>Ga0306921_10008373_pt1 | contig 10927 bp, 9 predicted proteins | sample sta12Cox44000080_FD_203760 | JGI IMG/M metagenome (GOLD analysis project Ga0306921, IMG submission 203760) | Lab enrichment of tropical soil microbial communities from Luquillo Experimental Forest, Puerto Rico - statoxic.12C.oxic.44.000.080 (v2)... | ecosystem: Environmental > Terrestrial > Soil... | reverse complement strand
GGATTCCTGTATTTCTTGGCGAGCGCGGACGCTTCGCGATGGTAATAGAACCCAGGAGCAAGACGAAACGAGACCGTTTCATTGAGCAAGAGTTTCAGGTAAAGATACGCATCCTCACCGAATAAACATCTGTCATCATTATAGAATCCGCCCCACCTGCGCAACGCGTCAGCCCTAACGACCGTAGAACACGGAGTCATATAAGCGAGAGTATGAATCGCTCTCAATGGATCAGTATTTGCGGTGAGTCTAAACGCTCCCTGTTTGATGCCCCGACGTTGCCACATCGGTCGTTGAGAAACACCCGAAGGACACTCGACGTAACCGGAAGAAACCGAGACCACTTTGTGTCCGAGACTGTCAATAAAGGTAACACTATCTCTAAGGTAACTTGGAAACCATTCGTCGTCTGCATCAAGAAAAGCCAGAAGTTCGCCTTCCGCATGGGCGACGCCATGATTACGCGCCGATCCAGGGCCGGCGTTAGTCTGACGAATCAACCGAAATCTCGGGTCATTGTAGCTGGTAACAACATCTGGTCCGCCATCAGTCGAACCGTCGTCCACAACTATTACCTCGAAGTCCGCGAATGTCTGGTTGGCAATCGAATCGAGCGCTCGACCGATCCAACACCTTTTGTTGTACAGGGGGACTATAACGGATACTTTCATCGGCGCTTAATCTCGCCGATATCGTTACCGATATATGCAACACCGCCGTCATTCTGTGGACGGCGGCCCCATTGAAAGAGGTTGGGATGTCTCATCTGGATCCTCAAGCAAACATATCCAAAGGAACGAGCATGAACAGACGTCTTTATGAGCAGACATTTTTCGGCATCTCGGCTAGACAGCTTTGATAGAGCGACAGAATCGACTCGCAATAGGCTTCTGGGGAGAACACGTGGATACGCCGTTGCGCCGTTTCTGCGAGTCGATGCCGCAGATCGCTATCATCCAAGACACGCGCCATGGCCTGGGCAAGGGCCATAGGATTTTGTTTTTCGACCAATAAGGCCTCGCTTTCGTTCCTTACGATTTCAGGTACGCCGCCCACAGATGTTGCAACGATTGGCAAACCAGCCGCCAATGCTTCGAGCAGAGCGTTAGGTGAGCCCTCCGTATGCGAAGGTAATACGAAAAGATCGGCCATCGTATAGTAAGGGGTCGGGTTCGACACGCGCCCGACAAAAACTAGCCATTCTCCAACATCAGCGGAGTGCGCCGCCTTTTTGAGCATCCCTTCATCGGGCCCGTCGCCAGCAAGAATCACCTTTAGCTTCCGGTGTTCATTGCTTTTCCGTAGTATTGCAACAGCTTCTACGAGGTCTCTCTGGGCCTTCTCACGGGAGAAGCGGCCAACGCAAAGGGCTACTTGACAGTCCATTGAAATTCCGAGCCTTCGACGCAAATCAGAAATTTCCCGCTCGCCAGATGGAGAGAATGGCTTAACAGAGTTGTGTTGGATAACGATTCGTTTTGGATCAACGCCAATCTTTTCTAAGGCGGCGGCAAACGGGCGACAAACCGTCACAACTCTGGAAGCTGCGGGCAGCGACCATCGGTCAAGACAGTTATAGATCTTGGTCTTGGAGTCCGTCCAAGTGTATCCATGTTGGAATGCAATCCATGGATATCTTCGATTCAATCCTGACAATCGTATTAGAAAGTGTGATTTGACGGCATGTGATTGAATGATATCTGGCTTGCAAAGAGCAATTAACTTGCGGATCTGAGGCACTACAGCGGGATCGAACAAAAAACGCTCTCGAATGACATGCACCTCTAATCCGGCTTCCCGACATCCATGAACGAATTCATTCCTAGTTGGCCTCGTGCCACGGTGAAAGGTCGCAACTATGACTTTTGCGCTTAGTAAAGAATCGGAGCGGTTGATTGCGCGGCAGGCAAACTCGATTAGGTTTCTCGCCGGTCCCGTCGTCGGCCAAAGAGCTTCCATGAAAACCAAAGCGCGCACCGGACGCGCAAACGGCGCGGCTTTGTCCTTTTTCGTCAATCGGAGACTGGTCTTGAAAATCAAGGTATCAAGCAGGACACCAGCTAAACAGTGCCCTCTTTCTTGGTCACTCTGAGCGCGAGTGCATAGAAGGTGCCCGTTTCACTTGGCGGTCAGACGCTTCGAGAGGGGCCTCGGTTTCCCACGGCGAACCAGCCACCTCACTCAAGAGCAACGCCACGTATCACCGGCAGACAGAACTTGAACGTCACAACCGAATTGCTCCGACGGCATCACTAGCTGACCTCCGAGGCTGTTCAAGGAAGTTGCGGTGCCATAGTTCGAATACTGTCAGCTGCCATAAAGCTGTGGAATGGTCTCTATCCCCTCGCTGATGTTCTTTAAGCAACCTTTCAACTCCGGCCTTTCGGAAGTAGCCCCGTTGTAGAGTGCGTGGTTCCAAGAGAAGGGAGGTAATCTCTGGATACAATTCGGAGCGCATCCAATGACGAAGAGGCATAGAGAAACCCTGCTTTGGACGGTTCAAAGCTCGTCTTGGCGTGCCCAATTTGTCCGCTAAGCGTCTCAACAAGTACTTTCGTGTTCCGTTCCGAACCTTCAGATTCGCCGGTAGTCTCACGGCTTCTTCGGCAAATACATGATCCAGCAGGGGACTTCGAATTTCGAGAGAATTAACCATGCTCATCCGGTCCACTTTCGTCAACACATCTCCCGTGAGATACATCTTGATGTCTGTATATTGCATACGGCTCAGAGCATCTGCCGCTGGTGCTCGATTGTAGTACCTTCGTGCCGTTTCTGCAGCAGGCTCACAATCGGCGATAGACCTAAGAAAATCGGACGAAAGAATCGACAACTCTTCACTATGGCTCTGCGTGACTGCCATTGAGTCTACGAATCGGCCAGCAGCATTCAAAACAAAGTTGTATGCAAGCTTTCTGGCTTTCAGTCCTGCTGGTAGGTGCGGGTAAACAAGCCGGTGATAAACCGGGGCAATCCAAGTAGGAAGAACATCCAGATGGCGCCTGCTGTATTGGACGAGATAGCTGTCGTATCCCGCTAGTAACTCATCGCCTCCGTCACCCGATAGGGCTACCGTCACATACTTGCGAGCCATCCGCGCGATATGAAACATCGGTATTATTGACGAATCGGCGAATGGTTCGTCGAGAATTGTGGTCAGCTGTTGAAGCGTTCCCCACAGGTTCGCTTCCACCAACATTTCATGATGATCAGTTCCGAATCGCTTGGCCACAGAGCTCGCGTGGCGTCTTTCATCAAAATCGGCATGACTAAAACCGACTGTGAATGTCTTCACAGGTTTGCTGCTGAGTCTGGCCATCATTGCGACAACCGTGGACGAGTCAACTCCTCCGCTCAACAGTGCGCCGAGGGGTACTTCGCTAGCGAATCGCATACGAACTGCAGACTCTAACGTTGCTTCCAACTGTTCGAGGCATTCATTCTCCGGCTGTGTTGCGGTGCAGAACTGGGGTAGATCCCAATATCGTTGCAGTCTGACGGAATTGTTCATGAATTCGAGGTAGTGGGCTGGCGGCAGTTTTTTTATTGTTCTAAAGGCCGTGAAAGGGTCGGGACAGTAACCGTAGTAGAAAAACTGGCCGAGTGCTTCGTTGTCGACTGCCGCTAAGTCTTGCGCCACTTGAAACACTGATTTGATTTCAGACCCAAAGTAGAGTGCTCCATCCTTCAATGCATAATGCAATGGCTTCTTACCGAATCGATCGCGACCCAAGAGCAATTTCTGCTTCGTTAAGTCATATAGGGCGAAAGCAAACATTCCGCGAAACCGCTGCACGCAATCTGAACCGAAATGCTCGTACGCATGGACTATGACTTCCGTATCCGACTGAGTATAGAAGGCGTGGCCAAGTTGTTCTAGGTCTGTGCGAAGTTCTCGAAAATTGTAAATCTCGCCATTAAGTACGACCCAGATTGTCTTGTTTTCATTATGAATGGGCTGATGCCCGCCTGCGATGTCAATGATACTGAGTCGCCGCACGCCGAGGCCAACACCGCCCGCAGTGAAAATTCCCTCGTCGTCAGGGCCTCGGTACGCAATCACAGCACACATCTTGTGCAAATCAGCTGCATCTACGGGAGACTCATGTTCAACCCTGACGATTCCAGCTATGCCACACATGTGGGTCCCTTCACAAAGCTGCTGCCAAAGACTGCCTGCTAGGACTCGCCGGAAGGCTTCCGAACAATTACAGTACGGCTTCAGGATGCTGACGTCCAGGGTGAAAGAGCTGCTTCCTGTGTTTAACACTTGCCCCTATCAAAGGAATTACTGATCTACACTGCGTACTGCACTGCGTTTATTTATTCTCGTGGCACAAAGTTCCAGATCACGATCCGCTCAAGCGAGAATTCAACTAAAATCCGTGAGAGTTGTAGTCAGACCTATCGCGAGGCTTGTCACTACGAATGTTTACGGGCCGGGGCACGACTATCGACAAGCCGAATTCAGTAGTGCCTTCGTATTCCTTTCTTCTCGTTTGTCAGTCGTACCCTCCGGTTATCGGCGGCTCGGAAATCGAGGCCCAGAGGGTTTGCAGTGCGCTCATCCGCCGTGGACACCGTGTGACCGTAGTATGCGCTGGTGGCGATCCGATGCCGCCCCAGCGAGATTGGATAGATCCTTATGGTGTGCCCGTACGCATCTGTACGAGACACGCGAAAGGAACTCTCAGGAACGTGGTGTACGCTCTGCTGGTGGCAGCGACCCTAATTCGGGAACGGAAGCACTATCAATTCGTCTACTTTTTAATGCAAGGACTCCACTTGGCCCTAGGCCTTCCCGTGGCGCGGCTGCTGAAAAAGCCGATAGTGGTGAAAATCTCAGGCAGTGGCCAAGTGCCACTAATGTATGAGTCAATGATAGGGCGCCAGGAACTTCGGTGGCTAAGCCGGTGGGCTAGGAAAATCTTGATCCTCAATGAGGGAATGAGACCGGAAGTAATTGGAGCTGGCATATCCTCGGAAAAACTGCAGTTGATGCCTAATCCCGTAGACACCGATGAATTTTCGCCGGCGAATGATGAACAGCAGCACCAACTGCGCGGGCGATTAGCGATTTCTCCTGCGACTCCAGTCGTGATGTACTCCGGGCGCCTCGCTCCTGAAAAATCACTACCAACTCTATTATGTGCCTTCGCCTTGGTGCTGGAGTCTGTGCCCGACGCCCTTCTAATCCTCGTTGGCGACGGTCCCATCCGATCTGAGCTCATTGAACAAGCTAGCCAACTCGGACTCAATGAGAAAAACGTCCGATTCACGGGACGCGTGAATCCGCAGGACGTCTCCCAGTGGTTGAAAATCGCAACAGTCTTTGCTCTGGTGTCCTCGATCGAGGGTTTTTCTTGCGCTCTCGAAGAGGCAATGTCGACCGGAATTTCGAGTGTGGTGAGTAACATTCCTGGTAACCGCCAACTTGTAGAAGACGGAGTACACTGCTTTCTTGTGCCTGTTGGCGACACACAGAAAATAGCAGACTCAATCGTACTCCTGTTGAAAGACACTAAACTTCGTCAGCGTTTTGGACGGGCTGCCCGCGAGCATGTTGTGAAAAACTACTCGACTCAACAGATCGTTAGGATCTACGAGTCGTTATTTCAGGAGATTCTAAGGCCAAACGATGTTGAGGATCGTCAACTTGAACGGAGCACATAGTTGCCTTTGCGCGAAGTTAAAAATGCGACAACGGCGTCGATTATTCGTTGATATAACTCGGGCTCACCACCGAGAGATCGTGCCAGCCGCTGCCCGGCCTCCGCAGTGCGTTGCCGCAACTCGTCATCTTCCCAAGATCGACGAATTACACGAGCAAGTGCTTCCGGGTCTTCGGGTGGGACAAGTAACATCTCTGTTCGGAAAATGTCGGACATGCCCGGTCCCTCGGTTCCGATCACGCACTTTCCAGCCAACATGGAATTAAGAGAGGTCGCAATTCCCGAGGCTGCCATGCTTGTTTTAAGGATAGGCAAAACTACTAGCCGAGCATTGCGTAGGATTCGTTTTTGCGCTTCGTTACTTTTATCGTCAGCCAATAACCGCACATTTCGTGGTATTTTGCTCAACGAGCGAGTGAATTTTGACCCGTGTTTTCGCAATAAGGCAAAATCGGGCTCAGGAATTGCACCAGGGTAGCCAAGTTTCTCCATTGCATCGAAGAACGTATCGAAATCTCGCAGGGATTGCCCAAAACACAAAACGTACGTGCCGTTACCATCTGCAGGAAGTTCTTCCTCGAATTCTAGGTTAGCTTTAAACGGTACAAAAGAACTCCGCTCCGCCGTAATTCCATAAACACGGCCATAAGCCTCAAGATCGCGAAAATAGTGAATGTGGTGGTTGAATCTTCGCAGTAACAGACGCTTGCCGCGCAAGGCAATCGCGCTTCTGAGGTCGTAAGATCTTCGCAGAACGAGATCGACCGACACCAGTTGCGGCGCATTTTGAAACCACAGTGCGATCGCCAATTGAAAGCTCAACGAGGGATCGCAATTGACCACAAAAATGGCTCCCGGCTCGCTTCTGTGTTCAAGAAACTCAGACGTAGAATTTGCAATGATGCTATTACCTGAGTCTCCGTGCGTGGATTTCCATGAAAGCGGGAAACGCTTTATGTTGGTGACAATAAGGATCCTCTCCACCATGAGAAAGGGGCACGTCAAAAGGGAAGCCGAGTCAAAAGCAAGTGTTCCATGTTTAAGTCCTTTCTCACAAGCCCCACAGGAAACCGGTTCATAGCTCCATAGGGTCGTGGGCCATAGAACTTCAGGATCTATGCTGCGTTGGAACGGTGAATCGTTCTAGAATCAATTTTCTCAGACTACTCATATGGTACTGCCAGTATTTACGTCGATGGATGGATGGCGCCAAAAGATGCTGCTGTCCGATTTCGACCTACAACCAGATCAATGACCGACCACCCAGCTAAACCAGGCATGGGTTGGCGTTTTGCTTTCTCCTTGGCGGTTGCCACAGGCCTGTTCCTGCTTACAACGACCCTATTCTGGAAAGGTTATGTTGGAAGCGACGATATGTTCTATGCGCGATACGCCTTCCTGTTTCACCGGCAACCGATTAACGTGTGGGAATGTAGGCTTCCGGCTATCCTCGCCATTAGGGCTGCCTTTCATATGTTGGGCCCCACGGAGCTGGCGGCGGCACTGCCCACTCTATTCGCCTCTGTCCTCGGCATTGGTGCAATTGCATGGTATGTAGGCTGGCCTCGCGAACTGAGCTGGCGAGCGAATTCAGCGGTTTTACTCGCAATCACAACACCGCTGGATGTTGCCTACCAAACGGTTCCGGGCGCGAGTTTCATTGCCGCTGGGTTGTTGCTTTGCGGTTCCGTCCTGATTCTGCGAGGAAGCCCTCGCCTAACCGCCGTCGGCTCTGCCTTCTTTGCGTTTGCGTTTCTCACGCACGAGGTGTCTTGCTTCTACATAGCCATTTTTTGTGTGACTGCAGCCCTGATCGATTGGCGCCGATATCTGCGTCCTCTCGTACTGTCGGCGATTTTTTCGGCCATAGTCGTGGTGGGGCAAGGCATCTATTACAAGCTAAATTTTGGAGATGCCCTGTTGCGGCTAAAACTCACCTCCGTTGAGGGGGCAGACCATCCGGCACTGCTCGATCCCGACACACACATTAGTGGAATGGCTCTCCTGTTGTGGCCGATCAAGAATCTCATTTTTTCCAAAGTCTTTGCATGCGAGATCCTGTTGACGTTCTGCTGTGCGGCAATAGTTTGGCGGAAGCTCGGCAACCAAGAACGGATCCTACTTGTTTCGGGATTCCTGACGTGGTTTTATCTTGGATATGGGTCAAAGGTGCCTTGGACCTACCGACCCCTCGCTCGGGATTATCATTTCTATGGACCTTTGACGTTGATGATCTCGGTACTGTTGCCGCTCTGCCTAGGCTATCTATTTGAACGACGTCCGAGGTCAAAACTCTACATGTTGGGGTCAATCGGCAGTGTGGTTGCGTTAAATCTCGCATTGTGCGCTGCGGCGGGTCACTGGGGGCAGGATGTTAGGGTTTCCGCGTCCATGCTCCGTTACGCTTTGAATCATCCTGCTAAAACATTTCTAACTGATGTCCCGACAATGAACCAAATGTATGTGATAAATGGTTTCAGGTTGCCTCCAAACGTTATTTGCAGAAACGGCCCGGCTGTCCAGAACGATCTTCTAGCCAATAAAGAACCTGCAGATAGTAGGCTGCCGCGGGTTACATTCCCAGAGGCGAAACTGGATGGCATCTTGCTCAATCTGGAACACATTGCCACCGGTTTCGGTGGAGATCAGGCTTTCGCAGACTATCTCAAGACTCATCAGGGAGCACAGGAGCGTGTTGCACCTGTGCGCTATAGGATCCTCTTGCTTCCCGTAAGGAGGTTCGTCGCTGGGAAGTCTTTCGCAATTCGCAGTGAAGGTGGCGAGGTTGTTAAGCTAAATGATTGAGATGGTTCATTCGACTTGGCTCCGAGGCTCAAAAGTGGCGGACCGAGATCTTGGAATCAGTATAGCCATGATTAAATCTGCGTAATGACGCGGTAGTTTCCATCGTCGTTTGTGCGAGTTGCGGCACTTCAGGCGAGCTCACCGTTTCATTCACAGTAGAAGAGAATAGAATAAGGAGTAAGTACGCTGCCGCGAGAGGGACTGACGTAGCCATGCACCTCATTCACACGATAGCGGTACCCGGCATTGAGTCCCATGATCTGCGAGACAACAGCCTGGGCATTGAAAAACAGGTCTGCTGTGTGCTCAGTGGCCACGCAAAGTTGAGGATGAAAGCAGCTTATAGTTTTTGAGGCTCCGGCTAGCACCTGTTGCTCCGCTCCTTCGACATCCATTTTGATGTAGTCGATTCGTTCCAAATCTAACTCGGCGCATATCTCATCGAGTGACGTAACTGGAATAGTCAAATCGCCGGAGCCATCTTCGACGATGTGGTGTGCTCCGGGATTGTTCGGAATTGTCGTCCTGAAAGAAATGCCCTTTGTTGAGTCCCACAACCCCTTTTGGATTACCTGAACACGGTGATTGCGCATTCCTACTGCCAGGTTTCTGCGCAGGCAGTCGGCATTCTGTGGAGAGGGCTCGAAGCAGATCACCCGCCGAACTCCGCCCAGCAGCGCCCAGCGTGCGAAAACGCCGATATTAGCACCGGCGTCGAGGAGGGTGCACCCAGCGTCAGAATGCCTAACGGCCACCCTCCCAACTTTGGGCCCTTGCTGTTGAGATAGGTTTACGTGATGCCAAAATATCGAATTGGGGACTCGTCGGCGGTGAAATTAACCTGCAAACACCGATTGTCCGGTCTTTGATGGGACTTGTGCGACGCTTGATACGGACGCAAGCATCATGGGAGTTACTCCGGAACCCTTGAGCCTGTTGCTGTTTGGCACGGGACTCGTCGCAATTATGGGGACAGTGCCTCAGGTGTGAAAGTATTTTCACATTCACAAGGCAAAAGTACGATTCCTAGGGCGGGCCCTCCGGCAGGATAACTTACGAAGTGCTGCAAAATCATACCCATAGTACCCCGCATCGCCTCTAGCCACGGTATTTTCGTCTGTTGGCATCATTGTTGCTACCCGATCTTGAGGTGTAAGCTCGTCTCGGTTCCCGCACACCGAGAGTCGGTATAATTGAACGGCCTGGCAGAATGGGTTCCGGGGCTGCTCCGTGGTATTGTCTCAACTTGCAGCGTTAAGAGCGCTCAGTGTCTCTTGATTTCCGAACCTCTAATCACCGGTACTGACCAGCTGATTGACCGATCGTGGCCAGGCCGACGCCGGTTCGTCTGGCCGACGGTTCTGTCAGCCCTCGTGCTCCTGCTGTATGCGTCGGTACTAAAGCATCTTGTACTCCAGTGGTGGTCCGACCCTGACTATGGCCACGGTTTCTTAGTTCCATTGTTTTCGGGATATCTTCTCTGGCGCCAACGCGAGCGCTGGATGAACTGCGAGATCAAACCCAGCAATTTTGGACTGCTCGTAATGTTGGGAGCTCTCGGGCTTCTGTTGGTTGGCTCGCTCGGGGCTGAATTGTTTACCAGCCGATTCTCTTTATTGGTGTTGCTTGCTGGAATGATTCTATTCTTGGCGGGCTGGAAGTTTCTTCGCGTTGTCTTCTTCCCTCTGAGCTTTTTGATATTCATGATTCCGCTGCCGACAATCATCTACAATCAGATCACTTTTCCCCTGCAACTACTCGCTTCACGCTTTGCGACATTTTCGCTGGAACTAGTTCACGTGCCCGTTTTGCGTGATGGCAACGTCTTGATTTTGTCGAACTACTCGCTCGAAGTCGTCGAGGCGTGCAGCGGGATCCGGTCCCTCGTGACCCTCATTTCGATGGCTGTCATCTACGGCTATTTTCTCGAGCCCCGAATTTGGGCGCGCCTCTTACTCGTCGTTGCGATGGTGCCGATTGCAATCGTCAGCAACGCGATTCGGATCATGGGAGCTGGCATGATGGCTCATCGCTTCGGCTCGGCGGCGGCTGAGGGATTTTTGCACGGATTTTCTGGCTGGGTAATTTTCCTGGTTGCTCTCCTGTTGCTTTTTGTCTTCCGCTGGATTCTGAGCCACATTGGCAAAGTGCCGAGAGAAGCCGCCCATGCTTAATAGCCCAGGATCGGTCCGTTTGTGGATCACAGTGAGTATTCTGCTTGGTGGAACCGTGCTGCTGCAAACCATAAGCCACGGTGAGGCGATCGTCGCTCGCAAACCGCTGCGTGACCTTCCTTACACTCTCGGACCTTGGGCGAGTGAAGACCGACCCTTGCAGGAGCAGGTGGTCCAAGCAGTAGGCGTGAGTGATTATACGAACCGCCTCTATTTTCAACTAGCAGGCGCCCCCGTTCAGCTTTATGTCGGCTACTACGCAAGCCAACGAACAGG
>Ga0306921_10008368_pt1 | contig 10930 bp, 11 predicted proteins | sample sta12Cox44000080_FD_203760 | JGI IMG/M metagenome (GOLD analysis project Ga0306921, IMG submission 203760) | Lab enrichment of tropical soil microbial communities from Luquillo Experimental Forest, Puerto Rico - statoxic.12C.oxic.44.000.080 (v2)... | ecosystem: Environmental > Terrestrial >... | reverse complement strand
GCCTGAACCGTTACGCTTGCCGCGACCATTGAGCGAACTTCCCTGGGACATCGCGCAATTCGAGTTTGGGGTCAAAGGCACTGATTTCATTGGGGTTTTGAGCACAGTGCTTTTGCGCGGAGCGCAATCCCAGTTCGAGTCCTATCTCGCTGATTCTTCAAGGCTTTCCGGCACACTTCCCCCTTCCCCGGTGCAATCCCAGATGCCGGTTGTGGCACCGTCCGGCTGTGGGGATCCCGGGCATAAAGCTGGAGTTCCACCAACTAGACCGCCGTCATGAACACCTACGGGTGCGGAATGCTCAACGGCAACGACAGTTGTTGGCATCGTTGGCTACTTCCGGACAACAGACGCCGATCATCGCTGTCGCGGTTGCGGATCAGCCGGATCGCTATCTGGTCATCGATGGCTACAAACGCGTGGCCGCTCTCGAACAACTCGGCCGAGACACGGTCGAGGCGGTGATCTGGCCACTGAACGAAGTCCAGGCCCTGGTGCTGGATCGATCGCTGCGCTGGTCGGAACGCGAGAGTGCCTTGGAAGAAGGCTGGCTGCTCGCGGAGTTGGAGCAACGTTTCGGTTATGGGCTGGAAGAGCTGGCCCGCCAGTTCGATCGCAGTGTGAGTTGGGTGTCACGTCGCCTGGCCCTGGTTGAGCTTCTGCCGGACAGCGTGCAGCACCAAGTACGAACGGGCGAGCTCTCCGCGCAGGTGGCGATGAAGTATTTGGTGCCGGTGGCGCGTGGCAGCCTGGAAGACTGCCAACAGATGGCGGCGGCCTGCGCGCGGCACAAGCTCACCAGCCGGCAAGCCGGGCAGTTGTATGCCGCCTGGCGCCAGGCGCCACCCCAAATCCGACAACGTCTCCTCGAACAACCACAGTTGTTTTTGAAGGTGCAACGCGAAGCCGAGCCCGCCGTGGCCTCTCCGCTTCAGGAGCTGTTACGCGATTTGGAGATGGTCGCAGCCATCGCTCATCGGGCCAACCGACGTCTGCGGAAGATGCACTGCGAATTCGAGCACCTACAGGAAGAGCCGAGCGAGCTGCTGCGCCACTCCCTCGCTCTGGCCCTGCAAGAACTCCAACGTCTGGCAACAAGAATCCCGCAAGTACGGCCAGGAAAGGAAGAACATGTTGAGTCAGAGTCAACGAACCACGATTCTGGAACTGCATGCGCAGGGAGTGAAGAAACGAGAGATCGCGCGTGTGCTGGGCATCTCTCGTCTAACTGTGCGCAAGGTGCTTCGTTCCAACTCCGCGCAGGTGCCGGTGCTGCAGCGTGCGGAGAAAGCCGAACCCTACCGACAACAGATCCTGGAGTTGTTGCCGCGCTGCAAGGGGAATCTTGTGCGGGTCCATGAAGAGCTGACCGCCAGCGGGGCGGTGCTCTCCTACCAAGCCTTGACCGCCTTCTGCCGTCGGCATGGCCTCACCGAACCGCCGCAGCGGGCCGTAGGGCATTACGACTTCCTGCCCGGCCAGGAACTGCAGCACGATACTTCTCCCCATGAACTCGAACTCGGCGGGAAGAAATGCAAAGTGCAGACTGCCTCGGCGGTGCTGTGCTACTCGCGCCTGTTGTTCTTTCAGTGCTACGCAACGTTTCAGCGCTTCGACTGCAAAATCTTTCTCACCGAAGCGCTGCGGTATTTCGGTGGCAGCCCGGACCGCGTCATGATCGACAACACCCACGTGGTAGTTCTGCGAGGAACGGGACGGGAGATGGTTCCCGTGCCCGAGATGGCTGCCTTTGCCGAGCGCTTCAACTTCCGCTTCGTAGCCCACGAACGTGGCGATGCCAACCGATCCGCTCGGGTGGAACGGCCATTCCGGTTCATTGAGAACAATTTCTTAGCCGGTCGTACGTTCTCCAGCTGGCCAGACCTGAATGAACAGGCCCGGCAGTGGTGCGATCGCGTGAACTCCACCTACAAAAAACATATCCGCGCCGTTCCTCGCGAGTTGTTTGCCCTCGAGCAAAGGCATTTGAAACCTCTGCCCGTGTGGATCCCGGAGGTTTATCGTCTGCAGCAACGGACCGTGGATGTCGAAGGCTATGTAGCCCTGCACAGTAACCGTTACTCGGTCCCGGTGGCTTGGATCGGTCGCCAGGTAGAGGTCCGGGAGACCAAGGACAAGATCGAGATACAGCTCGATGCACGTAACATCGTCACTCACGAGCGCATCCCCGACCAGCAGCATCAGCGCATCACGCTGGTGGCCCATCGCCCACCGCGTGGCCAAGGACTCAAGCGCAGCGATGCGCACCCGGAAGAACAAGCCATCCTCCAAGCGGCACCGGAGATCGCTGATTACCTCGCCGCGCTGAAACAACATAGCCGCAAGCTGGTAGTGTTGGCCCTGCGTCAACTGCTTCGCCTCGTGCGCGAATATCCCCGAGAGCCTTTCTTGGCCGCCGTGCGAGAAGCCTTCCGCTATGGCCTCTACGACTTGGACCGCCTGGAACGGATGATTTTGCACCGCGTGCAACGCGACTTCTTCCGCTTGGACGAAGATCCCGGCGATGACTGAAGAACTCGAACAGCTGCTTAAGAACCTCAAACTCCGGCGCATGCTGGAAATTTATGAAGAACAGCTGCGCACTGCCGAAAAACAGGACGTCTCTTACGCCGAGTTCCTCACCCGCCTGCTGCGCGCGCAGTGGCACTACCGACAAGAGAAGGCTTTGGAGTACCGCATCCGGCGCGCCAACCTGCCCGAGCGCTGGTCGCTGGAAACCTTTCCCTTCGACCGCCAGCCCGGCGTCAGCCGCAAACAGATCCGTACCTTCGCCGAACTGGATTTCCTCGCCAAGGCAGAAAATATCGTTTTCATTGGCCCAACCGCGGTGGGCAAAACCGGGCTAGCTTCTGGCCTGGTGCTGAAGGCTCTGGAAAATGGCTACCGCTGTCAGTTCATCCGCGCTCAGGATTTATTCGATGAAATGTATGCTTCTCTCGCCGACCGTTCCTCGCGCCAACTGGTAAAACGCCTGGCCCGCCTGGATATCCTTTATATTGATGAGCTCGGGTATTTAAACCTAAAGCCGGAACAGACCAACATCTTCTTCAAACTGATGGAGGAGCGCTATCGTCGCCACTCCACCATCATTACTACCAATCTCATGTATGACGAGTGGCCCAACTTCCTGGGCAATCGGCCCATGGCCGAAGCGCTCCTGAGCCGCCTCCGCCACTTCTGTCACACCGTTCATATTCAAGGCCCGCCGCTCCGCGATCCACAAGGGTGAGAGCCCAAGACACTCTGGAGGCGGAGCATTCAGACGAGTGCCCTACGGCCTCCGTTTACAAATTAGCTTCTGAATGTTGTTCCTCGTGCTGGTCACTTCAACGAAGCACTACTGGGTCATTTCAGCCGAGCGCCGTCGTCCACCAGTCTTCAATCTCACTAATGTCCGAAATATGACGCATATTTCGGACATTGCCTTGATTTTGTCCGAAAAATGAGGTAAATTTCGGACAAAGAGCACACAATGCCATGAAAAAGCCGAAGGGCTCAGAACTCAAAACTCATGTGCTACGGCAGATTCTCAGTGCATCAGGAAACGAGGTCTGGACTGCAAGCGACTTTACGCCACTTGGTAGCCGGTCGGCTATTGATAAAGCGCTGCAGCGCCTAGTCGCGACTGGAGACCTTCGTCGGATTGATCGCGGTCTGTATGACCGACCGACGAAAAATGAACTGACAGGCAAGCCAACCGTACCCGACTATCGAGCGGTGATTCGGGCGGTCGCGCGAAGAGATAAGGTCCGATTGCTACTCGATGGGATGACTGCTGCAAATGACCTTGGCCTTACGACCGCTGTTCCGGCCCGAATCGAAGTTCTAGTGGATGCACGACTGAAACCGATCCGAATTGGAAATCAAGTGATCCACTTCCGGACCGCCGCTCCCAGCCGGCTGTTCTGGGCGGGTCGGCCAGCGATGCGGGTAGTTCAGGCGCTTTATTGGATGCAAGACATACTCTCTCGAAAAGAAGAGCGAGAGAGAACAATGCGAAAACTCCAAAACATACTTGCTGACAAGGACCAGGGGGAAGCAATCCGTGAGGATTTGCAAAAAGGATTTTCGGGCGTGCCCATTTGGATGCAGCCACTAATCAGCGAACTCATCGGCAAAGTTCACCCAGAGGGTAGGCCGACGGAGTGAGGGCGTGAACGAAGGGTTCAAAAAGTTTCTGTCGGGATCCGAAAAGGATCGCGTTGACGCGTTTCTTGCAGCATCGCAGCGTCTCGGGGCAAATGCCCAGTATGTCGAAAAGGATTTCTGGGTGTGCTGGACGCTCGACGTGATCTACCACGGCCTCCCGACAGGAGGTCCTCGTCTTCTGTTTAAGGGGGGAACTTCGCTATCGAAGGGCTACGGTCTGATCAACCGTTTTTCCGAAGACATCGATATCACGGCATTTCGCGAGGACCTCAAGCAGGCGGTCAGCGCGGAGGAGCTGGAAGGACTGAGCGGAAAGAAAAGAAAGGAGAAGCTTGATGCGATTCGCGATGCGTGCCAGGCGTGGGTTCAGGGCCCACTGCGTGATGGCGTGAGTAAGCGGGTGGCGGAATTCGTCGCTGAGGCGGGGCGCGTGGAACTCGATGATACGGACCCTGACGGGCAGACCCTGCTGGTGTTCTATCCGAGTATCGTGCGCGCGGAGTCGGATTACGTTCGACCTGCGGTGCGTATGGAATGCGGAGCCAAATCAGCGCTCGATCCCCACCGCGAAACAACGGTCCGCCCGTATATCGCTGAAGAAGTGACGGAGTTAAAGATTTCCGTGCCCAAGGTAACGACGATCGAGGCCACTCGCTCATTCTGGGACAAAGCGGTGATCACCCATGGGCTGCGCCGATGGTTCGAAATACGAGGTGAGCTTCGCCAGGAGGGCCAGCGGATATCGAGGCACTATTATGATCTGCATTGCCTGGTTAATTCCGCGGTGGGCGGTGCGGCGCTGGCCGCCGAGAATCTTGCCACGGATTGTGTGCGGCATGCGCGCCTCTTTTTCAATCGCCCGGATTTCGACCTGGCTTCCGCTCAACGCGGTTCATGGGTCATCGAGCCAAGCGCCGGGATGCTGGAGCGTCTGCGGGGTGACTATGCGAAAACGATTCCAATGATTTTTGGCGCGGCGCCTACGTTCGAAGAGATCATGGTTTCGATGAAGAAAATCAATGAGTCGGTAAATACGGGGTGAGAATGGCTGTGGCTAGTGGAGCGGATGGGAAGACTGAAAAGAAATATGCGAAGACGCTCGAATACTACCTGTCTCTGGCGAATTGTAATTCCGCCCATGATTCCTAAGGATTTCCCGTCTGGCTACCATTCTTCGATGCGCAATCTGGTGGTGGTTCTCGGGTCTGGAGCCACTTAGGTTCAAGTTAGGTTCAATTAAGGGTTCGAAGAAAAGTGGTTTTGGTCCCTATGCGACACCACCGAAACGACTTAGGATTTTGGAATTCTTGGTTCGGGACCAGGAGGACGGTGGTTCAAATCCACTCGCCCCGACCAATCCCTTTGCAACCAGCAACTTATGGAACGGGCGACCTCCTGGTGAAAAACCACGAGGTCGCAGATTCAAATCCGCAGTTCCGCGTTCCGCGGGCTGAGAACACACTATCAATCCAGGAGACGGTGTGTCCGAGAGTCCCGGCGCGTTGCTATAAGGAGAGAAGAAAAGAAATGCTTAACGACCTATCGCTTCTGCCCGCCGAGCCACTCATTGGCATCAGGGCGCCTACAGGTTTTGGCGTGATCGGCAGCAATGTTAATGTCGGCGACCAAGTCATCGTGAAAGATCCGCACCCAGCCCAAATCGCGAGTGCTCTAACTCATAAGGTTCTGAGTAAGTCGGTTGAAAAGTGTGCGTAATGTCCGCAGAGGACGTGATTTGAAAATTCATGCGGCGCAGTATGTCTTGGAATCGAGGATCAGAGCGGATCCCGTCAAACAAAGGATCAACGTTCAACACAAGCAGAAAGTCTGAGCGCTCCTTGTAGGCCTTTTCGAGCCACCTGATGGCTCCATCCCTGTCGCCGAGGCCGGTATAGACCAAAGTGAAGCAAATTGCGGGAACCTGTTTGTGCTTCGAGAGGACGGTTAGTTCATTCAGTGCATGAATTGCACCGCTGCGATTACCGGAGCGAGCAAGGGCATTAGCGATCGAAGCAGTTGGCGTCGCGCTAATCCTTTGTGGACGCGGTAGCCTCGTCCCCTGCCTTCAAATCCCGCATCAACCTGTCGAACGCCTTCATATACTTGTCGTGGTCCTTCCATTCCTCAAAATTCCCAATGTGCCTCATTCGCCGAATGTCTGCCGCCCAAGCTTCTTCAGTCTCCATAACTGCACTGTCCAGCCGAATAGATCACGTTTGAGGGGAGGCTGTCGGTTGACAGTCTCCCTTTTGCTTTTTTGAACAGATCAAGTCCGGCCACTTCTGCTTTTGGTCGGGTGCCTGCGCCTCCACTCGGTTTTGGCTTCCTCTAGTTGCCGCTTGAAACGTGTCGGGGCATCTTGGGTCCTGGCACAAGCTTCTCGCGGCCTTGCCGAAACTCACTAGCTGAGGGTCAGACATCTTGCGCAGACGTTCGCGCAATTGCTCAAGCTCGTCGCTGGATTGGATTACGATTTCCATGCCGGTCTCCCGGCAGAGGTGGGAAGGGTATTGTACAGCTACTGACGCGAATTGAAGGCAGAAAAGTTTTTGATTATCACTTACGGGTGATTTTTTGATTCTAGTGTTGCCCGGATTGACGGGGCGGAGACTGTAGAGGCACAAAACTGAGGCAGTGCGACTTGTCCTCAGAAAGCAATCTTCCGCCCCTGAGGTGGTTGAATGAGCGCAATCATACGCCCGGTACCGTGAATGTCAACTGCAACCGGCCGCGCGGCGGGCTGCACCTATGCGATAATCCGCGTATTTTTGGACAGGATCATCCGCGCCCGGGGTAACCGCCGCCTCGGGCTGATCCCTGCGGGCCGGTCGAGCCGCCGGGCCTTACCTGTCGGGCGCTGTCAGTTAAGGGCCAGCCAGATGTCGAATGAGCCTGTCCTTCGCCAAAAGTCTGTCTGGCTTTAAAATCAGCAAGATCCGGCAGCGCCGTGTAACATGTTACACGGTTGAATTCACACGGCGTACGCAATTATTGCGGACCACAGGCTCTCTCGTCCCTATGGACAACCCATTCCTCCGGAGCGTGTGGACACGTTGACTAGAAACGTTGATTAGCACTGAACTTGTGCTGCGGCAGGCTACAGCAGAGAACAAAAATCCCAACTTCCGGATTGCCAAAATTCGCTAACTGACGGTCAACCGCAGCTTGTGTGCGCGTCTGACGGTGAAGGATGTAAAATCATGCCCCCAGCATAACGGCGCTCGCATTGCATCGCGCCAGGAGGAAGGCCTATGAAAGCTGCAGTCGTACCCGCCATGAGCAGTTCGTGGCAGATCAAAGATGTTCCTCAGCCTCAACCCGGACCCGGTCAGGTGCTGGTGAAGATGCGCGCAAGCGGCATCTGCTACACCGATGTGCACCAAACGCTCGGACATCTCCCGGGACCATTTCCCCGAATCCTTGGCCACGAGCCGGTCGGCGAGATCGTTGCCGTGGCTCCTGACGTCACCACACGCAAGGTCGGCGACCGCGTGGGTTCGGCTTGGATTCAGTCCACCTGCGGACGCTGCGAATGGTGCCAGCGCGGCCGCAGGATGTTCTGTCCCTATTTGAAGGGTACGGGTGGCGATGCGCAGGGCGGGCACGCCGAGTACATGCCCATGAACGCCGACGCCACCTACTTGATTCCCGACAAGGTCTCCTATGAGCAAGCCGCGCCAATCTTCTGCGCGGGGTACACCGTCTACAGCGGATTGCGCTGGGCCGATCCGCAGCCGCACGAGCGCGTAGCCGTGCTGGGCATCGGAGGGCTTGGACACCTGGCGGTGCAATACGCGAAGGCTGCGGGCTTCGAGACCATCGCGATTTCGCACTCCCCCGATAAGGACAAGATGATCCGCGAACTAGGCGCGGATGAAATTGTCCGCGACGGAAAAAGCCTGGCCGCTGCGGGAGGCGTTGACATCATCCTCAGCACTTCCAATTCGACCAAGGCCATGGTGGACAGCATTCAGGGTCTGCGGCCGGACGGCCGGTTCGTCGTTATGGGCGCCGACGCGGAACCGCTTTCGGTCTCGCTGATTGAGTTACTCTTCAAGCGCATCAAAATCATCGGCAGCCAGCAAAATGGCCCCGAATATCTCTACGAAGCCCTGGATTACGTAGCCCAAGGAAAAGTCAAATCGATAGTCGAGACCTACCCGTTGGCCGAAGCTGCGAAGGCATATCAGCGCGTTGTGGAGGGCGCGGCCCGGTTCCGCGCCGTGCTTACCATGTGATGGTCGGCGATTGCCTCGATTCATCGGGAGGGAGCGGGAGATGCCTGCATTGGAGGGAAGCAACATGGCGGACGTCATGAATGCCTCACGGAAGGCGGGGCTTCGTATTGTTTAAGCGCTGCATCATCGATACCGTCCAGGCGGTTATGAAACCTGGAAGTATATTGCGCCCATTCAGAAGGCAGCTTGGAGGTCAAAGGTCTTCGAAAACGGCACGTGGGGTGGCGAGATCCGCGCCGAATCCGCGCCTCAGCCAGGCGACGTTGTGGCTCAGGAGCACTGGTGTTCAAGCGGGTTTGCCAACACCGACGTGGATCTGCTGCTTAAAAAGCATGGCATTCACCAGCTTATCGTCATCGGGCTCATAGCGCAAAGGTGCGTGGAGTCAACGGTGCGCTTTGCCGCTGAGCTTGGGTACGAGGTGACGCTGGTAAAGGATGCGACGGCGGATTACGGGGAGGAGTTCATGTGCGCCGCTCTGGTCACGAATCTTCCCCATTACGCCAGTGTCATTGTGACCACAAAGGAAGCGGTGGATTTGCTCTCTGGTGCCAAGGCTTTGGGAATGAGTGCGCAATAGACTGGGAGAATTTATTGGGCGCTCAGGAATGATCTGGAGGACTCGATGGCCAAGAATGGATATTGGGTGGTGTCCTACAAGTCCGTGTCGAATCCCGCCACTCTTTCCGAATATGGGAAGCTTGCGGCGACCGCGCTGGAAGCGTTGGGAGGTCGCCTGATCGCTGGAGGCAAGCCTGCAAAAACCCGCGAGGCGGGAGTAGATCAGTCGGTTGTGATCGTCGAGTTCCACAACCTAGAGAAGGCGCTAGCCGCGTATGATAGTGACCTGTACAGGCAAGCCCTCAAAGTGCTCGACAAGGCCGCGCAAAGGGATTTCCGAATCCTCGAAGGCCGATGACAGTTGAAATGGCCGTTCCAGCCAACCGGCGTCTTTTGCATTGCAAATGACGAACGCGGACAGGACGTTCGATACGGTCTCAGTTATTTTCTTTTCGAGCGGTGTCGGCTGGCGCTCATTGAACGGATGACGAGCAATCCGGATTGCGACCTGAAAGCTGTTGGAGTGATTGTCTGACAAGGAGGTATCGATCAGACCGTGCGTCCCATCGCACGTAGTCTACGAGGTTGGAGCGGCGAGGCAACGGACCGTTCGAAGCCCTCGGACAATGGACCCACATTCGCAAGAGTGGCACCGAAACCGTGAGGCCACGATGTATCCGCCAGCATAAGGTGGAGAGGGGCTAGGCTCGAATGGGGGGAATTCCGAAGTACGTCAATTCATCCTGGTCGCCAATTCCAGACTGCATGAGCACCTTCGGCGTGTGCAACGCACCCAAGGACAAGATGACTTCACGCCCAGCATTCATGCGATGAACTTTTCCCTCGTAGAGGATTCCCACACCGGTCGCTTTCTTACCCTCTATAGCTACGCGTGTCACAAGGGCTTGCGTAAGCACTGTCAGGTTTGGGCGGTCCATGTACGGAAACGTATAAGCGCGAAAAATGGAGCGGCGTCTTCCATCCTGTACATTCAAATCCGCAATCGAGGCTCCGCCATCACCTTCCATCATGCGGCCGTTTTGGTTCTCGAAGCTGGGAAGCCCCATGGAGCGAGCCCTTCCACCATGGCAGGGGCGATTGGCTTTAGGGTCCGGAGCGGGTTGAATAAGAACTGGTCCTCCGGTTCCACGGTATTTAGGGTGCGGCTCGCCCTGCCAATCCTCAATGCGGCGGTAGAGATTTAGCACGGCCTCGTAGTTCCACGCCATGTCGCCCGACTCAGAAGCAAAGAAATCCCAGTCATCCCGGTGTCCCCGTGCCCAAACCATCGTGTTAATGCTGGAACCTCCGCCGAGCACCTTTCCCATATTTGAGAAAATAGAGCGGCCGTTAAGGTGGGGATTCGGCTCGCCAACAAAGTTCCAGTCACGCTCACTCCCCAGATTCTGAAACCATTGGGCAGGATCCATGACTGTTGGAACATCATCCGTGCCACCCGCCTCGAGCAGTAGCACGTTAACCTCCGGATTCTCGGCCAGCCGGCGCGCCACTACCGAACCTGAGGAGCCAGATCCGCAGACGATGAAATCGTAATGAGGTCTTAGTTCAGCCGTGAGCTTCTGCTGATTGATGCGCACGCGCTCGATGAAATCCTTCGTTGGAATATTTCGCTCAAAGCCCGGGCGGACATGGTTTTTTCCGAAAGTCGGTTTGATCGTCATGTCCATTTTCATGAAGCTCCTGTGACAAATTTCTTCCACTCGCGTCTCATCTTGGTTAGCGCTCCAACACGAAGTCGCGAGTATTGCTAAACAGTGCTTACCAAGGGTTGTTTGCACCTGTCTCAGTGAATCCACCGGTCGGGCCATCGTCGGCTAAAAGCGCGAGACGAACTGCCTCAGCCGCACCTTCTTGCACAGTCTGGGTGCCCCGATGTCCGTTCATATCGGTGGCGGTGAATCCGGGATTCACCGCATTGACCTTGATGGCGGTGTCGCGCA
>Ga0306921_10008364_pt1 | contig 10933 bp, 9 predicted proteins | sample sta12Cox44000080_FD_203760 | JGI IMG/M metagenome (GOLD analysis project Ga0306921, IMG submission 203760) | Lab enrichment of tropical soil microbial communities from Luquillo Experimental Forest, Puerto Rico - statoxic.12C.oxic.44.000.080 (v2)... | ecosystem: Environmental > Terrestrial > Soil... | reverse complement strand
GGCGAACGCTGAGCAGGCAACATGCAGCAACGGCAAGAATGAAGGATATGCCCACCGAGGTAACGAACAGAGCTTCGCTGCCTACCGCGAGTGCCAACGGCGCGATGAGCACGATGAACAACCCGGCCAGTGCAGCTAACCGACTTATCGGTCTTGTTGCCGTCACGCGCACCTGCATTTCTGATGTCGCGACGTCAGGCTTGGTACTGTTGAGCACACCCAACGTCCATTGAATGCGCAGCTCCGGCCAGAACGGAGTAAGCGGATTCGGAAGAAACGGTCTACGTCCCGCGAGCTCGAAAGACCAGCCAAACGTCACTTGCCGCAAGCGCTCGCACCGTGTGACCAGAACAGCATCGCCGATTGAGAGGAAATGGACGGAGTCAACAAGGTAGACTCCTACCAACGCCAGTGCCAGGACTGCCTCCAACGGCACCATGGAGTCAACGGACGGTAATCTAGGCCTGTTTGCGCTTGAAGAGGCTCTTTAGTCCAGCCAGCAGTGCAAGCACCGCAGCCACGACGAGCTTCCACGCCGCTGCCAATGCCACAAACAGACCCTTTAGCAGTCCCGTTTTGGCAGCCGCTGCGACTGCACCGCCGACTATCAGCCCCGCCAGGCCGTATTCCGCAACTTTGTCTCCCGGTCGCCACTCGGCATACGTGTCTCCGGTATTGAACCGGTATCCGGTGAGAACTTTGTTCAAGTCAGCCGTGGCACCAGGTGCATCCTCGGGACTTGAAACTAAAATGACCGACGTAAAGCCGCGCCGGCCCAGAATCTTGGTAAAGAAGTTAGTTGCATCCTGATTTTGAGAGCGGAGCAAAGTTGCCCACTCCAGGCGCTTGGTCGTGTCGTTGTAGGCTGGGGGAGTGCTCCAGCCAACGAGAGTCAGGTCTGTCCAGCCACGGCGCCGGCGCTCCTCATTGCCAGCCTGATTGTTCGCTTTCAGGGTCTTGAGGATGGCATCGGCGTCAAGTTTTTCGTCATCTTTCACGTACCCCGCGTCTTCAAACACCAGATATGCGCTCCACCGCAAGCTCTTCGGAGCAATCATCACCTCTTTGCCGGAGGACAGATTCTCGTTGAGCTCCAGAAACTTCTTGGTATTCGCGGCATCGAGGTACACATATCCCTCGGGGAGGGAGAGAGTCGAGTTGCCGCTGACCGTGATGTCCCGTGGTCCGCGCACCCAGTCCAGTGCCCGAAGCTTGGCGCGAAACTCTTCAGCCCTCGTGTCCTGAGATTCTTCGGCCCGAGCCGTGCAAACTCCGGCCAACAGAAAAGCCGCAGCAACGACCGCTAATATCCGAAGGCTTCCGACCATAGGCCCCCCTTTCTTCCTTCTCCTACTACGTGATACCGGGCGCGGAAACGCTGGCCGCGTTCACAGTTCGTGCACGTCGCTCGTATGACCCGAACTCGGCCGCGTGAATCGCGTACGCCGACTCGTTGAGCTTTGCTTTTCTCCGCGGTGCCGATATCCGCTACAGTGCAGGTTATTTGGCCACGAGCCTCGAATGGCGCGCGACGAACTGATCACCCACCGGATCCCAGAGGTTGCGGACTGCGACGATGCAACGATCCACCGCGACGTGCTATCGCGAGTCGAGCCAGTGGTGCTGCGCGGCCTGGTCGGTCATTGGGCTGCCACGCGTCACGGGCGCACCTCACCAGAGGCGATCATCGGCTATCTGCGCCAGCTCGATAACGGCAGCCTCGTCAATGCGATCCTGATCCCGCCCGAGGCCGGTGGCCGCCTCGGTTACAACGCCACCCTGAGCGGCTTCAATTTCGCGCGCAACCGGGTATCGCTCGCGAGCGTCGGCGAACAGATCCTGCGTTACAGCGCATTCGCGCGCGCGCCGGCAGTTGCTGCGCAAGCCGCGCGAATCGATGAGTGTCTCCCCGGCTTCGTCGATGAGAACCCGTTGACGCTGCTTGACCGCTCGGTGCGGCCGCGGCTGTGGCTTGGCAACGCAATAACGACACCCGCACACGTCGATGAGACCCACAATATCGCTTGCGTGATCAGCGGTCGCCGGCGCTTTACGCTCTTTCCTCCGGAGCAGATCGCGAACCTCTACGTTGGGCCGGTCGATTTCACCCCGACGGGCGCACCCATCGCCCTGCCATCGCTGACCGAGCCCGACTTCGAGCATTTTCCGAGACTGCGGGTGGCGCTGGAGAACGCGCGCGTAGCTGAGCTCGAGCCGGGTGATGCGCTCTATATCCCGGCGCTGTGGTGGCACCAGGTCGAGTCGCTCTCGAATTGCAATGTCCTGGTCAATTACTGGTGGCATCCGATCGCCGGCGAAGCCGTCGGTGCAAGTCCGGTCTTCGGACCCGAGGCTCCCGTGAGCGATCACATACCACCGGAACGGCGCGGCCTCTTGGGCGAGATCACGCCAGAAATGGCACAGCACATCCGCGCCCAGCTCCTGGGGCGTCTCAAGCGCTAGTTCGATCCGCCGGAATGCGGGAGAATTCGGCCCGGACGCCAAAAGCGTCCGGGCCGACCTCGTGCCGAACTCAGTAGAACAAGAGTGCGTCGATCAACGCCGGCAACCACGGGGTGCCGAGACCCGTCACCTCGTCATAGCCGGAAGTCGTTCGATACGATGTATCCGTGCCCTCGACGACCTTCGTGCCGTTCGACGTCGAGTTCATCGTGACGACGCGCAGCTTGTGCAGGTCGCTCACATAGCCGCGAAGCACGGCCGTCGGAGCAGACGGCGGCTTCACGTCAACGATCGGCGCCCCCGTGCCTGTGCCGCCTACACCCGCGAGCATATACAACGCCGGATTCACGAACCCGACCGCCGGACCTCCGATCGCGAAGCGTGCCTGATTGACGCGTGCGAGGACACCTGCGAACAATGGCGACGACAGACTCGTACCGCCAATCGATCCCTCGCAGTACTCGGTCGTGCTCGAGAGCCTGACGCAACCCGGATCCAGCTGCGGGGGATTCGACGTCGTGTACGTCATGCCAAAGAGGAACCCGGTATAGGGGTCGCCGACCATCGAGATGTCAGGTGTGACGCGGTATGCCGCACCCAGTGCAACCCGCTGGCCCTTGTCATTGGTCGTATAACCCGACAGCCGATAGGGGACGTCCATCTGGTAGGACGGTGCGAGCTCGAGGAGGCTCGGACCGCCGCCGGATCCAGCATAGAAGGAGAACGGCAACGCCGGGCCGGAGTCCTTGATCGACTTGCCGTTCAGCGGCACGGTGACGTTGTTCAGGAGCACGCGAGAGGTTCCCCAGCCCCACTCCTCCTTGTCTCCCTTGTCATTGAGCAGCGCCAGGCTGGTGCCGCCAACAGCGGTGACATATTGACTGGTGGCTTCCCACGAGCCTGAGGCCACGGGATCCCCCGTGGCTGCGATCAGGTCACCATCATCGCCGCTCGAGAACAGAACGCTGATTCCCTCGGCAACTGCCTGCTGGAAGTAGAAGTTCTCGAGCGTGGTGAACCAGGAAGGCAAATCGGCGTCAATGCCGTTGTAGCCGTAGCTGTTGGTAATGATATCCGCCGTGTGCTCATCGATCAGTGAATACAACGGTGCATTCGCCGGATCGCTGCAGGTGTCGCCAGCGAATACGATGTTGGCTCCCGGTGCCATCGAGTGCACGGCATCGACATCGAGGCTCTCCTCCGTGTACCAACCCTGCGGACCGCACGGATCGGTCGCCGGCACGTTGTAGATGCCCGCAGGCAGGATCTGCGTGAAGTTGCGCGCAGTCAGGAGTGGCAGGCCATGATTCCGCGAGTAACGGTTCCCGTCGGCGACGATGGTCGGCGAGCCGTAGACGTCCACGATGGCAACCGTGACTCCGGTGCCATCCTGCTTCACCTCGTTGGCTCCGTATGCCAGGCGAATCTGCTGCGGGGTATAGCCGCAGTTCAGCCACGGCAGCGTGGCGGAATACGGGGCCGCGGCAACCTCGAGGGTGCCGGTATGGTCGCCGAAGTAAGTGCTGCAGACGGGGGATGGGATTGTGGCGAACGGCGTCGGCGGCGCATTCGGCGACACGCTCTGCGCCGTGCTCGCACTTTGCTCGCTCACCGGGCGCGCGCCGGGCGAGTCAGGCGAGTCGAGCCTCGCGTGACTCGGCTTGCGGAGCAGCGCAGTGGCATCCAGGCCCGCCACGAAGCGGACCACACCCGAGAGAGCCGCTGGGAGTCGTGGCGATTCGGCGTTGGAGCGCAGCAGCTTACCGTTGTGCGGGTAGAGCTCCTGCGTGACACCGAAAGCGGATTTCACCTGCGCGACGCTGCCGCTCGCCTGCACGAACAGCCCGCTCTTGGGGGTGTAGTCGATGTGGAAGCCCATCTTTTCGAGCTCACGCTGCACCAGCTTCACCTTCGCGGCCTCTGGCGCAAATTGCGCTCGAAACTCCGCGGGTGTGAGGTATTTGCCGTAGTGCAGGCTACCCGGTCGCGACACTTCCTCGATGAAATCGCGCAATCCCTGCTCATTTCGGAAGCCAAGGAACACGGCAATCGATACTTTCTGCTCGTCGGGCGCGCTCGCGACCTTTGCGGCCGGTTTCGCCCAAGCCGGAAATTCCTTACGTTCTACCTGCGCCTGACTCACGCTCGCAGCGAGGACCGCCACGCCGATGGTCGAGGCAAAGAGTGGCGTGCGGCGCCACTTCGATTTCGTATCTCTCATCTTGTTACTCCCCGATGAATTTTGTTTCGGCCCGCCAAGATCGGACCGTCCGTGCTGGGTTGACCGTTCGGCGATTGTTCTGATCAGTTCGAACGGCCGGTTTACATAATCATTATTCGCTCTCTAATTAGAATACCCGGCCGCGCCGCGGTGGTCACGAGGTGATTTCGCCAGCCGCGGACACGCGCTATGAAATCGACACCCCCCGGAGAGCCGGAAACGCTCGAGCCATGAACCCGTTTACCGTTCATGAGAGTCGCCCAAGAACGGATCGGCCGGCGCGGTGCACCGCGTGCCTCAGAGAAAAACAAGCGCCGCCCCGGGGGAAGGAGCGGCGCTATTCGGGGAGTCGATCTTGTTTTCTAGTATCTGTCGTGAACGCGTCGCCGATCTCACTGCGGCTGCCACGCTATTCGATGTCCAGCGTCGAGCGGGACGGGTTTCACAGAGCCTCGAGCAGTTTCGCAGCACGCCGGTAGTCGCGCGGTGCAACCCAGAAGAGCAGGCCAAAGCGCCCTTCCCCGGCCGTTACTGCATCAGCCGCGATGACGTTGATCTTCGCCCCTGCCATTCGGGCGATCGCTGGCAACGCGGCCCCGACCTCGTCTGACCCCTGTGCGAGAAAAGCCCGCTTTGTCCGACTCAATTTCCACTTGAGTCGCTTTGCCGTCGACTTGAGGGCATCGATATCATCCGTCACGAGGTCGATCTGTGCTTTGCTGCGTCCCTGCGGGAAGCCGGAGAACGCGAGTAGATTGATGTTTGCATCGCGCAGCGCCTCGAGAATGCGAGCGGCTTCCCCCGACTTGTTCGCCACCGTGAAATATGCGTAGTCCACTTTGCGAATCGTGGTTGGCATGGTGGCTCCTTGATTGCCCGTGACGGGTGCGCAGCTCGGACTCAAGAGTCCGCGGGTCATGTTGCGCTCCGTGACCGCGGAGCACAAACCGAAGCCGAGCTCAGGCCTGGGTCAGGGTTCGCGCCCGCGGGTGGCGGGCGTCCCTCACGGGACGCCCGCTGTTTCAAGCGGCGTGCCGGACGAGGGATTCGACGCCAACACCGATGACGATATCGAGCCGGCGAATCTATGGGGCCGGACAGCGCTTGAGCCGGTGCGGGCACAGGTTCGCCGCTATCGCCAGGGTCGCTGCGTGGAAGAGCGTGGCACAGTGCGGGATGACGATGCCCGCTGTGGGCCCGAGTGCAGCCCTCCGGAGTGAGCCCAGTCTGCCGCCGGGGGTGAGCCCCCGCTCCCTCGTGACGTGAGGAAGCGGGGGTTCCGCAGATGCGGATAGGCTTCAGTCAAATGGCCCTACTCCGCTCTCGCGGCGACTCCCTTCAGTTTCTGATAGGCGGCAAAAGCGTCGATCAGGCCGAAGCCGTCGTTGACCGCATAGCCCCGTCCGGTCGGCCCACTGAGCACGCCGCTGACCGTTTTGGTCATGGCTCCGGATTGGATCGTCGCGGTCACCCTGGTGCCGAACAGCAGGCCGGAGTCGATGCCGCCGAAACCTAGCTGCGTGTTGTCAAAGTCGAAGCCGAGCTCGACGAAGCGGTTGTTCGTGAAGCCTTTGTTCAGGAACTCGAGCGTCGCGACCGAGTTCAACCCGCTGTGGTTGAGGTACACGATATCGCCCGTCGGAACATTTGTCGGCCCGATGAGGAACTGGTCGTTCCGGTCGCCGAAGGAGATATCATCCGGGCTCGCATCCATGACTATCGACTTGACGCTGTCCCCGACAGGGCCGCTGAACTCGAACAAAAACTGGGTTGGATCCCGCGCCAGGAACCCTCTGACGTGCACGGTGACTTTGTCAGTTCCGCTCACCAAGGTCGCGGAGACCGAGCCCGGCGTGAGCTGATGGGGCTGCTGCGTCGTCTGCTGGAGTAGCGTCTTCAGAGCGTCGGGTGACAGCGCGCCGGGTCCGCCTGCCGCCTGGATCAGCAGCGCGCCCACCGCTGCAGCGTGTGGGGCCGCCGCGCTGGTGCCGAAGAACACCGGATTCGGGTCGGTGAGGGCTCCCTGTTGTCCGAAGAAAGTCGTGTCGACCCCGTCCGGCGCGGCGACGTCCGGTTTCTGGCGGATTTCCGGATGCGCCAACCGGATGTTGTCCTGGTCGAAGAAGATCGCCGTCGGCCCGAGCGATGAGAAATATTCGGAACTCTGCTTGTTGTTCCAGTAGTCGGCAGCTACGGCAATGGCGCCCGCTGCGGCAGCGTGACCGAACACCGCTGGAGCCAGGCGATTGGCAAACTCCAAGAGCGTGACCTGACCGCCATCGTCGAAATCGACCCACTTCAGATGCATCGCGTGTGGCGTCGCGAAGCCGGGCCCCCGCAGCGCAATTGCGACGAACCACACCAGGCCCGTATTGCCGCTGGGAAGGACGATGCCCTGCACCGGCTGACCCGTTGAGTAGATGTTGTCGATGCCGCTCAGCTCCGGGTGATAGAAGCCATTGTCGTCGAATACGAGGAAATCGTAAGACGCGGTGGGAATTATGTCGAAGAACGGATCGTCCCATTGCAGATCCAGGGAATGGTTAAACGGGCCTCCCACCGCGGGCGCAAAGATCGGAATAAAGATCTGAGGATTGTTCGCCGTCCCGAAATTGTGCCACCCGCCCATCGTGAGTTCCGTGGGCACATTTCCAAGGAACAGGCCACCGGAGAACAGCGCCCGGGCGTCACCGTCCCTGATTGGATTGAAAGTCGCGCTGTAATTGCCGCTGTTGTCGTTGCCAGCGGAGGAGAAATAGGCGACACCGTCAGCCTTGACCTGATCGACCGCTAGAGCGATGACGCCGTCGGAGAAGAACGGCTCCTCCGAGTAGCCGACATCATCATCGATCACGTTGGCTTTACACTTTCCCTTGGGATCAGCGAGCTTGAGAATGTTGGCGGCAAACTGCACCTCACCGGTAAAGGCAGTCGCGAAACACTGCTTCGCATCCGGCGCAATGTCGTACACGATCTGCATGAGAGCCCGGCCTTCATCAGTTCCGGGCGACGGATCCTCGTCCACAACGACGATGGGCGTCGTGTCACCGAACGGATTGCCCGCTCCCGGCAGATCACCGCTCTTGATGTCCTGTGCGGCGTGAGTCGAGGCCTGTGCGTTCGTGTTGAAGCTGTCGGACATGAGGCCGATGGTCATGCCCTGCCCCGTGAAACCGGCGGCATTCAACTTGTCCGCGTGCACGGCGGCAACGCCTTGGGAGGTTGCCTTGCCGACGCGCAAGTGCGGCTTGTGCTCGAGCGTGACCGATCTGACGCCGGCGAGGCGCGCGGCATCGCTCGCGCGTTCGACCGGAACATACGCGGCGATCACGCCCTTGCGGTAGCCAGGAAGCTCGGCGTGCACATTGGCTCCGAGCGCCGCAAGCGACTGCCGCACCTCGGCCAGCGGTCGTCCGCCATCGAGCCAGACGTTGACCAGGACCCGGCTCTGCGTGTCGCGCAGCAGGCGCGGCTCCATGAGTGCGGCCGCCGAGACCGACGCCGGCTTGGCTGCCGCGTTCTCGTGCGCCTCAATCAGCTGGCGCAGCCCACCACCCACATTGTCCGGAGCCGGCCCCCGTGACGCAGCGTTCATCGACGCGCCGAACCCGGACGCCACGATCGCGGAAATCAACAGTCCCCGCGACTGAATACGGAAGTAACGCATGATCGCTTTCCTCCCCAACTCCTGTGTTCGAGCACATTGTTGCGTAGCGGCGGAGTTCCGATGGAAATCGCGCTTTGGTTAGAAGCTCTTCGTCAGCGCTCTTGGTGTATTCCCTCAGGCGCTCCCGGTCACCCTTGTTGCGCGCCGCTCTCGGCGGGCGTGGGTAGCTACAGCCGGTCGGAAGGTTCTATTGCCATGACTTTTTCTTGTGTGCCACGGCAGCGGCACACATCTGGCGACAGAGCCGACGCGGCCGAATGCTGATGCGACCCTCCCCAAGACGGACCGTCCCACACACGGATCTCTTGCGCAGTGAATGGCGCTGCAGCGTTCCCGAACCCGAAGCGACGGACTCTATAGAGAGAGTCGCGTGAGTAACTTCCGCCGGGAACGCGACCCACGCGGCTCCGCTGAACCTTGACAATCCGCTCTCCCTGCAGGAGTCGCGTTCCCTAGTCCTTCGAGTTCCATCCGCCGGATGTGGTTACGCGCGAAGCGGTTTCCCTGATTGCGGTACTGCAGCAGGAGCTCGCGGCTCGCCTTGTTGCTGTCGTGCAGCTGCCAGGCACCGAGCGGCAGCGCGAGCACTCCTTCGACGAAGGTGACGAAGTTCTTCAGCGACGCTCCGTACAGGATTTTGTAGCCCTCCGTGACTCCTTCCGACAGGATCATCGCGACGATCACGATCACGATGGCCGCAAACAATGCGTTCTTCGGGAGCTTGACGCGTTGCCCCTTGCGCCTCAATTGCGCCACTTTGGCGATGAAGTAGCGGTACTGACCTTCCGTACTCCGCGTCGACCGCTCCGAGCGCCGGCCGGTCATCGAGCGACACTTCGGGGGCTACAGGCGAGAGCAACGAGCCCACGGGCTGGCTCGTGTGATCGCGGAGGTCTCACTCAGGCAATGCCTGAAGCTGATACATCGCTTGCAGTACTGGGGTGGGCTGCACGCCTATCTCTCCAAACCAGCGGTTGAACACCCCTTCGATCTGTCCGCTACGATACAGTTGCGCCAGCGCCCGGTCCGCCACCAGTCGAAAGTCGGCGTCGTTGCGTCTCACGACGAGTCCGTAGGGTTCATACGAGAACAGGTCTCGTCCCAGGCTGTATGCCCTGGGATCCGGAGCGCTCAGTATCTCTCCAATCAACACGATCTGGTCGGACGCGAAGGCGTCCACTTTTTTCGCCTGCAGCTGCTTCATTCCCTCGCTGCGATCGGGGACGGCGACCACCTTGGCATCGATGAGGTTCTTCTGCAGATACTTCTGCAACGCCGCCTGCGAGGTGGTACCTGTCACGACTGCCACCGACTTGCCCGCGAGACCGGCGAGAGAATCAACCCCCGAGTTCGCCAGGCTCAGCAAGCCGCCCCCGGTAACGAAGGTCATCAGGGTAAAGTCGACCTTCTCGGACCGCGCGAGAGTTATCGTCGTCGCGCCACACTCGATGTCCGCCCGGTTGTTGATGATCGCATCCAGTCGATCTTCCGAAGTCAGGGGAACCAGGGTCGTCTTGAGGTCCTTGAGCTTCAGTTGGTCTTTGACGGCCGTCGCAATACGCTTGCACAGCTCCACCGAATAGCCGGCGGCTTGTCCCGAAGAATCGTTGAAGGAAAGCGGTGGAGCGTCAGTGCGGTAGCCCACCCGGATCTCGCCGGACTTCTTGATCTGATCGAGCGTTCCGCCCGTCACGATAGCGGGGACGACGCACAGGGCGAGCAATGCCAGTGAGGCTTTCACAGATGGATGCGACATGGGAGCTCCCTTCGAACTGAGACCTTGGGTTTTTGATTTCATGTCAGGTACGTCATGGGCAGCAGGGCGCCGTCATCCGCAATGCCGATGACCGCCAGCGGTTGTTGTTCTTCATTGTCCGCGTAGAACCGGACCTCGCATAAGCGTCCGGCCTCATCTCGAACCGGGGTGGAAACAAAGCGGCTGGGAGAAGTCGGCGCGGCTCGAAAAATATCAACCGCCTGGGCGTACGACTCGACCTCGTCGTCTGTCAGCTGATCGGGACGTACGGCTTGCTTCATACGGGATCTCTTTCGCTCTGAAATCGTGACGGCGCTGCTGGCGAAGCGAGTCTAGCGAAGACGAACCCCCCGGGAGCAGTCGTCGGCACTTACCGTGAGCGCGGGCTTTGGCGCGAACGCGTCCGCGGTCACTTCCGACGCCGGGCGCCCGGTGAGCACCTGGCGGATTGAGCTCTCGGCGTATAATCGCTGCCTGCGCGCGCCTACGCGTCGCGACCCGGCGGTTGCCGGGAAGAGAGAGTGCTATGTACGCAGTGATCTCTCTGACGGTTTTGTCTCTCCTTCTCGCCAACACGGCGTTCGCGTCCCCGACCCCGGCTCCGGCCTCGGCTGCAGAAGCGCCGACGGGATTTGACAACGGGAGTAATGGCATCACGGATGAGGCAACACATCAGGCGGATCTTGCGACCTTCGATGAGGTAGAGCAGATCGCCAAGGGCCTCGGACCGTTATACAACGCGCAGTCCTGCCGCGAATGCCACCAGGTTCCGATTTCCGGTGGTGCGAGCCAGGTGTCCGAGCTTCGAGTCGGCCATTTGGATCGC
>Ga0306921_10008361_pt1 | contig 10934 bp, 9 predicted proteins | sample sta12Cox44000080_FD_203760 | JGI IMG/M metagenome (GOLD analysis project Ga0306921, IMG submission 203760) | Lab enrichment of tropical soil microbial communities from Luquillo Experimental Forest, Puerto Rico - statoxic.12C.oxic.44.000.080 (v2)... | ecosystem: Environmental > Terrestrial > Soil... | reverse complement strand
ATCTTCACATCGAGTTTGTTGACTTCCGCGATGCGCAAGTCGCGCAGCGACGCAGCGGCGGTCTCGACGGCCGTTCTTGCCGCTTCTTCCCACGATGTCGGGCTGGTGCCGATGATCTCCGTGACGCGATAAACGCCGGATTCAGCTCCCTTCTTGGCCATGTCTGCACTCCTGGTTGACGTTCGCAAGAACCTTCGGGCCTCGCCGAAACATCATAGGCCGCGGCTCACGGCGAAGGGCGCAAAGTCTCGGCCTCAGAACGCCACCCGACCCCTCCCCTTCAACACCAAGATCTCCCTCGCCTCGTCGGCGGACGCGACGTCAAGGCCGAGGCCTTCGATGATCTCGCGCGCCTTGCGCACCTGCTGGGCGTTCGACTCGGCCAGCCGGCCTGCACCGATCCACAGGCTGTCCTCCAGCCCGACGCGCACATTGCCACCCATCGCGGCCGACATCGCGGCGATCGCCATCTGGCTGCGCCCCGCACCGAGCACCGACCAACGATAGTCGCGGCCGAACAGCCGATCGGCGGTGCGCTTCATGTGCAGCACGTCCTCGGGATGCGCGCCGATGCCGCCGAGGATGCCGAACACCGTCTGCACGAAGAACGGTGGCTTGACGAGGCCGCGGTCGACGAAGTGCGCCAGGTTGTAGAGATGCGCGGTGTCGTAGCACTCGAACTCGTAACGCGTGTCGTTGGCCGAGAGCTCGGTGAGCACCGCCTCGATGTCGGCGTACGTGTTGCGGAAGATCAGGTCCTTGCTGCCCTCGAGATACGGCCGCTCCCAGTCGTGCTTGAACTCCTTGAAGCGGTTGAGCATCGGAAAGAGGCCGAAATTCATCGTCCCCATGTTCAGCGAAGCGACCTCGGGCTTGAGCTCCTTGGCGGGCCGCATTCGCTCCTGCACCGTCATGTAGGGCGAGCCGCCGGTCGTGAGGTTGACGACCGCGTTGCAGCGCGCCTTGATCTCCTTCAGGAACGGAACGAAGGCCTCGGGACGCTGGTCGGGCTTGCCGGTGACGGGATCGCGCGCGTGGAGATGGATGATCGCGGCGCCGGCCTCGGCCGCGCCGACCGACGCGTCGGCGATCTCCTTCGCGGTGACCGGCAGGTACGGCGACATCGACGGGGTGTGGATCGAGCCGGTGACGGCGCACGTGATGATGACCTTGCGCTGGCTGGCAGTCATGGTTGCTCCTGGGTGGTGTCGATCGATCGCGTCGAGCGACGCTAGAAGGTGCCGGGGTAGAGGCCGCCGTCGAGCACGACGTTCTGGCCGGTCAGGTACCCCGCGTGGACGCTGCAGTAGAACGCGCATACCGCGCCGAATTCCTCGGGCCGGCCGAAGCGCCGGGCCGGAATGCCGTTGCGTCGGCTTTCGCGCTCTTCCTCGAGCGATCGCCCGGCCGTGCTCGCGATCTTGGTCAGGTTGCCGGTGAGGCGATCGGTCTCGAACATCTCCGGCAGGAGGTTGTTCACCGTGACGTTCGCACGCGCGTACCCGCCGGCGATCGCCTTCACGAATCCGGTGAGGCCGAGGCGCGCCGCGACCGACAGGGCGAGCGGCGCGATAGGCGCCTTCACCATCGCCGACGTGATGTTGACGATGCGTCCGAAGCCGCGCTCCGCCATGCCGTCGATCACGGCGCGTGTCATGAGGATCGCCGACACCATGTTGGCATCGGCGGCCGCGAGCCACTGCTCCTGCGTGAAGGTCCGCCAATCGCCGAGCGGCGGCCCGCCAGCGTTGTTGACGAGGATGTCGGGTGCGGCACAGGCGTCGAGCGCGGCCGCTCGCCCGACCTCGGTGGTGATGTCGCCAGCGGCGCTTTTCACCTTCACGCCGTGGCGCGCGGCGATCGCGGCGGCAGCCTGCGCGAGCGCCGCCGCGTCGCGGCCCGTGATCGTCACGTCCACGCCCTCGGCCGCGAGCGCTTCGGCGCACGCGCGTCCGAGCCCCTTGCTTGCGCCGCACACGAGCGCCGTCCTTCCGCGGATTCCGAGGTCCATCGTCTGCTTCCTTCCCGTCAGGCGGCGCGCGCTGCCGGAGGCGTCGCGGCCGCACCCCACTCGTGTTCCAAGCCGGCCCACGCCGCGCGGGCCTCGGCGAGGCGGACCGCCTTGACAGGACCGAATCCGCGCACCTGCTCCGCGACTTCGGCGATGCGCAGCGCGATCGGCAGGCGCGCGCCGTCGAGGTCCTGAAGCAGCGCGTCGATGCGCCGCTCGTAGTCGGCGACGAGCGCGCGCTCGGCGCGCCGCTCGGCAGTGGCGCCGAACGGGTCGAAGCGCGTGCCGCGGAGCCGCTTGAACCGCGCGAGCAAGCGCAGGAGCACAAAGACCCACGGGCCGAACTCGATCTTGCGTGGGCGACCGGTCGCATCGTCCCGGCGCGTGAGGAGCGGCGGCGCGAAGTGAAGACGAAGCTCGCGAACGCCCTCGAACTCGGCGTCGATCCGGGCGCGGAACGACGACTCGCCGTACAGACGCGCCACCTCGTATTCATCCTTGTACGCCATCAGCTTCGCGAAGCCCTTCGCCACCGCGAGTGCGAACGCACCGTCGCCAGCGGCGCGGCGCTCGGCCGCCGCGGCGCGCTCGACGAGCCGGCGGTAGCGGTCCGCATAGGCTCGGTCCTGGTACGCGGTCAGCAACTCAGCGCGGTGGCGGACGACCGCGTCGAGCGTGTCGCCGAGCGCCTGCCCGGCGGGCCGCACCGAGCGCTCGATCGCGCCGCGGTCGTGCACCCACAGCCGGCCCAATGCGACGGCGAGTCGGTTGCGCTCGACCTGCACGCCGTTGAGCGCGATCGCCGCGTCGAGCGCATCGGCGCCGATCGGCAGCCAGCCGAGCTGGAGCGCGGCGCCGACGACGACGAAGTTCGCAAACACGGCGTCGCCGACGAGCGCCGTTGCGAGCCCAGTCGCGTCGATGTTCTGCACGCGATCGGATCCGAGCCTGTCGACGATCCGGCGTGCGAGCAGCCCGTGGTCGACCTTCGCGTCGGGCGCCAACGCCTGCCCGGCGGTCGGCGCCACGCGGGCGTTGCCGACGAAGCGCGTGCGGCCCGGGTCGAGCGTGCGAAATGCCTCGTCGCCGAGCGCGGCGACGAGGTCCATGCCGAGCACGAGGTCGGCGTCGCCGAGCCCGAGCCGATTCGCCCCGAGCCGGGACACGTCCGCCGCAACCTGCACGTGGCTGTAGACGGCGCCGTTCTTCTGGCTGAGGCCGGTCATGTCGTACGTGCACGCGGCCTTGCCTTCGAGATGCGCCGCCATCGCGAGCACCGCGCCGACCGTGATGACGCCGGTGCCGCCGATGCCAGGGATCATCACGCCGACCGCGCGGTCGCCGAGTGGCGCGACCGCCGGCTCTGGCAGCGGCGGGATCGCCACCGTCGCCTGCTGCCGGCGTGGCCGGCCGCCGATAACACCGACGAACGACGGGCAGAACCCCTTCCGGCACGACCAGTCCTTGTTGCACGACGACTGATCGATGCGGCGCTTGGTGCCGAGCGGCGTCTCGAACGGCTCGACGCTGACGCACGTCGACTGCACCGAGCAGTCGCCGCAGCCCTCGCAGACCGCGTCGTGGATGAAGAGGCGCTGCTCGGGATCCGGCAGCTCGCCGCGCTTGCGGCGCCGGCGCTTCTCGGCGGCGCACGTCTGCTCGTAGAGCAGCACGGTGCAGCCGGCGACTTCGCGCAGCTCGCGCTGCACGGCATCGAGCCGGTCGCGATGCTCGATCCGCGTTCCGGGCGGCAGGTCCCCGGCGCGGTGTCGCGACGGGTCGTCGCTCACTAGCACGATCGTCTGCACGCCCTCGTGGCGCACCTGGTGCGCGATCGCGGCCGCCGAGATGGGCCCGTCGACCGGCTGGCCGCCGGTCATCGCGACGGCGTCGTTGTAGAGGATCTTGTAGGTGATGTTGGCGCCGCTCGCCACCGCCGCGCGGATCGCGAGCAGCCCCGAGTGGTAGTAGGTGCCGTCGCCGAGGTTCTGGAAGACGTGGCGGCGCTTCGTGTAGCGGCGCATGCCGACCCACTGCACGCCCTCGCCGCCCATCTGCGTCGGCACGAGCGTGTTCGGCCGCGCGTAGAGCGCCATGCCGTGGCAGCCGATGCCGGCGAGCGCCTTGCTGCCGTCGGGAATCTTCGTCGACGTGTTGTGCGGGCAGCCGGAGCAGAAGTACGGCACGCGGCGGACGTCCGCGGGCGCGAGCACCGCGAGCAGCGACCGGCGCGCGGCCGCAAGGGACTGCGCGCGCGCGCGCAGCGCCGCGTCGCCCAGGCCCGAGGCGTCGAGCCGCGCTGCGATCACGAGGGCGAGGTCGAGCGGCTCGATGCCGATGTCGCTGTTCAGCAGCGCGCCGCCGGCGCCGTCGGTTTTGCCGGTGAGGCGCGGTCGCTCGACCAGCGGATAGAGGACGGCAGCGGCCTGCGTCTCGATGAAGGCCGCCTTGTCCTCGACGACGAAAAGCTCGCGCTTGCCGGCGGCGAAGCTCGTCAGCCCTTGCGGCTCGAGCGGCCAGACGATGCCGACCTTCCACACGGCGACACGCGGGTCGTGCTCGAGCCCGAGCGAGCGCAGTGCCAAGCGCACGTCGTGCCAGCACTTGCCGGCGGTGACGATGCCGAACGGTGCGCCGTCCTTACCGAGCGCGCGGCGGTCGAGCGTGTTGGCGCGCGCGAAGTCGAGCACGCGCGGCAGCCGATGCCGGCGCAGCAGCAGCTCGTCCTGGGCCGGCGCGTAGGCGCCCCGGTAGTGGATTCCTTCAGGCGGCAGCGGCGCGCCCTCGGGGCGCTCGATGCGGAACGCGTCGAGATCGAACGCGCACGTCATCGCCTGCTCGGCCGTCTCGTTCACCACCTTGAAGCCGACCCAGCAGCCGCTGTGGCGCGACAGCGCCCAGCCGAGCAGCGAATAGCGAACGAACTCGCCGACGTCGGCCGGGTACAGCACCGGGATCGAGTGCGCCGCCAGCGCCTGCTGGCTGTGGTGTGCGACGGTCGAGCTCTTGCCTGGATGATCGTCGCCGGCGACGACCAGCACACCGCCGTTCGGATGCGTGCCCGCGTAGTTGCCGTGCTTGAGCGCGTCGGCGGCGCGGTCGACGCCGGGACCCTTACCGTACCAGAGCGCGTACACGCCGTCGACGGTCGCGTCTCCCATGGTGGCGAGCTGCTGGGTGCCCCACGCGGCCGTCGCTGCGAGCTCCTCGTTCACTGCGGGTTCGAAGGCGACGCTCGCGGCGTCGAGCGCGGCGCGCGCGGACCACAGGACCTGGTCGAGCCCGCCGAGCGGCGAGCCGCGGTACCCGGTCACGTAGCCTGCGGTGGCGAGGCCGGCGCGGCGATCGAGCGCGTGTTGCAGGATCAGCGCGCGCGCGAGCGCCTGGTTGCCGTTGAGCAGCACGGGCGCCGTTTGCGTTCCGAAGCGCTCCTCGAGCGTGACAGTGCGCAGCGTCATCGTGTCTCCTCGCCGAGCCAGCGGCGCGCGTTGCCGCTGCGCAGCGCTGCGCGCGTCGGCGCATCGAACGCCGCGGCGTCGATGCTCGCGGCCGGGTCGGTGTCCATGATCGCGAACGGATAGTCGCTGCCCGCCAGCACGCGATCGGCGCCGAAGACGGCGACGAGGTGGCGCAACGTCGGCGCGTCGTAGACGAGGTCGTCGATCCACAGCCGCCGCGCATCGACGAGCGGATCGCCCGGCAACGCGTCGCGCACCGGCGGCAGGCAGGCGTGCCCCTGGCGCAGACGCGGCAGCAGCATCGCGAGCGACCCGCCGCCGTGGCTCAGCGCGACCCGCAGCGCAGGCAATTCGGCGAGGCGCCCGCTCGTGAGCAGCGATGCGCCTGCGAGCCCGATCTCGCCCGGAAATGCGAGCACCTGCTCGAGCGCCGGCGGGCCGACGAGCCGCTCCATGCCGCACGGCCGCAGCGGGTGCACGAAGATCGCCGCGCCCCATTCCGCCGCCGCCTCGAAGAACGGCCGCAGGTGCATGTCGCCGAGCGCGATGCCGTTGACGTGGCTCGGCAGCTCGACGCCTGCGAGCCGGGTCCGGTGCAGCAGCCGGTCGAGCTCTTCGATGGCGACGCTGACGTCCTGCAGCGGGACGGCGCCGAGGCCGGTGAAGCGCTCGGGTGCCCCCGCGACCATCGCCGCGATCGTGTCGTTGAGGTGCCGACAAAGCAGGCGGCCGTCGGCAGCGTCGAGCCAGGGCGCCAGCAGCTCGGGCATCGGCGAGAGCACCTGGCGCTCGACGCCGCGCTCATCCATGTCGGCGAGCCGCACCGAGCACGACCAGCACTGGTGCGACACGGTGCGATACACCTTTCCCGACACCATCACGTGGCGGTGGCAGGCGTGGGCCGGCACCGCGGACGGCCAGGGCACGTCGGTGCCGCGCCCGATATAACCCGGGAAGTGCTCGGGAACGACGTGCGTGTGCACGTCGATCACGCCGTCGTCAGCAGGTCCCGGCACGGTGCGGTCGGGGGCGGCGCCGGCAGTGACGCGAGGTAGCCCGACACCATCGTCCGCCAGAGGCGGAACAGGCGGTTGAAGCGCGGCGGGTCGTGCTGCCACAGACGCCGAATCGCGAGCCCGCGCACGATCGAGAGCGTGAGCCACAGCAGGTCGTCGGCCACCGCGTCCGGCACGCCCGAGTGCACGAGCGCGGCGCGCCAGTGCGCCTCGACCGGCAGCCGCGTTGCGCTCGAGACCTGCGTGACGCCGCGATCGCCCTCCTCACGGAAGCGTCCCTGGATCGCGAGGTCGAGCGCGATCAGGAAGAGCTCGCTGAAGAAGAACTCCTGCGCGTCGGCAAGCAGCGCGCGCAGCGCCTCGTCGGCGCTCGGCGGAGCTCGGCGCGCACGCTGGCGCGCCTGCTCCGAGGCGCGCCGGAACACGTGCTCGACGACGGCAACGACGAGCGCCTCCTTCGACGGGAAGTGGTGCGTCTGCGCGCCCTTGCTCACGCCCGCCGCGGCGGCGACGTCGCCGGTGCGCAGCCCCGCGTAGCCGCGCTCGCCGAGCAAGGCAACCGCGGCGTCGAGGATGCGACGGCGAGTCTCGCCGCTGCGCTCGGCCTGCGTGCGACGCAGCGGACGCGCGGCGCTCACAGCATCGCGCTCCCGCCGTTGACGCTCAGGACCTGGCCGGTGACGAACGACGCTTCCCTCGACGCGATGTAGAGCACCATCGACGTCACCTCGTCGAGCTCGGCCGCGCGCCCCATCGGGATGACGCCGATGAACTTCTGCGCGACGTCGGGCCGGTCGCGAACGATCGCGGCGAGCTGCTCCGAGTTCACCGCGCACGGCGCGACGGTGTTGACGGTGATCCCCGAGCGCGCGAATTCGCGCGCCAGCCCGGTCGTGAGGCCGTGCACGCCGCCCTTGGCCGCGTTGTACGCCGCGTGGTCGGGGAGGCCGTTGCGCACTGAGTCGGCGCCGATGTGGACGATGCGGCCGTAGCGGCGCTCGACCATTCCCGGCAGGAACGCGCGCGTGCACCAGAGCACCGTCCACAGGTTGCGATCGACCGTCGCCTTCAGCGTCTCGGGTGTGTGCTCGAGGAACGGCCGGATGACGCCGCCGCCGGCGTTGTTGACGAGCACGTGCGCCGGTCCGAGCGCCTCGCTGCAGCGCTCGAGCAGCCGGCGCGCCGCCGCCTCGTCCGACAGGTCGCCGGCCGACGTGCACGTGCGAACGCCGTGCTGCTCGGCGAGGCGGCGCGCTTCAGCGCCGAGCGGCTCGTCGTCGAGGTCGGACAGCGCGAGCGCGGCGCCCTCGCGGGCGAACGCCTCGGCGATGGCGAGGCCGATCCCGCGCGCGGCCCCGGTGACGACGACGACCTGGCCGTCGAACCGACGGGACGCGGCGACCGGCAGCGCGGTGGACATTGCGGACGATCTTAGGAACCGCGACGCCGCCGGGACCGCTCGTTTACCCTGAGTTCGTACGCATGCATACCATCACACAATGAACCGTTTCCAGACCGGCTGGTCGGTTTCTACCACAGCCGGCGGAGCCGACGCCAGCCCGAGGAGATGCCCATGACCGCTGCCGCCACGGTGATCCGACCGCCCCGCCAAGAAATGGTGCGGGCCGACCGCGAACGCGGGATCTTCCAGGTCTCGCGCCGGGCGTTCGTCGACGGCGGCGTGATGGAGCGCGAATACGACGCGCTGTTCGACCGCTGCTGGCTCTACCTCGGCCACGAGTCGGAGCTCGCGAAGCCCGGCGACTTCGTCACCCGGACGGTCGCGCGGCGCAACATCCTGTTCACGCGCGACGGCAAGGGGCAGCTGCACGCGCTCTTCAACACCTGCCCGCACCGCGGCTCGACGGTGTGCCGCGAGGAGCGCGGCAACGCCAAGGTGTTCCAGTGCTTCTACCACGGCTGGGTGTTCGGCTGCGACGGCAAGCTGAAGAGCCAGCCGGGCGAGGAGCGCTACACGCAGGGGCACAAGGAGAGCGGCGTCGGCAACCTCACGCCGGTGCCGCACTTCGACACGCACGCCGGCTTCTGCTTCGTCTGCTTCGACGCCGACGCCCCGTCGCTCTTCGACTACCTCGCCGGCGCCAAGGAGATCCTCGAGCTGATCGCGAGCCACAGCGACTCCGGCATGACGATCGTGCCAGGCGCGCAGCAGTACGCGATCCGCGCCAACTGGAAGCTGCTCGCCGAAAACAGCGTCGACGGCTACCACGCGGTGACGACGCACGCGACCTACCTCGACTACCTGAAGAACATGGCCGGCGGGCTGGTGCCGGTGCCGCTCTCGGGCCGCAGCTTCGACCTCGGCAACGGCCACGCCGTGCTCGAGTACAAGGCGCCGTGGGGGCGGCCGATCGCGCAGTGGGTGCCGATGTTCGGCGAGCACGGCAAGCACGAGATGGAGGCGATCTACGCCAGGCTCGCCGCCCGCGTCGGCGAAGAGAAGGCGAAGCGGATCGCCACTCACAACCGCAACATGATCGTGTTCCCGAACCTGGTGATCAACGACATCATGGCGATCACCATCCGTACCTTCTACCCGGTCGCGCCCGGCCAGATGATGGTCAACGGCTGGGCGCTCGCGCCGAACGAGGAGTCGGAGTGGGCGCGCAAGTACCGGCTGTTCAACTTCCTCGAGTTCCTCGGCCCGGGCGGCTTTGCGACGCCCGACGACGTCGAGGCGCTTGAGTCGTGCCAGCGCGGCTTCGCGAACGCCGGCTCGGCGAGCTGGAGCGACATCTCGAAGGGTATGGGCTCGGCCGAGCCGAGCTACGACGACGAGCTGCAGATGCGCGTCTTCTGGACACGCTGGAACCAGCTCGTCAATGGCGAGGAGCGCGCACGATGAGCACAACGATCTCCCGCAGCGAAGCCGAGGACCTCCTGTACGAGGAGGCCGACCTCCTCGACCGCTGGCAGCTCGAGCAATGGCTGGCGCTCTTCACCGACGACGCCGCCTACCTGGTGCCGAGCACCGACCTCGCGCCCGGCACGACGCCCGACAATGCGCTCTTCTACATCGCCGACGACCACACCCGCCTCAAGGAGCGGGTGATCCGGCTGACGAAGAAGACCGCGCACTCCGAGTGGCCGCGCTCGCGCACACGCCACCTCGTCTCGAACGTGCGCGTCGGCGCCGCCGACGGCGACGAGACGCCGGTGACGGCCTCGTTCGTCACCTTCCGCACCAAGAACGGTGTGACCGACACCTACATGGGCCGGTTCCTGTATCGCATCAGGCGCACCGACGCCGGACTTCGCATCCGCGAGAAACGCTGCGAGCTCGACCTCGACGGCCTGCGCCCGCACGGCCGCGTGAGCATCCTGCTATGAGCGTGCCGTTCCGCTACCGTAAGCTCGGCTACGCCGCGCTCACCGTCACCGACTTCGCCCGGTCGGTGCCGTTCTATCGCGACCTGCTCGGTCTCGAGCTCGTTGAGCAGACCGCCGACGCGGCGTTCCTGCGCTGCAGCCGCGACCACCACAACCTCGTCCTGCACCGGGGCGCCGAGCCCGGGCTGAAGCGCGTCGGCTGGGAGCTCGAGACGCAGGCCGACGTCGACAAGGCATTCGAGCACTTCCAGGCGAGCGGGCTCGAGCCTCACCGCGTCGCGAAGGACGAAGCGCGCGCGCTGCGCCAGGGTCCAGGCTTTCGCGTCCGCGTCCCCGGCTGCGGGCTCGAGTTCGAGTACTACGGCTCGACCACGGTGATGGCACGGCCGTGGACGCCGACGGTCGCCAGGATCGCGCGCCTCGGCCACGTCGTCATCGGCACGAGCGACTTCACGGGCACCCGGCAACCGCTGCTGCGCAGCTTCGGCTTCGTCGAAAGCGACTTCGTCGAGGACCGCTTCTCGTTCCTGCGCTGCTTTCCGAACCCGTTCCACCATGCGTTCGCCGTCGGCACGAGCAACGCCAACCATCTGCACCACGTGAACTTCATGGTCTCGGACATCGACGACGTCGGCCGCGCCTGGCACCGCATGACCAAGGCCGGCGTGAAGATCGCATTCGGCATCGGTCGCCATCCGCCGTCGGGCAGCGTCTTCCTGTACTTCTTCGACCCCGACGGGCTCACCGTCGAGTACAGCTACGGCATGGAGGAGTTCCCCGAGGTCGGCGCGCGCGAGCCGCGCATGCTCGAGCCGGTGCCGGAGAGCCTCGACACCTGGGGCGCGGTGCCCGACCCCGAGTTCGGCAAGCGCGGAGTGATCGAGGCCACGTGAGCAAGGTCGTGACGCTCTGCCCCGCCGACGACGTGTGGGAGGGCGCGATCCACGGTGCCGCGCTACCCGGCGGCCACAAGGTCGCGCTCTTTCGCCTCGGCGACGAGGTGTTCGCGCTCGACGACACCTGCACGCACGAGGACGCGTCGCTGTCCGAGGACGGCTGCGTCGTCGGCGACCGCGTCGAGTGCGGCTGGCACAACGG
>Ga0306921_10008357_pt1 | contig 10940 bp, 7 predicted proteins | sample sta12Cox44000080_FD_203760 | JGI IMG/M metagenome (GOLD analysis project Ga0306921, IMG submission 203760) | Lab enrichment of tropical soil microbial communities from Luquillo Experimental Forest, Puerto Rico - statoxic.12C.oxic.44.000.080 (v2)... | ecosystem: Environmental > Terrestrial > Soil... | reverse complement strand
CCAACCAGATCGGCTCGCGTGCTGTCCGCCGTCTGTGCCCTGATCCACCAGGTGGCGCGGTAGTCGCTGCGGTGGCGCTCGGCGTAGGCGGCCGCCAGCGTGGTCTTGCCGACCCCGCGCAGCCCGTGCAACGCCGTGATCGCGACGCGGCCCTCATAGCGCGACAGCGCCGCCTCGATAGCGGCGAGCGCATCGTCGCGACCCAAAAAATTCCGGCACCCGGATCGGGATGTTGGAGACTGCGAAGACTTTCCCGGGAAACGCGGTCGTGGCCGGGGCTTCGCGCTTCTGCATGAACTCGCGAAGGCGTAAGCGCGCTGCGTCCTCGGGAATACCAAACAGCTCGCAGCGGCGGACGTGGTCGGAGAGCGTCGGCAGCCGACAGGGCTTGACCGCGACCAGAAGGACGAAACCCGGACGTTTGGCGGCCGCCTGCCAGAGCGCGGCATTGCGCTCGAGCGTGGAGTAGGGCGCCCTCAGGTAGTCATCGGAGACGACGCAGAGCACATGATCGGCGGCGTCGTGGCGCTGCTCCATCCAAGCGTAGATGTCGTCGCCGCCCCTGATCTCCCATTCGTGGATGTGGGGCGCGTGGCCAAGGGCCTCCAGCTCCTTGGCGATCCAGAACGCCCATTCGCGGTCGCTTGACGTATAGCTGACGAAGATGTCGGCCACGCGCCTTGCCTCACTCGTGCGGCCCTCAGGCAACTGTTACCCCTAATGTTACCCCCACAGAACTTGCCGACGCGAAATTGCAAAAAAGGCCTTATTTTATTGGTGAGCGCGCTGGGACTCGAACCCAGGACCCCGTGATTAAAAGTCACGTGCTCTACCGACTGAGCTACGCGCTCCCAAGAGGGCTCAGATACGGGATACCGCCCCCTTTTTCCAGTCGGCTTAGTGGGCCCTGGGCGCATTTTTGCGCCGGGTTTGCTAGACTGGCCGGCCACGGCCATTGGGCCGCCGGCTGGGCCGTTTTATCGAGGAATACCGCCATGCCGATCGTCAACCGCATCGCCGACCTACACGCCGAAATCACCGCCTGGCGCCGCGACATTCATGCTCATCCTGAGCTGCAATACGACGTGCACCGTACCGCGGCCTCCGTAGTGCAGAAGCTCAAAAGTTTCGGCTGCGACGACGTGGTCGCCGGCATCGGCCGCACTGGGGTGGTCGGTGTCATCCGCGGCCGTAAGGGCGGCGGCAAAGTGGTCGGGCTGCGCGCCGACATGGACGCGCTACCGCTCGAGGAGGAGACGGGGCTGCCCTACAAATCGACCGAGCCCGGCAAGATGCACGCCTGCGGCCACGACGGCCATACCGCGATGCTCCTTGGAGCCGCGAAGTATCTCGCCGAGACCCGCAACTTCGCAGGCACCGCGGTCGTGATCTTCCAGCCGGCCGAGGAGGGCGGCGCCGGCGGCGAAGCCATGGTCAAGGACGGCCTGATCACCCGCTTCGGGATCCAGGAAGTCTACGGCATGCACAATTGCCCGGGGCTCCCGATCGGCGAATTTGCCATCCGGCCGGGCCCGATCATGGCCTCGGCCGACCACATCACCATCGAGCTCGAGGGCAAGGGCGGCCACGCCGCGCGGCCCCATCACGCCATCGACACGCTCCTGGTCGGCGCCCAGATTGTCGATCAGCTGCAGTCGGTGGTGGCGCGCAATGTCGACCCGCTGGAGGCCGCTGTGGTGTCGATCTGCATGTTCCAGGCGGGCTTCACCGACAACGTCATCCCGCAGCACGCCAAACTCCGCGGTACCGCGCGCGCCTTCAGTGTCGAGGTACGGAAAACCCTGCAGGAGCGCATCAACGCCATCGTCGAGGGTACCGCCAGGCTTTATGGCGCTGCCGCCAAGATTACCTACACCAACGGCTATCCGGTGCTGGTGAACCACGAGCGGGAAACCGAGTTCGCTGCCAATGTGGCGCGCGAGGTCGCTGGTAAGGACCGCGTTGACACCGGGTTTGCGCCACGCATGGCGGCCGAGGATTTTTCGTTCATGCTCAACGAGCGACCTGGCGCCTTCATCTGGATCGGCAACGGCGACAGCGCCAACTTGCACCACCCGGCTTACGATTTTAACGACGGGGCGATCCTCTCCGGCACCTCATACTGGGTGCGGCTCGCCGAGACGGCGCTCGCGGGATAACGGGCGACGCGGCGGCAATCGCCAATGCCGCCAATGGTGTTTATTGGGTCCTTTACCTTGCGGTTGCTAGGCTAGCCGATCGGCATCTTCGGAATTTGCGGTCGAGCGTTTCTGTCATACGCGCGACCTTTGCGCGCCTCAGGCGCGGCGAGAGGGATTTTGGTCGGCGGTTTTACGACCGGATGTTCGCGATCGCACCGGAGGCGCGGGCATTGTTCGAGGAAAATCTGGATTCGCGGGTCCACAAATTGATGGACGGTCTTGCTTTTTATCATCGGCGCTGCAGATAGCGGACCGACACTGGCCAGCATTCTCCAAAACCTTGTCGCTCGTCATGTCGCCTACGGCGTGCGCAACAAGCACTACGACAAGGTCGGCGAAGCGCTGCTGTGGACGTTGCAGCACAGGAGCTGGGCGACGACTTTACGCCCAAGGTGCGCGACGCCTTGGGCGTCTCTTTACCTGTCGGTGACGACCGCCGTGAACCGCGCCGCCGCCATAGCGGAATAAGCTTTCGCCGCTGCGGAAGGCTCACTGCGCCGCTTCGATGCCGTTTTCGGCCGGCAGCTTCGGCGGCTCCGGCATGACCTGCTGCATCACCTGGCGCTGCGGCAAGAGCGCGGCAAACTTCACCTCGATGCCGCGCCAATAGGCGAACGCGTTGAAGCGCGTGCCTTCGATGGCCGCGAGTGCGGCGGCGGCGATGAACGGCAGGCTCTGCACCACGAGAACGAAGGCGAAGATGTTAATCTCGTGTACCTGCTTGTAGTTGGTCAGCACCAAGGTCAGCGCGCCGACGAGAAGCAGCGCCGCGATCACTGACTCCCAGAACGCCGTGAAATCCGGGCCTTTGCGGGCGACGCCGCCCTTGGCGGTCCGCCGGAACGGCACGCTCTCGTTGATGATGCCGAGCGCCACCGCCCTCGCCACCGTCCATTGCACCGCCATGGCGGCGCAGACCGCGCCCAGCATCTGGCCCGCCGGGACACGCACGCGCAGCTGGTAGAGCGAGACGAAATGAATCACCGAGACCGTGAACGCCATGATGATCGGAATCGTCAGGATACGGTCGGGCACCGCAATATTGGCGAACGCCACCACGGGCACCCAGACGATGTTGAGCAGCGCCACGATCACTCCGATAGAGTCGCCGCCGAGCCAGTTGAGCCAGCCGATGCCGTATTCGCGCTTCTGCTCGCGCGTCATGCCGTCCGACCACGGCAAGAGCTTGCGCCAGTGCTTGCGGAACAGCTGAAAGCCGCCATAGGCCCAGCGCTGGCGCTGGCGTTTGAAGGCGTCGAAGGTATCAGGCAGGAGGCCGTAGCCGTAGCGGCGGTTAGTATAGTGGGCGATATAGCCGTGCTGCAGGATGCTCAAGCCTAAGTCGGTGTCCTCGACGATAGTGTCGGTCGCCCAGCCGCCGACCGCGTCCAGGGCGGCGCGGCGAATGAGGCACATGGTGCCGTGCATGACGATGGCGTTGACCTCGTTCCGTTGCACCATGCCGATGTCGAAGAAGCCGGCATATTCGGCGTTCATGGCCGCGTGCATAACCGAGCGGTCACCGTCGCGGTGATCCTGCGGCGCCTGCACCAAGCCAACGTGCGGGTCGGCGAACAGTGGCCCCAGATCCTTGAGCCAATCCGGCGCGACCACGTAATCGGCGTCGATGATGCCGATGATCGCCGCATCCGGCGCGGTATGCTCGAGCGCGAGCCGCAGCGCGCCCGCCTTGTAGCCGGCAAGCTTGTCGACGCGGATGAACTTGAAGCGCTTGCCAAGGGTGGCGCAGTGCGCCTCGACCGGCTGCCAGGCCGCCGGATCGGGCGTGTTGTTGATCACCACCACGCATTCGAAGTTCTGATAGTCGAGCCGCGACAATGCATCCAGCGTTGCGATCAGCATGTCGGGCACCTCGCAGCAGGCCGGCACGTGGATCGAGACTTTCGGTGCGTAAGCTTCTGGCGCGTCGGGCACGAGCGAAGGCGCGTTGGCAAGCCGGCGCGGCGCGCGGCCGAACATGATCGCGGCGATCTCCTCAACGCGGGCGAGGGCGATGAAGACCAGCGGCACGAGCAGCACCATGCCGAGCCCGAGCGCAAAGGCCGCGCCGGGCACGAAGTAATGGCCCTTCCAGAACGCGACGATGGCGGCGAACCAGGCGCCGACGCCATTGGCCGCGGCGGCGAGCAGAAACGCCTGCGGCACGGTCGCCCGTGCCATGGTGAGGATCGGCAGCGACAGCAAGAGGCCGAGCAGCACAGCAAGGCCGGCGCGTTTAAAATAGTCGGGATCGGTGATGGTGCCGGTCCAGGCGAATTTCGGCTGGCGCGATGCGTCGATCAGGCCCCAATAGGGACCGACGCCGCCTTCGGCGGTCTTCCACGACTGATCGATGGCCTCAATGATGTTGTAGTCGATGCCGTAGGCCTGTGCCCGATTGACGAAATCGCGGATCACCAGCGCCTGTTCGGCGCGGCCCGGAACGGCGCGATGGTAATTGTAGCCCGCGCTCGGCCAGCCGAACTCGGAGATAACGATGCGCTTGCCGGGATGCATCTGGCGCAGCTTTTCGTAGAACTCGATGGTCTGATCGACGGCGCGGGAGGCATCGACGCCTTCCCAGTACGGCAGGATATGCGCGCCGATGAAGTCGACGGCCGATGTGAGCTCCGGATGGTCCATCCAGACCGTCCAGATTTCGCCAGTCGTTACAGGAACTGGGCTCTGTCGCTTCACCCTCTGGATGAGCTTGATCAGGTCGTCGACGTTCATCTCGGCGCGGACGCCCGTGGTCTCGTTGCCGACGACGATGGCGTTGACGTTGCTGTTATGGCGGGCGAGTTCGAGCGCCGCGTTGATTTCCCGCTCGTTGCGCTCCTTGTCCTTGTCGATCCAGGCGCCGACCGTGACCTTCAGGCCGAATTCGGCAGCGATCGGCGGCACCAGCTCGGCGCCGCCGGTCGAGGAGTAGAGGCGGATCCCCTTGGTATAAGGCGCGATCGCCGCGAGGTCGGCGCGAATTTGCGCGGGCGTCGGCGGCGGGCCGGTGTCCGGATGGGACGAATGAGCGAACGGCGTGTAGGAAACGCTAGCGAGCTGGCCGGTGAAATCGGGGGCGCTTTGTTCGCCTCGCAGAAGTAGCCACATCCCTGCATGCACGCACGCTACAAGCGCGAGCACAGCGGCGACGGTGCGCATCGACTTTTAACCACGCGGGGCGAAGGACACAGAGGCCCGAACCCGTCCCCAAGGTTCGACTATGGCCGTAAGGCTGATGAGGTTACCTTGCGAGCGGCAATTCAACAAGTAGCGTTGGTGCATGGCAAATTCAAGACAAGGTGATGCAACGGCATGGCGGTATTGCAAGACCACGCAAGCTGCCAACGCACAGGTCGGTCAATGGTTCTGGGTCGGGCTCGGAACGGCAGCGGCCGGCGGCGGCGCGACCTGTTGGTTGGGGTTGAGCCAGCAGGCCTGAACCCAACCATTGAGGCTGTCGCCGGCCTTCGGATCGGCGACCTTCGGATTGATGCTACCGGAATGCAGCAGCAGGCAGCGGAAGCTGGCCTGGACATGACCGCTCGGGCAGCTGAACCGGTCGTAAAGATCGAGGTGGCGAAACGCCGCGTCGAGATCGTCGTTCCACAGCCGGTTGAGGACCCGACCGCCGAGCCAAACGCATTCCGGATTGCCGGCCGGCCCGCTTATGGCTTTCGCCGCTTCAGCGAATTCGTCGATTTTCTGGGTCTGCTTGGCCGCGTCCTGGCCGCTGGCCGGGGCTTCTGCGGCAGGCTTGGCATCGGTGCTCTGGGCCGCCGCTGGCGCCGCGAGGGGCGCGGTCAAAACCGGGGCCAGATAGGCCACCGCACATAGCCCGAACGCAACGCTCAACACACGGGAACGCATGGTTTTACTTATGTTTTTGCAGGTTCGCGTTGATGGGACGGACGTTTCCTAAAAGCTTACGGCGGCGATATGGCCTTTTTCGCATTTCTTTCCGCCCAAGCCGCCGATGACATCACCCTAACTGCGTCGGTTTGTCCAGCGCGCACGGCGGCGCAGGTCGCCCGCGTCGGCTAGTCGACCTTGGCAGAAGCCATTTGCGCCTGGTAATGCGACAGCCGTGCCGTGCCTCGCCGACCAACCGACGATCCGCCGACCGCTTCCTCTGCTTGCGCTGACGGCGCTCGCAATCGGCGTCACCTGGTGGTGGCTCGGCAAGCCGGTTCAATTGCCGCCGTCGCCGCTTGCGCCAGGCGAGAAGCTTTATTGCCTGTCCTATGCGCCGTTCCGCGACGGCCAGACGCCGCTCGTCGAGAACACGCAGTTGACGGTGGCCCAGATCGACGAGGATCTGAAACTCCTCGCCCGTTACACCGACTGCATCCGCACCTACTCGATCGAGTTCGGCCAGGATCAGATCGCCGCCATCGCGCAGCGCCATGGGCTCAAGGTGCTGCAGGGCTTGTGGCTTTCAAACAAAACCGCGCGCAACCGCGCGCAGATCGCCACCGTCGTCGCATTGGCGCGCAAATATCCCGAAACCATCCGCGCCGTCATCGTCGGTAACGAGGTGCTGCTGCGCGGCGAGCTGTCGCTCGCCGACGTCCAAGCCGCCATCCGCGAGGTCAAGGCGCAGATCAGCCAGCCGGTGACCTATGCGGATGTCTGGGAGTTCTGGCTGCGTTATTCCGATCTCAAAAACGACGTCGACTTCGTCACCATCCATATCCTGCCGTATTGGGAAGATTTCCCATTGCGCGCTTCGCTCGCCGCGGCCCACATCGACGCCATCCGCAAGCGCGTCGCCGCGGCCATGCCGGGCAAGGAGATTGTCATCGGCGAAGTCGGTTGGCCGAGCCAGGGGCGCATGCGCGAAGGCGCGCTGCCGTCGCCGGTCAACCAGGCGCGCGTCATCGAAGATACTTTGACGCTCGCCAAACGTGAGAACTTTCACGTCAATGTCATCGAGGCGTTCGACCAGCCGTGGAAGCGCCGGCTCGAAGGCTCGGTCGGGCGCTACTGGGGCATCATCGATCGCTTCAGCGGTCAGTCGAAATTCACCTTCGGCGGCGCGGTTTCCAACCATCCGCACTGGTTCATGCAAGCGCTCGCCGGCGTCGCGCTCGCCGCACTTACATTTGCGGCGGCGTGGCGCGGTGGCCGCGGCGAACGGGCGCCGCCCTATCTGTGGCTGCGCGTCGCCATCATCGCGTTCGTCTCAGGCGTGCTGTTCGGCTGGACCATCGCGACCGTGCCGATCGAAGGCTACCGGCCCGGGCGCTTGCTGCGCATGCTGCTCCTGACATTGGTCGCCGGCGCGGCGCCGCTGCTTGCGGCGTTTGCCTGCGCGGCAAACCAGACCGTGCCGGCCTTCGCCGCGTTTCTTGGCGGCGGCGCCTCCGGACGCGGCAATCTTCAGCGTTGTGTGCTTGGCGGCGTCCTGATCGCGACATTTCTGCTTGCCGTGCAGTCCGCGCTCGGCCTGGTGTTCGATCCGCGCTACCGCGATTTCGACTTTGCGCCGCTGATCGCCGCGATCGTGCCGTACCTCATTCTGACTCTGTCGACGCCGCTTGCAAAAGCCGCGCGTGCCAACACGTCACGGCCAATGGCCGAGCTTGTCGCCGCCGTCGTGCTGGCGCTTTCGGCGGCCTACATCGCCGTCAACGAAACCTTCGCCAACTGGCAATCAATGTGGCTCTGCGCAGCGCTGATCGGCCTTGCCTTCACGCTGCAACGGGCGCGGGTCGCGCCAAACTCAGAATAAGAAAGCCTACGGCAACCGCCGCAAGATCGGCATTGTGCAGTACGACGCCGAAGGCGGACGCAGCGAGCGCCGCCGCTACCAGCACCACCGACGGCCGCAGCAGGTTCAAAAACGCGACGATCAGCGCGGCCCAGCCGAAGACGCCGTAATTGAACAGCACGATGGTCAGCCGGAACGTCGTGCACAGCCAGGTCTGAAGCCCGTCCTGGCAGGCCAGCGCCACCGTGTTGTTCTCGAGCGCCATGTAGCGCAGGTAAAGCGCTTGGCCAAGCGACAAAAAGCCGACGATCAGAAGCCAATTCGTTTGGCGTGCGGTGGGGAGGAAAAGCGGGCGCATGATCGAGATATTCTATGGCCGGTGCGGCAGACTATGTGCGCCGATGAAGCACTGCAATCATAGCCAGCAAGCCAAACCCGCCGAGCAGGAGGAAGCCCGCTATATTCTCGATGACGGCCTGATGGCGCGGATAGTCGGGCGCCAACGTTGCCATGGCGATGCCAAGGAACACACCAATCGTGCCAAATCCGGCAATCATCGTTCGGGAATAGAATTTGAAAGCCCCGGCAGACGCGCGACTTTTTTATGACAGTCGCGGGCAATGGTAACCTAGGTCACAGTCCAGGGCGGGCGCTCGCCGAAGCCTTGAGGCCCGCAACGGGGGGCAGGTCAAGGTGCAGTGCTTATTCCAGCGCCAAATGCTGGCCGGCGAAAATGGTCGGCTGACAGTATTGATGGAAGCGTTGCAGCGACGTGCACAGTTGGGCGGCGGTTTCCGCGCTGGCGAACGGCCCGACCACGAGCCGCAGCTCCGGATGAGTGGACGGCGGCTGCCCGCTCAACGACACCGTCGGCACGAGGTCGCCGAACAGTTGTGGGTGGGCGGAGCGGATACCCGCCCAGCGCGCGCGCAACGCCTGGATCGACACGGCGGTGCCGATATCGGCGCCGTATTCCATGGGCGTCGGCAGTGCCGGTGCCACCACGGCGGCGATGTTGGCCGGCGTCACCGGCTCGGGCGGACTGTCGGGCCACGCGGGGGTCGCCGCCGCGCGCTTGATCTGCTGGGCGATGGAGCCGGTGACATCGTCAACGCTGTGCTCGACCATGCCGACGCGCGCCTTAAGGCGGTCGTTTTCCGATGCAAGTTCGCGCACCGCTTCCGACAGCCGTTTGGTTTCGGTCTGCGCGTCGAACGGCCGGTTGTCGGCTTCCGCCGTCGCTTGTCCGGGCTGCTTCACTGCCACGCTCGAGCCGCCGCTAATTGTCGCGACCGCGACGGCGGCGCGCTGCGAACCGACCACGCCGCGGCTCGAGATGACGGCGATCAGCAGCGCTGCGGCAGCGGTCGCGCCCCACATCATCAACCGCCACAGGCCTTGCATGGTGACGGGAGCCTTCCTGTCGGGAGCCATTGGGCCGGAAGCTTTGGGCGCCGGCCGTTTCAGGTCCGCCTTGGCCAGCCGCACTTCGTCTGCCATTTCTTAATGCCGCTCCGCGCCGCCTCGGGCGAATCAGTGCTAAAAATCTAGCAGATTCTGACGGTTCCGGCCTCTTGCGCCGCCCTCCCGCGACCGGCATTTACCGCGGTACGCGGGTGCCGCTTTCGACGCGCGTTCCGCTCGGATAAGACAGCGCCCGCGGAGATTTGTTGCGATGAAGTCTTTGCAGTGAAGGCTTGGCAATGAAGGCGCGAAGCTGCCTCGCCATCGTGCTCGCGGCCGGCGAGGGCACCCGCATGCGCTCGGCACGGCCAAAGGTGATGCACGCGCTCGCCGGTCGCTCGATGCTGGCCCATGTGCTGGCCGCGGTCGGCGCCGCCGGGACAACCGCGACGGCGGTCGTGGTGGGACCGAAGCAAGACGAGGTGGCGGAGGAAGCCAAGCGCGCGCTTCCAGGCGCCGAGATTTTCGTCCAGCACGCGCGCAAGGGCACCGCGCATGCTGTGCTCGCCGGCAAGGCAGCCATCGCGCGCAAAAAGCCCGACGACATTCTGATCGTGTTCGGCGACACGCCTCTGATCGCGCCGGCGACGTTGCAGCGCTTGCGCGCTCCGCTCGTCAAAGGCGCCGCCATCGCGGTGCTGGCCTTCCGGCCGGAGAATCCGACCGGCTACGGCCGCGTCATCGTGCAAGACGGTGCGGTGGTCGCCATCCGCGAGGAGGCCGATGCCAACGCGCGCGAACGCGCGGTCGCGCTCTGCAACGGCGGCATCATGGCATTCGCTGGCAAGCATGCACTTGCGATCCTGGAAAAGATCGGCAACGCCAATCGCAAACACGAATTTTATCTGACCGATGCGGTCGCGATCGCCCGCGGCATGAAGCTTGCCGCCGTCGCGGTCGAAGGCGAGGAGGACGACGTGCGCGGCATCAACACCAAAGCTCAACTGGCCGAGGCCGAGAGCGTGACGCAGCAGCGGCTGCGCAAGGCGGCGCTCGAGGCCGGCGTGACCTTGATCGCGCCGGAGACCGTGTATCTCTCGGCCGACACCAAATTCGGCAAGGATGTCACCGTCGAGCCCTATGTGGTGTTCGGCGAGAAGGTCAAAGTCGACGACAGCGCGGTGATCCGCTCGTTCTCGCATCTTACCGGCGCCCATGTCGGCAGGGGCGCCATCGTCGGGCCGTTCGCGCGGCTGCGGCCAGGCGCAAAACTTCATGAAGACGTCCACATCGGCAACTTCGTCGAGGTCAAGGAGGCGACGGTCGAAGCCGGCGCCAAGGCCAATCACTTGAGCTATATCGGCGACGCCACCGTCGGCGCCGGTAGCAATATCGGCGCCGGCACCATCACCTGCAATTACGACGGCGCCGGAAAGCACCGGACCGAGATCGGCGCCGACGTGTTCATCGGCTCGAACTCGTCGCTGGTAGCGCCGGTCAAGATCGGCGCCGGCGCTTATGTCGGCTCGGGTTCAGTGATCACCGCCAATGTGCCGGCCGATGCCTTGGCGCTCGGCAGAAGCCGCCAGGTCGTTAAGGAAGGCTGGGCGTCCCGCCTGCGCTCG